>JAABUQ010004807.1_pt1 | contig 22482 bp, 21 predicted proteins | sample 5560001 | NCBI WGS metagenome assembly JAABUQ01 (sample SAMN10711888, study PRJNA513371) | rock metagenome | isolation source: Antarctica rocks | place: Antarctica: Victoria Land, Finger Mt nord | collected 2015-12-18 | reverse complement strand
GCTGTTGCCGCGCTGTTGCCGCGCTGTTGCCGCGCTGTTGCCGCGCTGTTGCCGCGCTGTTGCCGCGCTGTTGCCGCGCTGTTGCCGCGCTGTTGCCGCGCTGTTGCCGCGCTGTTGCCGCGCTGTTGCCGCGCTGTTAAAGAACCGTTGATTTGCTGTGAGCGGGAGAGCGGCGGGACGGGGCCACAAGACGCTGAGGCAATCGCGTCTGCATTGACTTTGGGCGTTCGCTGGGTATGATAGCGGCAGGGCGTGCGGTTTGGCACAAAGAAAAGCAGTGGCATAGAAAGCGAAAACACGATGAATGTTGTGGTGACCGGGGCATCCGGGTTTGTGGGAAGCCATATGGTGCAGGCGCTGATGGGGGCAGGGCACCGGGTGCGGGGCCTTGCCCGCAAGGCTCCGACCGGCGAGCGGCGCAAGGCCGGTGCGGAATACATAGAGGGCGTGGATGTGACCACGTCTACCACGCTCACGGCCAAGATGTTTGAAAACACCGACGTGGTGGTGCATCTGGTGGGCATTATTCAGGAAGCAGCCGGGGCGCAGACATTCCGGCGCGTCCATGTGGACGGCACAGGCAATGTGATTGATGCCGCCCGCAGCGCGGGGTTTGAGGGGCGAATTGTGTACATGAGCGCGCTTGGCTCGGCCCCCGATGCGCCGTCAGAATATTCGCGCACCAAGTACGAGGCGGAGCAGGTGGTGGCAAAGTCCGGGCTGCCGTATACCATCTTCCAGCCGTCTTTGATTATCGGCAAGGACGGGGAGTTTGTCGCGCAGATGAGCGACCTAGTCAAATACGGCGGCCTGCCTGTCCACCTTCCGTTTCCGGTCATTCCTGTGCCGGGCAGCGGCCTGAACAAGTTCCAGCCGGTTTGGATTGAAGACCTGTGCGGGTGCGTGGTAGGAGCTTTGGCAAGCCGCGCGACCGACTACCAAACTTACGAGGTGGGCGGCGCGACGCAATTGACGTTTAACAACTTGCTGGAAGGGTTCGCCCGCAGCCTGCATGTTTCCAAGCCGCTGGTGCATGCGCCTGTGCCTATCCTCAACGTGGTGGCGACGGTGATGGAGGCGATAATGCCCAAGCCGCCGGTGACGCGAGACCAGCTTCTCAACCTGGGCCGGGACAATATCACCAGCAGCCGCGCGATTGAGCAGGTGTTCGGCATTCGTCCCTTGGGCTTTGACCAGATGCTTGCCAACATCTACGGCGCGTCGTAACAGGGGCGATTAGGCATTTCACAGGCGTTTGGAGCGCGTACCAACGACGGAACAAAACCGTCCGTCGTTGGTACGCGCTTGGCACGCTTTGAGTCCGCCAAAGCAGCGCGCAGAAAATGCGGAAGGGAAGAAAACACAGTGGGCTGGCAATCGGCACTGTGTTCCTGTCGCAGGGGGCAAATCTGAAGGGAGTAGGATAGAAACAGCCATGTTAAAAAAGCCAGTGCGCCCCTTTCTGCTTTCGCTGCTGCGGACGATGTTTCCCAGCAAAGCTAGCGCGGTTGTCTTTGTCTGCGTTGTCGTCCCAGTGTATGTATGGCTTACCTTGTTTTTGATGAGACTAGATCGTTAGCCTCACAGCGTTTCTTGCGCTTTCATCGGTGTGAAAACTTCTGCTCATGGCGCGGGGCTGAGTGAGCCAGGCTTGGCACGAGCAGGAACGCTCGCTCCTGATTTTTGTAGGTGCCGTACCCGATAATAGCGCCGTTGTTATTAATGCCGCTGACCTGGATGTTGCTCCAACGGGCAAACTTAGGCACGAGATGATTAAGGTTGTAGTGTTTGCCTTGATACCATAAATAGCCGCCATCAAGAAGAACCTGCCCTTGATCGTTAATGGCAACGGGTTCATTGCTGCCAATGTCAATGGTTTTGCCTCGGTCATAGAGAAACGCGCGTCCCGTGTTGAGCAACCCAACGACCTGACCGTGATTGTTGATGGCATTTGCCGTGCCGTACCCCAGGAACAGTTTCCGCCCGTCATCCCAAAGAACAGCATGATCCTCAAATTGGTCGGGAAAGGTCACCCAGTCTCCGACAATCTGGCCTCGGTCATCAATTGCCTTGGCCTCTCCCCAGCCTAAGTCCGTGAGTTTTCCACGCTTCCACACAACGGCATGGCTCCAATCGTCAGAGTCGTTTGGACTCATAACAAAGGCCATTCCAGACGAACCGACAATTGTGCCTTTGTTGTTGATGCCTAATGCGAATGTCGCATCCGCCCGCTGTGCGTGAAGCGTGAGCGAACTCAGTGCCGTCTTGCGGCCCCGGCTCCAAAGGTAAGCATCGCCAAGCGTCCAAGGAAAATCGCTGGCAGTCACGTCTTCTTCGGCTCCGACGATGTCGCCCTTGCCGTTGATGACAGTAGCAGCAACACGCGGGTGCGTGCTGGCCGGGCCGAGCGAGCGAAGGCGTCCTTTTTGCCAGACGTAGGATTGATAAACTTTTGTACGGAGGTCGCCTGCGTCAACATAAGGGGTCTTCGCGTAGCGAATGCCAACCACCTGCCCGTTGTCATTAATGCCGCTTGCTTCTGCGAGCGGCAAAATAATCAACTGACAAGCAGGGGGCAGGGATTTAGCAGGCGGCTTGCGTGACTGCGATAAGCCAGGCGACGCAAGAGCAATAATCAGCCAAACGATCCAAACTATGCGCGAATGCTTCATAGTGTTTTTGTACCCACGCGGTCGGCATATCTTCAACCCACTGCCCCAAACCAGTGGGTGATTATCGCTCTTATCAGTCACTTTTCTGATGCCACGCTCTGCTTGACAGTAGGTGGCAAGTCCGGTATACTAAATCCGATTTTGTGGCATGGTGAACAAAGCGAAACGCGGGGGTTCAGCGGGTGAAACTCAGCACGGCAAAGGAGCAAGCAAAAAACTATGGGCGTTGGTAAAATCGTGCAGGTGCAGGGGCCTGTGCTGGATGCGCATTTTGCGCCGGGCGACCTGCCCAATATCTTGAATGCACTGAAGATCAGCGACTCGGAGCGCCATATCTCGGTCACCGTGGAAGTCTCGCAGCACCTGGGCAACGATGTTGTGCGATGCATTGCCATGTCTACGACCGACGGCCTGATGCGTGGCATGGATGTCACGGATACGGGCGCGGCAATCTCCGTGCCTGTCGGCGTGGAAACTTTGGGGCGCGTGTTCAACCTGCTGGGAGAGCCGATTGACAAAAAGGGCGATCCCGGTGTCAAGCAGCGCTACCCCATCCACCGGGCGGCTCCGACTTTGGAAGACCAGGCCTCCACCGTAGAAGTGCTGGAAACCGGCATTAAAGTCGTTGACCTGCTGTGCCCTTATCCCAAAGGCGGCAAGATCGGCCTGTTCGGCGGCGCGGGCGTGGGCAAAACGGTCACCATGCAGGAGCTAATCCGCAATATCGCTACCGAGCACGGCGGCGTGTCTGTGTTCGCCGGCGTGGGCGAGCGGACGCGCGAAGGCAACGACCTGTGGCTGGAGATGGGCGAAGCCGAGTACACCGACGCTGAGGGCAACAAAGCGGTCGTTTTGGACAAAACCGCCATGGTGTTTGGGCAGATGAACGAGCCGCCCGGCGCGCGTTTGCGGGTCGCCCTATCGGGCCTGACCATGGCCGAATACTTCCGCGACGAGCAGGGGCAGGACGTGCTGCTCTTTATTGACAACATCTTCCGGTTTGTGCAGGCAGGCTCGGAAGTTTCTGCTCTGCTAGGCCGCATGCCTAGCGCGGTCGGCTATCAGCCGACGCTGGCAACCGAGATGGGGGCCTTGCAGGAGCGCATCACGAGCACCAAGACCGGCTCGGTCACCAGCATTCAGGCCATCTATGTGCCCGCCGACGATCCCACCGACCCCGCGCCTGCCACCACGTTCGCGTTTTTGGACTCCACAACCTACCTGGAACGGGGGCTGGCAGCCATCGGCATCTTCCCAGCCGTTGACCCTTTGGTATCCACATCGCGCATTCTGGACCCGGCGATTGTTGGGCAGGAGCACTATGATGTTGCCCGAGGCGTGCAGCAGATATTGCAGCGCTACAAAGAATTGCAGGACATCATCGCCATTCTCGGCATTGACGAACTGTCCGACGAAGACAAGCTGATTGTTGCCCGCGCCCGCAAGATACGCAACTTTCTGGGCCAGCCGTTCTTTGTGGCCGCGCAGTTTACAGGCTTGTCCGGCGAGTATGTGCGCCGCGAGGACACGGTGCGCTCGTTCAAGTCCATTTTGGACGGCGAGCATGACGACCTGCCCGAGCAGGCGTTCCTGAACTGCGGCGTGATTGAGCAGGCCGTGGAAAAAGCCAAAGCGATGGGCGGGTAAACTCCTATGGCAAACTCGTACACGCTGGATGTGGTCACGCCCGAGCGCATCATGCTCAGCGAGGACGTCACACAGACAATCGCGCCGGGCAGCGACGGCGAATTGGGCATTCTGGCAAACCACGCCCCGCTCATGACATCACTGAAGCCCGGCGAGGTCAAAGTGACTTTGGCGGACGGACGAACCATGGCGCATATCGTAATCTCGGGCGGCTTCATGGAAGTGGCCGCCGGGGAGAACGGGCGCACGACAATTCTCGCCGACAGCGCCGAGCGTGCCGACGAGATTGATGTCACTCGTGCCGAGGCAGACCTGGAAGCCGCCCGCCGCATGCTGGCCGAAGCCGAAGCCGGGTCGCCGCAGCAGCGGGAAGCGCAGACAGCCATTGCTCACGCGGAAACGCGCGTGCGGGCCGGACGCAGCTAACAAAACATTCCGCTTAATCTTGACTGGGATGGACAAGGAAGTCCACATGACAACACTCACGACACACGCAGCGCCCAAATCCCGCACACAAAAAACACGCGCGGGATTTGGGCGTTTTGCTAACGATTGCCTTGTGCATCGCAGTATCTTCCGAAAGGAGGTAACGTTTTGGAGCAACCCAGACAAGAATTGCCCGCAGCCGACCACATAACTGCTCACGCGGACTCTCCCGCTTATGAGACATCTGCCGGAGAAGCCCATTCCACCGCCCTTAATGTATGGCGCGTTTTGTTTCTGCTGCCGATGCTGGTGCTGGGCGGCTACCTAGCTTTGCAGCTTGGGCTGTGGATGGTGCGGCATGTTGCCCTGTACCGAGATGCCTTCGGCACGGGCACGGCGGAAGTGGCTGGACTGGTAGGCTTTGTTGCGGCGGGGGCGCTGGCGACGTACCTGATCGCCCTCGCCGCCTTCAACAAGCTGGTGCAGACTGGCGAGCGTCTTCAGGTCATGGACCCAAACGAGAAGATTGCCACATTTCTCGGGATTGCCTTGGGCCTGCTGCTCACCTTCCTGCTGTCGCCGATCCTGCTGCGCTTTGCCTCGGTAGGCATAATGCTGACAATTTTGGTGTGCGTAGCGTTTGTTTACTTGGGCGTCGTCGCGATGACGAGCATGAAAGACGAGATTCGTCTGAGCCTGCCCTCGTCCCTAGCTGCCGGCAAAGACGGCGAACCTGCGGGCCTGCCTGAGCGCTGCAAGATTTTGGACACCAACGTCATTATTGATGGCCGCGTGGCGGACATCTGCCGCACGGGCTTTTTGGAAGGGCCGATTTACGTGCCGGGCTTTGTGCTGGACGAATTGCAGCACATTGCCGACTCGTCCGATGGGCTGAAGCGGGCGCGCGGACGCCGTGGATTGGACATTCTGAACCAAATGCGGACCGAACTGCCTCTGGCTGTGCGTGTCTATGACAGCACCGACCCTAATGACCGGGACGAAGTGGATGCCAAGCTCGTAAAGCTGGCGAAGAAGTTGGACGGCTTTATTGTCACCAACGATTACAATCTTAACAAAGTCGCCGAGCTTCAAGGCGTGCGTGTGCTCAACATCAACGAGTTGGCGAATGCGGTCAAGCCGGTTGTCCTGCCGGGCGAAGACATGACTGTGCAGATTATCAAAGAAGGCAAAGAAATTAACCAAGGCGTTGCCTACTTAGAAGACGGCACAATGATTGTTGTGGAGGGCGGGCGCAGGCATATTGGCGAAACATTAGAAGTCGTCACCATGAGCGTTTTGCAAACAGCCGCCGGGAAGATGATCTTTGCCGCTATCCGCGAAGACGACGACGAGGAAGACGACAGTGACCGCAACCTACGCGCTTATCCCCGCAGCGGGCCTCGGCGCAAGATTCAGCACTAGCGGCGACAACAAAGTCTTTGCGCCTTTGGTTGGGCAGCCCCTCCTGCGCTATACCGTGGGCGCTTTTGCCGAACACGCGCGCATTGGTGGCATTGTTGTTGTTACCGGGGCTGATGATGTCCGGCGCTGCCGCGAAGCATTGGCTGGGCTTGACAAAGTGATGGCGGTGGTTGCGGGCGGCGCGACCCGGCAGGAAAGCGTGGGCATCGGCTTGTTCGCCCTGGGCGCAGAACCTGCCGATGTTATCCTGGTGCATGACGGAGCGCGGCCTTTAGTGACAACGGCGCTGATTGATCGCTGCATTGATGGCGTCCAAACATACGGTAGTGCCGTCGCCGCCCTGCCTGTGTCTGATACGCTCAAAAGCGTTAGCTCAGAGCCTGCGGCCTCTGCTTCCCTAACAATTACAGGCGATGTTGCGCGGGACGGGCTATGGGCCGTGCAGACCCCGCAGGCGTTTCTCTACCAAACGCTGCTCAATGCCCATGTCACCGCGCGTGCAGACGACTATGTGGGCACGGATGAAGCGTCGCTAGTGCAGCATCTAGGCGAACCCGTTCACTTAGCTCTAGGCAGCACAGACAATTTCAAAGTGACACGCGCGGAGGATTTGGCTTTGGCGGGAGCTGTTCTCAGCACACGGCAGGCCGCAATGCCTCATGAAACTTATGTCGGCTTCGGCTATGACATCCATCGCCTTGCGGCGGGCAGGCGATTGATGCTGGGCGGCGTCCTTGTTTCCAACCCCGACGGGCGCGGCCTAGACGGCCATTCCGATGCGGATGTTCTGCTGCACGCTTTGTGCGACGCGCTGCTTGGCGCGGCAGGTTTGCCCGACATCGGCAATCTTTTCCCCAACACCAACCCTGCGTATTCCAACATTGACAGCATCAAGCTTCTGCAAGACGTGTCTGCGCGCGTTACGCAGGCAGGCTTTGCCGTCGTCAATGCCGACATGACATTGATTGCCGAAGCCCCCAAAATCGCCCCCTATGTGCCGCAAATGCGCACAATCATCGCCAATGCCTTGGGGATAGATAGCGCCCGTGTGGGTATAAAAGCAACAACACACGAAGGCTTGGGCGCACTCGGCGCAGGCGAAGGCATGGCGGCACACGCCGTTGTCTCCCTGCACCGCACCCTGTAAGTTTCGGAAGAACGCCGCCCATCGCATCGTAAACCAGGCGGCAAATGAGAAGGGAGCACCACACACATGGCTATCGCTGTCACTGTTAAAGGCAAACACTTGCAGGTCACTGAGGGCTTGCGCCAGCATGCCGAGCAGCGTTTGCAGAAGCTAGAGCTGTATTTCAGCAACATCCGCAACGCCACCGTGATTGAAAGCGTGGAGAAAGGCCAGCACCGCGTTGAAGTCACTTTGGAGGGCGATGGCCTTCTCTTGCGCGGCGAGGAAAGCACCACCGATATGTACGCCTCGCTCGACCGCGTGGTGGACAAGCTCGAACAGCGCGTCAAGAAGTTCAAGGCCAAGCATACCCACCAGCGCATCCACCAGGAAAGCCTGCGCAAAAATGTTGCCGCTTCCAATGATGTCGGCATGGATGGCATCTTAGCCGCAGGCAGCGAAGACGACATTGACACCACGCCGCACGTCGTCCGCTCCAAAGCCGTCACCATGAAGCCGATGAGCATTGACGATGCCTGTCAGATGCTGGAGCTGATTGACCACGATTGGTACGTCTATGCCGACATGGACACCCACCAAACCCAAGTCGTCTACCGGCGCAAAGACGGCAACTACGGCCTTGTCGTGCCGAAGATTTAGCACGCGAAACGGGCGCAATTTTGCTGGCAGGGCGCAGTTCATTGCGCCCTGTTTTGCCGTCTGCCCTTGCTTGCGTTCCCGGCCCGTGTCTGTTATAATTCCGGCATGAAGTACGAATGGGATGAGCAAAAGAATGAAATCAATCTCAAGCAGCACAACATTGATTTCAGAGACGCCCATCGCATTTTTCTCACGCCGGTTTTCACTACGCTAGATGACCGATTTGATTATGGCGAAGAGCGCTGGGTCGGTCTCGGTCTGTTGAATGCGCGTATCGTTTACGTCGTTTTCACGGAACCCGACGACCTGACACGGCGCATTATTTCGGTGCGAAAGGCTTTGCAGCATGAAAAAAAGCAATTTGAGCAGTTCCTCCAAAACCAGTTCGGAGACGATGGAGACTAATTCAGAGCCGGGTTCCAGAACGGATTGGGCACGCCTAGATGCGCTCACGGATGAGGATATTGATACCTCCGACACACCGCCGCTGTCAGAGGCGCTTCTTGCCAGAGCGAAGTGGCTGATGCCCGGCGGGAGTTTGCCACGTCCGGCAAAGAGTGCGACGGTCAAAGTCGAACTCAATCTAGACCCGCAGATATTGGCCTGGTTTCAATCGCAGGGGCAGGACTATGAGCGGCGTATGCTGGCCGCATTGCGTCTGTATGCCGAGGCTCACCAGGCAGCCGCCTGACAATGCCCCGCAAGTGGCGCCCTCTGCCCTTGCTTGCTTTCCCGGCCCGCGTCTGTTATAATGCCAATGTGCCGCATGAGTGCGGCAAAGTAACAAATTAGACCGCCTAAATCTCTACAAATTTCGGATGTTGAACATAGGAGAGTTTACTTTGATAGAAAACCCAGATTCCAAACTGATGCGTATTGGTGTGTTTTATGATGGTAACTTTTTTGCTCATGTCAGCAACTACTATAAATATTCACATGCACGTAAAGCACGCATTTCAATACCAGGGCTGCACGAGTTCATCAAGGGCCATGCAGCCTCACTGGAAGGAGCTGATGTCCGATTTTGCCACATTGTTGATGCTCATTTCTTTCGCGGACGTTATTCTGCACGAGATGCGCAAGCCAAGGAGCAGCAATTATATAATGATCGTGTGTTGGACGATATTCTTATGAGTGAGGGCGTGGTCACTCACTATTTGCCGCTCCGAGGCACAGGGGAAAAGGGCATTGATGTTTGGTTAGCGCTTGAAGCATTTGAGCTTGCAGTCTACAAACGTTTTAATGTGCTTGTCCTCATCGCAGGTGATGGAGATTTTGTTCCACTAGCAAGAAAAGTAAACTCACTGGGAACTAGAGTCATGGTTTTGGGCTGGGATTTTAAGTATACAGATCAATCGCAGCTAGCACGTGAAACCACTACTTCAATCCATTTGCTTGAAGAAGTAACCTATGCTGTAATGATGCACAATATTATTGATGATAAAACAAAGCGAGATAATCCGCTCATCAAAAGACTTTTCGTTGAACCTCGTCCAATTCTTAATTTACCAATAACCCAACCTGTTCCCATGGCAACTCCGGCAGTTCCAATCGTAGTATCTGAAAGCAGATATAATGGCAGTGTTCAGGTATTGAAGGATGGCTTCGGTTTCATTAAAAGTCAGGCTTTCCCTAACAATATCTTCTTTTACTGGGATCAATTACGCAACAAAGATTTCAATGACCTTAAGATTGGTGACAGAATTACTTTTGAAGAGGGTAAAGGTGAAAAAGGCCCAGTAGCAATGGATTTAGATGTACTAGACGCTTAGAGCCGGACCTAACTTGATAGGGAACTTTCTGGTGCAGCAGCCTAACAAACCACTGCACCCGTTGCTAACCACTTATTTCTTTTCCCTTTTAGTTATCTGAACACGCTCACATATTCCCTGCCCCGCGCCCCCGCAAAATTAGCATTCAATCACCCTGAAGAATCTGCTTGCTCCTGCCGATAAATATACCAGTCGCGGGAATCGGCCCGTGCCTATTCCTTCTATCGCCTGTGCAGGAGAAAACAAGCAATGGCCCTCAAACTGTCCACGGTGGATACCACCAAAACCACCACGGCGTCGTCTTCCAAAACGGCCTCGGCTCGAAAAGGCCCCCGCGTCCGTGCCGAACAGCCTGTCTTCAGCCTCGCCGCCGCCCAGTAGAACACCATGGCCGGCGAGCAGCGCAACTCCTATGCCGCCCTCACCGGCCTGATGGCGGACAATCTTGAACCCAACGCCCCCTCCAAGAAGAACGCCTACAGCACCTTTGTTGCCCTATCTGCGGCCAACATCGCCACCAATCAACCGCTGCAAACCACCGCCCCCTTATGTGCCCGCCCCGATGCTGCCCCCCATGCAGGCGGTCGCTTCTTATGTGAACGGCAAGCTTGCCCTTCACCTCACCTCCAACAGCCCCTATCCGCACCCGATTGCCATCAAAGCCGCCAAGCCCATTCTCGCCGCAAACAACGTCTACAAAAGCGCGGCATTCAAGAAAATCGGCTCCATCGCCGGCCTCAGCAACAGCGTAGACATCACCGCCTTGTACCAATCCCGCTTTCGCGTGCCCGGCTCCGGCTACAAAATCGCCCTGGAACTGGTCGGGGGCGCGCCGGGCGGCTACCACACCACCAGCGTGTTTGTCTTCGGCATCGTCGGCAATTCCGCTGCCGAGGGCCTGCTTGCCAGCCGGAAGCCTCGCAAACAACGCGTAAAATTGGCTGAATGGACATGGGTAGAACACGGGGTTGAAACCCCCATATCGGGTAAACTACCAGCACAAACCCACACTTTGCAGGAGAGACACCCACACAATGAAAATCGGAATGCTGACCGGCGGCGGCGACTGCCCCGGCCTGAACCCCGCCATTCGCGGCGCAGTGCTGCGCTGTTTAGATTATGGCGATGAAGTCGTTGGCTTCACGCAAGGCTGGAAGGGCCTCGTAGAAGGCAACACTGAACCCCTGACTTTGGAGCGCGTGGAAGGCATCATTGACCAGGGCGGCACCATTTTGCGCTCGTCCCGCACCAATCCCTTCGCGCCGGGCAAAGAAGAGCAGCTTCAAGGCGTGCTCGCCAACATCAAGAAGTTTGAGCTGGACGCGCTGATTGCTTTGGGCGGCGAAGATACTTTAGGCGTCGCCTCCAAGCTGTACACGCAGCACGGCGTCCCCACTGTCGGCGTGCCAAAGACCATGGACAACGACCTGGATTTGACCGACTACACCTTTGGCTTCGACTCCGCCGCCTCGGTGGCTTTGGAAGCCTTGGATCGCTTGCGGGATACCGCCCGTTCGCATGACCGCGTGATTGTGGTGGAAATCATGGGACGCCATGCCGGTTGGACAGCGTTATGGGCGGGTGTCGGCGGCGGCGCGGACTACATTATGATCCCCGAAGTATCTGCCGACATGGATGCTTTGTGCAGCCACTTGCAGGCCATGTACGCGCGCGGCAAGACCTATGGCCTTGTGGCAGTGAGCGAAGGCGTGGAGATGGCGGGCGCACAAAAGGCCGAAGATGCCCAATTAGATGCCTTCGGCCACCATCAGCTTGGCGAAGTCGGCATTGGCCCCGCCATTGCCAAAGAGATTGAAAAGCGCACCGGCATCCCCACCCGCGACGTTGTGCTGGGCCATACGGTGCGCGGCGGAGCGCCCACGCTGTTTGACCGCATCTTAGGCACTCGGGTCGGCATCAAAGCCGCAGACTTAGTCCATGAAGGCCAGTTCGGCAAGATGGTGGCCCAGCAAGGCACGGAGATTGTCGCTGTCCCCATTGAAGACGCAGTCAAGCAGTGGAAACTCGTGCCGCGCGCGCTGTACGATGAGTTCACCACCACGTTCAGCAAGTAATAAAAACACGTTCAGCAAATAACAAACAAACAATAAATAGGCGGCTGCCGCGTGGCAGCCGCCCATTGTTTTTGACTCGTTCGCGTGCGCTTGGGGTAACATACGCCATGATTACCATTGATCTCACCGGCAAAAACGCATTAGTGACAGGCGGCACGCGCGGCATCGGACGCGCCATTACATGCCGCCTTGCGGAAGCCGGAGCCAGCACCGCTGCCGTCTACCGCACCGATGAAGCCACCGCCAAAGACTCCCTCCATGAGCGCAGCCTTTATGGCACCGGCGAACATCGCAATTATCAAGCCGATGCCGGAAATCCCGCGCAGATTAAACAGCTTGCCGCGCAAGTGCTGTCCGACTTTGGCGGCACGCTAGACATACTTGTTCTCAATGCCGCCCAGCAGGGTGGGGCCTTGATTGCCGACATCGCTTTGCCCCAGTGGCAGCGCGCGTTTGATGTGAACCTCACTGGTCCCATGCTCTTAACGCAGGCTGTTCTGCCCGCCATGCCGCGCGGCAGCGCCATTGTCGCCATCGCCAGCGGCGCGGGCCACGACCCCATGACCGGCGGCTTTGCCACGTATGGCGCGACCAAAGCGGGCCTCATTATGTTCACGCAAGACCTCGCCCAGGACATTGGCCCGCAGGGCATCCGTGCCAACGTGGTCTCCCCCGGCGGCACAGACAACAGTTTCGGCCCCGAACCCATCACCGAGCATCATCAGCCCCGCCCCGCCCAGCACAACGCCCTGCGCCGCGTCGGCATTCCTGACGACATTGCCAAAGCCGTCTTGTTCTTATGCAGCGACCTGGCGTCATTTATTACCGGTCAGGCCCTGCGCGTGAACGGCGCGGCAACCTAACGGCAACCGCGTAATCACCTCACTGCAACCGCGCGGCAGCCCAGCCAAAACAGCCCGGCACGTTAAGAGGCTTTAACAAGAACCCCCTTCCAGCCTCCCCCTTCGCCCTCCGGGTCTGCCGGTGCAGCCCTCCGGGTCTGCCAGTGCAGAGAAGGGGAAGAGTCAGAAAGATTACTCTGGCTCCCCTGCCCCTTACGAAGAGGAAGGGGTTGGGGGATGGGGTTCTGATAACAGCGAAAGAGTGCATGGAGACGGGGTGGCTAGACAAGTTCCTAAACAATTTATATAAAACCTTGTTATTTTCGCATAAATAGGGAACAATAGAAACGCCAAAGGAAGCCTGCCCAAACGCCCAGGCTTCTTTCTAAGCTTTTCTAACGCACAGCTCCGGGCTACGGTCCGAACCCGATGCGCCTCAAGCTACATCAACTTAGGCGCACCACACGACACGAAATGGAGCGATTGATGTCCCTGACCCTGCGACGCCCTACTCCCAAACGACAAACACGCCGCGACCCGCTCGCTGTCGCCCTGGCCCGGCGATTGGAAGAGCACCCGCGCGACCCGCGCCGGGAGCGCCAGTCTATGCTGCGCTTTCTCGCGTATCTCAAGCCACACCTGCCCTTGTTTATCTTCGCCACCCTGTGCGGCGTGACCAACTACGCCCTGGGCGCACTCATTCCCAGCGTCACCGGGTATGTCATAGACCGCATTCTGCCCCACCCCGATGCGCATGGGCATGCGGGGCATTCCAATCCTCTGTACCCTGTCCTTGACCATGTGCTGCACCGGTTGGCCCCCCACGCCAGCGCGTCCGGCCTGGTTAATGCCCTTTTAGGCTTGGTGATATTCCTCCTGCTTGGCACCGGCGCACTGGTGTTCCTGCGCGGCTGGCTGGTGGGACTGGGCGGGCAGCGCGTCATCTTCAAGTGGCGCAATGACTTGTACGAGCATATCCAAAGCCTTTCGCTGTCGTTCTTCCAAACCAACAGGTCGGGCAGCATCGTCTCGCGGCTGACGTCCGACGTGGCCCTGGCGCAGAACTTCATCGGCAATGCCTGCACCCTGCTGTGGATGGACAGCCTCGCCGTGGTGGGCGTCGCCGTGTGGATGTTCATGCTGTCGCCGCGCATGGCTTTAGTTTCCCTAGTGGTGCTGCCCATCTGGGTGATTTGCGTGCGCTTTTTTGGGCAGCGCATCCGCGCCGCATCCTTGGAAGTGCAGGAAGGCTTATCGGAACTCAGCGGACAGGTGCAGGAGAAAGTGGCGGGCGTCACTGTGGTGCAGGCCTTTGCCCGCGAGAAGCGCGAAACCCGCCTGTTCCACCGTACCCACCGCTCGCTCTTTGACCGTCAAGTCACCACTGTTCGTTACCAATCGCTGAACATGGCCGCGTCCAACGTGCTGACTTCGGTTGCCCCCATCACCGTCATCTTGTTTGGGGCGCACGAAGTCCTGGCCGGACGCATGACGACGGGCATGATGATTACGTTCTGGACAACATTGGGCCTGTTCTACTTTCCCTTGCAGCGCCTAACCGACATGGCCGCCGTGATTGCCAACGCCGGGGCCGCGATTGAGCGCATCTTTGACATCTTTGACCTTCAGCCTGATGTGCAGGATGCCCCCAACGCCCTCACCCTGCCTGCCCGCATCCAGGGCCGCGTCCAGCTAGAAAACGTGTGGTTTGGCTACGACGCCGACCAGCCTATCCTCAAGGGCCTGAGCCTAGATATTGCGCCAGGCCAGGTAATCGCCTTTGTCGGGCCATCCGGCGCGGGCAAAAGCACATTGGTCAACCTTGTGCCGCGCTTCTACGATGTCACCTCCGGCGCGATCAAAGTGGACGGCCACAACATTGCCGCTGTGAAAGTCAAGTCCCTGCGCGACAACATCGGCATGGTATTGCAGGACAACATCCTGTTTACCGGCACCATCCGTGACAACATCCTCTACGGACGCCCCGGCGCAGCCGACCACGAGATTGTCGCTGCCGCCATCGCCGCCAATGCCCACGACTTTATCCTGTCCCTCCCGGACGGCTACGAAACTGAGATTGGCGAGCGCGGCACCAAACTGTCCGGTGGGCAGAAGCAGAGATTGGCAATCACCCGCGCCTTTCTGCGTGACCCGCGCATCCTCATCTTAGACGAGGCAACGTCTGCCCTGGACAGCGAAAGCGAGCAGCTCATCCAGACCGCTCTGAACAAGCTGATGGTGGGGCGCACGACATTGATTATCGCCCACCGCCTGTCCACCGTCATGCACGCCGACTGCATTGTTGTCCTGGACGCAGGCGAGATTGTAGAAAAGGGCACGCACGAAGACCTTTTGCGCAAGAAGGGACTTTACTACGACCTGTACATGGCGCAGTTTGCCCACGCCCTGGAAGTCCATGACAGCACTAAAGCTATTTTGAATGACGACAACCAAGACCCCTACGCGCCCCGAACGCGCGCCGAAGACCGCCTTGCCGCCGCCCGGTAACGGCGTGCGGCCCATATAAACACGGAATTACAATGCCGTGCGGGCGGGAGTAACACGGGGTTTCAGCCCCGTGCCTATGATGCCCGCACGGCATCAAACCCCGTATTTGCAACAACCGTACGCACTTCTTCCGTGCGTTCCCTGTGCCCCTTATAGTGTATACTGGGCCTATGACCAGCCTAGGCCGCACGCAGGAACGAGTGGCTGCCGTTGCCAACACGGGCTACTTATGGGCCGCTGGCGGCGTGGGCCTTGCCACCGCGTGCTTCTGGCTCGTGCGCGCCTACCTGGACAAAGGGCAGGCCTCGCTGCTGTACCTGCCGGTTGTGATTGCCTGTGCCATACGCTACGGCTTCGGGCCAGCCATCTTCGGGGCCGCCCTCAGCTTTCTTTGCTGGAACTTCTTCTTTCTGCCCCCCTTTTACACATTCACCATTGCCGACCCTAAAGACTGGATTTCGCTGATTGTGTTTCTGCTGGCCGCAGTCACCACCGCTCAGCTTGCCGCCCGCGCCCGCCTTGAAGCCCAGCAGGCCCAGGCGCGCGAGGCGGAAATTGCCATGCTGTTCCATGCCAGCGAGTCGCTGACCCGCGCCGTCCCTGCGGGCAGCCTGCTCGAGCTGCTTGCCGGGCAGCTTCAAACTTTGTGCCATGCCTCGCGCTGCCTTGTCTTTGGGCACGCCCCCGCCGCCACGGGCCTGCCCGCCGCCACAGGCCTGCGTCTTGTCGCAGCCCAAACTCTCAGCCCTGCCCTTTCCGCAAGCGAACAAAACACCATTCGTCAGGGCGCGGAAGCCGCCTATGAATACCGCCAGACAATAGGGTTCGGGCAGCATCAAAGCTTGTGGACCAAAGCCCTGAACGCCGATAGGCGCGCGGCCCCCGATGTCACCCCCGCCACGCTGGGCGTTTATGTGCCGCTTCAGGCAGAGCACGACCTTGTGGGCGTCCTGCATGTCGGCCCGCGCGAGGACGGCCTGCCGTTTTCCCCCATGGATGAGCGCCTCATTCTGACATTGGCAAACCACGCCGCCGTAGTGATCGCCCGCGAAGAATTAGCCCATCAGGCCGCCCAGGCTCAGGCTTTGCGCGAGGCGGATACGCTCAAAGACTCCCTGCTGTCCCTGGTTTCGCATGAACTGCGCACGCCGCTGGCGACTATCAAAGCATCTGTCACAGGCATGCTTGACCCGCGCGCTGTTTGGGACAACAGGGCGCTGATGGACAACCTGCGCGCCGTCAACCGCGAAACCGACCGCCTCAGCGCGGTTGTCGGCAGCCTGCTTGACTTGTCGCGCCTGGAAGCGGGCGCATGGCGTCCCCTAAAGGACTGGTGCGACATCGCCGAGATTGTCGGCACAGTCTTGGATCGCCTGCCCGATGCCCACGCCGCCCGCGTCCAAGTTGAGCTTGCCGATGACCTGCCCCTCGTGTGCGCCGATTACACGCAGATTGCCCTGGTGCTGACCAACCTGCTGGAAAACGCCGTCAAATACACGCCTGCCGAGACGCCCATTTCCCTGATCGGAGCGCCTGGCTCCAGCCAGCCGGGCGAATCCCCCACCGACATCTTGCTTGCCGTGCGCGACTTCGGGCCGGGCATCGCGCCGGGCGAGGCGGAGCGCTTGTTTGAGCGCTTCTACCGGGGCCAGGCGCACCAAAGCAGCACTGTTCATGGCACGGGGCTTGGCCTGGCTCTGTGCCAGGCGGTGGTTCACGCCCACGGCGGACGCGTTTGGGCGGGCAATGCGCCCGCAGGCAGCCCGCGCGGCGCAGTTTTCTCGGTTTCCCTTCCTCTTAACACAAGCCGCTAACATCAGCACAAGCCGTGATGAGAACTTCTAATATGAAAACTTCTGACAAACCCCTTATTCTGGTGGTGGATGACGAGCCGGAAATCCTCCGTGCCCTGCGCTCCGGGCTGACCGCGCAAGGCTATGCCGTGGCCGTGGCCTCGGACGGAGCCGAGGCGCTCCGGCAGGCCACCAGCGACGTGCCCGACCTGGTCATCTTAGACCTGATGTTGCCCGGCGGCATGGACGGCCTGGAAGTCTGCCGCCGCCTGCGCGAATGGAGCCGCCTGCCCATCCTGGTGCTGTCCGCCATTGGGCAGGAGCGGCAGAAGGTCGCTGCCCTGGACATGGGGGCCGACGATTACCTCACCAAGCCGTTTGGCATGGACGAGCTGACTGCCCGCGTGCGCGCCGCCCTGCGCCGGTCTCAAACCACCAGCTTTTCCCCCGACCCGCCCGCGTTTACGATGGGAACTCTCACGATAGATTACGGACGGCGCATTGTCCTTAAGGGCGACGCGGAAGTCAAGCTCACCCCGATGGAATACGGCATCCTGCGCTTTCTCACTCAAAACGCCGACCGTGTTGTCACGCACCGCCAGCTGCTTGCCGATGTTTGGGGGCCGGAGTATACCGAGGAAACCCAACTTCTGCGCGTGCATGTGGGCCATGTCCGCAAGAAGGTGGAAGACAACCCGGCCCGGCCCCGCCTCCTCATCACCGAGCCGGGCGTGGGTTATCGCTTCCGCACCACCGAGGGCGGCTGACAGCCTTTGCTTGCTCGACAAGCGCCGCCTCAGCATTTCCCCGGTTGGCAGCACCCTGCGCGCGGTATCCCTCCCAAAACAACAGCAGTTCCCAATGAGGAGCACAGCAGTTCCCAAACCGGACCAACTCGGACGCGGCTAATCTTTACGCGATCTTTATATCCCCTGCCTGCTTCTTTACGCCCTCTTTACGCCCCAGGGGATACAATCCCCGTGTATGAAACTCCTGTGCGACACCTTCCTTGGCCGCCTTTTGGCAGCCCTGACGCTTTATGCCGCGATGACCGCTCTCTGGATACATTCGTCCGCTCCGCTGCCCACGGCCTCCAAACTGTTGCCCTGTCCGCAGGCGGCGGCACGCGTCCACGCACACTGAAAAGGCGGCTTCCATGACTGCGGATACCGTTTGCGTTTCCACCGCGATCCATCTCACGGCGTCTTCCCAAAGCACCTCGGAGCAGTGGCTCCATGCGGCAAAAGCCGACTTCCGCCTGTGCCGCGAGTTTGCGCGGCGCTTTCAGGCCCGGCTGCCCCGCTCTTTGCGCAGCCAGCGGGTCGGGTGGGAAACGTTCGGCCATGTCCACTGCGCCCTGCTGCTGCCGGATGCGCGCACCGACGGCCTCGCCGATGACGAGTGGCATCTGTACTATGTTTCCGGGGAAAGCCTGTTCCGGCAGGGCCGCGCTCGCCGAGAAGAACTGGATGCGCTGATCCTGGCAGAGAGCGTGGAAGACTGGGCGGAGTTGCTGCGTCAGGCATTGCGCGAGCAGGTCTTTGATGTGCATTATGCTGTCACGCCGGACTATGTCAATATCCTGGGCGAGATAGAGCAGACGCGGTCGGGGTTTGTCTTTGCGCTGGAGGCTTACGCGCCGCAGGCGGTCGGCACGAAGCCATTGCGCATTGCGGGGGCGGGCACAACGCCCGAACAGGCGGCGCGCGAGGCGTGTGTGTGCTGGCTCGCGGAGCAGGACATTGATACGACGACAGGAAGAGCGGGAGGGTGCTGTGTCACTCGCTGACCGGCTGCTGGGCAGGGCGCTGGCTTCCCACGAAGAAGAAGGCCAGAAGGTCGGGCCGCTCACGGGCGTTCCCATGCTGGGGCTGGATGCGCTGTCGTCGGCGGCCTACGGCCCCGAAGCGACCCTGACCCTGCTGCTGCCGCTGGGGGCGTTGGGCCTGGCCTATGTCGGCCCAATCACGCTGCTTATCCTGGCCTTGCTCACAATCCTCTATTTCTCGTACCGGCAGACGATTGTCGCCTACCCAACCGGCGGCGGCTCGTACACAGTCGCCAAAGAAAACCTGGGAACGCGGGCGGGCCTGCTTGCCGCCGCCTCGCTGCTGCTGGACTACGTGCTGAATGTCGCGGTGGGCATTGCGGCGGGAGTGGGCGCATTGGTTTCGGCCCTCCCTGCCCTGCACGGGCATATCCTGGCCCTGTGCCTGGTTATCCTCGGCATTGTCACCCTGCTGAACCTGCGCGGCGTGCGCGAGGCGGGCGTAGCATTTATCCTGCCCACGTATGCCTTTGTCGGGTGCCTCAGCCTCACACTTGTGATTGGCCTGGCGCGCGTGGTGTTGGCACACGGCCACCCTGTCGCTGTCCAAGCGCCGCCTGCCCTGCCTACGGCCACGGCGGGCGTGACGCTGTGGCTGCTGCTGCGCTCGTTCTCCAGCGGCTGCACGGCCATGACCGGCGTGGAGGCCATCTCCAACGGCATCAGCGCGTTTGCCAAGCCCGCTGTGCGCAATGCCCAGCGCACCCTGACGATGATTGTGCTCATCCTGGGCGTGCTGCTGGCAGGCATTGCCTTCCTGTGCCGCGCTTATGGAATTGGCGCAACAGACCCGAATGGCGCGCACTACCAGAGTATTTTATCCCTGCTGGTTGCCGCCGTCGCAGGCCGGGGCGTGTTTTACTACGTGACCTTGGGGAGCGTTCTCGCCGTGCTGTGCCTGTCCGCGAACACATCGTTTGCCGGCTTCCCGCGCCTGTGCCGCCTGATTGCACAAGACGACTTTCTGCCGCATGCCTTCGAGAACCGCAACCGCCGTCTGGTTTACTCGCTAGGCATCGGCATTCTCACAGCCCTGTCTGCGCTGCTGCTGATTGCGTTTGGCGGCATCACCGACCGTCTGATCCCCCTGTTCGCCATCGGCGCATTCGGCGCGTTCACGCTGTCCCAGGCGGGCATGGTCATGCACTGGCGCACCCACCCCGGCGAGACTGCCGAGGAAAAGGCGCAGGCGCGCACGTCCATGCTGGTCAACGGGCTGGGCATGACCGCGACCGCAGTCGCGCTTGCCGTGGTGCTGGCGACCAAGTTCGCCGAGGGAGCCTGGATTACCCTTCTGATGATCCCCTGCCTATTGGTATTGTTTGAGCGTGTGCACCGGCACTATGCCCATGTCGCCCAAGAAACACGTGCGTCCGGTGCGCTTGATACGCACCGTCGCGGCCCGCCTGTAATCACTGTCCCCATCAAAGACTGGAACACGGTCACCGAGCGTGCCCTGCGCTTTGCCCTGGACTTGTCGCCGGACGTAATCGCGCTCCATATCAGCACCGACGAGCAGGAGGCGGCGACCCTGCGCGCTCGCTGGAAGGAGTGCGTGGAGCAGCCCCTGCGCGCGGCGGGCCTGCCCGAACCACACCTGATGATATTAGCGTCTCCGTTTCGGCGACTGTTCACGCCATTCATCAGCTATGTCCATGAACTCAAGGACTCGTTTCCCGACCGCATGGTGGCGGTGATTATCCCTGAGCTGATTGAAGCGCGCTGGTATCAGTACCTGCTGCACAACCAGCGCGCAACGGGCCTCAAAGCCGCCCTGCTCCTGCGCGGCGACAGCCGGGTCGTCGTCATCAACGTTCCCTGGTATCTGAGCGACAGCGGGACGCGTTCCTAGCCGTCGCGAAAGTATCTGTCATGCTGCTCAATGAACTGGCGCTCGCGGCCTGCCTGGCCCTGCTGCTTTCAACCAAAGTCGCGGTTGCTGCCGCCGCCCGGCGCAGAGACCAACGGCAAGTGCGCGTATTGCTCATTTTTCGCATTGGCCTCAGTCTCTCCGCCTGCTCTTATGTGCTCCATATGTTGGGGCGTTCCGCACCGGGGCCAGCGTCTTTGCTGAGCTTGATATGCAGCTTCGGAGGCATCCTGCTCATTTGGATCGGGTGGATGGAGCACTGGAGCTTGTCTCAGCAGCGCGCGCGGGAAGAGCGGAGCCTGCGCCCTGCTGAAGCAGACGATGGGCATGCCGCCGAAGACGTTGCGCAGGACGGGGCAGGACTGCCGGTCTTGAACTCGCAGGCCCGCCGGGTTCTGCGGCAGGCGCAAGCGGAAGCAGCGCGTCGTCGCCAGGACTGCGTGGATACGGATCACCTGCTGCTTGGCCTGCTGCGCGAGCCTGCGGGGGCTGGTGCCCATATTCTAGACGCGTTGGGCGTGGACAAGGCAAAGATTCACGCCGCGCTTGGGCAATTGCCGGAAGGAGTGTCTGGCCTGGGCCTGCCGCTTTACTCGGTGGGGCCGCCTGCGGACAAAGCCCCGCCGCTTTCCGAGCGCGCCCGGCAGGTGTTTGCTCTGGCGGCTCAGGAGGCACACCGCTTTGAGAAGTCTTCTGTAGGCACCGGCCACTTGCTGCTTGGCTTGGTGCTTATGGGAAGGGGAACTGCCGCCGTTGCGCTGTTCCAGGAAGGCGTGACCGTGGAGCGTATCCGAAACGAAATGCTGAACAAGCGCGTGGCATGACACGCTTTGGCTGGATAAGAAGTCTTGGAAGGAGCGCCCGCCTTTGCCTTATCGCCTGCCCCGCCGCCTGCCGCTGCTGATACGCAACGCTTTGTACAATCTGCGCGGCGGCTTTCTCGTGCGGCCTTTGATTATCGCACTGGCGCTGGGGACGACCGGCGCGCTTTTGTCGTCAGCGGAAGAAGTCATGCCCGCCGTCAGCGCGTGGGTGCCCCGCTTTCTCTTTCCCTCGCACCGAGACCCGCAAAATGCGCAGGTCATTTTGGGGTGCATTGCCGCGTCCATGATGACTGTGGTGTCTATTGTCTTCGCCATTCTGCTGATGACATTGACATTGGCCTCTATGCAGTTCTCGCCGCGCATCATTGTCTCGTTTTCCCAAGACCGGGTGACCCAGCAGACTTTGGGCATCTTCCTGGGCACGTTCACCTACTGCCTCGCTGCCCTGCCTGCCGCCCGCTCTGTGCCCCGTCCATTTGAGCCGGTCTTGACTGTGCTGGGCGCGATGCTGCTGGCCCTGGCCTGCGTTGGCTGGCTGCTGTTTTTCATTCACCATATCTCGCAGGCCATCAGCGTCAACCATATTGTAGACCGCATTGCGCTGGAAACCGAGGCCATCATTGACACGATGATGCCTCAGCCGCTGCGCGAGAACCGCTTGCCCGACCCGCCTTTCCCGGCCCCAAGCGAGCAGGACACGCCTATTCTCAGCCCGGCTTCGGGGTACGTGCGCTTTATTGACAGCCGGAGGCTTGTCGCGCTGGCAAAGTTTTATGGAGTGACGGTGCATGTCGTGCGCCGCGTCGGCCACTTTGTTCCCCAGGGAGTGCCCCTGCTTTTGGTCACTAAGGGCGACAAGCTGACGCCTGCCCGCATGGCCGAGCTGCACGGCGCGTTTGACCTTGGCCCGACACGCACCTTGCAGCAGGATATTGAATTCGGCATCTTGCAGATTGTAGACATTGCCCTCAAAGCCATCTCCCCTGCCGTCAATGACCCCAGCACCGGCATCACCTG
>JAABUQ010004806.1_pt1 | contig 22484 bp, 28 predicted proteins | sample 5560001 | NCBI WGS metagenome assembly JAABUQ01 (sample SAMN10711888, study PRJNA513371) | rock metagenome | isolation source: Antarctica rocks | place: Antarctica: Victoria Land, Finger Mt nord | collected 2015-12-18 | reverse complement strand
GTTTCAACGCATATGTGTGAATTTCCTAAATTAGTCAGAAATTGGAGGTATTTCATGTCGAACTTCGCTATTTTCGTGGGAATGTAGTCTAGAAGGTGTTTTCAATCAGAAAGGATGCTTCGATGAACGAAACAAGCGAGAAAATCAGAAACGTAGTTCAGTACTTAATATTAGAAGGATTAGAGGTAAGTATTGCATCTATACAAAAGATGCTACATGAGAAAGGTGTATTCGTTCAAGATGACCATATAGCGGCAATACTTGAAGAAGAGGGCGGCCCACTTCCTGCATATCATGGTTTTGAATCGGCTTAATAGATATGGATAGCTTAATTGAAAGCAGATGTCACTTTTGATATCCGCTTTCAATTTCATCATGACACAATGTTTGAACTAAGGTCATAGTAAACATAAAACAATACAAGCACTGGTGTATATGCCAGTGCTTGTATTGAAAGGATGATTTTACGGACGCCAGTACCACAATGGACTATTCACTATAGATCGCGCAAAACCAGGACCAGGACGCCAGAGCCATGCTGTAGTATGCAAGAGGCCACTAGAGAAGAGAACAATACAAAGAACAATCAAGGAAAGCAGGACGAGAGCCGCAAACAATACTACTGGCAAGCGGCGAGACAAAGACATACGTTGTACCATAACAGTCCCCTTACTGATAGCTAGCAAAACAACAAACATATAGAAGCCGCGTTGCATGAGGTGAATCGAAAGTGTGCGATAGCTTCTATAGGCGATTCACAGACGCCACAAGCCAGTATAATGACAATGCTGAAAGCTTCAACTTGAAGAGACAGGATGGTACAAATGGTTTAACGTAGGCGGCATCGAACCATCTAATACATTTTTCCATGCGATTTTCATAAAACTTTTGAGCATACCCGTTTCATAATGTACCGTCAATGCTTTTTTAGCACGTTTCTCCTTAATAGTATAGTTACCCGTTCCTACTGTGCGTAAGCTGTCATAAGCTACGACATCAAATGGCTTCTCAAAAAATGTCTTATTTCCTTGCGACAAGGCATCAAGAAAGAAAAACAACGCATCCTCGTTTTCGATTGTCAGCAGATGAGCATGTACTCCTGGTTGTTTCCCTGGAAGCCACACCCTCAAGTAAATAGAGCTTTCCCGCTCCACATTTCTCTCACCCATAATAATTACTTCCCCGAATTAAACATGCAGCAATACACACAAAATGTGAAAATTCTCATTGCTCAAAAGTCTACAATGTTGAGGATGCACCACGTAGCAAGTAGAATAGCTACTCAACGTAGCGTAGTAGCCACACCTGTACTACGACTGCTATCGTCATGCTTCGCGTACCCCCATTCCGCGAAGCATGACGTTTCTTATCTATCGCTCTCGTGACTGCTGTATTTCATTATACGCCTGTTGCCACGCTACACACTTACACTCATACCAGACGCCCGTATAATCAATCTTGATAGGTATTGCTCTATGCGAGCAATAGGGACAAAGTACATGCCCTTGTGCAAAGCTGAATGATTTCATGCGCGGCGCGTCCTTTTCACCCTGGCTCATAGTTTCAATCCTCACCCGATTCAAGCATTGGATGCAGCACCTAAGTGCATCTCTTAAACGATTGTCAAAAGTGGATTTCTATCACCCCACACGATAAAGGACTATATAGTCTCTTCTAACAATCTTCAGCATTTCATCATAATTTACGGAAACAAGTCCTTAAACTCTAACCGCCTTTTATAATCCTGCTGCTCTTGTGTCAACTCGTTTGACGGGGTAAGTGCTGTAAACGGACTCTGGCACGTTCGACAGTAGTACATGGGGTAGCCCGCTCCATCAAGCATTGGTAGTGTCCCCTCAACATTCATCATGCGCGGTCCTCCATTCCCACAACGAGGGCAAATACTTACATCACCTCGGCGTATGTCTGCCATATATCTCTCCTATTCCATTGCATGAACACTAGCAAAGAGATAGAATCACCTTGCAGTGTTCTTTCGAGAGTGCTGCTAAGTGGATCGTGGCTACTTTCCACGGTTGGACACGATCCACCAAACGCAATAAAGAGCATTGCGCAGCTCACACTTTACCTCACAGCAAGGAAACAAGCAATACTCTTATTGAGCCTACAATATACATTTACCGCTTTTCATCATGACGAAATTGTTACTCATCACCCGTTTCACTGACATCTGCTATGAGTACATCTCCACACACTGGTACAGGTTTCCCCCTCTTTTGTGATACTATTTCAGATGCTACCTCATTTATCGGCTTACCTTTTAATACACCGCTTTCATCCAGGTACATATGTAACCTTTTTGTGAGTCTTAGACCTTCCAGGCTACCATCAACGTAGTTACGCATCTCTTGCAAAGTGAACTCATAACCGTTCTTCGGGTGTACTTCCTGCTCTGTACCGTCTGATTTTATATACCTCGCCATATCCCTACCTCTTTCTCTAAAATGGATGTTCTTCTTCGTCTGGAGCGTTGCCGCCAGCAGGAGAACTATTCCCTACAACAGCCTTACTTCCGATGAATTGGAATTTCTCTACGGTAACATCGAGAGCCATTCGTTGCTGATTCTCGCGTGTCGTATATTCGCGTGGAGCTAAGTCACCTTGCACAAAAAGTTGTTGACCTTTTTTGACATGCTGATTCAATGTTTCAGCAATCCCACGCCACGCAACACAGTTGTACCAAGTCGTGACCTCTTTATCGCCTTGCTTCTTCGTGACCGCTAGCGAAAATTTGGTGATTGCTACTCCGTTTCCGCTATAGTTCATCTCTGGCTCTTTGCCAACATTTCCAATCAGTTGTATTTGTGCCATTCCCATTGTTTTATCAACTCGCTTTCTTTTCAATCTCTACCGAATATCATCATGACAAAATCAATAACTAGCCTGATACGACCTCTGCATGCAGAGCATAAATCATCAGCAATTGCGTCCCAACATTTGCACCTTCATTGACCGAGGCGATCACCGTCTCAACATGGTTATAGCCATTGTTCAAGAGGACTGTCTTTGCAAAGGCCGTTTCTTGCGGACTGGTGTCATATTTCCGCACAGCATACGTTTGACTAAACTTCCATAAGCCAGTGACACCAAGCGTTACGGGACGCTTCGAGCGCATGACCGCTTGAAAAATCACATTGCTCTCTGCATACGGATTCCCTATTTCACCCCCTTTGAGATTCGCTATGCGCTCCCTTCGTTCCCCGGACGCATTTTTATATTTGCCTTGCTTGTACTCTTCAAGCTTGCGTAGTTCGTTACGATATGCGTTCAACTTCTTTCCAGTCGCATCACGCTCATTATTGATAAACTCAATGGCCTCTCTGGTATAGACTATACCAACTAAGGCTGCCGCCAACCGAGGCAAGCCGCCACGTCTCTCCCCACCAAGCCGCCGTTCCTGAGCTATAACCCATTCTTGCAACGTAAGACGTGGGGCTAGCTCTTGCTCGACCCGTAAGGCTAGAGCCTTTTCAGCGATTGGTACTTGCGGATCAATGATGTATTCCCCTTCTTCACCCTGATACGTGACACCCAACGATTCATCAATATAGTCAGGCTCCCATTCTAGATTCGTTGCCAGGTCAAAGCAAAGATGACCGTAAGACTCGTTGACATAGACCAGCCGCGCTACTCGTTGCTCGTCTGTCTCTTCAACTATGACAGGTTGTTTTCTTCGTGCAGGCATTATTCCCTCTCTCTCCCTACCATTGCGGTATATCCTTTGACTGCTTGTGCAGAGTCGCCAACGCTTTAGGAGAAAGCGTCATATCTCGCTCTATAGGGGGATGTGACACATCCGCCAGCCGGAAACCGCCCGTTTTCAGCTTTTCCCCGTTGAGGGCCTCAACTGGACGCACACAGTAAATACAGTCGATATATGTTCCTATGGCTGCATCACTCGCTAGCGTGTAAAGTGATGTTTGGATACGCTCCGTTTGTCGCGCGATAATGGCACTCCACCACCCAGGCTGATACAAGTCCGAGCTTCTCTCTTCTCGCACTTGCGCCCGACCTGTCAATTGAAAATTGCGGGATCGCTCGATACTAACAATTTCCTTGCCCTCTGCAACGGCGGCGTCCGTTGCCATAAGGTAGTTAGAAGTCTTCTGTATCAGCTTGCCTATTGCGCTCACGCCAATAAGCTTTATCATCTTCACCGCAATAGTCGCTACGTCTTGCTCTAGCCCTATACGCTCTGCTTTGAGCGTCTCACACTCGCGCCGCGCCTTCCATAACCGCTCTTGCCACGAACGAAACAAATCATGCTTTTGCTCTTTTGCCCACACATACCCATCTGTAACGTGAACTGTCCAGCCAAGTTTCAGGGCTAAAGCAATTTGCGGATTCCATGCGACTACATCCCGCACATGCAAGGGATAATTGCCTTCATCGTCAATAAACACCCCTGGTAGTTTTGTGTTCCAAGTCGTAGGGGCTGACGCTGTAACGCGATAGAAACCATGTAAAGAGGGGTTATACTGCTTTGTGCGTGTTGGTTGGCCTACAGGCACCTCACGCGCCGAGGACACAAAGGACCAGTTACGGTCATACTGGTACATCGAACCTCTATATGCGTCTGTAGAGGTGAGTGGACGCGACCACAGCAGCCAACGTGCATGGTATTGTTCTAGCACCTTATATAGAGAGTCCGAAATAACGGGAAAGCCTTGTAACTCTTTATTCCATGACTGCAACTCTTCACGCAACGCACATTGCCCCGTCCAGCTTGCGGAATAGCGTAGCTGAATATTCAGCACAAACGAGACAAGTAACAACGCACCTGCTAGCACCCCTACCCGCTTCTCACCTTCGACAGAGAAAATATACTCTGTGTTAAAGGTATTCGCCCACACTGCATAGAGCATGTATGGCTGCCCCGTTGGTTGTCCATCACGCCCTAACTGCTTGACCGTGATTCCAACAAGTTTATTATGTTGCCCTGTAAGCGGCTGATAGAGCCATTCCGTTGTAGTCTCATTCAGCTTGAAAAGGTCTATACGGTCAAAGTCTGCCAGAAGTGTTACATCTTGCTTTGACGCCGTTTTCCCTTGTGGCAAGCACCAACAAGATCGGCATTTATACCGCGCTAACAAGCCTATCAACTGTGTCAGATCGTTCGCAGCCTCTGCCAGTGGAATCACCTTGTCAGCCGTTGGGATAATTTCAGGACGTGGATCACGAACGGGAAACAAGTACAGATGAGGACCATAGACGATGCCAAGCGTTCCACCTGGTTTCCTGAATGATGACGGTGGACAATATATTTCCATTCTTATGCAGCCCCTTCCTCTATTCCATCGTGATGATATTGTTGCTTGTTTTCTTCTTCATCCCATAATCGTGCAGGAACGGATGATACCCGTTTCACAACCGCTCCGAATTGACTAAAAAGCTCAATAAACCGCGCCTCTTGCTGGCCGAGGTACACAAAGACATTCCCGTGTGTTGCACCACCGGCTCCACCATTCACGCTGTAGAAATTGACCCGATGGTTGACAAAGCAGATCGGGTATGCCCATAACCGTTGAAACCACCGCGTATCCGTTGAGGCATTGACCAGGACCACCGCCTCTTGCGTGATACCAGCTTCATACTGGGCAATAAGCCGACATGTCCATATTTCCTGATTGGACACGATACCTGTCTTGCCATAGGGGGGATTTAGGAATACCCGACCTCGCCAAGACTTATCAAGGCCGTTCGTTTCCTTGTCGTAGTAGGCTGTAGCGCGTACAACCTTGTTCGCTAGCGCGTTACTTGCTGGATCAAGATCAATAGCACCCATAAGGGCATGTACTGCTACAAGGTATCTCGCAGGGGTATACCACTCTACGCTTATATGCTGGAGCCGAGCCTTGTAGGAGTCACCCGACCAGCTACCAGTATGAGGACGTTGATCCGCCATTATGCCACCTCATTCTTTCCATCCTCTACGAGTATTTGAGGCTCATCAAAAAGTGACTGCTGCTCTACTTTGTGAAACCTACGAACGCACGCAGGATTACGCCAAATGCACTCTACACGTTGCCACTCAGTAGGAGCCTCACCAACGCCAGGACGAACCGCGGACGAACAGCTTTGTGAAACGGTAATACATTCCCACTCTCGTAACGCTAATTCATAAAGGGGATGTGAGTAACCAGAGAGAATCACCATTCCTTGCACTTGCAATAGACAGAAGAGGAGCCGTTCATGATCGGCCGCAGTCATTTCATACTGATAGCATCGCCCTTTACTTCGTGTATCCGGGTGATAGGGTGGATCAAGATAAAAGCAGGTTTCAGGAGTGTCATATGAAGTTATCACCCGCTCAAAATCTCGATGATCTATTTGCACACGCGCAAGACGTTCTGTAAATGAGGTAAAGTGAGTAGTATTGCTTAACCAAGAACGTGCAGGGTTAGAGGCCGCTAGTTTTGTATGGCTCCATCCTGTATTCTTGATAGAGCTATTCATGCTTTGCATCACACCAACATACCATTGACGTGCCTTTTCTATCGGATCTTTCTCATCTTCCCATCTCACAAGACACGCATGATATTCCTCATAAGCGTAGGGTGTCAACGAAAGCAGATGAATCAGCCTCTCCACTTGTTCAGCATCACGTAACACATTAAAAAAGTTCACTACTCCACTATCCAGGTCATTAAAAACTTCTAACCGACTTGGAGACTTTGCAAAGAGCAACGCCCCGGAGCCTCCGAATACTTCACAGTAGGTTTGATGTGTAGGTAACAATGAAACCAGGGTAGGTGCTAAAGCAGATTTACCACCATACCATGCAAAAGGCTTATGCATAGATACTACCTCCCACATTCCACTAAGGATGAAGGAACGCCAAACAGTCCACGTTGACCAGAGTAAGGAATGAAGGGAAGCGGTTTCGCATCTCGCAGTACAAAACCATACGTGCCTATAAACCATTTTGAGGTACTACTCGTCACAACCCGATCAAGCGTTGCTATCCCAACAATGCCACCACGCTCAAAATCACGCGCCAATAGAGGCATATCTTTAATCACACCATACCGAGCTTGCCACCACTTCATCAAAAACGTATCCCGTTCAAAGTAGTTTTCATCGCCGACTTTGCCAGCGTGGAGAAGCAAGACACCACGATAGCTTGTTGACCAATCCCTATTTTCTATGTCCTTCACACCATGCGTCAGCAGCCATGTCCAGGGTTGACGAATTGAGAGACAAGGCACCATCCCTACTTGCAGTTTCCAGTTTATGTAACTCATTATGCCGCCTCCCTCATGTGCTCAAAAATGCACTGACCGACATACTCTCCCACGCGTGGTGAAACAACATCCCCTATCGCTTCAAGCTGCTCCATCCAATGGGAAAGCCCATCATCATTTCTGAAAATCGAGGGTTCGCCCAACCTTTGCTCAAGTTGTGCAACCATATCCCGTAGTAAAACCATCGTGTCTGATGCTTGCCGTTGATGCACGCTAACGCCCCTTTGTACGTGGCGATTCTTGAAGCAAGTGCGTCCGTCCTGGTTGGTGTAGGCAACAATAAAAACGCGTTTCCGTTGATGTGGGAGTCCAAAGTCTGACGCCTGTACACTTTGCCATTCCGCATCGTACCCGATGCGGGCCAGGTCTCCGAGTACTCTTCCAAGTCCCCTGTAAAGCAAAGCTGAGACGTTTTCCACGAGCACGTAGCGTGGTCGTAACTCGCGAACGATTCGGTAGAACTCCGACCATAAACCGCTTCGACTTCCATCAATGCCTTGTGGCTCGTGCGTGTTGCTAATGGAGACATCTTGACAGGGGAATCCCCCGGCAATAAGATCGACTGATGAGAGATTACGCTTTCCACATTCGCGCACATCTCGAAACCTGGTAATGTTGGGCCATCGCTCGTTGAGAACTTCTTGACGGTACGCATTTTTTTCTACCTGCCACAGACATTCAAAGCCAGTACGCTCTAAACCAACATCTAAGCCGCCAATACCAGAGAAGAGAGAACCGAATGTATAATTCATGGCCTGGTCATCCTCTCCGCTATCGTTGCCATATTTCAAAGCGTTTCACAATCTCATCACGCGCCCATCGCTTATCCTCATCAAGAGGTGAACACAGACGCCCTGCTACCACATCGAATAATTCACGCGGGGGAAGCATATGACCAGACCTTGCGCCTGGAAGAATTAAGTAACCCATACCAGCCTTTGGAGGATGTTTTTTAACGAGCGTAATAAATTGCTTTAATTGCTCTTTATCGGATTCATCAAGGTACGAACGGACAGGCACATAAGGCGAAAGTTCTTTCTCGTGTTGTTGCACACTCTCTATGACTTGCCCTATTTCATCATGACGGTATTCTTCTTCTTGCGTGTCTTCCTCTTGTACCGCGTCATCATCAGAAGGGGATTCAACGGTGTAGTTCTTAAGAGATGTTATTTCACCGCACTCACGACAGACTGCGAAAAGATTGTCCGAGCCACAATGCTCACACGTTGGAGCAGCCATCACCACTGGTACTTGTGGATGTACCTCTTCTACCACTTTCGGCTCTGGTTTAGAACGCGTCTTTTTGCCCTCCAAGATGGAAGGATCAGCCAGGAACATAGGGCGAATAGAGACATTGAGCAAATTAGGACGGTACGGCTTACCAGTTTTCGGATCGGTTCTCATTTCACCTGCATGAGGTGCTTTCACAATCGCACCACAGGCTACCAAATCCTTATAACATGAACCAACACAATTTTCATGAAATCCTAACCGATCCGCTACCGAGCCAGCGTTCCCAGGAGCAAAGGTAACAGGCATTGCATCCGTGATAGTATCAATCGCACCTCTTACATTGCGCCGTACTGCCTGCACTACGAGGTCTACAGCCGCTATCCGTGTCGTTGCCTCTGCCCGAATGTTGTAGATAATCGAGAGAAGTAGAAGAAGAAAAGCATGTTGTTCTAACACCATCTCTATGAGCTGCTCACGTGTCATCTGCTCAATATCATATAAATCCGCACGAAACACATAGCGATATTTGGTAAGTGGCTCCCGTATGTCTAGATTCTTTGCTTGCCTATCTGCTATACTTAGCATGATAGTTACTCCTTTGGTGTTAGCGGTTTCGCATGATAGTTACTCCGCATTTAAAGGTAAGTAATTGTTTTCGTAGATGCATGGTCGCCCCACGCCCTACACGGATGATGAAAACTCATTCACCCAGCGCGTTCTCAACTGCCAGGAAGAGAACGCGTGAACCTTTTTTTAGCTCAAAACTTCTGCTAATTCCTGCACTGTTTCAGGAACAAATTGACCTTCATTTTGAGCCTCTTTTAAACCCTGTTTATCACCATTATTTCCCTGATTATTGCCCTCTAAAAACTCGCTTTTTTCTTGCCCTAAAACTTCGTCTTTTTCACGGTCAATAACTGCTGGTATAGCGTCCGTTATTGCCTCACTAAAAGAGGGAAAAGGAAGCGTTTTTAACCACTCAATAACCGAGCCAATAGTGATAAGATTTGGGTTGCGTTTTGTGCGTTCTAAAGTCTTGTCATTCAGACGGTTTTGTATCTTTCTTTTACTCTGTCCAGAAACCTCTATCAGTTCGTCTATCGTGACGCTACGTTGGCTTGTAGACAGCCACGCTTCAATTCTTGGATAGCGTTTTACCAGGGTTAAAACATCCTCTGAAAGCTCCAATACACCGTCCGTTTTATGCTCGTTTTGAACGTCTTTCTGACCCTGTAAAACAGTCTTTATTGAGGGGTCCGTTTGACGCTCTTTTCTGACGTTTTGCGCCTCTTTTAAACGCTCTATTTCACTCTGTAAAACAGCGAATTGAGGAGCGTATTGTGAGCGCAATTCATCAACTAAAACATCCGTTTTTTGAGCTTCTTTTATCTCTAATAATTCCGTATAAAAACCTTGCAATTGTGGCTCATAAAACGCTTTTAATTCCTCGATAAGACCATCTGTTTTAGACGCATTTTTGACGCCTTCAACAGACAACCGTAACTGCTCCATCTCATCGTGTAGCGTCCATAATTGACCTTCGTAAACCGCTTGAATTTGACCAATAAGTGCGTTTTGTTCGCCGCGTTGTCCCTCTTGAAAGTGCTGTAATTGTTGACCCAGTTGTGCAAGCTGCCCTTGCACGGTCTGTAATTGTGGCTCGTACATCGCCTTGACTTGATTGGTCACTTCTTCAAGAATTTTTTGCATTTCAAGCGGTTGTTGACGCACTCTAAAAAGCAAGTGCAGAAGGATGAATTCACGCTCTCCCGTTCCTTTTTTTGCCCTCTGTGCCTCTTTGCGTTGACGTATAATTTCCGCTAGCTGCTCATCAATCTCTAGCAATTTCTCCTGTATTTGCTTACGTACTGCCAGAATGTCCACTCGCTTCATTTCATGCACTCTGTAGGTTTCCGCATCCAGCTTGTCGTTTGTCCTATCCACAATATAGTCTGCTGTAACCGACATAATCAGAATGAGCATAGGAAACGCACAGCCGAGCCAGGGTGTAAGCTGCTGCATCCATACAGGAGTACCGCTCAAACTTGCCGTATCATAGCCGTGTAAACTGGTTGCCGTGTTCGCATAGGCTGACAGGCCAGCGCACACAAGCACACAGAACAGATAGAGGTTCGCGCCTCCACTCTCACGCATACGGATCGCCTCTAATCGCGCTTGCATCGAGGCTACTGCTACAAGGTCAATCACAAACGCAACTGCATACCCAAGCAGCCCAAACACCGCAGCGTGGTCGAGAATGTTGAAGAATTGGCCTGATTCCAGCACTGACACGATCATGAAGACCACAATCACCATCCAGAAGAAGGCCGCTTTCGTAGTAAGTTTTGACCACACACCCTGACAAGCCGTAAGAACGGCTTGATAGTGCTTCACCACAAGCCACGCTATAGCCACACTTGCGGCCAGTGGAAGGCCAAGCAGACTGTAGGGTAGGAGTACCAATACTGTAGCCATCTTATGCCCTCTCTTCTTCTACTACTGTATTTTGACGTATCCCTGCTTGCTCTAAAATCTCCACTGCATGTTGATGATAGCGCGCGCCCCTGCCAACAATCTGCAACGCCTTTTTAATACTTCCACATGCTTTGTATGCCCCAACAAATTGATGAATTTCAGACTCCGAAAGACGGTACTCTTTTTCTTCCCGTTCCAACCGCTCTACAGGCTCGTCCCCGTTACTTTCTCCCGTTTTCGGGAACGTCCGAATATTGCTATATTCCCCACTTTTAACAGGCTGACCAGCATCCGTTGGAACGTTTACAGACGACTCACGAACAGAGGATACAACCACGTTCCCACCGTTTTGCTGATGTTCCACATTGGGAACACTTCCCACAACAGTACCTTCTACTTGTAAAGGGTCAAAGCGTTCTGTTTGTGAACGATAATAGCTCTCATCATGTGAGGCATGGGGACCAGCATAGATCACCTCGTTCTCTGTATCAGCTACTTTCTTTTCTGGAATATCTTCCATTCCTGAACGGTCTATATACTTTTGTGCCGAACGTGGAGCCAGTTGCGCGGCCATACGTTGCGCCATCTTTGGAATACCCATCTGCTCTAGCAATGCCGCAGCCATTTTTGCGTCTTCAACCGTCCCGAATGGCTCGATCAAGTATTCAATCTCATCTACATCATCCCGATAAAACACATGACCAGGCTTCAAACTCCCTGTACGGCTAAAAAACTTTCTCTCACGCAGGACATACTTACTTTGATCAGAGTCCATATTATGCACAAGCGCATGTTTGAACGCATTGCGTATCGCAACACTGCCTATCGCATCCTCAGTGAACGCATGACAGATAACCAGACATCCTTGCTCATAGCCCATCCCTTCATCAGAGGAACGCTCACACACACTTGTTACCGTCTTGGCAATTTGAGGACTGTGTTTCACAATCGACTTGAACTCATCATAGACAATCTTACGAGCATAAGGTACAGCCCCGTTCTTACGTGCTAGTAGCTCCGCTAGATAACCCTCTGATACCTTTAAAATCGCATCATCAGAAAAAGCAAACTCTATCCAGGGTGCAAGAGGCTCCAGCTTCCTATACAGACTTCGTGGTTTCGTTTTATGAGGATCGCACACTGTTACCCATTCACCTGATAGCAGAGCAATAATAATTTGTGTTACCGCCGTAACCGACTTCCCTGTTTCACCCTTGCCACCTATCGCAACCGTTCCACGTAGCTTCGGCTCATACCGAGGTGTCTTATCAGCGCGAAATCCTACCAGTGCATTTTCACCCTCGAACAGCCGATTATCAGCTAAAAGTTCTCCGAGCGTTGGGATCACACCATCAATCGCCGTATTCACTCGTACCGCTTGCTTGGGTGCAATAGCAGTAAGTGGAGCCATTGGTAGGAACTTCCCGTTCCGATCTTCCAGATAGCCACCGAATTGTCCAACTTCATGCACAACACCCTTGCCCTTGACCCACCTATACACCGCAACCGTTGGCGCGGCCAGTGCAAGGATAAGTAAGTAAGCTACCACACCCACCGCGAAAACTCCAAGTATCCAGAGGTGATCCCACACAAAAGGCCATATCTTCCATATCCCGATGCCTACGAATACGAGAATCGCTAAAACTATGATTGACGCAGTAATGAACAGGACACGCATCAGCGTCTCTATCACACGCTGCTGAAAACTTTGTGGAGCATTGCTCATTGACGACCTGCCCCGATCATCATCACCGTCATATCTGCTATACATAAATGGGTGCTCCTGCATGGAGACTATGCGCGCGCGCAGCCGTATGTTTCGCTATCTGCCAACACACAACTCGCACCACCAACCGCAATACGAAGTGAGCTACCATCACACCAACCACAACAACTGCACATACCAGAGCCAACAAAGCCGACAACACCGTAAACAGAACCACCACAACCTTGATTGTGACCCCCAACGCGCCTTCAAGAGACGCGTCAAGGGATGCTTGTAACACCTGATGTTTCATGATGGACGGACCCCCATTATCTCACTTGCCACATATCCACCGACCAGCAACGCCAGGAGAAACACTATACACACAGACATACTGTGCAAAGCAGCGTACAGCCACGATCCAACCAGGATACCAAGCACAAACACCGCAACCGCAACCGACCAGAAAAGCAACATCTGCTTGTATCGAGCAAGAAAGCTGCTCAGGGGTGATACTTCCTCACCACTGACAGAGACATGGAGCGCGTATTCCTCTTCCAGCCACCGTACACGCTTACCGAGCTTCAACGCATATACTAATTCGCGTGACGTTGATTCCCCTACACAGCCCTCGACATTGAGGATAAGCACCTCATCAGCTAATTCAATTTTCCGCAGGTGTAACGCATCTAAACAAGCCTTATCAGCCTCACCTAGACCAAGTGCATCGTCACCCTTGAAGTCACAGCCAATACTTAGCACAATCTTTCCAGCCAACGTCTCTTGCAAGTTCGCAACACGAAACGCCTCACTAAACCGTGTCGAACCACACAAACACACAATTGTAGGGGTAGTAACTGTAGTAGTCATGTTCATGCCGACCTCCCATCACGAACTGGAAGATGTACGATAGTCACTCCGAAACGCTTTTGAGCTTCACGCGCTACGACCAGACGATGACATGAGGTAACACACTTACACGCACACAGAATGCACACCCGCCCATATGTCGAGAGAAGAGGCTCCAGCGATGCCAACCCACGATCCATGTCGTGAATTTTGATAGGAGCACTTCCACGCGCCAAGTAATTATCATTGCCTAAATCAGGTAGGTGATAGTACAGCAGCCCACGCTCCTGTACAAGCATCTCTTGTGTCCACTCAACACGCTTTGAACGTGGCGATGTCCGAATATCAACTAAGGGTGTACGAACCGCAATGAGTTCTGCTAGCGTTCGCTTTGAGCTACCATGAAGGTAGCCCATCGTGTAGAGTTTTACGTCATGATGAAATTGGTTCATGCACCCACCTCCACATCATGAATAGCCATCTTAACAAGAGCAATAGCATTAACTACATCATCAGGAAGTGAGTGTACCTCAGCTACTTGTAAGAGATACTTACAAGTAGCAAGCATTTCTGGAGCAGCAATAAAAAGCGGTACTAGCCCAACATCAGAAACCATTGCAACGAGGTCTGAAGAACCGTCTTCTAAATCCTTCATAATCATCGTAGTAGACCCATCACCAGATGAGTCAAAAGTAGATGTACCACCGTCCCATAAACTAATAGAAGGTCTTTCATACTGTGTCATGCGCCCACCTCTTCATCATGACATGGGCATGTCTCATCCACATAACGTGGATCATGAAGAACGGTGCCAGTATCGTCTACAAAGTGAACAGGTACGTCACCATCCTCATAAGAGATAGGTACCGGCTGATCTACAATCACTTCCCACTCATCCGTCACATCAGAGGCAAAATGAACATAACGCTCAGTGTACATGGTATCTCCCTCTCTCCGAAGATACCGCTTCGTGTCCATTAGTCCTGTTCTCTATACATCCTCATGTGAGAAACTTCACAGAAAACTTACTCTATGGTACACTTATTCTTGCGGTATCTTCCGCACCCGTTCAGGATTTCACGGCTGACAACTGTTACGGCCTGGGCGGGTTATTTTTATTACTACTGAGACAAACCTAAATCATCCAAACCTACGGATTGCTTGCCTACATCAGAAAGAGCACTATTAAGACCTTTAAGTATTTGGACGGCAGTATCAAAAGAAACCTTTTTCCCATCCTCGGCATTCTTGACAGTTCTAGAGCTGATCTCTGCTCTTCGTGCTAATCCTTCTACTGATAAGCCTATGCCCTCCCGTATTTGCTTTAACTGACTTGTCATAACTCCCATGACCTCTCCCTATAAAGATAGCAACGTTGTTAAAAACTTTCATATATAATTCTAGAACGTTTACCATCAAGAGAGAGAATACACCAACCAGCCCTATTTTGTCAATAGCTTTCCAGCAAATTTCGTATATTCTACTGAAACTGCTCTATGAGAGTTGGACAATTTTAGCATCACCCAAATGTACTATTCCCTACCAACAGAACCACCCGTAATTCCTACTCGTTCCCTTTCGACATATCTAAGTCTCGTTTTGACTACTACAGATTATTGGTATACCATCATGCCCCGGACGAACTTCCGCACACGCGCTACCTGATACTTTGGTGCCTCTTGTCCATCGTTGCCACACAGAGTAACTTGCCGCGCAGGTTGCGATGGATGCGTGTAGATGACATGCGATCCCTTGCCCTGACGAGCCTCACATCCTAGCCGATCTAGCTCCATACGTAGATTTCGATATTTCGCACTCATGCCATTTCTCCTTCCTGCACAGCCTGACGAGTACTCCGTTCAGCCTCTACGAGAACCGTTGTCGCCTCATGGCTGATCGCTAAAGACCGCCGCGCTAAACGCGATGCTATCCCCTCGATCAGAAACCAATGCACATTGGGATGGTCAGTCGTTGCCAGCGACCCTATCTCGTCTTGAAGGAACTGTGAAAGTTCTGCTATCTCTTGTGTTCGCCCCACGATAGTCATATACTTTGTTCTCCTACCTTTTCCGTCTCAATCTATGCGTTGCTTGAAGCTGCTGTCGTTGATGTTCCAATGATTCTATACGCCGCTCATAGTCTCGAAAATGCTTTAGCTCTTTGCGTGTATCGCTACTCATGATCCAGTGAGTAGCGATACCCATGAAAAACGCGACCAAGACCGAAACCAGGAATACAATGCCTATGGTATCCATCAACACCCCACGATACTAGCGATACATGTTCCCACCACCACGACCACCACGTAGGGACATCCCAACACAAATGCATGTCGATATCAAAAATGCCAGGAACCAGAAATTGAGAACGAAGTTGAATACTATGATTGTCATGACTAGACCTCCCTGAATGATGAAATCTTTTGACGATTTTCTAATTCTTGTGTATGCTACACTTGTTTGTAGTCTTCTTCACTGTGATTGTTGCGCGTCCGTTTGTCTAATATAAGTATCGCGTATTTCAGGTGAGATTACAGTAAAACATCAGTAACACCTATGTAACATTTAAGAGTGATTTCAAATGTAACACTTATGTGTCATTTCAAATAAAACAGCATCCTAGAGAGCCTCTTACCATTCCCTAACCAGATAGAGAGCATGTACAATTCAAGTAGCACAAGGTGTCATATGAAAAAGAACATTGAAAGCAAAAACACAAAGCTCTACAATGCTAGGATTGACCGCGCATGGTCACAAGAGCGAGCAGCCACAGAAGTTGGTGTTGTCAGAAAGACCTATATCGAGTGGGAGAGCGGATTACGACAGCCCAATATTTCCTTGCTTGGAGACATCTGTAAAGCTTTCAACATGACACCTCAGCAATTAGGATTCACAACCTACACTACTCTCATAAAACCTATACAGAGCGATATAGCCTTACCTCACAAGAACACTAACGCATCAGTTGGCATGTTTCAGATAGGTATAACCGCCCTAGCATTGGCAAGACTAGAAAATAACTGGACGCTGGAGGAGCTGCGTATTGTTATGCAGCTAGAAATGAAGAGGCTCGAAACCATGTCAGACAACACAAACGGAATAGACCGCCGACAAATGCTCAGTTTTTTAGCTGGACTACCAGTAGCAGTGCTTGGACTCTCATCAACAAACAAAGCTCTTTCTATCCCCGTAGAAGAGTCTTTACCCATGTACGTAACTGCCGTTCCTGCAGCCTGGAAACTCTACTTTGATGGTCATATCGCAGAAGTCGCTACACTTCTACCAGATTACATTTCACATCTCACATCATTAATTCAACAGACAACACGATATCATGAAACCGCTATAAGTCTCCTCTCACAAGCACACCAACTAGGATCACTCGTCGTACTCGAAAATGAGGACTTCGGCGCATCAATGGCACATAACAAAAAAGCACTGTCTTACAGCCAAACGATAGATAATCCAAACATTCAGCTTGCAGCATACATCCGACAAGCTAATACCCTCTACTACCGACAACGTTGGTCACAGATGCTCCAAACATACGAAGAGGCATTACAGACAATCAATATCAAACAGGCATCACCACTTGTACAGGGTAGAATTTATTCAGGGTATGGAGCATCACTCTGTAAATTTGAGGGAAGAGAGCAAGAGGCACGCCACTACATGGGAATGGCACATGAAGTTTTCCCAGATCAACCAGAAGACGATCCGAGTTACATTTACATGAACGCTACTCAATACGTCCTGCATCTTAACGATATGATTACAATGCTCGACATCAAAGATGCTAAGAACGCAAGGGAAGCACTTAATCAAGCATCTTTGTATGTACCTAACCTAACTAGCCCAAGAGGAATAGAACTACTTAACCACAAGGCAATGGTAGCATCAGCACTTGGAGATTTAGAAGAGACACACCAACACCTAGAACAATCAATCTCACTCAGCAAATCTCTAGGCTCAGACCTTTACATTACTAGCGCAAGGGACATCATAGAAGCACTCCCTACGCAATGGCAACAAGAAAAAAAGGTAAAACAACTTGTCGAAAGACTAGGATAAAGCACAATTCCATCATGACACAAAGCGGATAGACCTTTAAGTAGGCTATCCGCTTTTTTGACAGATACAGTCTAAACAAAAAATCTACTTGCCTTTTTGTAGTTTTAACCACTTATATACAAGTGGTTAAAACTACAAGCCGAAGTACATTCCACAGTACCTACTCTAATTATTGGAAATTTCAAGGAAAAACTATAGGCTAAGATTATGTCAGTCTCACACCACCAAGCCACTCACAAGAGGAATGAAATATGTCACCAAGCTAAAAGACTACTTACCTTTTTGCAGTTTTAACCACAAGTACACAAAATACTTGTACACAAGTAACTATAACCACAAAAAGGTAAACAAACATACCCACTTGACAACTTGTAGCCCTTCAAGGATACTATCTCCAAATGTTGCACCCGATTGGTTAATCGGGTGAGGACTGAAACAACGCAACTGAAACACCCACATCGGCTTTCAGGAGGGTTACATATGACACTCATCACCGCTATTGCATCACAAAAAGGCGGCACTGGCAAAACCACTACTGCTATCGCCCTTGCCTCTGGCCTTGCCCACAAAGGGAAAAATACCCTACTCATCGACGTAGACAGCCAAGCCAACGCTTCAAAAGTGTTACTCCCCAATTATCAGCAAATAGCTAAAGAGGACACAATTTACCGTACCATTATCGACATGCAACCCCTACCCATCCATCAAACAGCAAATCCGCGCCTGTCTGTTTCGCCTGCACATATTCTCCTTTCGGACACAGACATGCAACTTACCATTGCACGCGATCACCGCGAAAACCGTCTAAAAAACGAACTTGACCAAATTACAGATAACTTTGATTATGTGTTTATCGACTGCCCACCAGCACTAGGTTGGCTGACACTTAACGCATTCACGGCTGCCCATCAAGTGATTGTGATTGTATCGCCTGGCTATTTTGAACTCGATAGCATTGTACAAATTAGCAAAACCGTTGCGGAAACCAAACGCTTTTACAATCCAGCATTACAGTTACGTGGCTTACTCTTCACCATGAGCGACCCAACAACCAACACATCAAACTCACTTACTATGCTCCGACGGATGTACGGTGAGCAACTTTTACACACCATCATTCCACGAAATACCGATATCAGAGATGCCCATTTCAAGAGGCAAGATATTTATACCTACAATCCACAGTCAAAAGGCGCGATAGCCTACGCGCGATTAGTCGAGGAGCTTTACCCATGACTGGCAAGAGTAAAAAGTTAGATGAATCAGCATTAGAAGCCATGCAGAGCGAACTAAGCGGCTCCGCTTTCTTCCAACAGCCTACAAGTACACAAGCAGATAAAACCACTAGTACACAAGTAGTTAAAACTGAAAAACCGCAAATAGACAAGTACACAACACATCTCAGACCCAAAACCATCAAAGCAGTGAAACGCTGGTCACTTGACCACGACATGAAAGATTATGAAGTAGTACAGCAAGCCTTAAATGAGTTCTTAGAACGGCATAAAGACGAATAAGGCTCATTTTCATATTCGAGAAATAACACCCCATATTAGGCTCAATATCCCTTGACTTCTCTATTTCGTCATGATAAAATTAGTAGTAGATACTGATGTTATTTTGTCCGTATGACAGGACAGAAAGGGCGACCATCACGATGCCAACGAAAAACAAAAAGCTGACAGACACGCAACAATTGGAGCTAAAACGCTTTGTAAAGAAGATTGAGAACTTAACTCCAAACGAGCAACAAGAAGTCATTTTTGAACGTGCAAAAACAGGCAAAGGTCGATACATGGTTATTGCTGGTCCTGGCAGCGGCAAAACCACTGTAGCAATTAAGGCAAGCACCTACTTCACTGGTAAAGCAATCTACTTCTCTTTCAACAAGAAAATACAGGTTGATAGCAACAACAAACTCACCGCACTCCACTCTCCTATGCGCACCAACACCCTACACGGATTCGGACTGGGCTGCCTCATCAAGTATATCGGGGGCAAGTGTGACATCAACGATGATAAGTATTACACCATCATCAAAGAGTACACAGACATGAACTGGCCGCTTTTTCTACAAACAATTCGTCATATCCTCGAACAGTGCGAAGAGGAAGACAAAATTCCCTTAATGCTCAGTGATAGCCGATCCTGGTCAAAGGCACTCGTTCACTACTGCCAAGTCTCACTCTCAAAGCCAACACCCGATCAACTTATCGAAGTTATCGAAACATTCTCCCTCAATGACATCCATCCAAATGCCCTCATCTGGCCGTTTGTGTGTGATATCGTGAGTTACGCGATCCAGCGCGGCAAAGAGCAATTTGAAAGCGACTCCCACACCATCAACTATGACGACATGATTTACTACCCAAACATCTACAAGGATGTTCCCATTACAACCTTTGACCACATCATCCTTGACGAAGCACAAGACGCAAGCAAAGCCACGCAAGGGTTAATCATGCGAGCTTGCCATTCAGAAACACAAGTATTCGCTATTGGCGATCCCCGACAAGGGATTTACAATTTCGCAGGGGCTGACGATAAAAGTATGCCCACACTAGCACACATGTTGGACGCCGAGATGCTACCCCTTACCATTTGCTATCGTTGCGGAACAAAGATTATTGACCTTGCCAATCAACTAGGCGGGCAAATTATACCTGCACCTAACGCACAAGAAGGTATAACCGATGTAGTACCATACGAAGACTACTTACCTATGCTCGACATACAAGAGGATGAGAACGGCTATAAACGCTCCCTAGCAATTATAGGTCGTACCACTAACATCATCGTCAAGGACTGCTTAAAAGTGCTTCAAACGGGCAAGAGAGCCATTGTATTAGGCCGTAACATTGGTGATAGCATCAAGGCCATTGTGACACGCCTAGAGGAGCTACGTGCGTCAAGAGGGGTATCAGCACTTGCCTATGACCTTTCAAACCTCATTGAGCTACTGGACCAATACTTCAAAGATCAGAAAACCACTATCGAAGAGTCACAACGAAAAAATGCTGACCTTGCTATAAGCGAACTGTCCGACAAAATAGAAACCGTCAAAGCCTTTTTTGCCGCCTACATCGAAAAGTGCAACGAGCCAAGCACGAGACGAGAGAACGATCCAGCTTGCTCATTCAGCAAAAACCCGAAAGACTTCAAGCAGTACATTGTAGGACTGTTCACGGATGACGAAAATAACGAAGTGATTCAGTTCATGACCGCGCATAGGAGCAAAGGATTAGAATTTAACCGGGTGTTTGTCGTTGGAACCGACCAGTTCCCACACCCAAAAGCAAAAACCGACAAGCAGATCGCCCAAGAAGAAAACTTGATGTACGTCACCATCACACGCGCCATTGACGAGCTACATTTTGTCAAGGAGCCATTCAAGGACATCAAGCTACCAGGATATGAAAACACCGAGCCAAACAGACCAACCATCGTTGTAGCAGATGGATCGGTTTTCCTAAGCGACCACTTTGCCCAACACAATAATGAAGAAATAGAGCAAGAGAACGAGGAGCTACAAGAGGCACCGTTTGACTTACATCTCAGTTTTGACCATTCCGATATTCTTGATGGAGAAGAAGATATACAATTCCATCATGACACAATAGAAATACCTACCTCTGATGCGCTTGAAGAAAGCATCATCCCAACTGAAAAACTCTTCACAGAAGATTTTGACGACCAGGGCGAAGAGGACACCCAATTCATACAGGCTCCCCTTATCGAAATGCCTACACAGGGAAGAATAGGCAAGGCACTCGCTATAGAAGTTCTCTGCCCATCCTGCGGAAACAACTGTGTTCACCCTCAAAACGGATCACCCATGATAACCCAAGACCTGATAGGGCATAGCGTGACCTGTAGCAGCTGCGGCAAAAGCTGTATTGTTCCACTCAATGCGTTCTCACTCACAGGGGATATCGTTGCTCGTGAAAAATTAGCAACTGGCAAGTCAAACACCCAAATGGAAAAGGTTGGCCGCACTCAGAAAGAGCGAAAATCCACGAAGGGCCGCAAGACAAAAGGGGATGCTCCGCGCGAACCGCTACAGCTTTCTCTTGATGTAAGAACACACGCTCGACTCACCGCAATGAGTGTTGACAGAAGTGAGCTTTTTGAAAATCTCCTAGACCAATACGAACCATTCACAGAGATAGAAGAAACCCACCCTATCTACCAACAAGCCCTACAAAAGCTGATGAGCAAGAAGAAGCCTACAGGAGAGTAAACACCCACCACAGACAAAGAGGCTGATAGCACCACATGGCTGTCAGCCTCTTTTGACACCAAGCCACAAATAGCGAATAACTTAGAAACCTCCAACCCTCAAATCATTTCCGAAAATTGGTGCTATGACTTGTATAAGTTAATAGAAAGGAGATCAAGACATGGATGAAGAGAACAAAATAGAACTACACTTTCAGCCTGTGAAGCTTGCCGATGATGATTTACGAGGATTCGGTATGAGTGAAGAAGAGATAGTAGAGTGGAACGAGTTTTTTAGCGATCCCGCCAACAATGAACATTGGAACGATCCAGAAACACAGAAGCTGGCGCGAACGCTTCAAGCAATTTTTGAAGAGTTTGACGTATAAGGTAACTACAAATCCTCGAAACCACAGAAAAGCAAAAGCAGAGAGGCTGATAGCACCACACGGCTGTCAGCCTCTTTTGACACCAAATCACAAAATTTGTGGCATCTTATATTACTTAGTATTAAACATAGTATAGTTTAAACATATATAGTAATTTAAACATTACTTAGTTTTATAGATTCTCCCCTCGACCACCTCAACACAAAATTTATGGCGTGGTCCCACAGAGACATACACGCCACATATCGCCCAGTATACACCCTCACTATCGCGCTAGGAT
>JAABUQ010004805.1_pt1 | contig 22487 bp, 32 predicted proteins | sample 5560001 | NCBI WGS metagenome assembly JAABUQ01 (sample SAMN10711888, study PRJNA513371) | rock metagenome | isolation source: Antarctica rocks | place: Antarctica: Victoria Land, Finger Mt nord | collected 2015-12-18 | reverse complement strand
AGCGCTCCTACCTGCCGATCATGTTCGCCGAGGACGACATGGCGCTCATGCGCCGCCTGCGCACGGCGGTCGACCCGGAGGAGCTGGCCAACCGCGGCAAGATGCTCGAGCCCACGTGGGCCGCGGATCCCGCCGTCGGCGCCGAGGACCGGGGGCCGGGCACGTCGCCCAAGGCGGTCCCGCCTGCCGGAGCGACGCGATGAGCGTCGCCCTGCAGGGCATCGAGGCGCTGCAGGAGGCCGTACGCCGCGGCCCGCGCGTGCTCCCGCACGGCGCGGGGACCAAGCCCGCGCTCTCCTCGGCACCCGAGGACGTCGTCGCCCTCGACGTGTCCGGGCTGTCGGGCCTCCTCGAGTACGACCCGGCCGAGCTCACGTTCACCGCGCTGGCGGGGACGCCGGTCGCCGAGGTCTCGGCTGCCCTGGCCGAGCACGGGCAGTACCTGCCGTTTGACCCGCCGCTCGCCGCCGCGGGAGCCACGCTCGGCGGGGTGATCGCCGCGGGCACCTCGGGGCCGGGCGCCTTCCGCCACGGCGGCGTGCGGGACTTCATCGTTGGTGTGCGCTTCGTCGACGGCACCGGCCGGCTGGTCACGGGCGGAGGCAAGGTGGTCAAGAACGCCGCGGGCTTCGACCTGCCCAAGCTCATGGTCGGCTCGGCCGGGCGCCTGGGGGTGATCGTGCAGGCGTCCTTCAAGGTCTTCCCCCGGCCGGAGGCGACCGCGACGCTGCGGGTCGACCTCGAGACGCTGCCGGCGGCCCTGGAGGCCATCGCCACGCTCGGGCGGGGCCCCGTCGCCTTCGAGGCCGTGGACCTCGAGCCCCCCGGCCGCCTGCTGCTGCGCCTGGGCGGCGCCGAGGCGGCCCTTCCGGGCCGCCTTGCGCGCGTCGAGGGCCTGGTCGGTGCGGGCGGCGAGCGCTTGGAGGGCTCGGCCGACGCGGCCTTGTGGGACGACGCGGCGGAGCTGCGATGGGTCCCCGACGGCTTCCGGGTCGTCAAGGTCGCCGTCACCGCCCGGCGCGTGCCGGGGCTGGAGGGCGCCCTCGCGTCCGCCGGCGCGCGTGCGCGCTACTCGCTCGGCGCCAACGTCGCGTGGGTGGCGTGGCCGGACGACCGGCCGCCGGCCGAGCTGGGCGCCGCGCTGGCCGCGTGCGGGCTTCGCGGGCTGGTCCTCACGGGCGCGCCCGGCCCCGTCCAGCTCGGCGGCACGGGCGGCGGCGCGTTCGCCGAGCGGGTGCGCGGCGCCCTCGATCCCCACGCCCGATTCCTGGAGGTCTGACGATGCAGCACCACATCCCCGTGGAGGAGCTGGGACCGCAGGGCGAGGACATGGCCCGCGCCGTGGGCGCCTGCGTGCACTGCGGCTTCTGCCTGCCGACCTGTCCGACCTACGCGACGATGGGCGAGGAGATGGACTCGCCGCGCGGGCGCATCTTCCTCATGAAGGAGGTGCTCGAGGGCGAGCTCGAGCTCGAGCTTGCGCTGCCCTTCATCGACAACTGCCTCGGCTGCCTGGCGTGCGTCACCGCGTGCCCGTCCGGGGTGGAGTACGGCAGTCTGATCACGCCGTTCCGCGCCTACGCCGAGGAGCGGCGCGAGCGTCCGCCCATGGAGCGCGCCCAGCGGGGGGTAGTCCTCCGCACGCTCCCCTACCCCTGGCGCTTCCGGCTGGCCGCGCGAATGGGCCGCCTCGGGCGGCCATTCGCCCGGCTCATGCCCGACAGCCTCGGCGCGATGCTGCGCCTGCTGCCGGAGCGGCTGCCCAAGGCGCGGCCGCTGCCCGCGGTGTACCCGGCCGAGGGGGTGCGTCGGGCCCGGGTGGCGCTGCTCGCCGGCTGCGCGCAGCAGGTCATCGAGCCCGACATCGGCTGGGCCACGCTGCGGGTGCTCGCGCGCCACGGGGTCGAGACGGTGATCCCGCCGGGCCAGGGATGCTGCGGGGCGCTGGCCATGCACACGGGCATGTCCGAGCGCGCCAAGCCGCTGGCGCGGCGCAACCTCGCCGCGTTCCCATCCGATGTCGACGCGATCGTCACGAACGCCGCGGGGTGCGGCTCGGGGATGCGCGAGTACGGGCTGCTGCTCAAAGGCGAGCCCGAGCACGAGGCCGCCGAGCGCTTCGGCGACCGCGTGGTGGACGTGACCGTCTTCCTGCAGGCGCTCGGGCCGACGCCCGGCATGCGGCCGAGCATGGCGCGCCCAACGAAGGTCGCCTACCACGACGCCTGCCACCTCGCCCACGCCCAGGGCGTCCGCCGGGACCCGCGCGAGCTACTGGCGGCCGTCGACGGCCTCGAGCTGGTGGAGCCGGCGGAGTGGGAGCTGTGCTGCGGGTCGGCGGGCACCTACAACGTCGAGAAGCCCGAGACGGCGGCGCGCCTGGGCGAGCGCAAGGCACGCAACCTCCTCGACACGGGCGCGGAGCTCATCGCGACGGGCAACATCGGCTGCCTGACGCAGGTCCAGACGCACCTGCGCGGGTTGGGCCACGACATCCCCGTGCTGCACACCGTCCAGGTCCTAGACCGGGCGCATGCGCGCGGCGCTTGAGGCGTCCTTCCGGGCGGCGCTGGAGGCGACCGACCCGTGCGCCCTCACGCGCGCGCACCTGCCCGAGGAGACCCCGGCCCTGGTCGTCTGCCTGGGCAAGGCGGCCATCCCCATGGCGCGCGCGGCCGCCAACGCCTACCCCGGTGCGCCCGGTCCTCGTTGTCACCGGCGACGGCTACGGCGGCCAGGCCGGCCACTTCATGGTGCTGGAGGCCGCCCATCCCGTCCCGGACGAGCGCAGCGCCGCGGCGTGTGCTGGTGGTGAGAGGGCGGGGGTGATTTGTGGGTCGATGGTCTGGCCGGGTGCTTGTGCCCAGTATTCATGCGGATGAGGTCGTGGCGCAGTGCGGCGAGCATGTCGGCGTAGCTGATTGTGGCCTTCTGGCGGTACCAAGGGGCGGCGACGCGGCGGGCGTTCAGGTCGGCGTCGGGGTCGCCGTGCAGGGCGTACCAGGCGATCGTCATGACCTGGATATCGAATGTCACCAGGGCAGCGCTCGGTTCGCCGCGGCGCCACCGGGAAACTGGAGCCTTGTTCCGCCGCCGGCTGCATGGTGACGGCCTGATTTAGGGCAGGCGCTCGGTCGCCAGCGCATCGAGGAGCACGCCGCAAAGCATCCGCTTCGCCACCGAGCAGGTGAGGGTCGGGGGCTCCGTCCCGAGGGCCACCGGCGCTAGGCCGTCAACGTCACGCTGCGTTTCACAACGGGCCCGCTGTCGTAGATCAGCACGGCCAGCGGTGCAAGAGGCCGCGCGTCTTCACCCACTCGCGGCCCAGCGAAACGTGGCTGCTGGCCGACCAGACTGCTGGACTGCTCCGGGCGCCGAAGCTCCGGACCGGGAGAACGACTGATGGGCACCCGAGGCCTCGCGGTTGCCCCCTCGCCTGGCCCAGCTCGAGGTCTCAGCCGGCAAGAGCAGCTCGCCGCACTCGAACACACGCTCACGGCTGCCCCCAAGATGGGCGGTCGCGGCCACGTTAGCCCGGGTCGTGCGTGCGCCCAGAGTCGGAGGTCGATATGTAGATCGTGATCTGACATAAGTTCGTCGTCGCCAGCGGGTGTGAGTCCCGTCCGAGTAGCTGCCAGGAGGCTCGGTAGCAGGCTGGCGGTCTGGTCTGGAAACGGGTCGGGTCGAAGCCCAGCGTCATAGGCCCTTTTGGGGGAGCGACTCCAGCGGTCTGCAGCATCAAGCGAAGCCTGCCGCGTCGTTAGGGGCCCGCCATCGCGCGGGGTCAGGAGGAGCCGAGCCGCGGTATCACGGCGAAGGCCATGGAACGTCAGCGCCAACACCACAGCGGCGCCCGACGGCTGACTAACTCGACGCAGTGGGGACGAGGACGGACGTTAGTGGGTCAGGTTCCGTTGGCGGGGACGCCACGGTTCGCGACCAGCCCGCTTTGCCGTATAGAGCGCTCGGCGCGGGTGACAAGAGCTTCGGCGGTTTCGTTGCCGTCCCAGTCGAGAATCCCGGCTCTGCCGGACAGTCAGACGCGCCGAACCGTCGGGCGTCCGCCTTTAACGGGCGATCGAGGTTACGACGCCTCACGTAAGGGGAGATTGATCGGCGGTGTCATTCGCCCTTGGTGTCCTCGCCGCGCTGACGGCCGCTGTGCTTTACAGCGTGGGCGTCATGCTCCAGTCGGTCGAGGCACGGCAGGCGCCGGACGAGGAGTCGCTCAGGGCGTCGCTCATCAAGCGCCTGGCCACCCGCCCGCGCTGGCTCAGGGGCACGGGCTGTGTGGTCGGCGGCTGGGCCACGCAGGCGACGGCGCTGACCCTGGTCCCGATCACGATCGTCCAGCCGACGCTCGCGGTCAGCGTCCTCGCGCTGCTGCTTATCGGCGTCCGCTTCTTCGGCGAGACCGCGCGCGGCAGGGAGGTGATCGCGGCCCTTGCGATCGTTGTGGGCGTCAGCGGGCTCGTGGTTGGGTCCCCGGGGCAGAGCAGCACCCACGCCACGCCGCTTCCCCTGGCGCTTGGGATGGGCGTGCTCGGCGCCGTGGCGCTCGCCCCGTACGCGCTGCGCGGCCACCGACGCTTCGCCGCGCTGGTCGCCGTCAGCGCCGGCTGGCCTATGCCTGGACCGGCTTTAGCACTAAGTTCATGGCCGACGGCATATCCAAGGGTGCGTGGGTCGCCGCGGCGTTGTGGCTGGGCGCTACGGCGGGCGCCGCCGGCGTGGGCCTGGTGAGCGAGATGACCGCCTTGCAGAGCCGCTCGCCGGTTCGCGTCTTTCCGGTGGTGCTCGTCGTGCAGATCGTGGTCGCCGTCCTGCTGGCGCCGTTACTTGCCGGCGGGAGCTGGAGCCCCGACCCACTCATCATCGCGGGACTCGCAGTCTCGCTCGGCGTTCTCGCAGCCGGGACACGCGCGCTGGCCGGGGCGCGCGCCGTCGGGGGCGCGATGGCCACCGAGGAGGGTGAGGGAGACGATGCCGGCGCCGGTGGATCAGGCGCCCGAGCGTGACGAGGGTAGGGAAGGGAGTCGAGCTGAGCATGAGCAGCGCCAGCGCGACGCAAAGTCCCAGCGCCACTACGGCGGGCACCGCGAGGGCCGCGACGACCGCGGCGATGACCCCCGCCGGCGGGATCGGCAACCCGACGAAATGCTCGCCGTCGTGCACGACGGCGAAGCGAGCTAGCCGCCAGGCCCCGGCCACGACGAAGATCACGCAGGCGCCGGTGCCGAAGACCGGTATTGAGTGCAGCATGCTCTTGTGGAGCATGAGGGCGGGCGCGACGCCGAAGGCCACCAGGTCGGCCAGCGAGTCCAGCTGGCATCCGAACGCCCCGCACGTGCGCGCGCGGCGGGCGACGCAGCCGTCGACCGCATCGAGGACGCCGGCGAGGGCGACGGCGATCGCCGCCGCGCGCAGCGCCCCGTCGCCAGCGAGCACGATCGCGAGGAAGCCCGCGCCGAGGCTGCAGCTGGTGATCACGTTGGCCGGGTTGACGAACTTTTTCACGTCCCCCCTCCCGCTGCGCGGTAGCGCGCGATCGGCGTGACGCCCGCGCGGACGCGTCGGCCGACCTCGACCAGCGCGTGCGCCTCCGTGGCCGGGAAGAGAACGTCCGCGCGGGAGCCCAGGTGGATCAGCGCGATCCGCTGCCCGGCCTCCACGCGGTCGCCCAGCCATGCCCACGACGAGATGCGCCTGGCGAGCACCCCGGCGAACTGGACGAGCACAACGCGGCGCGAGCCGTCGTCGATCGCCAGGCGCTTGCGGTGATTGCCGCGCGCGCGACCGAGAAACGCGGGGGCGAAGCCGCCGCCGGTCTCCTCGGCCGCGGCGATCCGGCCGCTCGCTGGGCTGCGGTTGACATGGACGTCGTAGATCGCGAGGAACGTGCCGATGCGCACCGCCTCGCCCCCGGGAAGCCATGGGTCGCTCACCGTGTCCACCTCGAGTACGACGCCGTCCGCCGGAGCATAGATTGTGTCCGGCGCCCGCACGACGGTGCGCGGGGGGTCACGAAAGAAGACCAGGCAAGCCAGCCCGACGCCCACCAGCAGCCTGCCCCGCAGAGCGCGCAAGGGCGCGAGCGCGAGCTCGAGCGCCACAGCCCCGAGCACGTACCGTCGCGCCTCGCGCAGGCTGCGCCGGGTCACGACGGCGCCTTGGTCCCCCGGCAGGCGAACAGTACGGCGGGCGGCACGTTGCGCGGTGAGAGGCGGCGCTCGACCGAGCCGAAGGTCCGCTTCAGGTGGCGCTGCATGAACGGTGAGTACTGCAGCACGAGCATTACGCCGTCATCGGCGAGGACCCGGCGCGCCACCGCCAGGATCTCTTCGCGCACCGTGGACGGCAGGGACGTGAGCGGAAGGGCCGACACGATGACCTCGGGCCGCGGCCCTTCGAGGTGGGCTTCGAGGTTGGCCGCGGAGTCCGCTACGACTGTGAGCCGCGGATCGGATAAGTCCTGCGCGAGCGCGTCGGCGAGCGCCGGGTCGATCTCGAAGCTCAGCAACCGGCCCTGCGGGCCGAGTCGCGGGAGGATCTCCCTGGTGTAGGGCCCGGTGCCGGCGCCGAGCTCGACGACACAGCGCGCCTCGGCCACCGGCGCCATGTCGAGCGTGGCCCGGACGGTGCGGCGGGAGGTCGGCAGCACTGCGCCCACCTGCCTCGGGGTCGCGCGGAAGGAGCGCAGTAAGCGGCGCCGCTCCCTCAGAAGGTCCACGACCTCGGCAAGTGCGACCCGCTGTCGAACTGGCATGAGGTTCACTTCCCCCGATGTCGCGTGATGGGTCGCAGGATGTCGGGCGGTGACAGCTCTCTCACGTACGGCAGATTAGGGTGTGCAAGGGCATGGAAGAACTCGCCCTCGGCGCCCTGGCCGCGGTGACGGCCTCCGTGCTGTTCAGCGCCGGCCTGGTGTTGCAGTCGCTGGAGGCACGCAAAATCCCGGGCGAACATTCCCTGCGGCTGTCCCTGATCGTGCGCCTGCTCGGCCGACCGCGCTGGATTGCCGGCTGCCTGATCATGGTCGTGGGCTTCGGTTTCCACGTCGGCGCGCTCCTGCTCGCGCCGCTGACAGTCGTGCAGCCCTCGCTGGCGGCTGGCCTTGTCGTCCTGCTCGTCGCGAGCGCCCGCCACGACGCGGAGCGAGTCCGCGCGCGCGACGTGCTCGCCGTGGCCGCGATCTCGCTCGGCGTCATCGGGGTGACGCTGACGGCCTCCCAGCGCAACGCGTTGTCCACGAATCCTGCCCAGCTGGCCCTGGCGCTGAGTCCTTTGGCGGCGGCGGCGATCGCTCCCTATGGGCTCGCGCTGCGGTTTTCGGGTCACGAGCGTTCGGGAGGCGTGTCGGCGACGCTGGGGGCGGGCGCAGCATACGCGCTCACGGGCTTGACCACCAAGCTAGTCAGCGACCGGCTGGCGGCGGGTGACTGGGTCGGCGCGGTTCTCTGGCTAACGATCACGGCCTCCGCGGCCGGGCTGGCGCTCTTGGACCAGACGACGGCGCTGCAGCGCCGCGGGGCGACGCAGGTAGGGGTCATCATCTACGTCATGCCGGTGGTCGTGCCCGTGCTGGTCGCCGGGGTGCTGCTCGGCGAGCGCTGGGCAGCCTCGCCGGCGGCCGCCGTTTTGCTCGCGCTCTCCATGGTCGCAGTGTGCGCGGGCGCGGCCTCGCTCTCCGCCTCGCACCGCGCCGTCACGTGGGAAGCCGCGTCCGGTTCCCGGAAGTGACCTCGCTCCCAGTTGGGCCGCAGTGGCATCGCCGCATCGCCGCGCTCGGTCTTCACGCCCAGCACCTGGTGTAGCTCGAGCCAGTCGTCCTCGAACGCAATGCGTGCGCCCGCGAGGTAGAGCCGCCACACCCGGGCCTTCGCGGCGCCCACCTCCGCGACCGCCTCCGGCCAGTGCGCCGAGAGGTTGTCCTCCCACGCCGTCAGGGTGCGCGCGTAGTGCTCGCGCAGGTTCTCCTCGTGGCGCAGCTCGAAGCCCGCGTCATGCATCGTCGACACGATGTGGCCAGGTCCGTGCAGTTCGCCGACGGTCGTCCTACTGCCGAGATTAGAGCATGTGGTGTTGGCGAACGCGGTTGCGGTGATGGTTTGGGCACTGAGCCCCTTTCAGTGCCCAAACCCCCTGTAATCCGGGCTCATCCGGCGTCACCTCGCGAGCCATCTCCGCGCTTGAAAGCCGCGAGCGCGCGCCTGCGCTTGTTGTGGCTGCCTTGAGCCCGGTCCCTTCGTCTCATGCGGCCAATCAGCGTCGGCTACGCGCACGTGGCGCATGAACCGGGAGCACCCGCACCGGAGGGATCAGCGGGTCTCTAAGGCGTAATGAGCACGTTCGATCCCGAGAACCCCTTCGGCCTGCCCGACCTCAGCCCCGAGGACGCGGGCCGCCTTCACGACCACGTCGAGGCGCTCGCGAGCGAGCACGGTCTCGACTGGCGGGAGAACGAGATCGGATGCCTGGAGGTGGAGGGCGCGCTCGGCGAACAATGGTTCGAGTCGCCCATGCTTCGGAAACGAATTCGCATACCTCGTAGCGCTCCACGAGATCGGCCACCACGTCCGGCCCTCCGATGACGAGAACGGCAACGTGCTGTTCGCCAACGAGGTTGACGTGTGGCAGTGGACGCTGGAGGCAGCCATCATCGAGCCGAGCGATGGGGCCCGGGCGCAGGTCCGCCTGTGCCTCGGCACGTACCCCGAGCAGATGCCAACGGGCGAGGAAGTGGCCCGGCTAGGAAGGCTGGCCCCACGGGACGGGAATTCAGCGATGCGATGGCGCGAGACCGAATCGGAGGGGGCGTAGTCGCGACCCCTAGTTCGCGAGCGGCGCGATCAGCTCACCCATCCTGCCTACGCCAAGCCCGAGCTGCTGGCCGAGCGCCCCAACGAGCTGTGGTCGTGGGACGTCTCGAAGCTGAAGGGCCCGGCGAAGTGGACGCACTTCTATCTGTACGTGATCCTCGACGTGTTCAGCGCTACGTCGTCGCCTGGACCGTCCAGTACCGCGAGAGCGGCCAGCTCGCCAAGGCGCTGATCGAGCAGGCAACCGAGCAACAGCAGATCAGCTCAGGCGTGCTGACGGTGCACGCCGACCGCGGCGGGCCGATGCGCGGCAAGCCGGTCGCGTTCCTGCTGGCCGACCTCGGCGTCACCAAGACCACAGCCGACCGTACACCTCCAGCGACAACCCCCCTACAGCGAAGCGCACTTCAAGACGCTGAAATACCGGCCCGAGTTCCCCGAGCGCTTCGACGACATCGAGCACGCCCGGGCGCACTGCCGCCGGTTCCTTGACGTACAACCACCAGCACCGCCACTCCGGGATCGGCCTGATGACCCCAGCCGCCATCCACCACGGACACGCGCCCGCACTGCACACCGCCCGCGCCCAAGTCCTCGAGGTCGCCTACGCCCGCAACCCCGAGCGGTTCGTACGCAAGCCGCCGGCACCGCCAACGCTGCCAACCGCCGCCTGGATCAACAACCCCGACAACAAGGAGGTCGCTCACTAAAAACGACCACGAAGCGTCTCATCGAACTTGACAGGCCCCGAAGCTTGCGACGATGACCGACATCTTTGAACCCAAGTGGGACGCCGAGGAGGATCGGCCGCCCTTTCGGTAGCGCCGCGCCAGGCTTGGACGCCAGGCCGGGTCACAGAAGCTCGGCGCGTCGCTGTACGAGCTGCCGGCCGGCGCCTCGACTTGGCCAATGCACATCCATCACGCCAACGAGGAGCTGATCATTGTCCTGGCCGGCCGCCCGACGCTGCGATCACTCGATGGCGAGCGGATCCTCGAGCCCGGCGAAGTCGTCGCCTGCCCCGCCGGCCGCGGCGGCGCGCATCGCATTGACAACCCCATGGCCGAGTCCGCGCGCGTGCTCGTCGTCAGCACGATGATCGCGCCCGAACTCAACGAGTATCCCGACTGCGGCAAGCTCTGGGGGCTGGGCTTCGCTCCTGGCGGCGAGCACGGCACGGACACACCGGAGATCATCGGACGGCCCGAGGACAACCTCGACTACTTCGAAGGAGAATCCTGACGGTGGCGCACGCCCGATCCGTTGCGGGAGGGTCATCGCTGATCGCTGGCGGCTACTGGTCGCCCTTTGCGAGCTACATGGCAACGACCGTGATCGGCATGGTCGTGTGCTGTGCGAGGGCGCGCAGGTCGACGGGATCAGTGGTGAGGACGACCGTGTCCGGGTGTCCGCCCGCGTGCGCTGCGACCACGGCATCGACGGCCGAGATGGTCCCGGCTCGCCCGGTGGCGGTCCGCAGCCGGGCCGCTTCGCGCGCGCGGGCTTCGTCGACGTCGCGGATCTGACAAGTCCGCAGCAGCCGGTTGGTGTGAAAGTCACGACGGTGGTCGCCGGTGAGTGCTTCAGACAGAACCACCGCTGGCACCTGTGCGGGCCACAGTCCGCGCTGGAGCAGTTCCTCGAGTCGTGCCCGCTGGCCGGCCAGGGCGCTGAGTGCGCCGGCGTCCAGGACCAGGGTCACGCCGTTCGGTGCGCTGGGATGGGTGTCCGCTGTCCTGCGTCGCCCAGCGCGCGGTCCGCCCACTCCCGGGCCGCCGCCTGCTCCTCGCTCGGGACGGGACCCATCTCGACGTCGAGTGCGCGGAGGTAGCGGTCGAGAGCGACAATCCTCTCCCGACGGTCCAGCTCCTCAGACAATGCGTCGGATGAGACCCGGGACACGTTCAGCCCCGCGGCCTTGGACCGCTCGAGCAGGTCATCGGGAACCGTTATGTTGACCCGTGCCATGCGCATATCGTACACACCGTTCGTTCCGCTCGTGGATCCCGGGTGGGACGCTCTCGGGGCAGACGCGCCGGATGAGCGAGGTGCCGCTCGCTGGCGGAGCTCGTGATCGGCGCCGCAGACGCTACTTGTAGGTTGCGGGTTCCGCTGCTGGTATGCGGGTGCTTGCGCTGTATGACATCCACGGCAACACAGCGGCGCTCGACGCCGTCCTCGCGGACCCCCGCGCGGCAGATGTTGACGCCGTCGTGATCGGAGGTGACGCCGTTTCGGGGCCTCACCCCCTCGAGGTCCTCGCGTGCCTGGACGCGCTTCCGGGAACCACCGTCTGGATCCGCGGCAACGGCGAGCGTGAACTCTCAGAAGTCTCCGTGTCGATCGGCGTCGACGCCCCGATGCCGGTCCAGGTCGCGCGCGGACCCTGCAGGCCCTCGGCGGTGAGCGGGCGCAGCATCTGGCCGCATTGCCGCTGACCGCGGAGCTGGACGGCGTGGTGTACTGCCACGCGACACCCCGGCGCGACGACGAGATCCTCACCCGGTCAAGTCTCGACGAGCGCTACGAGGCAGCACTCTCCGGCGTCAACGCGAGAACGGTGGTCGCTGGCCATACCCATCAGCACGACGACCGTCGCGTCGGTGCATGGCGATTCGTCAACGCCGGGAGCGTCGGCTTTCCCCTATGAGAGCGCTCCAGCCGCCCGGTGGCTGCTGGTCCAGGACGGCGAGCCACTCTGTCACCCGAGGACGGCCCGGTGCTGCTGAGCGTCGAATAGCGGATCGCAACCGACTCGCTCTCCGAGCTGACCAGCGCGGCGCGGGGCCTGGCCCAGATGCGCCGGCGCGACGGGGCCATGCACTGGGGCCTGTACTCCGATCTGAGCGATCCCGAGCGTCACGTGGAAAGCTTCGTGGTGCCATCGTGGAGTGAGCACATGCGCGTCGCGACGCGGATGACCGCCAGCGACGAAAGCGCGATCGAACGGATCCGCTCTCTTCATCTCGGTGAGGAGGAGCCGCGCCTGGTGGCAATGCTCGCCCATGACCTCAACGGCGGTCGCAGGCCGGCGGCCGGGCTCCTGGGACGCCTGCGTCATCCTCGTCGCAGTCCGGCCCCTCGATGAGCCTCCGGATCAGAGCCGACAACGAGCCCGCGACGTCGCATGGCTTCGCGGGCTCATTCGGCGCTTGCGGGGCCGGTCGAGTATGCACAGCTGGCCCGAGCTCTGGCGACTTGGCGGGCGCCTTGGGTGAAAGCTTTGACTGCGGTCCTGAGGCTGTGCGCCGGGCGTGCGAGCGAGATCATCGCTCGCAGCCGGCGGTCGCGCAGGCACTCTCGGACCCGCTGGGGGACTTGGGCGGGCTGCTCGGCTGGCTTGACTATTTCCCCGGCGACGTCCGCTCGGTGCGACTGTGACACCACGCGGCAGCAGATCGCGGTAGGGATCGGGATGCGGATCGGGATCATCGGATCGGGCAGCATGGGAGCGAGTCTCGGGCGTGTGTGGGCGGCGTGCGGACACGAGGTTCTGTTCAGCTACTCGCGTGACCCGGCGAAGCTCGACCGGCTCGCACACGCCGCCGGCGGCTCGGCGAGAAGCGGCACGCCGGCGCAGGCCGCGCAGTTCGGTGACGCGGTGCTGCTGGCCGTCGGTTGGGAGCAGCTGGACGACGCGATCTCACAGGCCGGGGAGTTTCACAGCGAGGTGGTGATCTCGTGCATCACTCCGCTGCTGCCCGACTTCTCGGGCCTCGCGGTCGGATTTACGACCTCGGCGGCCGAGCGGGTCGCCGAACTTGTTCACGGGATCCCGGTCGTCGAGGCGTTCAACTCCGTGTTCGCTGGGCTGATCGACCCCGCGGCGCGAACGTTCGACGAGCGGCGGCCGAGCGTCTTCTACTGCGTGCGATGATGCGGCGGCCAACGAGCTGGCGCGGGGGCTGATCGAGACGGCGCAGCTCGAGCCGGTGGATGCCGGACCGCTGCCTAGCGCGCGTTACATCGAGCCGTTCGGGCTGCTGATGACGATGCTCGCCTATCGCCAGGGTCTCGGACCGGGGATCGCGGTCAAGCTGCTGCGCGCAAAAGAGGAGGACTCGTGCTAGTAGTTGCATTCGACAAGCGCGTTTTCGCGCGGGAGGGAGAGCGATGAGCGACATTTCGGGCTGGGCAGGCGGTCGGGGGACGCTGTCGGAGGTGATCGCCGCCCGGGGCGGGCTGGCGGCCCCGGAGGCTCCGTTCGTGATCGAGCATCGCGAGGCGCTGATCTACATGCTCTGCGAGGCCGCAGAGCTCGAGCACGCGATCATGTGCCAGTACTTGTTCGCCGCGTTCTCGCTCAAGCCGAGCACTGAGGAGGGGCTGACCGCAGAGCAGCTCGAAGCGGTAAAGCGCTGGCGGCGGCTGGTGGCGCACGTCGCGACTGAGGAGATGCTGCACCTCTCGCTCGTTCACAACCTGCTCTCCGCGGTCGGGGCCGCCCCGCACCTGGGCAGGCCGAACATGCCCGTGCCGGCTCGCCACTATCCACCCGGCGTGAACCTGACGCTAGTGCCCTTCGGGGACGCCGCGCTGCGCCATTTCATGTTCCTCGAGCGCCCGGAGGGAATGGAGCTGAAAGGCGCCGAGGCCATCGACGCACCGGCCAAGGACGCGATTCCGCTGATGGCCGAGGGCGACATCGTGCCCCGCCTTCAGGACTTCGCGACGGTCGGCCATCTGTATCGGTCAATCGAGCATGGTATCGCGCGTCTGGCCGAAAAGCTCGGCGAGCGCGCGCTGTTCGTCGGACCCGCCCGGGCGCAGGCCACGACGGCTCACTTCCGCTGGCCCGAGCTGGTCGCGGTCACCGACGTGGCCTCAGCGCAGCGCGCGCTGGACACGATCCTCGAGCAGGGCGAGGGCGCCCGCGGCGACTGGCAGCACGCCCACTTCGGCCAGTTCGTTCAGATCCTTGACGAGTACACGCAGATGCGCGAGGCCGATCCGGACTTTGATCCGGTGCGCCCGGTGCTGTTCGCGACCGTGCGCCGCTGCGAGCACGCCGACAACGTGCCTCTGATAGGCGATCCGCTCACCGCCCGCTGCACCGACCTGTTCAACGTCGGCTACGAGGTGCTGCTGCAAACGTTCGAGCGCTACTTCGCGCATACCGAGGAGACCGACCCTCAGCTGGGCACGCTGGCCGACGCCACGCTCGGGCTGATGCTGCGCGTGCTGCGACCGCTGGGTGAGCTGATCACCACCCTGCCCGTCGGACCTGAGCATCGGGGGATGACCGCCGGCCCGAGCTTCGAGCTGTTCTACGAGAGCGACTACCTGATGCCCCACCGCGAGGCGGCGTGGGCGCTGCTGGAGGAGCGCCTGCGCGACGCGGCCGAGTTCTGCGAACGCATTCAAGCCGACGCGGACGAGTCGCTCGAAGAACGGCTTGCGCCGGTCGGGCGGGCCCTGCGCGAGATCGCCGGCTCGCTGGCAGCTCACTTCCCCGACTGGGGAGCGGTCAGCCGACACACCGAGCCACCCGCCGAGCCCGAGACGGCCGACCGGGCCGGGCTAGAGCCGCTGCGCTCCAGGGCCGCTCAGCTGGCCAACGCGGTCACCGGCGCGGAGCCCGCCGACGAGGAGATAAGCAAGCTGACGGCGCTGTTCGGAGACGCGCACCAGGCGCTCCTCGCCACCGCCACCGAACCCCCCGGCTCATCGCCCTCGTCAGTCGATCCCGCGCGGCTGGGGCCGGTCGCCGGGCGGCTGGTGGAGAGCGTGCTGCGCCCGCTCGCCGAGGCCGTGACCGGGAGACCGAGCGAGCAAACGGGCCGTGAGGGTGAAGCGCTGCCCGACGCTTCGGGCGTTGCCGACGGGCAGCCGACGACGAGCGTTCAGGAGCGGCTGTGGTCGCTTGCGCAGACGGCGACACAGCTCCGAGCCGCCTGGGGTGAAAACGGTCCTCGAGCGGAGCTGCTGGCAGAGGCCGCCGCCTGCGTGCAGGATCTCGCGATCGAGCTCGCATCTGGCGATGGTCCAAGCAGTGCCGAGGAGCGCCTCGCGCAACTGCGGGAGCTTCAGTCTGAGCTCGCACCAGCGATCCAGGCCTCGGCCAACGGCCCGTACCTGGTCACCAATGTCGAGAACCTGACTAACTGGCTGGGCGAGCGCTTGCCCGTCCGGCCGCAGATGGCGCTCTGCCGGTGCGGGCGATCGCAGCTGAAGCCGTTCTGCGACGGCACGCACGCGGAGATCGGCTTCACCGCTGAGAAGGATCCCAAGCGGGTGCAGGATCGCCGCGATACGTACGTGGGCCAGCAGGTGACGGTGATGGACAACCGCGGGATCTGTCAGCACTCCGGCTTCTGCACCGACCGGCTGGCGACGGCGTTTCATCTCGGCGAGGAGCCGTTCGTGACCCCCAGCGGCGGGCGGATGGACGAGATCATCCGGGCGGTACGCGACTGCCCTTCAGGTGCGCTGAGCTACGGGATCGACGGCGTCGAGGCACGCGACGATGTGGACTATCACGATAAGCGCGAGGCGGCGATCCAGGTCTCCCGGGATGGCCCGTACCGGGTCAGCGGTAGGATCGCACTCGTTGACGGCGACGGTCAGGATGAGCCGCGCAACGAGGGCGCCTCCCGAGAGCACTACGCCCTGTGTCGCTGCGGGCAGTCGCAGAACAAGCCGTTCTGCAGCGGAATGCACTGGTACGTCGACTTCAAGGATCCCGCCTCCAAGGCCGAGCCGACGATCTTCGAGTGGGCCGGCGGACTGCCGGCACTGACCCGGATGACACGGGTGTTCTATGAGAAGTACGTGCCGCAGGATCCGCTGCTCGCACCGCTGTTCTCGAACATGTCCGCCGATCACCCGGAACGGGTGGCCAAGTGGCTGGGCGAGGTGTTCTGCGGGCCCAAGGAGTACAGCGAGCAGTACGGCGGCTACGAGCGAATGATCTCCCAGCACCTCGGCAAGGGCCTGACCGAGGAGAAGCGCGCGCGTTGGGTACAGCTGCTGTTGCAGTCCGCTCAAGAGGCGGGCCTGCCCAACGACGCGGAGTGGCGCTCGGCGTTTGGCGCCTACATCGAGTGGGGCTCGCGACTGGCGGTCGAGAACTCTCAAGCCGGGGCTAAGCCACCGGAGCATATGCCGATGCCCCATTGGGACTGGAGCACCGCTGCCGGACGACCGGGCGGACGGATCTCAGCGTTGGCGCCCATCAGCGAGGAGGAGGAGCCGGTGGTGGTGCTGCCCGCGGCCGATGAGCCAGTGCGCTTCGAGAAGCACATCAAGCCGCTGTTCCGCCAGCGCGACCAGCAGTCGATGAAGTTCGTCTTCGATCTGTGGGCCTACGACGACGTCAACCACAACGCCCACGCGATCCTCGAGCGGCTACGGAACGGATCGATGCCGTGCGACGGCGCCTGGGAGCCCGAGAAGGTAGACGTGTTCGAACGCTGGGTGAGCACCGGAATGGGTCAGTAGGTCGATCCGCTTCGCTGTCGAAAATGCAGCGATGAGCAAGGCCCGCGTCGAGGCATTCTCAGACGGCGTGATCGCGGTCGCGATCACCCTCCTCGCGCTGAACCTACAGGTCCCCGATCCAGCCAAACCAGGCTCACTGGCACACCGCCTCGCTGAGCAGTGGCCTAACTATGCCGCCTACGCGATTTCGTTTCTGACCATCGGGATCATCTGGACCAACCACCACGCGATGCTCCGACGTCTGGTCAGCGTCGATCACTCGATAATGGTCCTCAACCTGATGCTGTTGCTGACGATCGGCGTGCTGCCGTTCTCCACCGCGCTGATGGCCGAATACCTGAAAGCGTCCCAAGGGGAGAACCTCGCCGCAGCAATCTACGCGGGCTCATTCCTGGCGCTGGCGGTCGCTTTCTTCGTCATGCACCGCCACATGCTGATCGCCAGGCAGCACCTACTGCACGAACGGCTGACGCCCGATGTCCGGCGCGCCGTCTTGCGCCGCAACGCCACGGTCTGGCGCCGTACGCGGTCGCGATGGCCGTAGCCGTCCTCAGTCCGTACCTCACGCTGGCGATCTGCGGCGCCGTCGCAGTGTTCTACGCGCTGCCCGCCACCACCTCCGACCTCCAGCCGCAGACGGGTGCACCGTTGGTCTAGCAAGAGGCTGAGGGTGCGTGAGCTATTGAACCGCCGCTCTCGGCGCGGCCGGACCGTGCGGCTGGTCGTGGCCGTCGTGCTCGGCTTTCTCTGCACGCAGGCGCTCAATGCACTCGCCGTGCCGCGCGGTCTATGGGCGATACCGGTCGCCGCGCTCGTGGCCTGCCTGATCATGCTCCCGCGCCACCGCACGTAGCCAGCCCGACCCGAGGCGTGTCATCGAGTTGCAGCGCTCGCTGGGTCTGGCGACGCTTTTGAGCCGGGCGACCAGCGGAACAAGGCCTTACCGGAGCGCTGAGTGCTGCACAGCCTGGCAATCCGAGAGCCCATGCAGACCTTCGAGCAAAGCTGTCGGATCTGAGCAGCTAAGAGGGGCGCTCTGCGGACGGCTCGCGCAGCGCAGCGAAGCACCGCCAGAGTCAAGACGACCGCGGGTTGGGGGGAGCCGAACTGCGTCCGGCCGTCCCGGACGACCCGCAGGACCGCCCCGCCTAGCGGTCATCGTCGGCGCAGCCCGCCGTGGCAACGAAGGCGGCTAGGGCGCCAACTCGCGCGAGTCTTCCGATGCGGTTTCAGGCACTACTGGTGCCTGAACTTGGCCGCCGATCACCGGCCATACGCGCGGATGCGGCAGAGAAGAAGCGGCCTGGGCGCCTCAGCAAAGACGTTGCACAGCGGCATCTCTTGCTGCTCGGATTGCCGCGCTGAGCCGCGACCGCGGTGTTTGCAACCTGGCCATTGTCGCCTTTGACGTTGCCTTTGCTGGTTCAGAAGTCAAGTCCCAGGTGGTGGTGTAGGAGGAGCGCTTTGAGCGAAGCAGGCCCATCTGGTCCGCGCCGCTACCGTCCGGTAGTCGAGCGGCCGCTGGATACGGCGAGCGCTGTTCCGTTGGGGATGAGGATGAGGGGTTGGGTTGATAGTCAGGGCGCGGGATGAGGTGTTGGTTGGCGCTGCGCGCGCGGGCGACGTTGAGGCGTTTGAGGTGCTCGTGCGCCGTTATGAGTTGCCGATGTATCGGGTGGCTCTGCGGATGCTGGGTTCGGGCGCTGACGCTGAGGATGTGACGCAGGAGGCGTTTGTTCAGGTGTGGCAGAAGCTGGCGGGGTTTCGGGAGGAGAGCGCCTTTTCGACGTGGCTGTATCGCATCGTCATCAATCGATGCTTGAACGTGCGGGCCTCCTACCGGCCTCTCGAGCCGCTGGCGGAATCTATGCTGGATGCGGGCGGTGATGCGGTCGAGGTCGTTGAGCGCCGGGAGCGGTGGCGCGCTGTCTCTGACGCGGTGCGGGCGTTACCAGGCGAGCAGCGGGCGGCGCTTGTGCTGCGGGAGTTTGAGGGGTTGTCCTATGCGGAGGTTGCCCAGGTGCTGAGCATCACCGTGGCGGCGGTGAAGGGCCGTGTTCATCGCGCTCGTCTGGGTGTGATAGAGCAGGTGGGGCGATGAATCTCGATGGCTACGCGGAGCGCTTGCCCTGCGGCGCGCAGCTGGCCGAGCTGATCGAGCAGGTCACCGAGAACGTGGAGCCGCTCGATCGCGCACATCAGACGATCTGTCCGCACTGCCAGGCCGCCTTGGAGCGAATCCGGGAGGCGTGGCGACAGGTACGCGGCTTGGCTGCGGAGCCAGTGCTGGTTCCGAGCGGGCTTGCGCGTCGGGTGATGGCCCGCATACGCACGCAGTTGGGCAGCGTTGCCCTCCCGGATGAGGAGCGCGGTCACACGCGAGTGGACAGCAGGGTGATCACCAGGGTCGCTCGGAACACGGCGCGCTCGGTGAGGGAGGTGCGCTTCGCCTCGGTGGTCATCGCGGGCGGTCGTGAGGGACAGCCAGTCACGGTCAGGGTGCGCCTAGTCGTCGCGTATGGGCCGGCGCTAGCGCCCGTGGCCGATGCCGTACGGGTCCGCGTGGCTGAAGCGCTGCTGCGGGTCGTCGGCGTCGAAGCGGCTGAGGTCGCGGTTTCCGTGGAAGACCTAGACGAGAGCGACTAGTAGGCGGCGCAGAACTTTTCTCGGTCGGGCCAATCTAAGGAGGTGTACAGGTCTCACTCGCGGTGGGGCCCAAGCCACCGAGTCCTCAGGAGCTTGCCCATGCCCGAGACGCAGTCTTCCAGCCAGTCCGCCAGACAAGCCACCCAGTCGAGCGAGGTCACGCGCCGGGACAGCGAGCCGCTGAGTACCGATCGGGGTAAGACCACGATCGCTGATTCGGTGGTCACCAAGATTGCGGGTATTGGGGTTCGTGAGGTCGCCGGCGTGCACGCTCTGGGTGGCGGCGCGAGCCGCGCGGTGGGCTCGGTGACCCACCGGGTGGGGATCGGCGATCCGCGCAGCCAGGGGGTCTCCGTCGAGGTCGGTGAGCTTCAGGCCGCCGTGGATGTGAAGGTCGTAATCGACTACGGCGAGTCGGTGCCCCGAGTCGCCAAGGAGATTCGCGAGAACGTGATCCGGCGCGTGCAGGGCATGACCGGACTGAGCGTCACCGAGGTAAACGTTGAGGTCAATGACATGTACTTCCCCGGCGATGACCAGGATGACTCAGAGTGATCGAAAGTCCCATAGCACAGCCGGGCGACGCTCCGGAGCCCCAACTCGCAGAAGAGGCGGAAACTCGGCCGCGCGTGCTTTCTGAGCGCGCGCGCTTGGCCTCGGCGGCGCTTGAGGCCGCGCTCGCGGTGCCGGGCGTGGCGGGCACGGACGCGGGGCCGCTGGGCGTGCACGTCACCGGCGCGGGGCACGGTAAGCGCCTTGAGGGAGTGATTTGTGCCGCGACCGACGGGGGCTACGCGGTATCGCTGCGGCTGATCTGCGAGGCGGTGTCGCTACACCCGCTGGGCGATGAGATCAGGACCGCCGTCGAGAGGTCTGTGACCGCAGCGCTACCGGGGACTGCGCTGGAGAGCGTGAGCATCGCTTTTGTCGATCTCTCTGAGGGCCCGTCGTGAGAGTGCTGCGCCCGCTGGTGCGGCTGATTGGCTTTTTGTGGCTTCTCGCGCTCGCTCTTGCGGGCTTGGGGGTGGCGCTGTACTGCGTGGACGGGCTCATAAGCCTGCGCTCGGCGCGCCCGGACCGGCTGGTCGGGCTGGCAAGCGTTCATCGACGCGTCGGTAGGTTGCTCGACCAGCTCGCCGCTCCTGGCTCACTCGCCGGGCTGTCGCTGCTGTGCGGCATCGCAGCAATCATCGTCGGTGTGCTGCTTTTGATCGGGATCCTCCGTCGCCCGCGCGAGCGGCTGGTACTCCTCGACCCAGACGAAAGCTCGGGGGTGCTTGCCGCGCGCAGGAGCGCGTTGCGCGACATGATCCGGGCGCTGACCAGACAGACCCGCGGAGTCACTAACGTCAAACGCCCCAAACTCAGACCGGCGCGACGCGGGACCGGCGGGCGGTTCACCGTCAAGATAGCCCACGCGCGGAGCACCGACGCGAGGGAGCTTCAACGCTCGACCGGGGAGGCACTGCGACCGATCAGCGAGCCGTTTGCGCTCAAGGCGCGCGTGCGGGTTCGCCTCGGTGAGCGAGCAGAGCGAGTGCAGTGACGCGCCAGCGAATCAGTCTGCGCACTCCCGCCTTGGCCTACCTCGCCCGGGCCTTCACGGCCATGCTCGCCCTGATCGCGATCTGGTACGGACTCATGCTCTGCCTGCTGGCCCTCAAAATATCACCGAGCGCCGTCAACTCGATCAGTGCCTACCGCAATATCTATGCCCACGCCGCCAAGCTCGGCACAGCGGACTTCTCCACCACGGTGCGACTGATCGCCGGCTCCGCGGGACTGCTTGCGTTTCTCATCCTCGGCTATCTCGCCCTGCAAGAGCTTCCGCGCCCCCATCTCGCGCGCGAAGAACTCAAGCTTGCCGACCAGGAGCATGGCGCGCTGCTCGTACGACCGCACGCGGTCGAACGCATCGCCGAAACAGTCGCGACCGCTCAAAGCGATGTCACAAGCGCCAACGCCCGCCTCGCAGACCGAGCCCTCGTGATCGGAATCAGGGCCCGCCGCGCCAGCACCGTGGCCGACTCGCTACGAAGCGTGCGCGAGCATGTCCACGAGGCAATGGCGACCCATGACCTGCCCGACCTGACCGTCCACGTGACATTGACCGGATATGACCCCCAGACGAAAAGGGACCTCGCATGAACCCCCACCAGTTCGCCGCTCTAATCGGCTTCCTGTCCATCGCCGCCTGGGCCACCGTAGGTTTCGCTGACGCCATCCTGTGCCTCATCGGCGCGGCCGTCTTTGCTGCGCTCAGCGCTGTCCAACGCGGCGAGCTTGACCTCGGCGACCTCCAGCAGCGCCTCTCCTCCCAAGAGGGCACCCGCCGGCCAGCGCGATGAGCACCCAACTTACCCACCCAGCCCCAATCCCAAGGAGCCACATGACTGACAAGCACGCAGACGAAGGAAAGGGTCGCATCAAGGAGGCCGCCGGCAGTCTGACCGGAAATGACAACCTCAAAAACGAGGGCAAGACAGACCAGGCCAAAGCATCGGTCAAGGATACCGTCGACAAAGCTGCCGATAAGGCCAAGAACCTACTCAACCGCAACAAGAACTAGCGCCATGACCGCGGCGGCTTCGGGGGAGCGAGAGCTGCGCCCGCTCCCCCGGGCCAGCCGTCATCTGCGGACTCGGCTGTAGCTGACGAGCGGGGCCTGCGGCCCCGCTCGATCCTCATGGCTTTGGGAATGGTGCTGGCAGTCGCCGCCCCCCTGGGTTTTCTGGTGCTCGCACAGTCGGCGCTCACTTTGCTTGCGGTCGCGTCTCTTTCTCGCGCTGGTTCCAACCGGGCTGTAGAGTTCTTCCGGCGGCGCAGGGTCGGGCGCGGCCTGGTTGTCGCCACGGTTTACGTCGTAGTTGTGATCATTTTCGCCGTGCTCGCCGTGGTGTTCATTACGCCGCTCGCGCCGCAGATCAACCACTTCATCAAGGCGCTCGCCGGCCTCGTCGCCAACCTAACCAGGGGGGCGTGAGCTGCGCATCGCTTTCGTCAGCGTGATCGGTGTCCCCCGGTCGCTCCGGCGCCGGCCGGAAACGAACTCGGCGTACTCCGGAGCGTCGACCCCGAACAGAGCCACGCGGCCACTGGCATCGGCATGAATGGCCCAGCCATACCGCTTACCGAGATCAGACGAGCGCAGACACGCCTGACTCCTCGAGTAGAACTCAACGCGGGCCGCCGCGCGCTCCTGAGGCGGGATTCCGCGGCGGTCGGCGAAAACGTAAAGATGACGTCGCCGGACGTGAACTCGTAGGGGTGCTCCGCGATCATTTGATGTACCCATTCAGGGGGTGGGTTGGGCGTGTGTTGTCGGGTGAGGGGGTAGGTCAGGACGCGAGGTTGATCGGGGCGCGGTCGCGTAGGGGCAGGTCGGCTGGTTGGCCGGGTCTGAAGCTGACGGGGAGGTGGGTTTCGAGTGCGTCGCTGGCGTGTGCGAGGCGCATGACTTCGAGCATGAGCTCGTGGATCTCGCCGAGAACGCGGGTCTCGCCGGGGTTGTCGTCGTCGGTTGCTGGGGCGGTGTTCTCGTCGGGATCGGGCGCGGCGTCGTTGAGGGCGGCCATCGTCTGC
>JAABUQ010004804.1_pt1 | contig 22491 bp, 22 predicted proteins | sample 5560001 | NCBI WGS metagenome assembly JAABUQ01 (sample SAMN10711888, study PRJNA513371) | rock metagenome | isolation source: Antarctica rocks | place: Antarctica: Victoria Land, Finger Mt nord | collected 2015-12-18 | reverse complement strand
CTTGACCGGCGGGAGAAGCGGAGCAAGCCGCGCCCATTGGGTGTCGGAAAGGTCGGAGGGATACCGTTTTCGTGTTATCATTGGGACACGATACTACGCATCCTTCTCCTTTTCAAACAGGCTCTGATATTTTGCGTGGTGAAAACCGGAGACAAGTCCCTCATCGACAAAGTAAAACCCGGGAAGATATGGAAAGGGCGCTCCGGTGCCGATCTGACAGCGGGCGCTCAGGCCGTGCAAGGTCGTCGCATGCATGGTGGGTTTCGTCGAGCTGACGGCACCCAGAAACATAGAGCGCTGCGAGCGCGGTTCCATATGGTGGTGGGAGGGCGATTTGTTCCGCTATTGTCACTATTGCGCCGATGCGCGCCAATCGCCCTCATATGCACGGATCGTATGGGGCGAACGATCGGCGTTGCGGGGATCGGCGAGGAAGGCATCGACGAGCGCGATCAACCCTTCTCCATTGTTGAACTCTCGTTCATTCCACCTACCTTTTCGCCATTCCTGTGATAACGATGAAACCGAGGAGACCGAGGAGACCCGACGCAATCAAGCGTGACAAGGCCAATCTCGCGCTTTTCCTGTGATAACGCTTATTATCTCAGGATTACTCTCGAGCCTGCTGTTTCGTACCGATCACCAGCGTTTGCCGGTGAGTCGCGAGCCGGGTTTGATTGGCGGATGCAATCAGCCAGCGTGCTACTCATGCACGCGCCCGCCGAGTTTGCAGGAGAGCGCGCTGGAGGCCACGAGCACTTGCTGCGCAAGGGCAGAAAAGAGCATGGGGCTGATCAGCCACGCGGGACCTGATACACCGATCGCCGCAACGACCCGGTCCGTCCAGTTGAAGACCGGGGCCGCGACACAGCGCACGCCCTCAAAGGCTTCCTCGTCGTCTGTCGCATATCCACAAGCGCGAATCTCCGTGAGCCGCGCACGAAGATCCACCTCTGAGAGGACGGTGTGCGCGGTGAGCGGCGTGCGGTCGATGTCGGTCAAAATAGTGTCGATCATCGGCGCGTCGAGATGCGCGAGGAGCGCTTTGCCGAGTGCGGTCGCATGGAGCGGCGCGATTTCCCCCATTTCAATGTTGACCGAGACCGCAGAGGCGCCGCGCGCCCGGTCGATGATCACTGCATACTGGCGCGAGAGAATCGCGAGGTGCGCGGTGTGCGTGGTCATGTCAGCGAGACCCCGCAGGATCGGTTGTGCCTCCGCCCGGACATCAATCCGTTTCAGCTGACTGCTCGCCATTTCCATGATGCGCCCTGAGAGCCGATACCGCTTCGTCCCGCTGTCCTGCTCGACATAGCCCCGCTGCTGCAGGACCCGGAGCGCCCGATGCACCTGGCTGGGATCCGTCCCGACGCGGCGCGCGAGATCCGCGACGCTGGCGTCACCAAGATCTGCCAACCGATCGAGAAGGTCTAAGCCACGTTCTAGCACACTCATATGACTTCTCCTCCAAAAACCATGTGGTCGGTATCAAATGCGTATGCCACATCCCAGGTGTAAGCGTATCATACGGACGTATTGACAATACTGCAATGTCATTGTAATATCCGCACATACTACGAGTCGTCACATCAGTCATCTCGATTTTGAAAGCAGCACTTCCGTGCGCGGAATCATTCGCGCAATTGAGTGGCCGGTTGCTGGTCATGCAGTGTGAGGAGATTTCGATGGACAGCGATTCGCGCGATGAGGTGGAGTGCAACAATCGGACGCGCCTGAGCCGACGGGGCTTTCTCACGGTCGCGAGTGGTGCGGCAGCGGCGACCTTGCTCGCCGCCTGTGGTGGCGGCACGGACACGAGCACGCCGACGCCCGCAGCGGCGCCCGCTAAGCCGACCGCCGCCGGTGGGGCAACGACCGCGCCATCAACGGGCAGCGGCACCTCGGCGAGCGGCGCGACTGCCGCGCGCGGCTCATCAGTCGCGGGCAATGGCACGGTCAGTGCCGGGGCTGGCGCCGCGACTGCGGTGCCGCAACCAGCGGGCAACTATAACTACCCGACCGCCCTCAAGAAGGGCGTCACGCTGCGCTATCAGACGTTCTGGGCACAGTATCGGATTGATATCCTCAAGCAGTCGATCACGGACTTCACGCAGCGCACCGGCATCAACGTGACCGTCGAGCCGTTCGGTTCGGCTGATGATTACCGGAGCAACCTCGCCACAACGATGGCCGCAGGCACGGCATCCGATGTCTTCATCGCGGACATCTGGAATATGGTGAAGTACTACGACGCAGGGTTGGTCCTCGACGTCGCCGATCGCCTGAAGGCGGACGGGATCGATCTCAATAAGGACTACGGTCTCGTCGGGCTGGAGCAGTATTGCGGCAAGACCTACATGTTGCCCTTTGTGCTCAGTCCGCACGGCTGGTACTACAACAAGACGATGCTCAAGGAGGTCGGGGCGAAGGACCCATGGGATGATCTCAACGGGCAGTGGACCTTCGATGATTTCCGGGAGATCGCCTTGAAGATCACCCAGTCTGGGGGCGGCAAGCGCTGGGGGGCCAAATTGGATCCCAAAGTCGAGTACCAATGGGATCCCATCATCAATACGTACGGTGGCGCGGTGACCGATTTCACGGCCAAGCCGCCGAAGTACGCCATCGATCAGCCGAAATCCCTCGAAGCGCTTAGCATGATCCAGAACTGGTACACGAAAGACAAGATCATCCTGCCACCGGACCAGAGCAAGGCGCTCACCGATCAGGGCGTCACTTCACCCTTCGCCGCGAAACTCGTTGGACTGATGGAGGAGAGCACGGGGCAGATCACCTTCCTGATGCAGAACGTCAAGGACTTCGAGTGGGACATCGCGCCGCCGCTACGGAAGACGAAGGATGTCGCCCCCATTGGTCATGCGGATGGCGACCCGACGGCGATCTTCGCGAAGACGAAGTATCCGGACGAAGCATACGCCTTCGCGAAGCATCTCGCCGGTCCCGTCACCCAGGAGATCCTCGCCAAGAACAAACTCCTCACGCCGACGCTGAAGGCCGCCGCCGCGAGCGAGGTGTATCTCAACCCGCCGCCGAAGAACATGCACGTCTTCCCGGACGTCCTGGTAGGCGTCTATCACACCTCGTTCTATCACGGCAACGGTCTCGAAACATCGCGCCAGTTGGACAACTTCGCGGAAGAATTGGTCCTTGGCTCGAAGTCACCCAGCGATGCGGCGGCGGTCGCAAAAGACGTCAACAGCAAGGTCAAGTTCGGGGGATGCACGCCGACCTATGTTGGCGGCTAACACCCGCTTCGTTGCATCCTGACGAGTGGACGGGGGAGTCCGTTCCGGCTACCGATCACCGACTCCTTCCCCGTCCCTCCTCGGTCATTATCCGGGAGGATTCTATGGCTGTCCGCGCGGCGCCCCTCACCCACGCCGCTCCCACCGCCGTCCAGCACCGCACGATCAACCAGCGCCTCCGCCGCAATCTGCCCGGCTATCTCTTCATTGCGCCCTGGCTGTTCGGCTTCTTCGTCTTCACCTTCGGTCCCTTCCTCTGGTCGCTCTATCTCTCCTTCACCGATTGGCGTATCCTCGGTACGCCGCAGTGGGTAGGATTCGACAACTACCGCACACTCCTCGCCCACGACCCGCTCTTCCGCATCACGCTGAAGAACACCGTCTATTACGGCCTCTTCCATGTGATCGGGGTCAACCTCATTTCGCTCGCCCTCGCGCAGTTGCTCAACCAGAAGCTGCGTGGCTTCCCGCTCTTCCGCACGCTCTTCTACCTGCCCACCGTCACGAGCGGCGTCGCCACCGCATTGGTCTTCTCGCTGATGTTCAATGGGAACACCGGCATCATCAACGCCTTTCTGAGCATCTTCGGTATCCACGGGCCAAACTGGCTCTTCAGCGCCCAATGGACGATGCCCGCCCTCATTCTGATGAGTCTCTGGGATATCGGCACGCCGATGATTATCTACCTGGCCGCCCTGCAGAACGTGCCGGCCGGCCTAACCGAGGCGGCACTGATCGACGGTGCCGGGCGCTGGCAACGATTCCGCTCAGTGATCCTGCCGCTCATCTCCCCGGCCATCTTCTTCAACGTGATCGTCGGCATCATCGGCGCCTTCAAGGTCTTTACCCCCGCGAAGGTGATCACCAATGGCGGCCCGGCCAATCACACGCTCTTCTATGTCCTCTACCTCTACCGTCAGGCGTTCGAGAACCTGCGCATGGGCTACGCTTCCGCGCTCGGCTGGCTCCTCTTCCTGATCATTTTCGCCTTCTCCGTCGTGCAACTGGTCGTCTCCCGTCGCTGGGTCTATTACGAATCGGGGGATGGCGTATGAGCAGCACGAAGGCCGATGCCGTGATCCGGTCAGGGGCGCGCGCGAAGCGCACGCGCGTGCCGCTCGGCAAGATCCTGCTCTATGCCATGACGATCGCCTTCGGCTTCCTCTTCGCCTTGCCCTTCCTCTGGATGCTTAGTACCGCCTTCAAGTCGCGCGCGGAACTGAACCTCTTCCCACCGAGCATCACGCCGATCCACTGGACACCGTCGAACTTCGCCAAAATCTGGAGCGTCCAGCCGTTTGCGCGTTTCCTGATCAACAGCGGCCTGTACGCGGGCGGCGCGGTAATTGGCACAGTGCTCTCCAGCACACTCGTGGCCTACGGGTTCGCGCGGCTGCAGTTCTGGGGGCGCAATTTCTGGTTCGTGGTGCTCCTCGCAACGCTGATGCTGCCGAGCCAGGTGCTCTTCATCCCGCAGTACATCCTCTTCCGCGATCTCGGCTGGCTGAACTCGCTCAAGCCGCTCGTCGTCCCGACCTTCTTCGGCAACCCGTTCTACATCTTCCTGATCCGACAGTTCCTGCGCACGCTGCCGCGATCGCTCGACGAGGCGGCGCTCTTGGACGGAGCGAACCAGTGGCAGATCTTCACCCGGATCATCCTACCGCTCTGTCGCCCGATCCTCGTCACGGTGGCGGCCTTCACATTCGTCGCCCATTGGAATGATTACCTTGGCCCGCTCATCTACCTGCGGGATCCGAGTCGCATGACGGCGGCGGTGGGGATTCTGCTGTTTCGGGGCGATCAGGAGACGCTGGTCTCGTGGGTGATGGCCGCAGCGATCGTCACCGTCATTCCAGTCATCCTCGTCTTCCTCTGGACGCAGAAGTACTACGTGCAGGGTATCGCCACGACCGGTGGTAAGGAGTGAGATGGATAAGGAGGGATTGGTGAACGAACATCGCGTATCGCTTCATTTTGCCTATAGCACGATCAACTGGGGTGCGATGTGCGATCTCCCGGCCGCGTTCGCGGAGATCCGTCAGACAGGGTGGGGAGCAGTTGAACTCTTCGGTCATTCGCTCGATTGGCTCGGACCGCCTTCTGTGCTCGCGGAGTCTCTCGATGGTTTGCGTGTCGCGACGTTGTTTGGTTCTATCGCTCTGCCCGTTGATGAAAGGCAGCGCACCACGCATAAGCGGCGGATTGACTACGCAGCTCAGTTCGATGTCGCCGCATACGGGTTGGTTGGTGGCCAACGACTCCGCTATCGACCGCCGACTACAGCGGAATACGCCGAACTCTCCGCATTTCTCGAGGAACTAGCGGTCTACGGGGCGGCCAAAGGCGTGATGGTTTCTTACCACCCGCACACGGGCTGCACCGTCGAGACCGCAGAGGAGATCGACTACCTGCTCCAGGGAACGGCGGCGCTCAGACTCTGTCTCGATGCGTCCCACATCGCGCTCGTCGATGAGGATCCAATAGCCATCTTCCATCGCTTCTGGGACCGCATCGGCTACATCCACCTGAAGGACTGGACGCGGGGAAAATTCGTCGAACTCGGCCAGGGAACGGTCGGGATCGACTTCGCCGCAATTCTCCGCGACCTCGATGCGCGGCAATTCGCGGGCTGGGTGGTGATCGAGAACAGCCGCAGCGATCTCTCTCCGGCGACCAGCGCACGCGTCAATGCCGACTATCTCACCGGGCTTGGCTACAGCATTCGATAGGGGGAACCAATATGGCACTAACCGTTGCGCTTTTCGGCTGTGGTGGCATGGGGCGCCGACACATCGTTGGTTTCCAGAAATTAAAGGAGATTGGCCGGGATGACATCGCCTTGGTGGCCGTCTGCGACATTGATCGCGCGAATGCGGACCTAGCACGCGACCGGGCGGTCGAACTGCTCGGCGCGGAGCCGCAAATTTTCTCATCGTTCGACGCGTTGCGCCGGGCAATGCCCGATCTCGATGCAATCATTGTGACGACCCCACCCCATCTGCACGCCGTGATCGGCGTCGAGGCGCTCGAGGCAGGCGTGCATGTGATGGTGGAGAAGCCCATCGCGCTCACCGTCCGGCAAAGCCTGCAACTGATCGCGGCCGCTGAACGGACCGGCCGGAAACTCGCGGTGGCGGAGAACTATCGACGCGATCCGATCAATCGACTAGCGAAATCAATTATCGACTCGGGCACTCTCGGACGTGTTTTCCTCGGGGTGCAATCCTCGTCAGGATCAGGCGAACGAGTCATCATCACACCGTGGCGTCATCAGCGGCAGTCCGGCGGCATCATCGTGGACATGGGTATCCATTATACGGACCTCCTCGAATACTTTCTTGGGCCCATCGATCAGGTTATCGGGATGAGTGGCCAAGTCGACAGTCAGCGACGCGACGTGACCGGTATGTGGCACCCGGTCGACGCGGAGGATCTCTCGGTCGGCGTCGCCCGTTTCCGGAGCGGCGCGCTCGCGAACTGGATGCTAAATCTTGCCGGGCGCGGCGAGCCGCACTTCACACGCGTCTTCTATGGCACGAAGGGATCGCTCTCCGTTCCCCGCGATCGCTCGGGGCGTCCGCTCGCGTTGACCCTCCGTCAAGAGGGCAAGGATGTGCCACTACCGGAGACCGAGCACCTAGCGCTCGTCCCCGACTTCACACTCGACGCGACGACCGCAGCGCTCTTCAGGGGGGATCGGCTCTCGTCCTACACCATGGAATTTGCCGATATTGATGCGAATCTGCTGGCGATTGAGCTGGCTGATTTCGCCGACGCGATTGTCACGGGTCGCACGCCAGAGGTCACGGGACGTGAAGGTCTCCGGGCGCTCGCGGTGGTGTACGGCTTTCTCGAGTCCGAGCGATCCGGCGGTACGGTCTTCATCGACCGCTTGATGCGCGGCGAAGAATCGTCCTACCTGAGCGAAATCGAGACATCGAAAGTGGGGGGCTGATGGTTGCGTGGGCCGGTACCCTCGACTTCGGCGTCGTCCATCCGCTCGCCTTCCTAGAGTGCCGGGAAGGCGGCGGGCCAATGCTCGAAACGCTGCAAACAATCGTCGACGACGAGACCTTCGGGGCGGTCGAGATCGCTCCAATCCCGGACCGCGTGTTGCGGGCGCGGGTTCGCGCGCTGCTACAGGAGGCAGCGCTCCAGGTTGTCTATCTACCGATCCTCCCGATTATCTTCGCGGATCTCGGCATCGGGAGCCTCGATGACGCACGGCGACGAGAAGCGATTTGCCGACTGCAGGAACTGATCGATCAGGCGATCGAGTTTGACGCGCCGCTCGCCATGGTAACTGGCCCGCGCGATCCCGGCCCCGCGCTTCGCAATGCGGTCGCCGAGCGCTTGGCCGAAGACTTCCGAGAACTGTGTGACTACGCGGATCACCGGGCGCGCAGACGGCGGCTGCATCTCACCTTCGAACACTTCGACCGTGAGGTCGAGAAGAAGCGGATGATCGGGCCGACCACCGAGGCAGTTATGCTCGCGGAAGCAGTTGATCGCTCGAACTTCGGTCTGACCGTCGATCTCAGCCATCTGCCGCTCCTCGGTGAGTCGTCTGCGGACGCCATTCGCATTGCCGCGCCGCATCTCATCCACGCTCACATCGGCAACTGCGTGGCGGATAACTCCGCGATCCCCTTCTTCGGTGACTTCCATCCGCGCTTCGGCCACCCGGAAGGACGAAACGACGTGCCAGAAGTTATCGAATTCCTCCGCGCATTGCAGGGAGTCGACTATTTCACGCGGGCGGGCGCGCGGCTGGATGTGACACCGATCCTCTCGATGGAAAGCCGACCGAATCAGCTGGACCACGAGAGCAGTGCCACGATTATTGCCAATGGCAAGCGAACGTTTCTCCGCGCGTGGGCGTGTGCCTCGTGCAAGGAGACACGAGACGGGAATGTTCACGGGATGGTATAGGGCTGGCGTCCGGTTACAGCGTTTGCAAGGGCGTGTTGATTGGACACGTACTATTCATAGGAGGTTTGGTGTGATTGTTCTCGTCGCAAAGTATCATGTGAAACCCGGCAACGGCGATACGATCCAGGATGCACTGACGCGGATGGCCCCGCTCGTCGCGGCGGGAGAGCCCGGCTGTCGGTTGTATCACGCCGCTCGATCCAACGATAATCCGGATCTCTTCCTCCTCTACGAACACTACACCGACGAAGCGGCACTCGCGGCGCATCGCGAGACCCCACACTTCAGGGAGATCGTAGAAGGTACGATCGTGCCGCTGCTCGAGAAGCGGGAGCGCGAAGTCTATACCTTAGCCGTGGGATAGCCGGGTCGCATACATGCTTGGCGCCCCCGTACGGCGAGGCAGCCAACGCGTGTGCATATCGGTTCACTGCGATGATGCGTCCATGCGCGATGACCAACGAAACCATTTGCGGTGTGTGGAACCCGTAGCGGGGCAGAGGTGAAGGGGCTTGCATGCGACTCGTCTCATTTCGGATAGCGACGCCAGTAGGATCGCGGACACGGCTCGGCGCGATCGATGTGCATAACCGGGTCGTTGATCTCAGGATGGCATACCGACATGCGCTCATCGCCTCCGGGGCGACCGAGCAATCGGCGGAGCGGATCAGTGGGGCTATCATCCCGAGCGACATGGTGGCGTTCATCGAGGGCGGACCGCGTGTCCTCGACGCGGCCCGTGAGGCCCTCATGTGGGCGAGCGAGCATGACGGCGACGAGTCGGTCTCCCATGCGCTCGACGATCTCGCCCTGCTCGCGCCCGTGCCTCATCCACCGCTCCTGCGGGATTTCATGGCGTTCGAAACGCACCTCAAGAACATCTACCCGAAGCTCGGTCGCGCCATCCCGACGGAGTGGTACAGGTTGCCCGTTTACTACAAGGGCAACCCGGCAAGCATCGCCGGCAACGGCGACACGATCCCGATTCCTTCCTACGCGGACGAACTCGACTTCGAATTCGAAATCGCCTTCGTGATCGGAACGGGTGGCAGCAATATCTCGCGCGAGCGGGCGATGGAGCATGTCTTTGGTTTCATGATTTACAATGACTTCAGCGCGCGGACGATCCAGAGCCGCGAGATGGAGGTTGGTCTCGGCCCCGCGAAAGGCAAAGACTTCGTACATGGGCACGTCTTCGGGCCGACCCTCGTGACGATGGACGAGATCGAGAATATCTATGACATGCCGATGCACGCACGCATCAACGGCGAACTCTGGTGCGCCTCCAACTCCGGCACGATCTACTGGAAATTCGAGGACATGATCGCGCACGCGTCATTGGACGAGTATCTCCTACCGGGCGAAATCTTCGGCTCCGGCACGGTAGGTGGGGGCGCGGGGGCGGAGATTGGCCGTTTCCTCAAGCGAGGCGACACGGTGGAACTTGCGGTCGAACCGCTCGGGGCGCTGCGGAACGTTATCGGCTGAGATTAGCTCCGGCCTCATCAGGAGATCGTCGAGATTGCAGAGGGGAGAACCCACATGTCGCGCGTCCAGTTCGGTTTTTGTGTGCCTATCTTTGCCGCCCCCGGCCTCCAGCTGTTCCGCACCCCGTCCTACCCCGAACTCGACACCGCGCGGACGATGAGCCTGGCGCGGCAAGCTGAGGCATTGGGATACGACTCTCTCTGGGTCGCCGATCATTTGATGCGTGGAAAGGAGAACGCCATCCTTGAAGGATGGACCGTACTTGCGGCACTCGCCGGAAGCACGACCCGTGTGACACTCGGCCTGATTCACCAGACGCATTTCTTCCGGCCGCCAGCGCTCGTCGCTAAGATGGTAACGACGCTCGATCAGATCAGCAATGGGCGCTTCGTCTATTTCCTCGATTGCGGCAATCAGCGCGACGAATATCTGGCATACGGACTGCCGTGGGACGACGACATCGAGGCGCGCGTCGCGCAGATGGTGGAGGGTCTGGAACTCACGCTCGCTCTCTGGGGATCGCGCGAGGCCGTGACCTTTGAAGGTGCCCACTATCGCCTGGACGGTGCCGTGTGCAATCCCGGTCCCGTGCAGCAGCCCCATCCGCCGATCTGGTTCGGCGGAGTGCATCGGGCGATGCTCCGCGCCTGCGCGCGCTACGGGCAGGGTTGGAACACCACCCCCGTGTCCGTGCAGCAGGTACAGGAACACATCCGAGCACTGTCGGTGGCGTGTGCCGAAACGGGCCGCTCTGCTGATGAATTGGAGAAGAGCCTGGAAATGCAGGTGCTGATTGCACCCGATCGGGAGACTCTGCGCCATCGTCTGCAGACGATTGTGGATCTCGATCCGTCGGGGCAGCCGCCGACCCCTTCACTCCAAGCCTTCCTTGTCGGCGAGACGGACGTGATCCCGGAGATGGACAGAGTCGCGATCATCGGCACGCCGGAGGAAGTGCGGCAGCGGATTCAGGAGTACATCGAGGCGGGCATCGTGCATTTCCTGCTCTGGTTTCTCGATACACCGAGCGACGAGGGAATGACGCTCTTCGCCGAGCGCGTCTTGCCATCATTTCGGGCCGCGTCGGCGTGACACCAGAATAGACCGAGGAATAGGAGTGAAGCAACGATGCAGTACCGGCGGATTATTGATCTGACGCAGCCGCTCGTGCCGGGGCAGGGCGCGCGGCCACTGAGTATCGAGCGGGGGCGCACTGAGGAACTGACCGTCCATGTACCGGTGGATCATCCATGGTACATCATGCACCGCGTTCAGACGATCAGCCACATCGGCACGCACATCGAAGCTCCCTACCACTGCTTCCCACAAGGGCGCGATCTCGCGGGCATCCCGCTCGACTGGCTGATCGGCGAGGCGGTCGTTCTCGACCTCACTATGCTCGCTCCCGATAGCGTCGCGGGGGCAGCGGAGATGGCCGCCGTTGCGGAGCGGGCGGGCGGCGTGCGCCGGGGCGATATCGCCCTCCTCCTCACTGGCTACGCGGGTCGGCAGGAGGACCCGGCGTTCCCGCACCGCCCGAGCCTGACGGCAGATGCGATGGCGTATCTCGTCGAGCGGGGCATCAAGCTCCTCGGTACCGACCTCTCGGGGCTGGAAGGCCCGAAGACGCCGCAGCATCTCGAATGCCACCTGATGCTGCTAGGAAACGACATCCCCTTCATTGAGAACGTGGCGAACCTGGCGGCACTCAGCCAGCCGCGCGTCTTCGTCTGCGCACTGCCGATCCCGGTGCAAGGGCTCGATGCCTTCCCGCTGCGCGTCGTCGCTCTCGAATGAGGCGAGCCGAACGATGCATAGGCTTGGCGAGGTATATCTCGGCGGTTGGATAGATCACTCGGGCTGGTTTGCACTACTCGTTGACGATGATTGTGCCGACATTTCCTATCTCCGAGTCGGCGCAGACTGATTTTTCCACATCGGAGGCTACCCATGGCTGCAGATCGTCCGAAGGTACTCCTCGTTTTCAATCAGCAGGTGTACGACAGTTACTTTCGACCCGCCGATCGGGAGCGTCTCAGCCAGTTCGCCGACTGGGAGTGGCTGCCCATGGACGGCGGTCCTCGTTTCGGCGCGAACCCCGAACCGGCGGCGCGGACGCAACTCCTTGACAAAGTCCGCGATGTTGACGGGATCGTTGTTTGCCACGGGTCGCCCCTGATCGATGCTGCGGTGATGGACCGGGCACCTCGGCTGCAAATCATCGGCGAACTCGAGGGCGACCGCTTCGCCCAGCGCATTGATCTCGACGCGGCTTGGCAGCGGGGAATCCGGACAGTCGATACGACCCACGGCTCATCGTACCCGGTCTCCGAATGGGCATTGGCGCTCATTCTCATTTCGTTACGGAACGCTGGCGAACATTTCCGGAAGATCATCGAGCATGAGATCTATGTGAAACCGACGACCGGCTGGATGCCATCACGGCTCGAGGGGAAGAAGGTCGGGCTGATCGGCGGTGGCTATATCGCCCGACGTCTTATCACCTATCTCCAGCCGTTTCACTGTGACATCCGCGTCCACGATCCTTACCTGTCCAAGGTCATTCCAGAAATCATGGGCTTCTTGCTGACCACGCTCGATTTCGTGTTCGCCGAGTCGGACATCGTCGTCTGCCTCGCGCCATTGACCCCCGCGACACGCCGGATGATCGGCCAGCGTGAGCTCGATTTGCTCCGGCCCGGTTCGGTCTTCGTCAACGTCTCACGTGGTGCGATCGTTGATACCGACGCACTAATTAAACGCCTTCAGCGCGGCGATATCGTCGCCGGTCTTGATGTCTTCGACCCGGAGCCGATCCCGGCCGACAGCCCGATTAAGGACCTGCCCAATGTCTTCCTGACCCCGCATATCGCCGGCTCGAACCGGGGGCTCGAGAGCTTCTGCACGTTGATGATTGACGAACTCGATCGCTGCTTCCATGGTCACGAGACACTCCATGATCTAACGCCACGCACGCGCGCAAACCGGACGGGCGCGCCACCACCGTCCGACTTCGAGATGAAGGGATGATCTGAGCACTGACAACCCATGTTTCGCGCGCACGCAGTCGCATGAATCGCCATAGTGCATCGGTGTATTGCGAACAGATCCAGACCGGGATGAACCGACTGCGTTGTTCTCTTGAGGATGGACGTACCATGCGGTGGGACGAAGGAACGGTTGCACCGGTCGATTAGAAAACGGTGATCCCGAGCGCTTGCGCGGTCGTATCGAGGAATGCCTTGACGGCGGCGGTTTCCTCGACCGCGCAATGCTCGACGATGACGGGGAAGGACGGATCCAACGCTTCCATCAGCCGGAAGAATGTCTGGTAGTCGAGGGTTCCGGTACCCGCTGACACCTCATCGAGATGGACCACCAGTCGGTCCGCGACTGTGACATCTTTCGCGTGCGCGCTCGCGATCTGCGGCCCGAGGATCGCGACCATTCGCTCCATCGCGGGGCCGGAGTCGTAGACGGTCTGCAGGGTCATCCAGTTCACGGGATCCCAATCGCACTTCACGAATGGTGAACCGACCTCGTCGAGCACCAGCCGCATCGTTTCGGGCGAGTCGAGCGTGACAAGCTGATGGCCCTCCATACTCAGGATGACGCCGTGCTCCTCCGCGACCGGCGCGCACTCCCGCAGCGTGCGGATCAGTTGCTGACGCACCGTCGCCGTCCAGTTACCTGGATCGGGAAACCACGGCCCGCGCGGGCTCATGCTGCCGGGGCCAGTGTCGATACCACGCGCGCCAAGCCATCCGGCAACCTTGAGCGCAGCCTGCAAGGTGCGCGACGCCGGCCGCCGACGCGCTTCATCCGGGTGGATCAGGCATTGCCAATACCCCGTGCATTGGTACATCCGTAGTCCGTGCGCCTCGAGGACCGCGCGCGCCCGGATGCACTGCGCACGCGTGGTTGTGTGCGGGTCATTCGCCCGGAACCGGCTGAAGACCCCCGAGAAGCCGAATGCCACGATCCGCCGCGCGAGGTCCTCGTCGACGTCGTCCATGTTGGTTGGGATAAGCTCCCCCGAAATGCCAAACCGCACCGGTCGCTCCTCTCTGGCGGGCGCATCACCCGCGCGTATGCCGCCATCTTTCATGAGTTTTTCTCAAGGACAGCCCCGTACGCCAGCGAACGTTAGACTGCCACTTCCGAGATTGCCGCAGATCCCCCATCGCTACAGTATCCTCTGGCCTGCGACAGGGCCGTGGTCGCTTCCCGCAACAGATTCAATGCTTGCCGCTGCCGCTCCGCAGTGAAACGGACGGTCGGGATCGAGATACTGAGTGCGGCGACGTACGCGCCCATGTGATCCCGGATCGGCATTGCTGTACAACGGAGACCCCGGGTATATTCTTCATTGTCGAGCGCGTAGCCGCGCTTGCGGATGAGCGCGAGTTCGGTACGCAGAGCCTCTTGATCACTGACGGTGCTCGGCGTGAACCGCTCCAGCGGCTGCGTCCCGAGCCGCCGGTCCAGTTCATCCGCAGCCAGACCGGCCAGTAAGGCTTTACCGAGCGCCGTCGCGTGCGCCTCCAGTCGCCGCCCGACCGCCGAGTCGAGCGTGAGATGCTGCGTGCCGTCCACCTTGGCAATGTAGATGTTGTAGCGGCCGTCCAGCAGGGCAAGTTGCACCGTCTCGTTCATCGCGTCCCGGACATGTTCCATGTACGGTCGCGCTTGCTCGGCGATCGTGACCGCTCGCATGTAGACATTCCCGGCTTCCCATGTGCGGATGCCGAGGCGATACGCGTGCGTCGCCCCATCGAATTCGATCCACCCGCGATCGGCGAGTGTGCGCAGCAGCCCGTGTAAACTGGAACGCGGGTACGCGAGCACGCGGGCGATCTCACCGGACGTGAGCGCCCGCTCGCGATTCATCAGCAATTCGAGGATCGCGAGCGCCCGCTGGGCGGATTTCACCCCGTCCTGTTTCGTTCCATCCGTGTCCCTCGGCATCGCTGACCCGTACATACGCCTACTCATGAACTCACGACGACCATGTGTTCACATATATGAATACATGTATCACCTGTTGAACAATCTCATAAGTCGTGCTATAGTGCAAGTCACTTCAGCAACGAGCGATCGTGTCCTCATCATGGTGAATGCGCCTTATGCAGTAAGGAAGGAGCCTGAAATGGCGAGTGCCGAGTTTACCCCGTTCTCATTGTCCCGCCGTCGTTTCCTGCGCGTCGGAGCCGGTGCCGCCGGAACGATCATCAGCGGACCCACCCTTCTGGCGTTCCTCACCGCGTGCGGCCAGACGTCGAGCGGTGGGAAGAAACTAACATGGGCACGCGGCGACGACCTGCGCACGCAGGACCCGCAGGAGATCTCCGGGCTGATGGAGGGGACGATCGCGCGGCTGATGTATGACCCGCTCATTGATACAGATGAAACCGGCAAACAGGTGGCAGCGCTCGCGACGAAGTGGGAGACCGCTCCGGACGGGAAGGCATACACCTTCACATTGCGGCAGGGGGTGAAGTTCCACGACGGCACTCCCTTCACCGCCGACGCCGTGAAATTCACCTTTGACCGGCTGCTCGCGAACCCGACCCTGCAGCACGCGGCGGTCTGGAAAGACCAACTAAGCGACGTGATCGTGAAGGATCCGTTCACTGTCGTCTTCACGCTGAAGAACCCGAGCCCGGGACTGATCACGCAGTTCGGCGAGCCGATCCTCGCCCAGAATGCGAATGAGAAGTACGGGGAGCGTTTCTACGAGAAGGGAATCGGCACGGGACCGTTCAAGTACGTCGAGTGGCGCAAGAATGATCATTGGACCGGCGACGCAAACAAGGACTACTGGGATAAGGGCGCCGTCAAGCTCGATCGTATTACCTTCCGCTCCATCACCGAGGAGGCGACGCGGCTCGCTGCCCTCCGCTCCGGCGAGGTGGACCTCGTGGACAGCCTGAGCGGCGACCAGGCCACCGATCTCGGCAAGGATCCGAATATCGTCATCGCGCGCACGCCAGCGACCGACACAATCCATCTGACGTATAATTTCCGCCGCCCGCCGTTCACGAACCATGATGCCCGCCTCGCCGTCGCATATGCGATCGACAAGAATCAGATCGTGCAAAACATTCTCAAGTCGGGCCAACTCGTGGGCGCGCCGATCCCACCGGGCGTCGTTGGGTACGACGCGGAGCTGACCAAGGCGGTGATACCGTACGATCCCGACAAGGCGCGCGCGCTCCTGAAATCGGCGGGTGTCGCACCGGGCACAAAGATCGAGTTCAAACTCAATCCGGCCTTCTTTGCCAAGATGACGGAGGTGTCGCAGTTTGTCTCCGATCAGCTGCGCGCGGTCGGGTTCACGGTGGATATGCAATACCTCGAGCCAGGCGCCTTCACCGAGGCGCGCAAGAGCGGCAATTTCGACCTCGCTGTCCAGCAGGGCAATAAGTTCCCCGACCCGGATGCGAACTATACGGTCCTTGTGATCGCAGAGTCGTTTGGCCTCTTCTACAAAGAGGTGAGGCCGGAGATTGTCTCGTTGCTCACCTCTGCACGTTCGGAACTCGACCCGAGCAAGCGCGACGCGCTGTATAAGCAGGTTCAGCACATGATGTACGACGACATGGCGGAGCTCATCCTCTACCGGCAGGAATACATCTGGGGCGTCCGCAAGCGCGTGACTGGCTTCAAGGCGCGGACGGATTATCAGACACGCGTCTTCACGTGCGACGTGACTGGTTAGGCGGGATGCTGGCCTATATCACGCGCCGCTGTGCGCAGGCGTTGCTGGTCATCGTTGGTGTGTCGGTCGTAGTCTTCTTTCTCGCGCGCCTGGCGCCAAGTGATCCCGTGACGCTGATGCTCTCGGAGACCGCCTCTCCGCAACAAATCGTCGAGGCGCGCCACTATTACGGCTTTGACCGGCCAATCCCTTACCAATACTGGCTCTTCGTCAGTCGCGCGGTGCACGGCAACCTCGGCGACTCGCTTTATTACAAGCAGCCCGCCTTTAACGTGGTTATGGAGGCATTCCCGGAGACCCTCAAGCTCGCCTTCGTTGCCTTCCTGATCGCCATCGCCGTCGCGATCCCACTCGGAATCCTCGCCGCAGTGAAGCGGGACACCCTCTGGGATTATCTGGCGGTCGGCGTGGCGGTCCTCGGCCAGGCCGCGCCGCCGTACTGGATCGGCATCATGCTCATCCTGATCTTCGCGGTGCGGTTGCGGCTCTTACCGACCTCCGGCAACGACGGCCCCGACGCCATCATCCTCCCGGCTGTCACGCTCGCTGCCGCGCTGATGGCAGTCCTCGCGCGGCTCACACGGGCAGGGATGCTCGATGTGCTCAATGAGGACTTCATCCGAACCGCGCGGGCGAAGGGGGTCCGCGAGCGTTCGGTGCTCTACCGGCACGCGCTGCGCAACGTGCTGATTCCTCTTGTAACGGTGATGGGCTTGCAACTCGGCGCGCTGCTCGGCGGGGCGGTGATCATCGAGCAGGTCTTCGCCTGGCCCGGCGTCGGCAGGCTGGCCGTGACCGCGATCACCGCGCGCGATTACCCGATTATTCAGGCGGTGGTGCTGCTTGTCTCGTGCGTGTTCGTCGTTGTCAACCTCGCGGTGGACTTGCTCTATGGCTTCCTCGACCCACGCATCCGCTACCAATAGGAGGGCAATGGATGGCTGTGCGCGCGGAAGCGCTCTCTCTCTCCCAAGAACATCATATCGTGGAACCATCGGTCTGGCACCGATTCGCCGCGAACCGACGCATTCGCTTCGGGGCGACACTCCTCGCCGTGATCGTCTTTGCGGCGCTCGCCGCGCCACTCCTCGCCCACGCGAATCCGCGCACGCCGCATCCCGAACTCAACAACCATCCGCCTCTCTCCACCATCGGCCGGTTCGCGCTTCTGGGCACGGATTCGCTCGGCCGAGACATCTGGAGCCGCATCCTCTACGGCGCGCGTGTCTCACTCCTGACCGGCGTCGCGGCGGCGAGCGTCGCGCTCATCATCGGCATTCCCTTCGGCTTGCTCGCGGGCTTCTTCGGTGGCGCGGCGGACACGATCATCATGCGATGGGTCGATATCCAACTGGCGATCCCGTTCTTCTTGCTCGCTATCACGATCGCCGCGCTCTTCGGGCCGGGGCTCTTCAACGTGATCGCGCTGCTCGGCGTGACGAACTGGGTCGGCTACACACGCGTCGCGCGTGCGCAGGTCCTGCAGGTCCGCGAACTGCCGTACGTCGAGGCGGCGCGGTCGGTCGGCGCCGATTCGCGGACCGTTCTCCTGCGGCATGTGCTGCCGAACATCTGGACACCAATCCTGATCCTCGCCAGCCAGCAGATCGGCGCGCTGATTATCGCGGAATCCTCACTCACGTTCCTCGGCATCGGCGTGCCGCCGGAGATCCCGACGTGGGGCGGCATGATCGCGAACGGGCGCAGCTACCTCAGCACCGCATGGTGGATCTCCACGATGCCGGGGATCGCACTGACGCTCACCGTGGTCGCGGTCTACTTCGTCGGCGATGGGATGCGCGATGTGCTCGACCCGCGCCTCAAACGATGACGCGGATGGCAATAGCAATCAATGGCGCCATTTGAGATTCAGAGAGGGGGCGGACATGGTCTGTCAGCGTTTCACCGACAAAGTTGCCATCGTCACGGGATCATCGCGGGGGATCGGAAGAGCCATCGCCCTCGAACTGGCAGAGGAGGGGGCCGCCGTGATCGTCAATCATCTCGCCGATGGGGCTGCGGCCGAAGTGGTAGTCGGTGAGATCGTCGCCGATGGCGGACGCGCGCTCCCATATGACGCGGACGTCGGCGATCGCGTGCAGGCCGAAGCAATGGTCGCGCGAACCTTGGAACGGTTCGGTCGCCTCGATGTCCTGGTGAACAACGCCGGGATCTGCCCATTCAGCGATTTCTTCGCGATCACTGACGAGATATGGGAACGTACGCTGCGCACAAATCTCTACGGCCCGTTCGTGATGTGCCAGGCTGCGGCCCGACCGATGGCGGAGCAGGGGAACGGGGCGATCGTCAATATCTCGAGCGTCTCCAGCTACATTGGCAGCGCGACGCAGGTGCATTACTGCGCCACGAAGGCGGGGGTGAACGGCCTCACCGCCTCGATGGCGGTCGCGCTCGGCCCGCTGGGAATTCGCGTGAACGCGGTGCTCCCCGGGGGCGTTCATACGGACATCAATCGCGATCAGTGGGAAGGGAAACCGGAAACGCCCCCTGGTCTGCCGATCGATCGCGTCGGCCTGCCCAAAGATATGGCCCGCGCGGTGTGCTACCTGGCGTCCGACGACGCCGCATGGGTGACGGGTACCCTGCTACCCGTCGATGGCGGGACAACGGTAACGCCACGGCGCGTTACCCGGTAGGTCATAGAGGAGGATCTCGTGAAGATCGTTGACATACGCGCCATGCGCCTCGCCATGCCACCTCGTCATCAGTCGGAGACGCCGCCGCGTCGCGCCCCGTGGTCGAAGGACGCGGAGGTCGCCAATCCGATGTCGCGCTACCCAAAAGTGAAGCGGCACCGCAGCCGATGGACGCCGGGCTGGGAGAATGTCTGGTGCAAGGTAACCGCCGAGGATGGCACCTGGGGCATCGGCATGACGAGCAACGGTCGCGCCACCGCAGCGGTGATTGACGATCACCTCGCACCGCAACTGGTCGGGGAGGATTGCTTCGCGGGCGAGAAACTGGCGGACATGATGTTCCGCCTCACCAAGCCGTACGGCTCGACCGGGCTGGCCTCATATGCGATCAGCGCCGTCGATCTCGCGCTCTGGGACCTGCGCGGCAAACTCCTCGGTCAACCAGTCTACCAACTGCTCGGCGGCCCCCAGAAAGAGCGCCTCTTTTGCTACGCCACTGGCAACGACGTGGATTGGTATCAGGAACTCGGCTACCGCGCCTTCAAACTCGCCTGTCCCTACGGCCCCGCCGACGGGCTTGACGGCATCAAGAAGAACACCGCGTTCGTCGCTGCTGCACGGGAACAGATCGGCGACGACTGTGAGTTGATGCTCGATTGTTGGATGGCGTTCGATGTAGAGTACACCGTCCGGCTCGCGGAAGCGCTCCGTCCCTACCGGCTCAAGTGGATGGAAGAATGTCTGATCCCTGAAGATTTCGATGCCCATCTCGCTCTGCGCGAGCGATTGCCCTGGCAGACGTTGACGACGGGCGAGCATTGGTATACCCATGTGCCCTTTCAGTGGGCCGCGAGCCATCATGTAGTAGACATCCTGCAGCCGGACATCAACTGGTGCGGGGGGATGAGTACCTGCAGGAAAATCGCCGCAGCGGCAGATGCGGCGGGCCTCAGTGTCATGCTGCACGCCGGCGGAAACACGGTGTTCGGGCAGCACTTCAGTTATGCGACGGCCTGTGTGCCCTGGCTGGAGACGTTTGTTGGTACGCCTCCAGGAGTGCCATTAGAAGAGGGGTGGACGCTGCCCGGCCAAGCGGCACCTAAGGATGGCTGGCTCGTGCCGAGCGATGCGCCGGGGTTCGGGCTCGAGTTGCCCGAAGACTGGTTCACGCCGTTCTTCGCGTAGCGCAACAATCTTGGATGCGCGGCGCCGCAGTCATGTGGCCGCACGGTGAGAGAGTAGGTCATGGAGGCTACCGCCGAGGATACGGGCTTTGCCGGACTCCGGGATGAAGTCACAATGCGCGCGGACGGCCTCGAGGGCATGTTGATATGTATCCGCGCGCCGCACGACGGGATAGTCGGATCCCCAGTGCAGACGCTCGGGACCGAAATGCTCGTATAGCGCCCGAACGATCGGGGCGCAATCGACATAGGGATATTCCCAGGCGACGCGGGAGGCGTAATGGAAGCCGGAAAGCTTGATGTGGATATTGGGCCATGACGCCGAGGCGAGGATCTCGTTGAGTGGCGTGGTGGCTTGGGATGCGACCCGCGCACCGGCCATGTGATGGCAGAGGAAGGGGACACTTGGACAGCGCCGTGCAAGCTCGCGCAGCACGGGCTGGAGATGCACCGGCAGCGATAAGCTGACGATCAGATTACGCTCGGCCGCCTGTTCAAAGAAGGCCGACCCTTCACCGGAGAGTAGCCATATGCCATCGTCGTCGGCGCGGACATAGTGCGTAAAGCCCTTGAGGTTGTAGGCGGCCGCCGCCGATGAGAGCCGCGCGGCCGCACCTGACGTGTGATAGGTCGATGTCCAGTGGCTATCGACATCGGCAAACTGGTGCAGACGGCCGGGATACCGCTGCACGCATTCCGCGACATAGTCGTTGTTATCCGGGTTGTGATCGATGCGGGCACAAACAATGACCGCTTGATCGACGCCGTGTTGCTCCATCTCGAACAGGAGTTGCTCGATCGTCGCGCGGCTGGACGGATCGGGCACCGGTGGCTGGTAGGGCCACATCCGCCATGCGTGGCAGTGCGAATCAATGATCATCTTCTCCCTCCCGCATCCATCATGATCGGTTGAGATGGCAGTATATCGCGCGCAATCCGACGGTGACATGCATCCGCTCGTCCTTCAGATACGGGATTCATGAGACGACATCGATGATGGGCTTCGGGGAATAGCGCCGGGTAACGCCTTAACAGGAAGGGGAAGACGAATGAAAGTATTACTCATCGGAGGTTCGGGCCGAGTCGGTTCGTTCATCACACCCTATCTGCGCGAACAGCACGAACTCCGCGTGCTCGACGTTCGTCCACCGAGCCGCGACGGCGTCGAGTACATCGAGGGATCGATTACGGATCCGGACGCCGTGCGCCGTGCGCTCGACGGTTGCGACAGTTTCATCTCGCTGGTGATGAAGAGCGGCCAGGGAGGGTCATCGACGGAGCAATCCATCCCCGTGATCGTGGACAATTACCATGTGAACACTCTCGGTCTCCATCTGTTACTCTACACGGCCTGCGACCTTGGCATCAAGCGCGGGGTATGCACAAGTACCATGAGCGTCCATTATCGCGAGCGTGATCGGTTCCCGTCCGAGGAGGCGGTGCCGCTTGACTCACCCAGCGTCTACGGCTTGACCAAGGGGTTTGGGGAGCTCATCTGCCAATATTTCGCCCGCTGGTTTGATATGAACCTCATTGCCCTGCGCATCACCGGCCCCCGAGACCGGAGCCAATACCTCGAGGAGCGTCGCAACCCGCGACACTATGGCACCGCGCCACTGCACGTGACTGACGAGGAAGACCTCGCCGACGCCTACCTGGGTGCGTTGGAGGCAATACGAATTGGCCACGGTCGCTTCGACGCGATCTTCGTTGCGGGCGATGAGGATGAGCGCAGCCATAACCTCTCGAAAGCCAAGCGCATCCTCGATTGGCAGCCCCGATCCCATCGCCTACTTACGCCGTCGTAATGCACGCTCTTGATACGACTCATATGACCATCCATAGACCGGAATTGTGTCGGTTTGGTGGCTCAACCGCGACTTTGGTGAAGGTGTGCCACATGTTGCGGCTCCTGCTCCGCTCGAATACATGTCAGAGGGCCGTTTCACCAACTCTGCGGATGAGCCGCGAGGAGACAAACATGTGTAAACCATCCTGGCTCTTGCACATTCGCGGTGAAGGTCATTGCGGATAGAGCAGCCGCTGACGCAACAAATCGAACTTCGCGCGCCCATACATCTGCCGCTTCAATGTCTTCAGCCGATTGACTTGGCCTTCTGTCTGTCCATTGCTCCATTCCTCGGTGAGGTCGGCCCGAATCGCCTCCTTATCGGACAGGAGTCCGAGTGCAAACCGGCGCAAGTCTGGGATGTCCCCTGCGATCGCGTCGGCGATCCATG
>JAABUQ010004802.1_pt1 | contig 22496 bp, 17 predicted proteins | sample 5560001 | NCBI WGS metagenome assembly JAABUQ01 (sample SAMN10711888, study PRJNA513371) | rock metagenome | isolation source: Antarctica rocks | place: Antarctica: Victoria Land, Finger Mt nord | collected 2015-12-18 | reverse complement strand
TGGTGTCTTTTCCCAGTCCGCTTGGCTGACCTCTTCTATTGAGCTGGGTGAGTTCTCTTCCATCTCGTTAGCCTAACAGCACTCCGCTATTTGCTCAACTCCTCAATTCAACCCCGTGAACGGTTACTTTTGCCCAAAGTCGAGTGGAGGGAAGAAAGACGATCAAGGCATTCCGGGCTTGGGTATCCCCGTGTTAATCTGTTGGGCAACGTTGTGCTGATACACTTGTACTTTAAAGCCCAAACAGCCAGCGCCTATGGTAAATATCAAGCGCCTGGAACTATCAAACTTCAAATCCTTCGGCGGCACTACCCAGATTCCGGTGTTGCCTGGGTTTACTGTCGTTTCAGGGCCAAATGGGTCGGGTAAATCGAATATCCTAGACGCCCTGCTATTTGCCCTTGGTCTTGCCAGTTCTAGGGGAATGCGGGCAGAACGCCTACCCGATTTGGTTAACCACAATCAAGCGAGTCGAGGACGCTCCACCGTTGAAGCTAGCGTCACCGTCACATTTGACCTGGGGCAGGAATCAGGAGAAGCACCGCAGACTCCCCAAGAATGGAGTGTCACCCGCAAACTCCGAGTCACTCACCAAGGCACTTACACATCGACATACTACATTAACGGCGAACCTTGCAATCTCACAGAACTCCACGAGCAGCTGAATCAGGTGCGGATTTATCCAGAGGGCTACAACGTCGTACTGCAAGGGGATGTCACTAGCATTATCTCGATGAACTCGCGAGAGCGCCGAGAGATTATTGATGAATTAGCTGGGGTGGCGACGTTTGACCGCAAAATTGTCCAAGCGAAGGAGACATTAAATGAAGTCAAGGAGCGCGAAGATCGCTCCCGCATTGTAGAAACAGAACTCATTACCCAGCGCGATCGCCTCTCCCAAGACAGAATTAAAGCGGAGAAATACCAAAAGCTACGGGCAGAACTCCACCAGAAGACTCAGTGGGAAGCCGTGCTGGTGTGGCGATCCCTCCAACAACAACAAGAACAGCTGATCGCTTGGCTCCAAGCAGATGAGCGCACCCAGACCGAATTAACCACCCAACTCAGCGACAAAGCAGCACAAATCCAACATGCCACCGCCGAACTCGACCAGCTCAACCGCCGAGTCAAAGCTCTCGGAGAAGAAGAGCAGCTGGCGCTGCAAGCCACCATTGCCAATCAACAAGCCGAACTGCGTCAACTACAGCGTCAGGAACGAGAGTTAAATGGTAGCGCCTATGCGAGCAAACTCAACATAGAACAAACCGAGCTAGAAATTCAACAGCACCAGCAAACTGTGGCACAACTGGCTCAAGAACAACAGACTTTAGAGCCAAACCTGGTAGCTCTATGTCAACAACGAGATGCAGCCAAACAAGACCTCGACAATGCCCGCGAGGCAGCTGGTGCGATCGCATCTGCCTCTGCTGCCTGGGCAGAACAACAAACTGCCCTCAACCGGCAAATCGAAACCCTGCTGCAAACCCTCGAACCCCAGCGCACACAGAAAGCGCTCCTCTGGGAACGTAATAGCCAATCGAACAGGCAAATAGAGGAGCAAAGCCACCTCATTCAAACAATAGAGCCTGAAATTACTGCTAAACAGGCTCAAATGGCTGATATAGCGATGCGATTGCTGGTAGATTCTGCCCAAATCGAGTCCTTAGCCCAGGAACTAAGAGCGGCAGAACAAGAGCTTTCCATCCAACAGGAAACCCAGAAGCGCTTATTGCAAGAGCAACGAGAAAAACAACGCCAACTGGATAAACTAGAAGCTCAAGCCCAAGCCCTTCAAGAAACTCAAGGCACCTACGCCACTAAAGTCATCCTGCAATCTGGACTGAGCGGCGTCTGTGGGTTGGTTGCCCAACTCGGTCGAGTTGAACCCCGCTATCAGTTGGCTCTGGAAACGGCAGCTGGTGGGCGTTTGGGGCAGATGGTGGTTGAAGATGATGCCGTAGCTGCCTCTGGGATAGAGATGCTGAAACAAAAACGGGCTGGACGGGCGACCTTCTTACCCCTGAACAAGATTGCGCCGCCGCGATTCTCCCCAACAGTTGCTCTGCGTTATGCCAAAGGATTTGTTGATTATGCCATTAACCTGATCGAGTGCGATCGCCGCTATCGAGACGTGTTCACCTACGTTTTCGGCAACACCGTTGTCTTTGAAACTCTGAGCGCGGCTCGTCCCTTTCTGGGGCAAAATCGCATCGTCACTCTAGAAGGGGAACTGCTAGAAACCAGTGGGGCAATGACGGGCGGTAGTAACATCCAGCGCTCTGGGTTGCATTTTGGCAGCAATGACGCCATAGAGTCTGACGAGGTATCTGGGTTGAGAAACCGGCTGCAAGATATTGAGCGAATTCTAGAGCGCTGTAGTGAGGTGATTAATTTACTCTCAAACAAAATCAAACGACTGGCTCAAGTAGTGATGGAGGCACGGCAGCAACAGCGGGAGAATCAGATGAACGGCGAACAGTTACAAAAAGAAATAAAGAGTTTGACTCTACAGCTGGAACAGGCGCGGACGCATGTCTCCCAAACGACCCAACAACTAGCCGCTGCCCAATCCCAACTGCAAACCTTAGAGCAGGATTTACCTACACAAGAAGCCCAACTGCAAAACTTGCGGCAAGCCTTAGTGGAATTGGAACAATCGCACCAAAACCGTGAATGGCAACAAATCCAGGCAACTATCAAAAGTTACGAACAACAGATCCAAGAGTGGGTGCAGGCGCTGGGCACGGCAGAGCAAAGATTGAAAGATCTAGAAAATCAGCAAGAGCGATTGCAGGAAAAGATTCAGCAATTGTTCAGGCGCAAGCAGGAGTACCAAGCCCTAAATACAGCTCAGCACGTGCAGTTATCATCCCTGAGTGGTGAACTTAACGCCCTGAACGAGCAGATAGTTCAAACACAGGCATCGTTGAGCCAACTCGAGGAGCAACTCCAAGCAGAGAAACAGGAGCGTGATCGCGCTGAACAACAACTGCGCCAACTCCATCTAACGCAACAACAACTGGAATGGCAACTGCAAAAACTTCAGGAAACTCAGATGGCTCGCCGCGAGGAGCTAGCTGCCCTGCAAAGTCAACTGCATTCTCAGCGGTGGGAATTGCCCGAGCTGTTGGTAGAAGTTCCTGACGGGCTGAATCTAGAGGGGCTGCAACGGGAGGTGCGATCGCTCACCGGGAAGATCCAAGCGCTGGAACCCGTAAATATGCTGGCGCTGGAAGAATATAACCACACCCAAAGCCGCCTGGAGCAACTCAGTCAAAAACTGGTGACCCTAGAAGCAGAGCGCACTGAATTACTATTGCGGATTGAGAACTTCACCACCTTGCGGCAAACCGCTTTCAAAGAAGCCTTCGATGCCGTCAATCAAAACTTTCAAACCATCTTTGCCACCCTCTCTGAGGGAGATGGCTACCTGCAACTAGACAACTCCGAAGACCCCTTCAACGGCGGTCTTAACTTGGTTGCTCACCCGAAAGGTAAACCTGTGCAGCGGCTAGCTTCTATGTCTGGTGGAGAAAAATCTCTCACCGCTCTCAGCTTTATCTTTGCCCTGCAACGCTACCGCCCCTCGCCGTTCTACGCCTTTGATGAAGTCGATATGTTTCTGGACGGGGCAAACGTAGAGCGATTAGCTAGAATGATCAAACAACAGGCTCAACAAGCACAGTTCATCGTCGTGAGTCTGCGCCGACCAATGATAGAATCAGCCGAAAGGACGATAGGTGTCACTCAAGCTCGCGGGGCTTATACCCAAGTCTTAGGGCTTAACTTGAAGTCTCCAAATACCTCTAAGTGAGGTTTTTTTAATCATAATAGGATTGATAAATAAACGGATTCGAGAGCAGGACTCGCCATAGAATGACCTCTGAACAAATCATTAAACGCTCCGACATCTTGAACACCCAGGTGATCACCCGTAACAACGGCAAGCGACTAGGGGTGATAAGTCAACTATGGGTGGATATTGACCAGCGGGAGGTTGTAGCTCTGAGTTTGCGAGACAGCCTGCTCGCGATTGGCAGTGTGCCACGCTACATGTTCCTTAATAGCATCCGCGAGGTCGGAGATGTCATTTTGGTAGATAACGAAGATGTGATTGAAGACATCGACGTTGAAGCATACAGTAGCTTGATTAACAGCGAAGTGATCACAGAGACGGGCGAACTCCTGGGGCGGGTACGGAGCTTCCAGTTCAACGAGGAGAGCGGCAAGGTTTCCTCTCTAATCATTGCTACTTTTGGTCTACCGCAAATTCCTCAACAACTTCTGAGTACCTATGAGCTGCCAATTGAAGAAATTGTTAGCAGTGGTCCGAACCGACTGATCGTATTTGAGGGAGCAGAACAACGGCTCAACCAGTTAACGATGGGGGTGCTAGAGCGTATTGGCATTGGTAGAGCACCTTGGGAGCGTGATGAAGAAGAACTCTACTCTCCTCCCCTTGCTCGACCAAGTAATCAGCTACCCAGTGGAGTGCCTTTACAGACACCAAGATCTCAACCGCTGCGGAAGACTCAACCTATGGTTCAGGAATCCTGGGAGGAGGAGGAAGAAGAATATGAACAACTACAGCCTCCGCCTAGGCAGTTGCGTCAGCAGCGAGCAATGCAATACGAAGAAGAGGAACCAGAATGGAGCGAGGAGCCAGCTCGCCCTCGCTACCAAGAACCAAGATATGCCGAAGTGGAACCCGAAGATGAGCAGGGGTACGACGACGAACTAGAGGGCGATGCTTGGGCCGATCCTAAGCCAGTAAATATTCCAAAGAAAACCAAGGCTCCAGAGTACGAAGAGGAAGAGCGTTTCTAAGCAGGTGCCTCGCGCGAGTGTAGGGGAGGGCAGCCGCGTGGGCGGGTCGCGGACTGCCCGTCGAGCCAGGCTGCGGAGGTTCCCCTACACCCCACACCCCACACCCCGCACCCCTCTTTAGTTATGGGTGTTGGGCTTCAATATTACCGTCTTGATCTTCGATTTCTTCGGCAATATCCATGAGCTTGTGGGCTTCAGCTTTCAGCTTGGCTACAATCTCGTTTGAAGACTTTAAAGGGTCATCTCTCAAAAAACCGATAACTTCTTCTTGGGTTTGAAAGTATCTAGGTACACCGTCGCTTGCGGTTGTATACCAACTACCCGACGATGGGTCACGTTCACCGTTCCAGGAAATCACTCCCAAGGGTTGGTTATTGCTCAAGACTTCGTATTCTTTATATTCAGCACCATCCAAGGTGCATACCAAGTTTATTGCTTGCATCTCTTCCCTCTGCTAATCTTTGTTCTAGTTTAACTAGTGCTTATAGAAAAAATTGTGATTAACTAACAACGATGCAATTGAGTCAATGACAAGGCAATCTCATCAAGCGCTTGTCTAAGTACGGTAGCAGATTGGTCAGATTGATTCACAATCATGCTGAACACCAAGGGTTCATAATTAGGGTAATCAAGATACCCAGAGATAGCGGCAATCCCACTCATGGAGCCAGTCTTAGCTTGGAGAATGCCTTGGGCAGGTGTATTGCGGAAGCGATTTTGGAGGGTACCACTGATGCCAGCCACTGGTAAAGAGGCTCGATAGACCACTGCCTCTGGTGAGCGCGCCATCACCTTAAGAGTTTGCACAAGCGCTTCTGGGCTAACTAAGTCATGACGAGATAGTCCCGATCCATCTGCGAGAACGTAACCATTTGGGTCAACTCCCAACTTAGTTAATGTTGCTCTGACTACGCGCAATCCCACTTCGTTTGTTGCCTCTGTGTTGGTAGATGGGTTGCCTAAACTAACACCAAGTGTTCGCAACAATGCCTCTGCGTAAAGATTATTGCTATTTTGATTTGTCTCGACTAACAACTGAGATAGCGGCGGCGATTCAACAGCTGCTAATTCTCGAACGACAGATGAGCCCAGATGCAAGCGGGTGGCAACCACTGCCTGCTTTGTCGCAATCTTCTGTACTGCTAGAGCGTTGCGGAAGTGCTGCAAGAAATGCCCAGCGGGATCGAGAACTGCTAAGCTCACTGACTCGGCCTCAGAATTAACATCCAACTGCCCTTTCAGGTGTAGTACTGGCTTCCCTATGTCGCGGCTCACACTGATCGACGCTGGTTCATCTGACCTAACTGCGATCGCCTCATCTTCAATCTGCCATTGGGCTGCCTCAGTTGGATCGGTCCATACAGCTCGTAGCGGTTGCCCCAGCGCTTGAGGGAATAACCGTAACTCCACAGCATTTTGATTCAGAATCAGGCTGTTGACTGCTGCTCCGTAATCTGACTGTACATCTTCCCATTCCCAGCTAGGGTTAACAGCCAGACCACGAAAATAATCATCCTCAGCAATCAGCTGGCTCACCTGACGCAGACCTTGACGACTTAGCTGTTGTGCCAATTCTGTCAGCTGAGTATCCGTCAAACTGGGATCTCCCCGCCCCATAACTCGTAAAGCACCGTCATCGCTACTATAAACAGATGTGCGAATCCGAAATTGGGCACCTAGCTGATCTAAGGCAGCTGCAGTTGTGAGCAGCTTGGCGTTGGAAGCTGGGACAAAGTACTGCTGGGCGTCGCGGCTGTAGATGGTCAAGGAGGGAGATAACGTTTGAATTAAAATGCCCCAACGCGCCCGGCGCAGTTGCGGACGACCTACGATCGCCTCAATTCCAGCACTCAACTGGGCTGGGCAAATTAGGTTAGCAGATGGCTTCCCTAATTGAGCAGCACTCTGCTCTACTGTGAACAAGCCTAGAAGCAGAGGAGCCCAGAAGCAGAGGATCAGGCAGATCGCCTGCGAGCTACGGAGCATTAACCGGCGCAAAGAGCATGTCAGAGCTTTGTGCCGCATTCCGGACAGAAGTTGTTGTTGGCTGTGTTTTTAACACCGCAACTGCTGCAATAAATCAGTTCTATGGATTTTTCCAGATGGGGCCGTTCTGGCAACCCAATCATCTGTGCGTTGCTCTTGCCAGGAGCCACCATTGGGTAACAGTTCTCATCCTTTGTGACTTGAGCATTAACCAGTACCGGGCCATTATGAGCTAGCATTTCAGCGATCGCCTCCTTGAGCTCAGCCCGTTCGCGGATTACCATTCCCTTAATGCCATATGCCTTTGCTAATAGCTCAAAGTCTGGCATTGCCGCTTGCATATTCGAGGACGAGTAACGCTCTCCGAAGAATGCCTGCTGCCACTGGCGTACCATTCCCTGCCAACCATTGTTAATAATTACAGTCTTGACATTAATGCCATACTGTGCTATAGTCCCCAACTCCTGTAGATTCATCTGAAAACTAGCATCGCCACTGATACAAATGACCTCTGCCTGCGGCAGCGCCACTTTAGCACCCATCGCAGCTGGTAAGCCGTAACCCATGGTGCCTAAACCGGCACTGGAAATCCAGCGACGGGGACCATTCTTGAGGAATTGAGCTGACCACATTTGATGTTGACCCACATCAGTAGTGTAGTAAGCCTGCGGTGCTTGGCGAGCGAGTTCTACAATCACTTCTTGTGGCGACACACTATCGATGTGGTGAGGCACGACTAGTGGATAGTCTTGCTGCCAGCGGTTGATCCGGTTCAGCCACTCTTGTGTTTGGTTTAGAGCCACTGAGTCGGCAGACATCTGACACCGGTGCAGCAGTTCAAGCAACACTTGCCGCACATCACCCACAATCGGCACTTCTGGCGCACGGTTTTTTCCCACCTCAGCCGGGTCGATATCAATGTGGATTACCTGAGCGCGGGCAGCAAATTCATCCAACTTCCCAGTCACTCGGTCATCAAATCTGGCTCCCACCGCAATCAACAAGTCGCACTCGCTGACCGCAAAGTTAGCGTAGGCTGTGCCGTGCATCCCCAACATGCCTAAAGCTAGGGGGTGGTTCTCGTCGAACGCACCCTTGCCCATTAGCGTGGTAGTTACAGGAATGTTGAATAGTTCTGCCAGTTGCTGAACTTCCGCGTGGGCACCCGCTGAGATCGCCCCCCCACCTACATAAAGCAGCGGTCGCTGCGACTGCCGAATCAGCCTTACAGCCTGGGTAATTTGGCGGGGATTCCCTTTAACTGTGGGACGGTATCCCGGCAGCTTGACTGCCCCTGGTTCCACCGGCACATAGTCAAATTCCTCCAAGCCCACATCCTTAGGCACGTCAATTAAAACTGGTCCCGGACGCCCAGTGCTGGCGATGTAGAATGCTTCTGCCACCGTCCGTGCCATGACGCTGGGATCGCGCACAACATAAGAGTGTTTAACAATGGGCAGTGTGATTCCATAGATATCCGTCTCCTGAAACGCATCAGTGCCAATCGCCCCACGTGGTACCTGCCCTGTGACCACAACCATTGGGATTGAGTCCATGTGGGCTGTAGCAATTCCCGTTACCAAATTAGTCGCCCCAGGTCCAGAAGTGCCAAAGCAAACACCTACCCTGCCAGTAGCACGGGCATAGCCGTCAGCAGCATGAGCTGCGCCTTGTTCGTGCCTGACTAGGATGTGCTGAATTTCCCCAGCAGCTTCTACCCGATACAGCTCATCGTAAATCGGTAGAATGCAACCGCCTGGGTAGCCGAAAATGTGCTGGACACCATGGCGCTTGAGACTGTCAATTAGGGCAAAGGAACCAGATGCGCGTCTTGTCTTCACTCTGGGGGACAAAGACACTTCCTGCTTCAAAGTAGGAGCTTGGTCTGGGGAAATACTTGGTGAACGCAATCGCACTGGAAAACCTCACACAATGGCTAAGCTGAATAGTAGAATATTTTGTAGCTAAAATTGCACTCTATCTTTGAAGAGTTTATTTTAATCTTGGCATTGGATTATGCCCTTTAGGGTAGAAGATTGGGGATTTTTAACAAATTAGCTCACATTCGGAAAGCTGCGACGGGTATTGTACCAAGCCCCAACCCCAACCAGGATGACAGTGAAGCTCATACCCAACAGCACAATCCGCATGCCACCGGGTCCAGAACCGACTGCTTTACTGACGGCATCAGTCAACGGTCCAGTAATTGCTAGTGGGAGACTGAGGGCAATATTGACCACATTATTCTGAAACCCAAAGACTTTGCCCCGCATCGATTCTGGTGTTTGCTGCTGAATCAAAGTTTGCATGGGTACGCCAATTAGGGAGGCTCCCAAGCCTAACAGGGCACTGAGTGCTAGACCTAGCTCTAGGTTTCTGGTAAAGCTAAACAAGCCTAAAACCACCCCCATACTCAAAAACCCGACCAAAGGCAGAGGCCAGTTGTGGAAGCGATCGCTCCAATTCCCCAAAACAGCAGCACCAAATACCATGCCCACCCCAGCAGCAGCCAATAAAAAACCAAATTGAGTGGGCTTGAGGCCAATATCTGCTGCCAAATCAATTGCCAGCACAGTTAAAGCTGCAAACGCCGAGAACAAAACCGTCAGTTGCAGCATGGCATTCCAGACTAAGCGGTTTTTCTTCAGATAGCGGAGACCTGCCTTAAGGTCGTTCCAGGGATCAACAGTGACTAGTTCAGCAGCATTGGGCGTCTCTTTGAAAAGAGTCAGCTGAATCGCGCCGGCAGCCAACAGGTATAACCCACCGATCAAAATCTCTCGACCGTAGGCACTGTTCCAGCTTCTAGCCAAACTTAACAACGGCTCCCCCACCGCAAAGCCAACAATCAGAGCCCCCATCATCGTGGTAGTAAATAGCGCATTGGCTGACATCAAATTCTCGCGCCGCACCAAAAGCGGAATGGTGGCTTGTTCAGCCGGGGCAAAAAATTGCGTCACGGTCGAAATCATGAACGTAAGCAGTAATAAAATTAAAAACTCCTTGGGTAGCACAGGTATAGCTAACGTCAGGAGAGCGCGAACTAGATTGGAAACAACCAGAATTTGCTTTTTGCCAATGCGATCCACAAAGATGCCAGCTGCTGAACCGAAGAAAATTGCTGGCAGCGTAAAGGCAATCATGACTGCTGAACGCATAGAATTCTGAAACCCCGGCAGGGGAGGATACTCGACCAGCAGGGCAATCAGCAAAACGAAGAAGACTTTATCTCCCACTTGGGACAGCACCTGCCCACTCCACAGGGCCAAAAAGGGTCTGTTTTTCAGTAGGGCCTTAAACCCCTGATTAGAAGAGGGAGGTTCAGTTGGCAACATCTCAAGCATATTTGTGAAGGATGAATCCAGCCTACCCTTCTGTTTCGCTTCAGGGTACAGCCTCCAGTATGATCACTCCTGATTCGGACAGTATGGCAGGACTTCGTATTGCGCTAGCAGCGTAGTTAAAAACTGGGCAGCACTCAGGCGGACTCGCGTTTGAGCTTGCTCAATGCAGCTGCCGGAGCTGCCTCCGGCAGAACATTGAGTCCCCTCAACTGGATGGGAGCGCCAGCCCTGAACAAGTTGGGGCGATTGCCACAAGTCTAAATGTGACACTGGCGGCTGGGCGCAAAAACTATCTTCCCCACTACTCAGCAGTGATGAACTCCAATGGGTGAATTCATCGTGGCTCAGCCGATGGATAGGAAAGTTGCCACATAACGGCACACCCCAGCCGTCTAAAGCAATAAAAGCCTTTACCTGACCTCCTAAGAGCTGCCACCCCCATGCAGCACCAATCGCCCCAACTACACCAGCACTAAAACTGATGAATACAACCGGCGACTCTAGTGGAACGCGTCGGCCCTCACACAAAAACTGCAAGATGTGAAATGCTGAGAAAGCTGGGTAGTCTTGAGCCGGGAATATTACTATATTCCCCGCTTTACTGGAGCTTGCAGCCTGGGATAGCAGTGACGACGCTCCATACCCGCCCTCGCACCACAGCCCCTCCAAAAATCTCAGTGTCAGCGCTGGGTCATGAATTCCCGGACAAATAACGATGCTCATTTGACAATGTTGTTAGGAATTTTTCCGGGGGGACATTTTCTATCTTCAGGCAGATAGACACATGGAGCTACCTTCAACCAGACTTTTAACAAAACTAAATATTTATTGATGTTTAAGTAGCTCAATATAAGTTTAGTTACTTTAAAGTGGGTTGCCTAATTCAATCTGGTCTAGACGTTTCAAAGCCTATCCGTCAAAAAAGCGTATTTTTAGCCCCAGTCGAACAATGACTATGAGCTTAATTGGTATTTTGGGAAAACTTTATAATAAGGGCTAAAGCAGCCATGTTTGCAGGAAAACGACCTCAAAATCTGGGCGTCCGTGACGGTAAATTAGCACCATGCCCGAATACACCGAACTGCGTCTGTAGCCAAAGTTTAGAGGCAGAACATCGGATTGAGCCGTTGACTTACAGTTCTACCCCAACAGAGGCTATGGCGGATCTCAAAACAGCAATCCAAGCCATGAAAAAAACTCAAATCATCACAGAAAACAAAAATTACCTATATGTGGAATTTACTAGCGCGATTATGGGTTTTGTCGATGATGTTGAATTTTATTTGGACGAGGATGCAAAACTGATCCACGTCCGTTCGGCTTCGCGTTTGGGCAAGTCCGATCTAGGAGTAAACCGTAAAAGAATAGAAACAATTAGAACAAAACTGAAAGAATTCGTTAGTAAGTCGTAGAGCTGATGGCATTGAATACGAGTAGCCAGCCCTAAAGGTTGCCAAAAAACGGTAGGATTGAATGCACGCACCTCAAGCCAATTTATCCCAATGTCGGCTTCCCTTGTCACGGTAGAAATTACTGAACATCAGCACGAGCTGAGCATCAATCGACCTGCGTTTGGGCTATCCTTACACGGTCAAATCCGGGTTCCGGGAGATAAATCTATCTCCCACCGGGCTTTGATGTTAGGCGCGATCGCTCAAGGTGAAACCCAGATTCAAGGATTGCTCCTTGGAGAAGATCCCCGCAGCACGGCTTTGTGTTTTCGGGCTTTGGGAGCAGAGATTTCGGAATTGAATCCAAAACTAGTGCGGGTCCAGGGTATTGGATTGGGACAGCTCAAGGAGCCAGTTGATGTGTTGAACGCTGGGAACTCCGGCACCACTTTACGGTTGACGTTAGGACTTTTGGCATCTCATCCAGGGCGTTTGTTTATGGTGACGGGTGACAGTTCCTTGCGATCGCGCCCCATGTCGCGTGTCGTCCAGCCTTTGCAACAAATGGGGGGCCAGATTTGGGGACGCAAAGGAGGGTCGTTAGCACCGCTGGCAATTCAAGGACAGATGCTGAAACCAATTCACTATCACTCCCCAGTTGCCTCCGCTCAAATCAAGTCTTGTATCCTTCTAGCGGCACTGATGGCGGAGGGACAAACCACTGTGACTGAACCAACGCTCTCGCGCGACCACAGTGAACGGATGCTTCAGGCATTTGGTGCCAAACTCAGTTCAGATCCCGAAACTCACAGCGTCACCGTCACTGGTCCCGCTCAGCTTTCCGGGCAAACGGTAGTTGTGCCGGGCGACATTAGCTCAGCTGCCTTCTGGTTGGTTGCTGGAGCAATTGTATCGGGTTCTGAGCTACTCATTGAAAATGTGGGCGTCAATCCCACCCGCACTGGTGTCCTAGAAGCCTTAGCAATGATGGGAGCGGACATTCAACTGGAAAATCAGCGGGTTGTTACTGGGGAGCCGGTTGCCGACTTGCGAGTGCGTTCTAGTTCCCTACAGGGTTGCACGATTGCCGGGGGGGATTTAATTCCGCGACTGATCGATGAAATCCCGATTCTGGCAGTAGCAGCCGCTTTCGCTCGCGGCACTACGGTGATTCGGGATGCCGCTGAATTGCGGGTGAAAGAGAGCGATCGGATTACTGTCATGGCAACCCAGCTCAACCGGCTGGGAGCTCAGGTGACGGAATTACCCGATGGTCTGGAAATTACCGGCGGCACTCCGCTTTCAGGCACTGATGTCGATAGCCACGCAGATCATCGGATTGCAATGAGTCTAGCGATCGCTGCTCTTAACGCCACTGGCACTACCACCATTCACGGGGCCGAAGCTGCTGCCGTTTCCTATCCAGACTTTATTCCCACTCTGCAACAAGTCTGCGGCTAGGATAGAGTTGCCATCCCCCACCAACTGTCTTACTACCGTTCGCCGTTATAGTAGGGGAATTCTCGCGGTTGAGTGTTAATTCCAATGTCTAATAAAAATATCCAGCAGCCCAACTCCGACAACTGGTGGGTTGAGGGTCTCAAAACGATTTGCATCAGCTTACTTTTAGCTTTTGGAATTCGTACCTTTGTGGCAGAGGCTCGTTATATTCCTTCCGGCTCAATGGAGCCAACGCTCCAGATTAATGACCGCTTGATTATCGACAAGATCAGCTATGACTTCGGAATACCCCAGCGGGGTGACATTGTTGTGTTTAACCCGACAGAGACACTTAGGAATGAAGGCTTCCACGATGCCTTTATCAAGCGAGTCGTTGGCTTACCAGGAGACAAAATCCAAGTTAAGGGTGGACAAGTGTATGTCAATGATTGCCCTCTACAAGAGAAGTACATAGCAGCTAAACCAGACTACCATTTTGGTCCAGTGACTGTACCTCCTGATTCCTATCTGGTGTTTGGAGATAATCGCAACAATAGCTACGACAGCCATTACTGGGGCTTTGTCCCTCGTCATGACATTATTGGTCGAGCGATCGTTCGTTTCTGGCCCCTGAATCGGGTCGGCGAACTGAATCAACGTCCGATTTACCTGTGTTCTCGACCAAAGCCTCTATAACTAATCACTCATGCCCAATAGGAATGTGCAGCAGCCAGAACAAGAAATTTTCTGGGTTGAAAGTCTCAAAATCGTGGGAATGAGCTTATTTCTGGCACTGGGAATTCGCACTTTTGCCGCAGGAGCCTATTTTATTCCCTCAGGCTCAATGAAGCCGACATTGCAGATTAACGATCGCTTAATAGTCAGTAAGCTCAGCTATGACTTTACCAATCCACAGCGGGGCGATGTTGTAGTATTCACCCCCCCTGATGCGGTGCTGAAAGAAGAACACGAAGACCCCTCCGACCCCTTCATCAAACGAGTCATTGGATTGCCAGGAGACAAAGTCGAGGTTAAGAGTGGACTCGTATATATCAATAATTGCCCTCTAAGGGAGAATTATATTGCAGCTAAACCAGACTACTCCTATGGTCCAGTGACTGTACCTCGTGCTTCCTATCTGGTGTTGGGGGACAATCGGAATAATAGCTATGATGGTCACTACTGGGGCTTTGTCCCTCGTAATCGGATTATTGGTAAGGCAATCTACCGCTTCTGGCCTCTAAATCGGACGGGTGAGCTGAATCAACGTCCGATTTATCTTTGTTACCGGCCAAAGCATGATTAGCAACAAGAGGTCAAATGACTATGACAAATACCTCTACCCCAAAAAGTCCGCCTCCAATTGTCTACATTCTTGTTGTATTGCTCCTAGCAGGTGTTGGCTTTGGAGTTTATAAGTTGTTAGGTAACAAGGATTCTGGTAGCGACCATCCGACTTCTAGCCCGTCTCAAAGTAGTTCTGGCTCCAGCACTGCAAGTAGTAGTTCCAACTCCGATCTATCTTCAGTGCCTTTAAATTCGGTTAGGAGTGTTGATTACTTCGATCTACGCTATGACTTGCAGAAGCATAACTGGCAACGGGCTAACGAAGATACTACGGAGGCTCTGCTCAAAGCTTTTGGCCCTAACTCTAATAAGACAGGCCATATTGACCCTAAAGAGGCAGCTAATCCCCCTTGCCAGGATCTCAAGACAATAGACCAACTCTGGTCCAAAGCTAGTGATGGTAATCTAGGTTTCACTGCCCAACGCCAGGTGATCAAACAATCTGGGGACTATCGCCAAGCCTACAACCAAATGCAGTGGCAGCGCCCTGGTGGAGAGTGGCTAATCCAGTACACTTATGACGGCCATCGGGAACACTTTAAGCCGGGTTATGAACCTGATTATGGCAACCCCGATAAGGGCCATCTGCCTACTTTTGAGCGAGGTTATAACTTCAAGTATAGCTTCGATGGTACCTTAGCAAGCTGTGGTCTCTAGGGGGTTGGCGTTATCAGAGATCTGGGTCTAAAACCCCGTGCTTCTAGCACGGCTTTACTGAAATGATTGGTATTGCTTGACACTGAGTTTCATGCTAGTATAAATACATAGAGTTCAGGTTGCAAATCCGCTAGCACGAGACAATAAAAAATCTGTGGAGACCACACTAGACTGGCTAGGAAGAAGAAAAGCTAACGCCAGTTGCTCCACTTGGGCAAAGCCCAAGACCGCACTGGCTCCAGAGGGTAAGGCAAGTCCTCTTTAAAAACCTAGTCGTTACCTAAAAGTAGCGCGTGAACCTGGAAAGTTCAAAAATCGGTATAAAAAAGTAGGGCGGGGCACGCTCGAACTTGGGGTCAGGGGAGCAACAGTTTCTGAGGCACTTCCAACAAGTCCCGCCAATCGGCCTGGAGGCTCCCTCCAGGCCGCAAGTGGCGGCTACGCCTGAAAGCCTACGGAGAGAAAACCTCCAGGTCTTTCGTGAACTTAACTCGATGTTTGGCACTATGGTGCGGATATCCGGTTAAGGTATTGCTCGTGAAACCTCCGGCGGAGGCTCAGGAGACATGAAGGTTTGCGTTTTCTCGTTGAACTAGGAATCCTCGCGCCTTTAGGCCGAGGAGTGTCAAATGGCACTCAAGCGATCAGCCTGATATAAGCTACACGCTTGAACACGTAAGTATTCACAAACTCTTCATGTAATTCTTCCTCATTTCTAGACCCCGTGTGCAATTAAATAGAAGCCAGCATAAAGGGGGTGCTCTACCAGACTATTAATGCTGAAATCCTTACCTTTAGTCGCTTAAAACCCGATGCTAGGCGGAGCTGCAAAGCCAGATCGCAGCCGCCCAGCATCGCATCACTCGCCATTTCTGAAGTGCGAGTCATCTAATTACTACCTTCATTAAGTCTTCACTCCAACTTCAGTATTTTCTATAGCCCACTGGAAGGGTAAGACAAATTACGTGCTTATCTTCCTAATGCATCCTCTCTCCAACCTGGATGGGCAATCGCAGTAAGGAAATGTTTGTGAAGCACTGTTGTATGAGGTGTAGCTACTAGTGGCTCGTGAGAAGAAAAACGCAGAGCAAAGGAACAGTACCAAATTAGGCTTTGAGGAAAAGCTTTGGGTTGCTGCTAACAAGCAGCGCGGTCACATGGATGCTGGAGAGTACAAGCACGTTGTACTCGGCCTCATTTTCCTAAAATACATTTCGGATGCTTTTCAAGGACACTATGAAAAGCTAGAAGCAGAAGCACTAGCTAACCCTGAAGACCGCGACGAATATACGGCTGAGAATATCTTTTGGGTTCCCTCATTGGCTCGCTGGTTACACTTACAAAACAACGCTAAGCAACCCACCATCGGCAAGCTGATTGATGATGCGATGGTGGAAATTGAGAAAGAGAACCCATCTCTAAAGGGTGTGCTGTCTAAGGACTATGCACGACCAACTCTAGACAAGCAACTGCTGGGAGAGCTAATTGATCTCATCGGCACGATGGGGCTGGATGATAATGCAAGTCGCTCTAAGGACATTCTGGGCGCAGTCTATGAATATTTTTTAGGTAAGTTTGCCAGTGCTGAAGGTAAGAAAGGCGGACAGTTTTACACGCCGCGTTGTGTTGTCAAGCTACTGATCGAGATGATTGAGCCGTACAAGGGACGTGTATATGACCCCTGTTTTGGCTCTGGTGGAATGTTCGTGCAATCGGAAAAGTTTGTTAAGGCGCACGGTGGACGTATTGGCGATCTTGCCATCTATGGTCAGGAGTCGAATCCAACAACGTGGAAGTTATGCAAGATGAACCTGGCGATCCGAGGGATAGACTGTAACATTGGCTCTCAGAATGCCGATAGCTTCCACAATGACCTACACAAAGACCTGAAGGCTGACTTCATCCTCGCTAATCCCCCATTTAATATGAGTGATTGGGGAGGCGATCGCCTGCGTGAAGACGGACGCTGGAAATACAACCCTCCACCTGTAGGTAATGCTAACTATGCCTGGGTGCAGCACATGCTCCACCACTTAGCCCCCAACGGTTTAGCTGGCTTTGTCTTAGCGAATGGTTCGATGAGTTCCAACCAGTCAGGGGAGGGCGAGATCCGCAAGTCGATCATTGAGGCGGATTTAGTGGACTGCATGATTGCTCTGCCGGGGCAATTGTTCTACAACACGCCGATTCCCGCTTGCCTCTGGTTTTTGGCACGGAATAAGAAACATAGCAAGTTTCGTGATCGCAGCGGAGAAACCCTATTTATTGATGCACGGAAGATGGGGATGCTACTTGATCGAGTACATCGGGAATTGGCAGAGGATGAGATAGCCCAAATAGCCCAAACTTACCATGCTTGGCGGGGAGAAAAGGGAGCGGGTGAGTACGAGGACATCCCTGGTTTTTGCAAGAGTGCAAAGCTTAATGAGATTTCGGCGCACGGCTATGTACTAACACCAGGGCGATATGTGGGAGCAGAGGAAGTCGAGGATGACGATGAGGCGTTCGAGGAGAAGATGCAACAGCTAGTAGCAAAGCTAGAGGAGCAGTTAGAGGAATCGACACAGCTAGAAGCAGCCATTCGGGAAAGTTTGAAGAGTCTAGGGTATGGGTGCTAATTACTGGCCTAAAGAATGGCAACATGTAAAGCTAGGTGACTTAGGAGAAGTTAATCGCGGACGCTCTCGACATCGCCCTCGGTACGCAGAACACTTGTACGGTGGTCCTTATCCATTCATTCAAACGGGAGACATTAAGGCATCTAGAGGGAAAATTACAACTTATCAGCAGACTTACAGCGCAGCTGGGCTAGCTCAGAGTAGATTGTGGCCTACTGGAACAATGTGCATAACCATAGCTGCAAATATAGCTGAAACTGGGATTTTGACTTTTCCTGCCTGTTTCCCTGATAGTGTGATTGGATTTATACCAGATAACTTGAAATGTGATGTACGGTTCATTGAGTACACATTCCGGTATCTAAAACGACGCATTCAGCATGAAGCAACTGGAAGTGTTCAAGACAATATTAATTTAGCTACATTAGATCGTCTTTGGTTTCCACTACCTCCTCTTCCCGAACAAAAAGCAATCACCCACATCCTCGGCACCCTCGACGACAAAATCGAGCTAAACCAGCAGATGAACCAGAACCTGGAGGCGATCGCTAGGGCAATCTTCAAGTCTTGGTTTGTGGACTTCGATCCTGTTCGCATCAAGATGGAATGCAGACAGCCAGTAGGTATGGATGCTGCAACTGCTGCCCTTTTCCCTGATTCGTTTGAGCAGTTACCATTAGGGGAAATTCCGAAGGGGTGGCAGGTTGTACTACTACCGGAAGTTGCAGAAGTAATTGACTGTTTGCACAGCAAAAAACCTTCAGATGTAGGTCAAGGGAAGCTGCTTCTTCAGGTTTGGAATATTGCTGATGCTGGAAAGCTTGATTTATCAAAGAAGTATCTCATCTCGGAAGAGGAATACAAGATGTGGACAAGTCGAATTGAGGTGCAGGAGGGTGACTGTGTTATTACTAACGTCGGTCGTGTAGGAGCAGTTGCCCAAATTCCACAAGATGTCCGAGCCGCTATCGGTAGGAATATGACTGCTATTCGATGTAAACCAGGTTGTCTTACTCCGACTTATGTAGTTGAATACCTTCTCTCACCTGCAATGAGAGCGGAGATCGATTTGAATACTGACTCTGGTACTATCCTAGATAGCTTGAATGTTAAAGGCATTGAGCAGCTAAGGCTTGTTATTCCGCCTACTCCAATCATGAATGCATTTGAGTATAAGGCTCGTCCATTGCGTCGTCGTATAGAACTAAACATTGAAGAGAGTAACTCCCTAATTGGCATCCGCAATGCCCTCCTACCCAAGCTAATGTTAGGTGAAATTCGAGTGAAGGAAGCAGAGAAAATTTTGGAGGATGTCGCCTAATGCTTCCTACAAACAAGCCGCTTCTAGGACGACTCGAAAAAGTCGATCCTCGCAACTACTGGGAACGGGAAGATATAGACTTTACGCCTTGGTTAGCCGGAACAGAAAACATTAAGCTTTTAGGCAACACGATCGGTATTGAACTAGAAGTAGAAGCCCAGGAAAAGGGAGTTGGGCTCTTTCGAGCTGACATTTTGTGCAAAGACACAGCTACCGATCTCTGGGTATTAATCGAAAACCAGCTTGAGCGTACCGATCACATTCATCTAGGTCAATTACTCACTTATGCGGCTGGTTTGAATGCCGTAACAATTGTTTGGATTGCTAAGCAGTTTAATGAAGAACACCGCGCTGCTCTTGACTGGTTAAACGAAATTACTGACGAGGAGTTTAATTTCTTTGGATTGGAAATAGAACTGTGGAAAATTGATGACTCGGGGATTGCCCCTAAATTTAATATAGTTTGTCAGCCGAACAACTGGATTAAAAATGTTACTAGCAAAGTAAAAAGTTTGCCAGTTGCTAACTTAACTGAAACTAAACAACTTCAGTACGAGTATTGGACAGCATTTGGCGAGTTTGCCCTGGCTCACGCCACCTCGATCAAGCCAACAAAACCCCGATATCAAAACTGGATAAGTATTGCACTGGGGCGGAGTGGATTTAGTCTTTGTGCGGTTGCTTCTGCTTGGGACTCCGAAACTCAATCCTATGCAACTAACGAGATTCGGGCCGAGGTTGTTATTTCCCATACTGAAGCTAAAGTCTACTTTGCCTTATTGGAGTCACAAAAGACTGAAATTGAGGCAGAGTTTGGTGAATCTTTGATCTGGTGCAACAAGCCTGAAGTAAAAAGCTGCCGAATTTACGTCCGCCATTCAGCCAACCTAAATGCAAAGGATAAATGGGCAGAACAACATCAATGGCTAGTGGAAAAATTAGATAAGCTCCACCAAATCTTTTCAAAACGCGTGAAGCAGCTGGGTCTTGTTGGCTTGGTCACCGCTGTTTCCGGTGAGGCAGTTTAACCCCCATGAGTTCTTCCAGCTTTACCGAATCCATTGTTGAAGAAGCTACGCTTAAGTGGTTTGATGGATTGGGTTACGTCATCCTCAACGGCCTCGACATTGCCCCCGATGCCTCCGGTGCAGAACGACAAACCTACGCTGATGTAGTGTTGATAGACCGCCTGCGTTCAGCACTAGAGACTATTAACCCCAAGATTCCATCTGAGGCCATAGAGTCAGCAGTCCAGAAGGTCACTCTCACCGAAAGCCCCAGCCTGTTTGAGAATAACCGCCGCTTCCACACCCATCTGACCGCTGGTGTCGATGTGGAGTACCAAACTGAGGGTCGAATCGTCTATGACAAAGTTTGGCTCATTGACTTTTCAGACATCGACAATAACGACTGGTTAGCAATTAACCAATTCACTATCATTGAGGACAAAAAAGACCGCCGTCCTGATATCGTGGTTTTCATCAACGGCTTGCCGCTGAGCGTCATTGAACTAAAAAACCCAGCCGACGAGAACGCCACTATCAGAAAAGCCTTCGATCAGCTGCAAACTTATAAGCAAGATATCTCTAGTCTCTTCCCCTACAACGAAATACTGATTGTTTCCGATGGCACGGAAGCACGAGTTGGAACTCTCACAGCCAACTGGGAATGGTTCATGCCCTGGCGCACTGTTGAGGGAGATGGGGTCGCACCCAAGGGGACAGCAGAGCTAGAAGTCCTGATCAAAGGCATCTTTCAAAAGCATCGGTTCCTAGACCTGTTGCGGCACTTCATTATATTTGAGGTAGACGGAGCCGACATCACTAAGAAGATGGCAGGCTATCACCAATTCCATGCTGTCAATAAAGCGATCACTTGTACCGTACAGGCTGCTTCTCCTGAGGGCGATCAGCGCGTCGGCGTGGTGTGGCACACTCAGGGCAGTGGCAAGAGTTTAACAATGGCATTCTATGCCGGAAAGATTATTCAGCATCCGGCAATGGCAAACCCGACTCTAGTTGTGCTTACTGATCGTAATGACTTAGACGATTAACTATTTGGGACATTTGCCGCTTGCTCCGATCTCCTACGCCAAAATCCCATACAGGCAGAAGATCGCATCCACCTGCAAGAACTGCTGAGTGTAGCATCAGGGGGTGTCATCTTCACCACCATTCAGAAATTCGCCCCTGAACGCGGCGAGAAATACCCCACACTATCTGAGCGTCGCAACATCGTTTTCATTGCTGACGAAGCTCACCGCAGCCAATATGGGTTAGAAGCCAAGGTGGTGATTAAACCCGCTAAGCAAAAGGGACAAGCAGAAATTTATCCCCTAAATCCTCGAAGAGCCTCTCTACTGGCAGCTGAAGCAACTAGCAACTCCTATCAAGTTAATGGCTCTCCCCTGACTCAATTGGAACTAGTAGGTGATCGCGCTTACACCTCCTATGGTTTTGCTAAGTACCTGCGAGATGCCCTACCTAATGCTTCGTTTATTGGTTTTACTGGTACACCAATTGAAGCCAGTGATAAAAGTACTCCAGCCGTCTTTGGCGACTATATCGACATTTACGATATTCAACGAGCTGTAGAAGATGGGGCTACCGTCCGCATCTTCTACGAAGGACGACTTGCCAGGTTGGAACTAGAAGCATCAGAGCGTCCCAACATTGATGCCGAGTTTGAGGAACTCACAGAAGGCGAAGAACAGACAGCAAAAGAGAAGTTAAAGAGCAAGTGGGCGCGGTTGGAAGCGCTAGTGGGAGCAGAAAGACGCCTGGCTTTAGTTGCTCGCGATCTTATCGAGCATTTTGAGCGCCGCTTAGAGATTATGGACAGTAAGGCGATGATTGTTTGCATGAGCCGTCGTATCTGCGTGGATCTGTACAACGCTATCATCCAACTGCGCCCTGACTGGCACCATGAAGATGATAATGAGGGAGCTATCAAGGTAGTAATGACCGGTTCTGCTGCTGATGGTCCCAACTGGCAGCAACATATTCGCAGCAAGTCTAGACGGAAGGCACTAGCCAAACGGTTTAAAGATGAAACCGATCCAATGAAGTTGGTCATTGTCCGGGATATGTGGCTGACTGGTTTTGATGCGCCCTGCCTGCACACAATGTATGTAGACAAGCCCATGCAAGGCCACGGCTTGATGCAGGCGATCGCCAGGGTAAATCGCGTCTTCAAAGACAAACCAGGTGGCTTGGTAGTAGACTATCTGGGCATTGCCGACCAGCTTAAAAACGCACTGAGAGACTACACTGAGAGCGACCGGGGACAAACCGGAATTCCCCAAGAGGAAGCTGTCGCTATCATGCTGGAGAAGTACGAAATCGTCACCGACCTGTTCCACGGTTTCGACTATTCCCAGTTCTTTGACGGCACCCCCGCAGAACGCTTGTCCGTGATACCAGCTGCAATGAATCACATACTCATCTCTAACAAGTTAGGGCTAGAGTCAAAAAGTCAATGAGTAGAAATACAGGATTTACCTGATTGAGTGGCAATGCGACCGTGAGGGAGTGCCTCGGTTGAGGAATTCCTGTATGGCTAAGTC
>JAABUQ010004801.1_pt1 | contig 22497 bp, 18 predicted proteins | sample 5560001 | NCBI WGS metagenome assembly JAABUQ01 (sample SAMN10711888, study PRJNA513371) | rock metagenome | isolation source: Antarctica rocks | place: Antarctica: Victoria Land, Finger Mt nord | collected 2015-12-18 | reverse complement strand
GGTTCATTTTGCGCCTGGGAATATGGTGACAGTTCGCGCGACGTACATCGAAAATTAGCGCGCCGTTCCTGTGTGGATGCCGCTTCAGCCACGCCTGAACTGTCGCCATGTTTCTGAACCATGCCTCGCATCGCTCTTAATAAAAAGGACAAAGACAAAACCGCCGCCTGAGACATAGACCACCGCTTGAAACGTAGGAGGTCGGGCTGATGTGGGAGATCGTGGGTTTGGCGACCAATATGGCGCTACGACAGGTGACCAAGAAGCAGACCGTGGAAAGCCTGGGGCCATTTGTGGCCGTCGCCCCGCCGCTCCCGGTCGACTTATGGGTCGAGCGGCGGGGGTTTGCGTTCGGCGTTCCTTTCGGCTGGCGCGAGCTCGATCCCTCGGAGCTGCAACAGGTGAAGATGACCACCAAGGGCGACACATCTGTAGGGCTCGTCCCCGTCCGCACCGATAACATGACCGCGGTCCTCGCCGTGACCTACTGCGCCGTGGATGGACGCGAGATGTTCTCCCAGGCCGGCATGGTCAAGCAGATTAGGCAGCAAGCGACCGGGTATGAGGTATTCGCGGCCCCTGCCGCGTTGGTCGTGGGCGGGGCGCGCGCACTCGTGCTGCACATGAAGGGCGAGGTGGAGGGCCGGCGCTACCAGAGGGAGATGCCCGTCCAGACTATCGAAACGGAGGTGTGGGTCCCCCGCGGCCGGGCAACATACGTGATCGGGCTGGGCGGCCCATCCGACACGCACGAGCGATACATGCCGGCCCTGTGGACGGCGCTCGGCACGTGGCGCTGGTTGTAGGCGGGCGAGGATCGGAGGAGGATACCAAATGGTCGAGATGATCGCCGCGACGCCGATGGATGACGCCGCCCGGCGCCTGCTCACGGTGCCAGGCGAGCGCTGGGGCTGGGAATACCGCAGGGCCCGGCCCTGCCCCGAGCGCGATTATCCGCCTCCACTCACCCCGCCGGACGACTACGCCGAGCGCTACGCGGCCTGGAAGCGCCGCATCCTGTACGACGAGGATCGCCAGTGGGAGGTGGTCGGCCCCCAGCGATTCTTCCCGGTAGGTTTCGCGCGCACCCCACTCCCATCGACTGTCGCCGTCTTCGGCGGCGATACGTACGCCTGGGACGCCCTGCTGACCACCTTGGGCGGTTCGCTCCTCGGGTCGGGGCAGCGGGTCGCGGCGGTCGACCTGTCTCGCCGCCGCGTCGGCGCCGGCCTGCGCGGCCTTGCCCGGCAGGCGGGCTACACCGAGGCGGCGGACCGCGTGGCGCCCGGCGCGTCCAGCCTCGATCTCTTCGCCTACCCCAACGCGGACGAGTTGGTCGCCTTTCTCCTCGACGTGCTGCAACCGGCCTCTGGGGCGCAGGGACGAGCCGAAGCGCTGGCCGACCGCGACGTGCTGCGCGCCGCCGGTGCCCGCCTGGACCCGCCCGTGACGCTGCCGCGCCTGCACGCCGCCCTGCGCTTGATCGTGCGCGAGGACGTCGCCGAGGCGGAGCGCCTCACGTCGCCCGAGGAGCAGGCGCGGCTCTATGGCATGTACGGGCCCGAGGTGCGCCAGCAGGCCGACGTGGTCGGCCGCGCGCATCGCTTGCAGCGCGAGATCGGCAACCTGTTGGCGTTCGCCCCGCGGGCGGCATCGGCCCCGGCGGACCCGACGGCCGACGTCCATCTGGTGGAGGCGGACGCCGCTGCCGCGCGCTGGGACTTCGAGTTGCTGTGCGAGATCCTGGCCCAGTCGCTGCCGCGCTGGCTTGCCCGCGCGGGCGTTCGCGCGGGCAAGCCGGTGGTGTTCGTGGTCCTGGGCGCGGACAACCTGCCGCGCCCCATCGTGGAAACGCTGGCTACCGCGGCCGCGCAGGGCGCGGGGCGCCTCGTCCTGATCTTCGAGCGTCTGCGTGGGGAGATCGTCGATGCCCTGGGCATTGAGGACGCCGCCTTCGCCTTCATGCGCCTGACCGACCACCGCGAGGCGGAGGTCGCGGGCAATTTCATCGGCAAGCGCCACCGCTTCGTGCTCTCGCAGACCAGCTACCAGCGCAGCACCCAGCGCGGAATAACCGCCAACGAGCACCGCGATACCTCGTTTAGTCTTCAGGGCTCAGGGGTCACGGAAGGGCAAGGCACGGCGCGCCAGTCGGGGGAGTCCACGACCACGGGGGTCACAATAGGCCGGTCGCTTGAGTACCTGGTCGATCCGTACCAGTTCCAGGAGATGCCGCAGACCGGGGTGTTCCTGGTCGACCTACAGAGCGGCCGGCGCCGCATCGTCAACTGCGACCCGTTGGTGGTCGCGGGGCCGATCCCGGTCAGCCCGTACCCCTATCCCTTCGACAATCCGGATTCCTTATGACATCGGATCTAGGGGCCTGCGCGCGGCCGCGCTGGCCGGCCATCCCGACGGCCGAGCCGATGCGCGCGGCGCAGCCGTCGCTGCTGCGCGTCGAGCTGCTGGAAGGCGCCGCAGTGCGCCCCGCGCCCCCGGAGGCGCAGGCGCGCACCGCGAGGGACGGGGGCGATGGGGGTGACGGGCGGGCCATCGTCCGTCTGACCTCCCACGCCGGCCCCATTGCGCTCACGCCGGACACGCTGAGCCGGCACCTGCTGTTCATCGGAGGCACCGGCACGGGCAAGACCAACGCGATGATGACGCTCGTCGCCGCACTACGCGCCCAAGCCGCGCCCGAGGATGTCTTCGTCGTGTTCGACACCAAAGGCGACTACCTGCGCGAGTTCTACCGCGACGGCGACCGGGTCATCTCCAACGCCCGCGAGCTCGGCCCGGGGGGCGTGCATTGGAATGTCTTCGCCGACCTCCTGGCGCAGACGGATGACCTGCGCGGCGACGAGGTCCTGGAGATCGCCTCGACGATCTTCGAGGAGCAGAAAGAGAGCGCGGGGGAGAACCTGTTCTTCTCGCTCGGCGCGCGCGATGTCTTCGCCGCCGTGCTCGAGGCCATGGCGCGCGATGGCGCGTCCCACACGAACCAGGACTTGCGCCGGCAGCTCGAGGGCACCGTGCAAGAGCTCTGGGACCTGATCGGCCGCTACCCGGATCTGCTGGGCGCGCGGCACTACCTCTCGGGCGGCGCCGCGAACACGACGACCGCTCGCGCCGTGCTCGCGTTCATGACGCAAGGGATCAAAGCCGCGTTCTCCGGCGCGTTCCGGCTGCCGGGGGACTTCTCGGTGCGGCAGTTCGTGCGCGCCAAGGGCAGCCACGCGCTCTTCATCGAGTACGACATCGCCGCAGGCGCGCTCCTGCTGCCCATCTATCGGGTGTTGCTGGACCTGGCGCTGAAGGAGGCCCTGAGCCGGTCGCACACGGCGGGCAACGTGTTCTTCATCATGGACGAGTTCTCGTTGCTGCCCCAGTTGCGGCATGTGGCCGACGGCGTCAACTTCGGCCGCGGCTTGGGGCTAAAGTTCGTGGTCGGGGCGCAGAACGTGGGCCAGGTCTACCATGCGTACGGCCCTGAGGTGGGCCAGAGCATCCTCTCGGGCTTCGGCACGGTGTTCGCCTTCCGCATGACCGATGAGACGAGCCGGCAGTTCGTCCGCGAGCGCTACGGGGCGAACCGCAAGATGATCACGACCGAGCACACGGGGCGCGCGGTCGGCGTGGAGCGCAACGTCGTGGCCGGTAATGTGATCGAGGACTGGGACCTGTCCGCGCTGACTACGGGGCAGGCCATCGCCGGGCTGCCCGAGGGCGACCCGTTTTTCTTCCCGTTTCTACCCTATTGCGGGCGAGGACACTAACCCCGTGTGGACGCGGCATCCCATCCGTATGCCGTGCCGGTACGCTGCAGTCCTATCACGTGCCTTGCTGCCAGGGCCATCAGCACGCTGTCATAAATATAAAAGGATGAAGTAGATTGTGATATAGGTGATCGTTATGAACACACCGGAGGAGCCAACAGGAGGAGAGATCTCCACGCCTGCACGCCTTGACGACATTGGCGCGCAGCTCAAGGCGGCTGGATGGAGTGAGGTCCACGCGCCGTCGTACATCCACGATTATTTTGACAGGGTCGATAACGATACCGCTCCCGCGCCAGTACCGGCTGCACCGGCCGAACCGACGCTGGAAGGATACGACAAGGCGTTACCGAGTTTTGGCGATCCGATCGGCCTCGGAACACTCCAACCTGACGGCACGTTTCAACGTGACGGCTCATTCGTCAAGGGCGAGATGGAGATCGAAACGGTCACGCTTGACCACGACCTTTGGCTCGTGCAGTACTACGATAGATCGTTTTCTCTCGATAAAGGGGAGCGGTCGCTCTGTTACTGGCAACAAATCGAGCCCGCTACTGCCATCGACCTCGGGACAAAAGATGCGGTCGAACATGCGACAGAAGACACGGCCTTGCTCGATAGTTGGGGGCAGCGCAATGCTGTCCAGATTGCCGTCATCCCGTCCGGCACTGAGGTGAACTTTGCAGCAGGCACCACAGTTCCGCAGGCTGAAGATAAACTGGCCAAGGCGATACAGACCGGCGACCTCGGCAGCGCCTATCCGGATGACGTGTTGGAGGCTATCTGGGACACCAAGCTGGGCGGGGCGCCACAGCTGGCCTTTGTCCAATTTGATGAGAATTGGGTCCGCTTCTCTAAAGATATCGCGCCGCATGCGGCATCCAGCGATGTGGACCGGGCTTCGATTGCTGACGGCATGCCCGCTCGTATCGATGATGGGCCTGCCGACCTCAACAGTTCCGGCCCCGCTGCCGACCTCGATGTGCATAGTCCAGGCTAATCTCATTCCAGCCTCAGTGCTCCGTGCAGGTCGGCTCCGTCCCAATGCGCTCGTATCAGACCGCTCACACTATGCATGGAGGGAGAAGTACAGTGGCCAAGCCGAAGCAGAAGCAGCAAGACCGGCCAACGGGGTACGGTTACGATTACATCTCACAGCCGGCATACGGTGATCGGTCGGCACGCGGGCCGGCCGCGCGCGGTCGCATGTCCGCCTTGCAGCGTTTTTTGCGCTATGGCATCGTCGGCCTAATCAACCGCGACACCACCCCTGACCCCATGTCTCGCCTGCAGAACCTCGTGCGGTTATTCATCGGTCTTTTCGTCATTTGCATAGCTATCTGGATGGTTGCCTTCGTCGCAAACTTCGCCGGCCCCACATACGCTACATGGCTTGTCATCATCCTCTTATTGTTGCTAGTTTCCATCAGGCTTGTGTGGCGCGGGATGCGGTAGGCGGCATGCGTTAGGCTGCCATGGGACAAAGGGGTGTGACATGCGCGGACGATATCTTTGCACTATCGCTCTCGTCGTAGTCTTCGCCGGGCTGCTGGCCGTCGGCGTCGCCTGGCCGGGCGGGGCGCGGCGCGCGACCGTGCCGCCGGTCGGTGGCCCGGAGGTCACCGACGTGGCGGCGGGAGAGCCACCGGCGTGGAGTCTGTTATGCGCCGCTCCGACTGCCATGGCGCGATGCTCGGAGGTCGCCGGCATAGCGGCGGGAGGACCGCCAGGGTGGGGGCAGGACGACGCCGATGCGCGGCCGCGCGCCGTCGTCGTGGGCCTGGGCCTGCAGGCGCGCGAGGCGGGGAGCACTCTGACGGTCGAGGCCACCGTGCAGACCTCGCCGCGCGCGGCCGTCCACCTCGTCTTGCGCGTCGTCGGCACGGCCCACACCCTCGGTAAGCTGACGCGCGACGGGACGGCCGACGCCAATGGCCTCTACACGGCGCGGCTGCGCGTGACGTTGGGGCGCGAGCAGCCTATGCGCGCCGACCTCACCGTGACCGCGAGCGACGCCTCCGGTAGCGCGACGCAGAGCGATAGCCTGCCACTAACCGGACTGGGCGGCCCCGGCGGCGGATCGGGCGCGGGGGCGCCGCCCGCACCGGCGCCCGTGCGGCCGATCGCCCTGCCCGCGCGCCGCGTCGGAGGCCTTTGGCAGCCCGTGGGGGGCAATGTGATCAACGGCGGGGACCTGGACAGCGGCGCGGTCGGTGCGCTGGTGGTGGTCCCGCGCGGCCCCACCGGCCAGACAGTCTACGCCGGCGGCTTCGGCGGTGGCGTGTGGCGAGAGCAGGGCGGGAACGCACCCGGCGCCCCCTGGGTGCCCACTACGGACGCGCTTGGCGCTCCGGGCGTCGGCGCCCTGGCCTGGACGCCGGCTGCCGGTGGCCCGGCCGGCACGATCTTCGCCCTGACCGGCTCGCGCGACGCGAACAGCGTCGGCGTGCTGCGTAGTGCGGATGGGGCCACCACCTGGCGGTTGGTGGGGCGCGGCCTCGCCGGCCTGGGCTGGGGCTACCGCCTCGCCATCGTCCCGCCCGCCGCGGCGCCCGCGTCGCGGGGACCCGTGTTGCTCGCGGCCATGGGCGCGACGATCTCCCATGGCGACGCCCTCGGCGTCCAGCAGCGCGGCGGCGGCATCTTCCGCTCGCCTGACGGCGGGCTGAGCTGGCGACGCGTCTTGCCCGCTTCCCCCGCCACCGGCAACGACACGGCGCTCTCCGCGACCGACGTGGCCGTCGCCGGGCGGGTCGCCTACGCGGCCCTGACCTGCGCCATTCCCTCTGTGTGCGGCGGCGCGGCCGGCCTCTACAAGAGCGTGGACGGCGGGCGCCGCTGGACCCGCCTCGCGGGTTTCGACCGGGCTTATCCACCCGGGATTGCAACCGCGCGCATCGCGCTCACGGTCCCGGCGGTCGCCCCGCGGGTCGTCTACGCCGCCGTCGTGCGGCAGGACGGGACGGTGGGCGGGCTCTACGCCAGCGACAACGCCGGCGGGGCCTGGCGGCGGCTGGCCGCGCCCCCGGTCGACGCCCTCTGGCATGCGCTCGTCCTGGCCGTCGACCCGCGCAACCCCGCCGCGCTCCTCTTCGCCGGCGAGGGCGTGGCACGTTCGGACAATGGCGGCCGAACCTGGCGCCAAGCGCAGTCAGGGCTGCACGTCGACCAGAATGCCCTCGCCCAGGCCCCGGATGGCTCGTGGTACCTGGGCGACGACGGGGGCATTTCTTGGAGCCGGGACGGCGGCATGACCTGGGCGAAGCGCGATGCGGGTTTGGACGTGGTGGAAGCATATGCCGTTGCCGCCGGCCCCTCCCGCACTCCTATCCTGTTCCAGGGCATCCAGGACGACGGGCTGTGCCGACTGGACCAGCTAGGAACGCCACCACCCGGCGGCCCGCCGGCGCCGCCGGGGTTCCCACCACCGGGCTCGCACGCGTGGCACCTGCTGCTGGGCGGCGACGTCGCCGCCGTCGGGCTCGACCCGGCGCATCCCGGCGTGCTGGTCGTGGCGAACACGCAGGGCGAGCTCGCGCGGACGACCACCGGAGGCGCCTTATCGCCGGCGTGGTCGGATTTCTCGCGGCCGCCGGAGCCGGTGACCCCCGGCTTGTTTGCCCTGGCGGCGACCCGGCTGTTCATGGGCGGCACGCGCGTGTGGCTCAGTGCGGACCTCGGCGCGACGTGGCGGCCGCTCAGCCCCGCGCGGCTCGCCTCGGGGCGCATCACGGCCCTGGCCGCGGCCGGAGCGGTCGTGGTCGCGGGGACGGACGACGGGCACGCCCTGGTCACGCTGGATGGCGGCGCCAGGTGGCGGCGCGTCGCGCTGCCCGCGCCGGGGGGCGCCGTGGCAACCATCGTGCTGAACCTGCGCCACCCGCGCACTATGTGGGCCGAGATCGGCGGCGCTGTCGGCATGAACGGCCCGACCGAGAGCGCGCCCATCGGGACGGTGCTGGTGGGCAGCACCGACGGCGGCGCGACGTGGCGGCGCCTGGCCGGCCCCGTGCGCGACCCGGCGGCGTCCCCGGCCGTCTCCACCGCGCCGCTCGCGCCGCTGGCCACCGGCGGCACGGGCGGGCCGCTCTACGAAGCGCGCGGAGGCTACGTGGTGGTCTCGATGGACGGCGGCCGGACATGGGCCATCCTGGGCCATGGCTTGCCCCATGTTTGGGTCAGCGGGCTGGCGCTCGGGGGCGACGGCACGCTCTACGCGGCCACCTTCGGGCGCGGCGCCTGGGCTATATCCACCGGTCAGTCGCCGGGATGAGGGGCCGGTGGCGGTGGCGCGGCCGGTCGAGGGGAACGGCGTCGAGCGCGTCCCCGTCGGCGTCCCCGTCGGCGTCCGCGTGCGCGGCCGGCGGGCCGTGGCCATATCTGTTTGCGGCACGCCGGTTTGGTGTATGATAGGCGCAACGTGGATGTCCACGACATGCCACTAGGATGGATGACCAGGGAGGCGAGGAGGGACCGATGGAACGATGGCACGGACGAACGGCACATCTGCTCACGGCATTGGCACTGGCCGTCAGCATAGCTGGCGCCGCGCCCTTCGCGCGAGGCATCGGCGGGGTTGGTCGCATAGGTAAAGCGGCCCGCGCCGACCAACTGCGCACGGGCTCCTGGGGGCAACGCTGGCGCCACACTGCCGCGCCAGAGCTAGCCGCCGTACCCTCACGGCCGACGCCATCTGGCGCGGCCGCCTGAGTTACTGAGAGGGAGAGTTGACTGATGACACCCCGTTCTTGTCTGGCGGCCGTCGTCGTGAGCTTGGTCGTGCTAGCCCCTGTCATGGGTGGCCAAACTCCTGATCCGCAGGCATTATCCGTACTGGCCCAATCACGTGGCATAGAGACGCATGATCCACTGAGAGCAATCGTAAGGCTTACCCTCGTCGCCGTGCCACCGCACATGGTTGCCTTGCAGACCGGCGAGATTGCTGCGTCACTGGGCAAGTCCATCAATGACGGTCGCATTATCTTGGCCCTCACGCATCCTGCTCCCGCCACAACCCTCTATTCCTGTACACCTGTCCATGGTCGCTGTGACATGATTTGGTCCAGGCGATTGGCAGGCGCCGTCACCATCGTCGCACGCTGGTCCGGCGACCGGCGCTACCGCCCCGCCATGGCCAGCCGTACCATCGTGGTCCGTCCGACTCGCTACCTCTCCAGCGGACACTGGCACGGGCGTTCCGTAGGACCACTAACACGCGTCATGACGGCTGGCGCTGCCACATCCGTGACCCATGCGAAACTGGTCGGTCAATTACAGCACTTCGCAAGCAATGATCCGTCCTATGCCTGCATCAACGGTCGGACCCTTGATGTCCTCACGGCGCCGGGCGCGTTTCCCGACGAGTACGTTGTGCATACCGGAGCGCGAGGGAGGCGTTGCGCGGCCGGTACATGGCTGTTTGCTCAAGAGCCAGCACTAACTGCTCCACGCCCCGTGGTCGGAGCGCCGCACAGCCTGGCCGTCCTCCATGGCGCCTTTCCCAGTGCGCGGCCAGCCAGCGCCAGCATCGAGTTCTTCGCTCGTGGTCGCCGGCTGACTACGGCACCGGTTGTTTCTTGGAGTCCGCATGTGGTGCTCGTAGCCACGCCCGCGCATCTCAGCACACATGCCTCCGCGCTTCGCCTATCATGGTACGATCGTCTAACAGGCGCAACCGTGCGGAGCGGCTTCCAGCCCCTGCGACGTGTCTCCACCATTCCCGTCATTCTCTCTCCAGCAACTAGAGTGCTGGCGCCGGCCGCCCTGGGCGCCCTCCGGGCGCCGCCGGGCGGTCTTAAGCCCGGTACGCAGAGCCACGTGGCTCTCATCTTCACGCGAGCCCCGCTGCAAGTGCGCACGCTCAAACCGGGTGATATCATCGTCAGTGGTGTGACCCGCGCCACTCCCTATGGCCTCCTGCGCAAAGTGACATCGGTCGTCCGCTACGGACACCGGTTGGTCATCTCCACGGCGCCCGCCCTGCTCACTGATGTCATCCTGCAGGGGACATTTCATGTTCATCTTGTGCTGACACGGCGATCTGTGCGGTCGGTACGGGCGCTCATGCTGGGTGTATCTGTACATCCCATCCAGCCTCTCTCGCACAGGTCCGGCAGGCCTAACCTCGATCTCCCGTTGTCTGTGTGCGAAAGTTTCAGCCTCGATTTCGTCAGCGCCACTGATCAAGCCGACCCGCGTTTGGGGAGCGCCAAAGGGGAAACGTGTCTGAGCGCCAGCATCGACTTCAACGTGGATATCGGCTTCTTCCATGCGCCGCGCGTTTCGTTCAAGGTCACGCTGAAAGAAACCTTCAAAGGCGTTGCCAGAGTCACGGCGCGCACGTTGTACGCTCAGAAGAAGGAGGAGCAACTCGTTAACCTCCCCTTCGACCCGATAACCATCCCCGTCGTCATTGTCCCCAAACTGGTGATCAAGGTCGGATACCGCTCACAGGTTGCCGCCTCCGTCACCGCCCGATTCACTCAGACGATGTCGACGACAGGAGAGGTAGACTGTGACGGTACGGATTGCCAGACGCATAGCTCCAAGCACACTGAACAGGACGGCAACCTCGAGCCAACGGGTAACGCTGACGCTCAGGTCTACGCTGATCAGAATGTGGAGACAGATATATACGGTGTGGCAGGCCCCTTCGTCGGACTGCGCGAGTACGGGAAGGCCGAGGTCGACACGGGAGCGGATCCCTGGTGGAAGTTGTATGCGGGCATCCAGGTCAATATCGGGCTGAACCTGGATGCCTTCATCGTGAAGCTCGAATACAGGCACACGCTGTTCGAACTTCGCTTAACATTGGCACAGGCTGCAGGACCATTAGTCCCGTCAGGCACTCCAACGCCAACCATGGGTGTGTCTACGACTATCCCAACACCGGTTGTCGCCCCCAGCAGTCTAACAAGCATGCCCTACGCCAGTACCGTACTACATGATCAACCGCTTCTCTACTATCGCTTGGATGACGGCGGCGATACAGCCGCGGATGCGTCGGGCCATGGGGCTGACGCGACGTACGACCCGCGCGTCGTGCATCGTATCCCCGGCGCACTCGTCGCCGACCACGATCAGGCGATTGAGTCCCTCGGGGCGACTCCGGCCCTGACACTGACTGATGATTCCAGCCTGCCGCGCGGCGATCAGGCGCGCACGATTGAGGCCTGGGTCAAGCCGACCGGGCCCGGCGTCCTCGCCTACTACGGCGACGCCGGCGGGCTCCGGCCGAACGGCTTCCTGCTGGGCGTGTCCCCCACCGGGCTCACGCTCAAGGCCAGCGGCGGCCCCGCCAGTTCCATCTCCGCGGCTCCGGGGATCACCGTGACCGACGGCCGGTGGCACTACGTCGCCGTCAGCTACGAGCCGGGCCCGGCGCCGGCCCAGCCGAGCGCGACCGCTGTGCCGGGGACGCTCAGCTACTACCTCGACGGGCAGCGGATTGCCGTCGAGCGGCGCAGCTTCGCCACGACCTTCCCAGCACCTAACCCGGGGCTTACCGTTGGCGCCTACCCCGGCGCGCTCGACGAGTTCGCGGTCTACGGACACGCCCTTTCGCCCGATACTATTGTCCAGCACTGGCTGGCAGGGATGGGCGCGTCGTGTACCGATTCCGCTGCCCTCTCGCCGTACGGCAAGGCGGTGTTGGAGGATCGGCCGGCGACCTATCTGCGCCTGGACGACGATCCGCACGCGGGTGTCGCGCTGGACAGCTCGGGGAACTGCCACCCGGCCGCCTATGCCACGCGGGCCGGCGTCGACCGGGACGCGCGAGGGGCCGCCGCTGGCGCGGGCAGCGGAGCCGTGGCCAATCGCGGCGACGGCGTCACCGCGTTCCTGGGCGACGACGCCTTGCCGCGCGATGATCAGGCGCGCGCGATCGAGGCCTGGGTCAAGCCGACCGGGCCCGGCGTCCTCGCCTACTACGGCAACATCAACGGGCTCCAGCCGAACGGCTTCCTGCTGGGCGTGTCCCCCACCGGGCTCACGCTCAAGGCCAGCGGCGGCCCCGCCAGTTCCATCTCCGCGGCTCCGGGGATCACCGTGACCGATGGCCGGTGGCACTACGTCGCCGTCAGCTATCAGCCCGGTCCGACGAGCGTTCAGCAGGGTAAGACTGTCACCACGCCGGGGACGCTCAGCTACTACCTCGACGGGCAGCGGATCGCCGTCGAACGGCGCAGCTTCGCCACGGTGCTGGGGATTGCGCCGCTGGACCTCGGCGGCTTTAGCGGCTCCCTGCAAGATGTCGCCATCTACGACCACGCGCTCTCGACGGCGCAGGTCCAGGCTCACTATCGAGCGGCTGGCGTCGAGTCGATAGGTCGTCGGGGAAGGGCGACGAAGGAGGTAGCTCTGGTGAGTACCGGCACTTGGGTTGGCTGACATCATCACATCATCCTTTCCTTCCTCGCCCATCACTTCTTGGTCCGAGTCCTGCTCCGATTGGAGGGGAAAGCAGAACTAGCTCCAAATGAACCACGTCTAACGGTCAAGAAGGTGAGTTTTACATCATGCGCGGGGCGCCGTCGGGGTGCTACGATACCTTCAGATGAGGGTAGTGGAGCCGTTGTGGGGACGCCGGTTCGACTGCCCTCTTCTTTTTCTACTGACGGCAACCGTCTATGGGAACGCCTGGCGTCGCTAGTAAGAAATAGTGGCGGTTGGCGAGCGCGATATGGGCATCTCCAATGACAGCGCGAATGCCGGTCAGTGTGGTCCGCGAAATGGACGGCGTCGGTCATACTCCGCCTGGTAGCGGTCGAGGAGATCGCCCCGGTCGTTGATCACGACCAGTTGCTCAAGCAGGGTGAGCAGGTCGGCCCCTGACAGCTCTCGCGCGGCGACGACGATAGCGTCGTCACTTGACTGGGCCGGCCGCCGGAGAGTGACGAGACACTCCGGGTCCGGCCGTGACCAGAACGGGAGCCGCGCCCCGAACGGGGCGCCCGCGACCGGGACATGGTCGATCAGCAGGTGAGCCTCGATGGCTCCAGCCCGACGCGCCGACGGCGATACGCTAGCGTGTCGCGTCGATAATGCTCACGCTGCTCGACGATGAGGGGGAGCGGACGGGGGGCGGCGGAACGAACGGCAGCTGGTTACGTAGCCAGCCGGGTAGCCAGGCCCACCTATCCGCCTCGACGACGGGCCCGAAGATAACGACGAACGCGCGTCCAGTGTGTTCATCGACGGCGACCGCAACGGGCTGGTCACTCACCCGTAGAGTCCGCACGACGCGCCCGGTCCGCGCGTCCAGCACACTCACGCTCCCCGGATCGATCACACGACCGGCGCCATCCGAGCGGCCACTATTAAGGACGAAGACGCGCCCGTCCCGCTGATCCACGGCCACGGCGCGCGGCGCTTCCCCGATGACGGCCGTGCCCAGGACACGCCCGCTCGTCGCGTCGAGCATGCTAACGCTGCCGTTGCCGAGGGGAGAACTGGATGCATCGGCCGGCCCGTAGTTCACGACGAAGACGTGGCCGAGGCGCGCATCCACCGCCAGCGCCATTGGCGACGGCCCAACGGGGATGCTCCGCAGGACGGCGCCGCGACGCGCATCGAGCACGCCGACGCTGTTCGCGGTCCCGATGGCGACGAAGACGCGCCCGGTCCGCTCGTCCACGGCCGTGGCCGTTGGCGGATGGATGACCGCGCCTACCGTCACGGTGCGCACGAGGGCGCCGCTGCGCGCATCGAGCATATGGACAGAGTTGCTCACCCCATTCGCGCTCATAGCGCCAATGAAGGCTAGACCTGTCCGCTCATCGACGGTGAGCCCGCCGTCCTGGTAACTGCCCTCGATTGTCCCTTGCGGATCGAAGACGGCACGATGGATGAGCGCGCCGCCCGTTGCGTAGACGGTGGCCATGCTGCGGAAGATCGCTGGTCTAGTCCCATCGGGGAACGCCTCACCGACGACGAGGACGCGCCCGAGGGCCGGGACGACGGCGACGGAGACGGGTAAGCCCGGCGCGTGGATGACCCGGCGCACCCGACCGGTGATGGCATCGAGCACGATGATGGCCGGACTCGCGGGGCTTGCGACGTAGAGCGCGTCATGGCGCGCATCGACCGCCAGGAGGGAGGGAGCAAACGGGAAGTTGAGGTTTGCGAGCGCCGTCGGGTCGTTGCCCAGGGGGATCGTGCGGATGAGCTGCCCGCTCGTCGCGTCGAGCATGGCGATGTCATGGCTACCCTCGTCGGCGACGAAGACGTGGCCTACGTGCACATCGACGCCGACCGCCATGGCTCCTTTGCCAACGCGGGTCGATGCCAGGATAGTGGTATCGGAGTCTGCCGCCTGGGTCCACCACACCCCTAACACGCCTACAGCCACGATGACCACCAGCGCGGACACGGTCACCCGCGTGCGGTTGTGCGTCCGTCGTCGCCGTCGCGCCCATTCGCCTTCCATATTCACCTATCCCAAGGGATGACGCGACCCAGGAGCGGCGTGCCGTTTAGTGGGTAGCACACCGCTCCTGAGCAAGCCAAGGCAGCGATACCGCAATTTTACCAGTAATACGACTCATCCGCGGCGTTGCTGCTGCAAGACGAATTCGTCTTGAAGAGGGTGTGCGTGAGCGGAGAGTTTGGAGTGAAGTAGGTACCGCCGAAGGTGAAGACCGGGTTGCTGCTGATCGCGGCGCAATTCTGCAACACGGCAACGTCGACGCCCGCGCCGCCGTTGTACACCGAAGCTCCGGGTACAACATAGACTCCGCTGCCCGAGCCACCGCTAATACTCAAGCTCAGGGTTTCTGCCGAGTCCTGGCACGTCACACCGCCCGCGAAGTACACCATGTTCCAACTCACGGTGCTCCCGTTGAAGGGAATGTTGTAGTGAGACGTGAAGGTGTTGGACGGGCAGCCGTCGGGGTGGATGACCTGCGGGTGGTTGGCCTGGAGTTGCGCGCGAGCCGTTTCGTAGCGCGTCAGGGTAGGCTGCTCGACGGTCGCTCGCAGCGTGGCGATTTGGGCTGCTGTCGCGTCTGCCGGTAGCGACGGCTGTCCCGTCGCCTGCGCCTGACTGAGCGGGACCTGGTGAATGCTGAAGGACAGCCCGCTGTACGCCGGGCAGGGCGCGCCTGTCTGCGTCGTGCAAGCGGTCTGCGCCGTGACGTCGTCGACGACCCAGACCATGCTGTCGGCGTGAGCTTGGAGCAGTGGAAGGGCAAGTGTGCCGATGACGGTCACGGCGGCGAGGGCGGTCTTGAGCGCAAAGCGAGACATGATTCTCTCCTTTTGTGGTGTGCTTTGTGGTGTGCGGCGCGTAGAGTCCTCCGACACCTGCGGCCATCAGTGGCGGTAGGACTCCGGTTGAACGGGCGATAGACATCCTCCCTCTCGTGTCCACCGAGTCGTCGCGCGTCGCTCGGTATGTCTGACGGAACGAGGAGATGATGGTCGCGCGTTGTCTGCCCGACCGGGGCTGCGGCCGGAAACCACCGGACGGGCATATCTCTACGATACACTCCGGCCAGAGCGATTGTCAGCCCTCCAAATCGGCCCTCCAGCGGCATTTTGGCCCTCCAAGCCAGCCCCCTCAACCGGCCCTCCGGGGGCCTGTATGGAGGGCCAAAACCGGGCCGCACACGTGTCAGCGATGGATCACGGCTCGGCCCTCCAACGAAATCCGATTTTCAGGTCCTCCGCGTTCGTAACTCCCAGTTTCGCCTTGATACGCTTGATGTCTGTCTTCACCGTGCCTGGCTTGCTCCCCACCTCGTGCGCAATCTTGGTATGGGACAAGTCCGCGGCCACCAGCTCCCAGATGCGCTCCTGGTGCGGCGAGAGTGATCGCTGCCGCTTCTGAATACGGTCCTTGAGCGTGCGGGCGCGCAGGTCCCGCAGAGCACCGATAAGCGTCATGCAGCCGACATCCGCCGGGAGCCAGGTGAGCGGGGCACGGACGGACACGCCGCGCAGGCGAGCGCGCAGCCGCGCGAGGTGCGCGGCGTCGGCATAGATGATGTGGACTGGTACGGCCGCCTGTCGGACGATGCTGATGCAGTGCTCCATGTCCTGCGGTCGATCGAGCGAGCAATCGACGATGACAAAATCATCGAGGCCGGCGCGCTCCACCGCCTGCTGGATGGCCGCGACGGTGGCGGCCATCCAGCAGGGAAATGCCGACATGGCCGAAGGCGGCCACGAGCATGGCGGTCATGTCGGGATTGGCGTCGAGTAGTGTGGCACGCATGGCGCTTCCTGTCTCACGACACTGGCCCCGATGAGCCCGCGGCGTCGTACCACGGCACGGGCCAGGGAGCACGTGAGGGAGAGCGCCGGGAACCAGTTGGGTGGGGCGATGACGGTCATCATCCGGGTGCGTGGCAGGGAGAATGGGTGGCAACGGGATTGATCTAGATCTTGGCCGGTCTCGTAGGGATAAGCCTATCCTCGATCAACGAAAGGCATCCGTTGGCGACAAACCATCGCTTTCTTATGGAGTTGCCCAACGGTGCGAAGGGAGACCCCACGGAGGGTAGAGGTAGAGAACCTCTTCAAACGTACCATACCACGGCGGCGCACATCTGACATGGGCCATCCGGGCCAGCCCAATTATCCCTTCTATCCGTTAAGAGCATGCCCGCTCGGAGAGCGATCTTTTCCATGACGCTGCCCTGATAAGGCCAACGGATAGCGCGGCCTGGAGTATGCTACCTATATCTATTATCTATCGCTACATCGCGGGCGACACCACAGCGACGGCGAGGGCCACGCGCATGGACCACGTGGACCGAACCGGGCCTGTAGCGAAAGGAGCGAGCGATGGCCGCCAACCATCTCACCCACCACTATGACAACGCGCGCACGGGGTGGAATCCGCACGAGACGACGCTGACCGTGGCCGCGGTGCGCCGGTCATTCCGCCGCCAGTTTGTGCTGCCCGTGGACGGGCAGATCTACGCGCAGCCCCTCGTCGCCTCGGGGGTAGCCATCGCGGGCAAGGGCGCGCGCGACGTCGTCTACGTGGCGACCGAGGGCGACTCGGTCTACGCCTTCGACGCCGCGTCCGAAGGCCCACCGTTATGGCAGCGCCGCCTCGTGCCGGCCGGGGAGGCCCCCGTGGCGCCGGCCGACGTGCGCGGTTGCGGCAACATCGCGCCTCAGATCGGCATCACCGGGACGCCGATCATCGAGCGGGCGACCGAGACGATGTACGTGGTGGCCAAGACCAAGGGTCACGACGGCACGGTCATCCACCAGCGTCTGCATGCCCTGGACATCCGCAGCGGAGCGGATCGGCCGGGCAGCCCCGTCGAGATCGAGGCGGTCGTCGCCGGGCAGGGGGCCGGGCACGACGGCAGCGGGCACATCCACTTCGACCCGCGCTGGCACAGCAACCGCCCGGCCCTGCTCTCGACCGGGCGGTTCCTCTACCTGGGCTTCGGCTCGCACTGCGACGTCGGCCCGTACCACGGCTGGCTGATGCGCTACGACATCCCCACGCTGCGCCAGTCGGGCGTGTTTAACACCACGCCCGACCCGTCGCCCCCTTCGACGCCCGTGGGTCCGCATGGCTTCACCGACCGCGGCGGCGCGGTGTGGCAGTCCGGCGGCGGCCCGGCGATCGATGCCGCGGGCAACGTCTACGTCGCCACCGGCAACGGCCCGTTCACCGCTCACCACGGCGGCCGCGACTACGGCGACTCCATCGTCATGTTGCGGCCCGATCTTACCGTCGGCGACTACTTCACGCCGTTCAACCAGGACATCCTCGACGCGCGGGACGCCGATCTCGGCTCGGGCGGCGTGATGGTCCTGCCGCCGCAGCAAGGGAGGCATCCTGAGTTGATGGCGGCCTGCGGCAAGACGGGCACGATCTACCTGCTCGATCGGACCGACCTGGGTAAGTACCGGCAGGGGCCCGGCGGGACGGACCGCGTGGTGCAGAGTCTGCCCGGCGCGGTGGGCGGCGTGTGGGGCAGCCCGGCCTACTACCACGGCGCGGCCGGGCAGTTCGTCTACTACTGCGGTACCAACGATCACCTCAAGTCCTTCCAGTTGGGCGACGCGCGGCTCGCGCCCGTCGGCCAGTCCGGGGACACGTTCCCCCGGGGACCCGGTTATGATGGGGGCGCCATTCCCAGCGTGTCCTCAAACGGCGGCGCGGCCGGGTCAGGGGTTGTCTGGGTCGTGCGGCGCACCAACCCGCTCGCCCTGTTTGCTTACGACGCCACGGATCTGGCTGCCAAGCTGTTTGAGGGAGAGGCCGGTCCCTGGACGAACACCGGCGGTGGGCCGTTCATGACCCCGACCGTCGCCAACGGCCGCGTCTACGTCGGGACGGCGGACAGGTTGGCTGTTTTTGGTCCCTAAGGACGGTTGAGGAGAATAGTTATGGCGCCAGGCACGGAAAGCGCGGGCGCGCTCGGTTTGGAGACGTTGCGGCGGCCCGAGGTCCTGGCCGACCCCTACCCCTTCTACCGTCGCCTACAAGCCGAGGCGCCCGTGCTGTGGGACGAGGAGGGCGGCAGTTGGGTGGTGTCGCGCTACGCCGATGTCGTGGCCCTGCTGCGCGACCCGCGCCTGTCGGCCGCGCGCACGGCGCCGCGGGACGCGGACGATATGATGGCCGCCGCCGCCCGCGCCCTCTCGCGGCAAATGCTGTTCCTGGACCCTCCCGACCACACCCGCCTGCGCGGCCTGATCAACAAGGCGTTCACGCCGCGCCGCGTCGAGGTCTTGCGCCCGCTGATCCAGGAGTTGGTCGACGACCTGCTGGACAGAGTGGCCGCCGCGGGAGGGATGGACGTGGCGGCCGACTTCGCCTTTCCCTTGCCGGCCATCGTCATCGCGGGGATGCTCGGCGTCCCGCCCGAAGATCGCGACCAGCTCAAAGGGTGGTCGTACGACTTCGGCGCGCTGATCAGTGGGACTTCGCTGAGCGAGGAGCAGGCCACGCAGGCGCAACGCGGCGTGATGTCGATGGTGGGCTACTTCGCGGAGATCGCGGACCAGCGCCGCGCCGACCCGCGCGACGATCTGTTGAGCGCGCTGCTCGCCGCCGAGGAGCAGGGCGACCGGCTGAGCACGGAGGAGTTGCTGGTTAACTGTCTGCTGCTCTTTGCCGCCGGCCACGGGACGACCACGCACCTCATCGTCAACAGCGTTCTGGCGCTGCTGGCGCACCCGGACCAGCTGGCCCGGCTGCGCGCGGACCCCGCGCTGATTGTGGGCGGGATCGACGAGCTGCTGCGCTTCGACGGCCCCGTGCAGGTGACCGGACGCGGGGTGACGGAGGACCTGGAGATCGCCGGGACGCGCGTCGCCGCTGGCCAGCACGTGACCATGGTGCTGGGGGCGGCCAACCGCGATCCGCTACAGTTTTCCGAGCCGGACCAGCTCGACCTGAGCCGGCGCGACATCCGCCACGTGGCGTTTGGCCATGGTATCCACTTCTGCCTGGGTGCCGCGCTGGCGCGCCTGGAGGGGCAGATCGCGCTGGGCACGCTTGTCGGGCGCTTCCCCACCCTGCGGTTGGACACAACGCCAGAGGCGCTGCCACGCATGAAGGGCATCGTCTTCCGCGGCGTGGAGGCGCTGCCCGTCAGCATTGCCTAGCGAAGCGAACACCCGCTTGAGAAGGAGAGGGGTGCGAGAAGGTTGCACGCGTCCTTACTCATCGAACGACTCGGGCCACTGTCTGGCGCCATGGATGACGGCGAGTAGCTCGACGCGCCCCTCGCGTATGCGGTAGGGGATAATGTACTGGGTGTGCGCGACGACCAACTCACGCGTACCCGAGACGCGGCCGGGCCGGCCCATATCAGGCTGCGTGAGCAAGAGGCTTGTAGCCTCCATGATACGGCGGCGGACCTGCTCCGCGGCATCACGGTTATCGCGCGCGATGTAGGAGACGATATCGCGCAGGTCGGCGCGAGCTTGCGGCATCCAGCGGAGCCGCATTACACAGCGGCCATGCGATCAGTCTCGCCAACACGCGCATCGGCGATAATCTCGCGCATCTCGGCGTCGACCTCCTCCTGGTCGGCGCCCAGGCCCTCGTCAGCTTCTTTGAGGCCTTGCATGATCTTGCCGATTTGCCAGGCCTCGTCCTCCAGGTAGCGGGCGATTGCCTCCCCCACGAGGAAGTTCCGGCTGCGACCCGTGGCCTCGGCCAGGGCGTCTAGCCCCTCACGCTTGCTATCGTCGACACGGATGTTAATCGTACTGCTGGGCATGGTCGTTCCCCCTTGACGAGCATTGTACCGCACTGTGGTGACGTGTGTCCAGTCCCTTCGTTCTTCCCGGTCGCGACATGGCATTGTGGCCCACCTCGGTTCTATCGCGGGGCTGGGGCGCCAGTCGGGTCACGATCATGTATCCTTATATCCCGCGTAGTCACGGGACGTGATAGGGGCTTGCTAGCTATCCTGTATTATTCACGAGACGGCGCTCCCAGGAGGGACGTTCCCTGCCACCACACCTGTCATGAATAATCCAGGATATAGGTGCGCTGGCGTGACCGGCGCTTGTCACGGCCTAGTGCTGAATCAGACCAAGACCTTTGATTCAGCGCATCCCACACCCGACCGCAGTCGGTCGGTGGTTTGCCATGCGACCGCGGTCGCATGGCCTCGCGAATGGAACAAACCCGCCTCAGACAGCACTAATTGCCGATCGTGTCGTAGGCCGCGACGGTGACGAGCCCGTAGGCGAGATGGGGCAGGGCGTCCGACGCCCAGCCCGACAGGCCCCACGTGCGCGGATCGCTGACGCCCGAGACGGCGATGGGCACGTCGCTGGCCGCCATGGCGGCAAGGCCCACCACCACGCCGGCGAGCAGCGAGCCGTCGCCGCGCTTGCCCCGGATCGCCCCGTACGCCATGCCCACGCCCACGCCCGTGGCGTAGCCCAGCAGCGCGCCCAGGCCACTACGGCGGTTGCTCGCCGTGTCGTCTTTAGCCTCGCTCCCGAGCGATGTGAGTCCCAGCTTATCGGCCAGCACTCCCACCAGCGACGCGGGCGTGCCGCTCGCCGACCGGCCCCGCAGCGCCATGTCGGCGTAGGTGGCGGCGTCGAGCGCGACCGTTCCCGCCGCCCCGGCAATCGCGCCGCGCAGGATGCTGTTCAGCATCCTACCCTCCTCTCCTTCCCTTTAGACATCATTCACGAGGAGCCGTTTCAGTCTGACAGCGTGAGCCTATCGTCGGCGCGACGCTGCCAGGCCTGTGTGAACCGCGCCCTACTTGCTGAAGACCGAGAGCAGACCTGCGGCCGCCTCGTCCACGGCCTGCTTGGCCTTGTCCACCACCGCCGACATGCCGAAGAACTCGTGCGTGACGCCATTGTAGCGCGTCGCGCGCACCGGGATGCTGGCCTGTGCCAGGCGCCTGGCGTAGGCCTCGCCCTCGCTGCGCAATGGGTCGAGCTCGTCGGTGATGACGGTCGCCGGCGGGAGTCCATGCAGATCCCTGGCCTGCTGCAAGGGCGCGGCGTAGGGGCTCATCGCGTCGGCCGGCGTGTTGAAGTAGTATTTGGCGAACCACTTGACCGAGGGCGTGTCGAGCGGCTTGGCGTTGGCCTCCTGCCGGTACGATGGCAGGCTCGTCGAGTTGCTGACCAACGGGTAGACGAGCACCTGGTAGAGCGGCTGGGGCGTGCCGTGCGCCTTGGCCATCAAACAGGCCACCGTGGCCAGGTTGCCGCCCGCGCTCTCGCCGACCACGGCGACCTTGCGCGGGTTGCCATTGACACTCGCCGCGTTGGCCTGCGCCCAGCGCAGGGCGGCGTAGGCGTCCATCGGCGCGGCGGGGAACTTATGCTCTGGCGCCTGGCGATAGGCCACGGACAGCACGATGCAGCCTGCCGCGTTGACCAGGGCGCGACAAGACGCGTCGTAGGTGTCGAGGTTGGCGATGACGAAGCCGCCGCCGTGGAAGTAGACGGCCACCGGGAACGGTCCCGTGCCGATCGGAGTGTAGACGCGGATGAGCAGTTGGCCGCCCGGGCCAGGGATCAGGATGTGGTTGACCGACCCGACGGGCTGCACGCAGCGGCCACCCCGGATCGAGATGACGCCTTGCACCGCGTCGGCCGCTGTGGGTAACTGGCGCGCGATCTCGGGCGTGACCGTCGGCAACGGCAGCGGATGCAGCGCGGCCAGCTGGTCGAGCACGGCCTGCATCTGCGGGTCGGGCCGTCCGGTCGACATGCCGACGACGTTCGGAGCCCCCGACGCTCCGCCCACGCGGGCCAGGATCGGCGTCACGAGGTCGGCGGCGGCGATGCCGGCCGCGATGCCCGCTCCGGCGCGCAAGATGCCCCGGCGCGTCACGTCGGTCCGCGTCTCGGCGGTGTGCGTATGATCCATGATGGCTGTTCCTCCTAAAAAAAAGCAAATGAACGATGATGATAAGGCGGCCTGGAGGCCTGCCGGCCTTACGCGTGTCGATGATAGATGAGGGCAGGAGACCCGGACGATGTCCCCGCGGGGACAGAACTCTAAGAGCCTGTGTGTAAAGCTGAAAACAGGCTTTTAAGCGGCTGAAACATGCGAAAACGGGGGTTATCAGTACCGTTGCTTTCGAGGATGCCGCCCATGCGAAAGCCCGTTTACCCCCACAAATTGCTTTACACACAGGCTCTAAGCTAGACTTTGGCCATTCGTTGCGGAGATAAGGCAGGCAGACTAAGCAAACGACCACTCCTAGAAAAGAGGGTATCATGCTTACGCTGCCCGCCTCCATTATGGAGC
>JAABUQ010004800.1_pt1 | contig 22498 bp, 18 predicted proteins | sample 5560001 | NCBI WGS metagenome assembly JAABUQ01 (sample SAMN10711888, study PRJNA513371) | rock metagenome | isolation source: Antarctica rocks | place: Antarctica: Victoria Land, Finger Mt nord | collected 2015-12-18 | reverse complement strand
GACCGCGCCTGCGCAGACGCTTTGGCGTAAACTGAGCCTCATGTTTCCCCGTACTTCTGCCGATACTGTCAGTATCTCACCAGGAGTTATTCTTATGCGACTTGTCACCCGTTCTGACTTTGATGGCTTGATCTGCGCGGTTCTGCTCAAGCAAGTGGAAGCCATTGACAGCATCCAGTTTGTTCACCCCAAAGACTTGCAGGATGGCGCGTTTGCCGTCACGCCCGATGACATCTTGACCAATGTGCCGTTTGTGCCCGGCTGCGGGCTGTGGTTTGACCACCATGCCACCGAAGTGGAGCGCGTCGTCGGGACGCTTGACTTCCAGGGCGACTGCCGCCTCGCGCCGAGCGCTGCCCGCGTCGTCTATGACTACTATGGGGGTGCCGACACGTTCCCCGGCATTGAGACGATGATGGCCGAAGTGGACAAGGCCGACTCGGCACAGTTTACGTCTGACGATATTCTGCACCCGCAGGGCTGGGCTTTGCTGTCGTTTCTGATGGATGCGCGCACCGGCCTGGGCCGCTTTCGTGACTACCGTATCAGCAACTATCAGCTTATGTACGAGTTGATTGATGCCTGCCTGCACATGAGCATTGACCAGATACTGCTGCTGCCCGATGTGCAGGAGCGCGTGGTGCGCTACTTTGAGCAGGATGCCCTGTTTCGCGCCATGCTTGCCGAGCATACCTGGACTGAGGGCAGCGTTATTGTCACCGACCTGCGAAATGTAGACCCGATCTATTCGGGCAACCGCTTTTTGGTGTACGCCCTGCATCCCGCCCAGAACATCTCGGTTTGGATTGTCAACGGTTTCCAGGGCAAGAACTGCGTTTTTGCCTGCGGGCACAGCATTGTCAATCGCACAGCTCAGGCCAATATCGGGCCGCTGATGCGGGCCGAAGGCGGCGGCGGCCACACTGTGGCAGGGACGTGCCAGGTGCCCCATGACCAGGCGGAAGAGGCGCTGAAGCGTCTTGTGGATGCCATGCAGGACAGCCGCGCCGCGCTTGCCTAGGCTGCCTGATTAGGACAAAGAATAGGCACAAAGAAGGGGCCGGGAGCGCAATGCTCCCGGCCCCTTCTTTGTCTCTGTGCTATCCCGCGCCGAGTTTGCCCAGCCCGATGCCGATAGCAAAAACGATGCCGCCGCCCACAATCACCTGTCCGACAGTCTGCGCGAGCGGCGTCTTCATAAAGTGGAAGCGGATGTAGGCAATCGCCAGCAGCTCAAATACCACCACGCCATAAGCTACATGCAGGGCCAGCAGCAGGTTTGCCAGCAGAAACGGCAGCGTGTGGAGCATCCCGCCCAGCGTTGTCGCAAGGCCCGTAATCACGCCCCGTATCAACGGTGCCCCGCGTCCTGTCACGCTGCCATCATCCGATAAGGCTTCTGACAGCCCCATGCTGATGCCTGCCCCGACCGAAGCCGCCAGCCCCACAAAGAATGCGCTGTGCGCGCTGTGCGTCAGCCCAGCTGTGGCAAACAGTGGGGCTAATGTGGAAACTGAGCCGTCCATCAGTCCGAGCAGGGCGGGCTGCACCTTTTGCAGCACAAAATCATGGTTTATATCGCTTCCTACAGGAGCCGCGATGTCTGCGGCCAGTTTGCCGTCTGCCATTGTCACCGTTCCTTTTGCTTTGACGAAAACAGGTTATTATTGATAACGGTTCTTATTATACTTGGTGTCATTGCTGTTGTCAAGGATAATACAAACCCGTATTCCTGCTGTTGAAAACCTGCTTCGGAAGATTTATAATAAGCATGCGCTTATTTCTGCTATTCTTTTCTTTCTGCTAAAGGAACCCACTTTTATGAACGCCGATGCTTCCGACCTTTCGCCCACTTCCACCCCGCAGGATGTACTGCTGCTGCTTGCCCGCGAACAAGAGTGGGCAGAAGCGTATGCCGCCGACCACCCCGGCTGTGACCTGGGACAGGTTTACCTGCGCTTTTTGCGCGGCGAGATGGTTCGCGTGAGCGGCGAAGCCTGAGCGGACGCCCTGCGCCTTTGCAGCCTGTCGTGAAAAAGGCCCGGATGCGCTGTCTGCATCCGGGCCTTTCGCTTGTTCTCAGGGCTAGTCAGCAACAGGGTCTGCGCCTTTGACCAGGTGACGCTCTGTGTTAAAGAACGTGCCCATGCTGAGGAATGTCGGTGCCCACAGACCGATAAAAATGCCCGTGTCCTTTTTGCCTGTGGCAAACATATAAATCGCCATGATGATGGACACCATGCTGGCCCCATAAATTAGCCCTTGCACATCTTTGTTCATCGTCTATCCTGCTTTCTAATCTCGCCTTGCTTTTTTCCTAATCTCGTGGTGCTTTTCAATGCTTCTTTGCTGATACCCACTTGGCCCCGCCCGCAAACCGCCTCGTTTGTTGACAAATCTTTCCCCGTGCGGCTATAATCCCCCTGCGTCCTGCCTGGCTTTGTTTCTCTTTCCCATCCTGCTATCAGCGGCTGCTGCATGCGGGTGTGCACCAAACCAATGGACACTCACAGTCCCCGCCTTGTTTGTTTTTGTTATGAGCCAGCCCGCCCCAAGCGATCCTCGCGAGGCTGGGCCGCGCGCACGGCACTCGCTGCCGGGCGCGTTGTCCCCGCCGGACACTTCGCCTGCGCCTGCTCCGTCCGCGTCGCCCCCCGGCACGCCCCCACGGCGCTCGCGCTGGCTTCTTTTGCTGTCTGTGCTTGGGCCGGGCGTCATCGCGGCGGCGGCAGGCAATGATGCGGGCGGCATCGCCACCTACTCGCAGGCTGGAGCCGGATACGGCATTTCGCTCTTGTGGAGCATCGTGGTCGTTACGGTCGGCCTGATTGTGGTGCAGGAGATGTGCGCGCGCATGGGGGCTGTCACCGGCAAGGGCTTGGCTGCCCTGATCCGCGAGAACTTCGGCGTCAAAGTGACGCTGTTCGCCATGATTGTGCTGCTGCTGGCGAACTTTGCGACCACGGTCTCCGAGTTCGCGGGCATCACGGCTGTCGGCGAGCTGTATCTCGGCCCCCACGCCCGCTACATCATTGTCCCCCTGGTCGTCGCCCTGGTCTGGCTGCTGGTTTCGCGCGGTTCCTACCAGAAGGTTGAGCGCATTCTCCTGGTTTCCTCGCTGGTGTTTGTCACCTATATCATTACTGCCCTGAAGATCGGCGTGCCCTGGGCCGCCGTCGCCCAGGCCTCTTTGGGTTTCCACCTCCGCCAAACCCACTGGAACCCGCCGCTTGTTTTGATGCTTGTGCAGCTTATCGGCACGACTATCGCCCCCTACATGCAGTTTTATCAGCAGTCTGCGGTGCGCGACAAGGGCGTGAAGATGCGGGATTATTTCCTCACGCGCTGGGACACCATTATCGGCTGCGTTTTGTCCAACATCGTGGCAGGCTTTATCATCATCTTGTGCGCCCAAACACTCTACGCCCACAATGACCGCACCATCAGCGATGCGGGGCAGGCGGCGCAGGCATTGGCTCCCCTAGCCGGGCAGTATGCTAAGCTCTTGTTTGCCTTTGGCCTGCTCAATGCCTCGCTGATGGCGGCGGTGATTGTGCCGCTGTCCACCGCTTATGCAGTCACGGAGGCTTTGGGTTGGGAGTCCGGCCTGGGGCGGCGCATCCGCGAGCTGCCTCTCTTTTACGGCACGTATGGCGTGCTGATTTTGGCGGCGGGCGTGCTGATTATGCTTCTGCCCCTGCGCTCCAATCTTATTCAGGTCATTCTGAACGCCCAGATTGTCAACTGCGCTCTGCTTCCGGTTGAACTTATTCTTGTATTGCTGCTCATCAATCGCCGCCGCGTCATGGGCCAGTATCGCAACAGCCTGGGTTACAACATTGTCGCCTGGATTACTACCATTGTCGCGGCGGGCCTGTCGCTGTGGTACTTTGTCTTCAAGATTATTCACCCGCAGGGGTAGGCTTATAAAAGCGTTGCAAAGGCTTTTATTCCGGTGATAAAGCGCATGCCAACAACGGAACAAATCCGTCCGTCGTTGGTACGCGCTTCAAACACTCAAGCAACCCCTAAACTCAGCGGGGGCAGAGCGTGCGTGCCGCCGCGCAAAATAGTAGAGGGCAGGTCTAGCCAAGTCTGGTAAAATAGCAGTATGGCTTACAAAATACTGGTCGTGGACGACGAGCCGCCGATTGTACGGCTGATGGAGTTTATCCTGGCGCGGCAGGGACACGAAATGCTGGTCGCTGTCAACGGGCAGGAAGCTCTGGACAAAGTGCGCGCGCATCAGCCGGATTTGGTGCTGCTGGACATTATGATGCCGCGCATTGACGGCTACGAAGTCGCGCGGACGCTGCGGGCAGACCCGGCCACCGCCGATTTGCCGATTATCATGCTGTCGGCCAAAGCGCAGGAGGAGGACATCCAAAAGGGCATGGATGTCGGGGTGAATGAGTATATCACCAAGCCGTTCAGCCCTGACCAGCTTGTCCATGTCGTTGGGGATTACCTGAGCCGCGTTCCGGGTAGAACCGCATAACACTGATACATTCTGTGTTAAGATTTATGCGAGGTATCCCATGTCTGTTGTTGTTCCCGAAGTCGCGCCGGGCGTCGCCTGCCTGCCCACGGCGGTTGTCAATTCGTACTTTGTTGGAGAGCCGGGCCGACCCTGGGTCTTAGTGGATACCGGGATGCCGGGCTTCACAAACCGCTTCAAAGCCGCCGCCGCATTGCGCTATGGCAAAGACGCCCGGCCGGAAGCGATTATTCTCACCCACGGGCATTTTGACCATGTCGGCTGCCTGCGCGCGCTGGCGGAAGACTGGGATGTGCCTATCTGCGCGCATCCTTTGGAGCGACCTTATCTCACAGGGCAGTCCAAATACCCGCCGTTTGACCCGACTGTCGGCGGCTTCTTTCCGTTCTTATCCCGCTTTTTCCCCGAAAACGGCATTGACGTGAGCGACCGTTTAGTTGATCTTCCCACAGATGGCACTGTGCCTGGCGTGGACGGCTGGACATGGCATTTCACGCCCGGCCACGCGCCCGGCCATGTGTCGCTGTTCCGCGAAAGCGACCGCACTTTGATTGCGGGGGATGCTTTTATCACGGTCAACATGGACTCGTTTCGGGACACCGCCGCGCAAAAGCAGGAGATGGTGCGCCCGCCGTCCTACGCCACCTGCGACTGGACACTGGCGCGGCAGTCGGTGGAAACCTTGGCAGGGTTAAACCCCGCTGTCGCCGCGACGGGGCACGGCGTGCCGATGACCGGGCCAGACATTGCGGGGCTGCTGCGAGGGTTCGCCGCGCATTTCAGTGCGCCCCGCCATGGGCGCTACATTCCGGTTCCGGCGCAAACAGACAATCACGGAATCGTCTCTGTGCCGCCGCCCGTGCCTGACCCGGCAGGGATTGCGCTGACTGTGGGGGCAGTCGCGGTTGGAGCCGGGATTTTGGCCCGGCGCGGGCGGGATGATGAGAGAAAGCAATAAAAAGGCCCCCGCTCAAGTGGAGGGCAGGGGGCCTTTTTGCTGACGGCTAGGCGCGCAGAACGGCATCGGTCATCCAGCAGCCATCATAGGGACCACCGGCTTGCTTGGAAAGCGCAAAGACAAACACGGCAGTCTTGCCATTGGCGTCCATAAGCAGAATGCTTTCCTGAGCCTGGCTGCCGGTAATCTGAATTGTGCCGCGCTGAACGGCCCGAAAGTTCAGCATCGCCCGATAAGTGGGGTTATGCACCAATTCCGTAAATCGCTCTAGGGGGCCGGTCACCGCCTGGTTTTCAGGCGAGGCAAAGCCAAAGGCTGTCACAATGCCCGCATCGGGGTGGGGCGCGTCGTTTTTGCCCAGGGCGTGCAATTGCAGGCCGATGACCTCGGCGGGTGACAGCAGAGGGCTGGGGTGCGGGCGCTCGCTTGTTGTTTCGTCCAGTGCCATAAACAAGTCTTTCTAATGAATGAAGGTGACGCTAATCAATAAAGGTGACGCCCTGGCCGGCAGCGGCTTGGCCGAGGCGATAAACGCGCTCTCCGGCGTCTTGGAGCCGCGCAAGAACGTCTTCGGCGCTTTCGGGGGCCACGAGAAGCACGTAGCCGATGCCCATATTGAAGACGCGAAACATCTCGTCCTCGCTGACAGCACCCGCCTGCTGGATTAAACGAAAAAGAGGCGGCACGTCCCAGGCGCTTTTGTTAATCTGCACGCCGATGCCGGGCGGCAAGACGCGCGGAATGTTATCCCAAAAGCCGCCCCCGGTAATATGCGCCATCGCGTGAATAGGAGAATGGCTGGAGGCGTGGGTGCGGTCGCTGTGCCTGCGTCCGCCATTCTGGACAGCAGAAACAGGCGGCGGGGCAGACAACTCGGAAAGCAGGGGAAGAACAGCAGGCGCGTAGCAGCGATGGGGGGCCAGCAGGGCATCGGCCAATGTCACGCCATCTAAAGCGGGCTGCGGGGTGTCCAGCGCCATCTTGGCATCGCGGAGCAGCGCCTGCCGGGCTAGAGAATAGCCGTTGGTGTGCAGGCCGTCCGAAGCCAGGCCAAGGAGCACATCGCCTTCCCGTACCACGCTGCCATCTATGATGCGCGCGCGTTCCACAATGCCGACAATGCACCCGGCCAGGTCATATTCGCCGGGGGCATACAACGCCGGCATTTCAGCGGTTTCGCCCCCGACAAGCGCGCAGCCGACGGTGCGACAGCCTTCCGCAAGCCCGGCAACAACCGCTTCCGCAACTTCAGGCTCCACTTTGCCCACGCCGAGATAATCTAAAAAAAACAGAGGACGCGCGCCCTGCACAAGAATATCATTGACGCAGTGCCAGACCAGATCGCGCCCGACGGTGCCATGTCGGCCTGTCGCAAACGCAATCATCAGCTTGGTGCCCACGCCATCAATAGAGGAAACCAGGACAGGGTCTTGCAGCGCGCCGAGAGCACTCAAGGCAAACATGCCGCCGAAGCTGCCGACATCAGTCAGCACGCCGGACGTGAGGGTCGTCTGAATATGAGACTTCATGCGTCCCACGGCATCGGTGGCGGCGTCAATGTCCACGCCTGCGCGGGCATACGCGCTTTGCTTGTCAGTCATGCCGCCATTATAGCACAGTTCGTGCGCCGTGGCAGGCAGCGAGGGAGGCAGGCAGGAAAAGAGCGCCTGGAAAGGGAACAGCCTCTCAGCCGACAAGCCGCCCGCCGCTGGGAGCAAAAGACAAACCATGCCGTCCTCGTTTCAGACCATGCCTTCCTCGTTTCTTGTTGTCCTGGAGCATTCCAAACGCAGTGCAGACGCGCCCCAAAACAGGGGCCGCGCCCTGGCCCGCGTTGTGGAAGCGCACCCTGCTTTAGTGCCGTTGCTGGACTATTGCGCGACTGAACCCGCGCAAATCGCCCTCGCCGTGGGCATGGTGTATGCTGGGGAAGAAGACGGGCAGGACGACCTAGACGAGATAGACCTTGGCCCAAGTGAGTGGTTTGAACCGTCCGCAGGGCTGGCTGCCGTGCAGCGCGCCCGGCTTGCCATTGAGACGAACCCTGCGAGCATTGCCGCCGTTGTGTATGACCCTGCGCTGCACGCCCAAGACATCGTCGCAGATTTGGAAGCCATCGAGCAGGCGCTGAGCAGGGCGATGCAGCAGGAAACGCGCTTCCACTTTCTGCAAAGTGCGTGACTTGTGCGCAAAACATCTGCGCGGCGGGAACTTCCGCTGACTTTCCTGCGCTATTGTCTGCAAGGAAGAGCAGCAGGAAGCGCTCTTCGGTTTGGCCTGCCGCCCCTGAGTGCGGCAAAAGGAGAAAATTATGATACGCGCAATCGTTCGGGGCGGTGCTGCCGCCCTTGTGGTCACCCTCGCGTCTGTGATGCTGTCGCCCGCTGCGCTGGCCCAGAAGCACAATAGCAACACGCTGAGCAAGCTGGGCAACGCGATCCAATATCCGATACGTAAAGCGGCGACAAACACCAGCATTGATGTTCATCGCGCGGAAGGGCGCAAGTCTGTCGTGCATCGCCGCAACGGCAACAAAACGTACCGGGCTGTGGTCACGCCCAAAGGGCACATTCATCGTCTTTACCGTGTGGGCCATCGCCACAGCAAATAAGCCCGCGTCTTGAGATTATTGACTGCCGCCCGGATGCTTTTATGCATCCGGGCGGCTTTTGCTGAAACGCGCAGCACAGGCGCTAGGAACAAGCGCTCTCGCCGTTGTGTTGGTTTACTCAGAACATATCAAACACTGGAGAAACCATGAAGACATTGTACACAGCAGTCGCCACCGCCACTGGCGGGCGCACAGGGCATGTGGAAAGCTCCGACGGTATTGTTGACTTCCACCTTGCCGTCCCCAGCGAGATGGGCGGCGATGGACACGCGGGCACTAACCCGGAGCAGTTGTTTGCCAGCGGCTATGCGGCCTGCTTCGGCAGCGCGCTGGACTATCTCGCCCAGCAACGCAAGATTACCACTGGCGATGTGCGTGTGACCGCCAAAGTCAGCATCGGCCCCAATGACACTCTTGGCTTTGGCCTGGCAACTGAACTAGACGTATTCGTGCCTGCCCTAGATCAAGAACAGGCCGAAGCTTTAGTCGCCGAGGCCCATGCAGTCTGCCCGTACTCCAATGCCACCAAGGGCAGCATGGAAGTGACTCTGGTTACGCATGGCGGCAGCCAGGCGCAGGCTGAGTAGCAAGGCAGCGATTTGGACAAACAACAGCCCCGGACAAAGGCGTCCGGGGCTGTTGTGTTTTAAGTGGCGTGCTGCTGCTTTCAACGCGAGCGGCAGTGCCGTTGGTGTTGACAACGGGTTTTGACGTGTTGTACACTGGGAGCCGTCAGCCCACACGACCAAGCTGTAGGATAAGCACGACAAGCTGTGGGACAACGCGGTAGGGCGCGCCGGGCCGCATCAACAAAGGCAGTTTCCGATCAATGACTTCTACTTCAGGCAGCGCCCCGCCCGCTCGGCCTAGCTGGAAACGGTTTATGCGCCGCTTTAGCGGGACATGGGTGCGCCGCAGCGCATCGCTGTTGCCGCTCTGCTTGCTGGCCCTGCTCGGCGGGGCGTTCAGCGTTTCCTTCTTTGGCGCACAGACTTTCCACTGGCAGGCGTTTGCTGTGAACGTGAGTATTCGGCCTGCCTGGCATGGGCAGACACGGCTTGTGTTCACGCCTTTGGGGGAGATACGCGCCCAGACCCATCACGCGCCTCTGCTGCTCCAGGCCAGCCTGCAAGAAGTTAACTTGGAGCAAATTCATGCTTTAATCGCACACCCCCAAGCCCCCAAAGCGCTGGAGCGCGCGTTCACGGCCTCGGCCCGTCGGCGGCTGATTGGCTTTTCCCAGCACGAAGTGCTGTGTGGGATGCTGGGCGGCCTGCTGGCTCCGCTGCTGCTGCGCGCCCGCCGCGTGCGGGAATGGCTGGCTGCCGCGCTGATTGGCGGCGGCTCAGTCGCCGGCGTGCTGCTGCTCGCTCTGCACACGTTTGACCGCCGCGCGTTTGACAACCTCACTTATGTTGGGTCTTTGCGTCAGGCGGGGACAGTCATCGGGCTGGCACGCACCGGGTTCGGCAGCGCGCAGAAGCTCAGTGACCGCCTGCGCGGCGTTGCGGCCAATGTGAACACGCTCTATGGACGCATCAATGCCATGTCCGCTACTGGCGGCGACACCGGGCCGACGATCCGCATTCTGCATATCTCAGACATTCATAACAACCCTGCCGCCGTTGGCTTTGTGCAGGCGCTGGCGTCTCGGTTTGACGTGCAGGCGGTGGTAGACACGGGCGACTTGACCGACTTTGGCACGCCTGTAGAGGCTCGCCTGACACATGGGCTGGGCTTGCTGCGCGTGCCGCATGTGTTTGTCGCAGGCAACCACGACTCGCAGGCAACCCTGCATGCGCTCCTAGGCAGCCGCAACACAATCATCCTCAGTGGGCAGCTTGTGCAGGTGGCAGGACTGACCATGCTGGGCCTGCCTGATCCGAGTTCCGCACGCGCAGGCGTGGGCAGCGTGGATACGTCCGCCGCCGCTTTGGCGCAGGCGGGCGCGCAGCTTGCCGCCAATGTCCGGGCTTTGCCGCAGCCGCCCGACATTGTCTGTGTGCATAACCCCAGCGAGGCAGACGTCCTCCTGGGCAAGGTGCCGCTGATATTGTGCGGCCATCTGCACCGGGCTTATGTCACCAGAAACGGCGCATCTGTTGTTTGCAATGCCGGCACCACGGGTGGGGCGGGCCTGCGCTACTTTGACCGCACCGAGGGGGTGCCTTTGTCGGCGGCTGTTCTCACATGGACACGCTCGCCGCATCCTCGCCTTTTGTCTGTGGATATGGTCGTGCTGAGCGGTTCGCTGAGCGAATACTCCATCACGCACAGCACGTTTGGCGAGCCTGACACCCGTCCTGCGCCCGCTCTGCCGCACGCACCGGCAACACCTAAACTGGGGACACCTCTACTGCCAGCCGCCACGCGGCAGGAAAGCGCAGCGCGCTGAAGGGCACAAAAGAGGGGGCGAAGCGCTGAGGATAGGCCAAAGAGGGGAAGGCGCTGGTTCCGGGGCAGGGATTCGAACCCCGATAAGCAGCTCCAAAAACTGCGGTCCTGCCATTGAACGACCCCGGAACAGGGGCACTTTTATTATAGCCTCCCGCTTGTTTCTTTGTCAAGGATACTTCTTAGTCCAAAGGCACTCTGCTATTGCGAGTGCGTAAGGGCAGCTCTTGGCGAGCCTTGGGCGCGCAAAAACGACCATTGCACTCTGCAAATGGTCGTTTTTGTTTGGCCGCCGAGAGGCATCTTCTATGGCCGCTTAGTAGGGGCCGTAGATGGGGTAGTTTCCCGTGATTTGGTTGCTTGGCGTCAGCGACCAGGGCGTCATGCGCCCGTCCGCGTTGTCCCACAAAATGCGCACGCTGCCATCTGGGCCTTCGGCAATGCCTTGGGCACTCCACCCGGCATACGGGCCGAAGACGGGGAAGTTCCCTGTTTGCTGGCCGCTCGCGTCCAGCGTCCACGGCGTCATGCGCCCGTCCACGTTGTCCCACAGGATATGGGTGTAGCCGTTGGGGCCGCTGGCGATGCCTTGGGCGCTCCATCCGGCATAGGGGCCATAGATGGGGTAGTTTCCTGTGATTTGATTGCTTGGCGTCAGTGTCCACGGCGTCATCCGCCCGTCGGCATTGTCCCACAGGATGTGAACGTTGTTGTTTGGGTCAATGCTGATGCTCTGGGCTGTCCAATCCGTGTAGGGGCCATAGACGGGAAAGTTTCCCGTTTGCTGGTCGTTGGTATCCAGCGTCCAGGGCGTCATGCGCCCGTCGGCGTTGTCCCATAGGATGTGCGTGTAGCCGTTGGGGCCGCTGGCGATGCCTTGGGCCGTCCATCCGGCATAGGGGCCGAAGACGGGGAAGCGGTTGGCAAGCTGGCCGCTCGGCGTTACCGTCCACAGCGTCATGCGCCCATCGGCGTTGTTCCACAGAATGTGGGTGTTGTTGCTGGGGTCAACGCTGATTGCTTTCGCCGTCCAGCCCGCATAGGGGCCGAAGACAGGAGGGTTTGCGGCAAAGGAGCCATCCGGGTTGAGAGTCCACACAGTGATGGTGCCGTCGCTTTTATCCCACAAGATGCGGCTGAGGCCATCAGGGCCGGACGCGATAGAAACCGCTGTCCAGGCATGATTGGGCACAAAGTTAAAAAGTGCGCCCGAGCTATACCCGGTGCTGCCGCTGCTGTTGTAGTCGGCGGTGGAGCCGTAAAAGCTGCCGTCGCTGCCCTGCACCAAGCTGGCAGGGTTGCTCCCATCTGAGCCGCTGGTGAAGTTGTACAGCGTCGTCAGCGCCCCATTGGGCAGAATGCGAAACAGGGTGCCGAAGCTGCTGGTGCCGCTGCTGGTGCCGCCATAGTAGGTCGTTCCGTAGAAGCTGCCGTCGCGGCCTGGCACCAGGCTGGAAGGAACATTGCCGTCCGCGCCGCCCGCAAAGGCGTGCAGCGTTGCGAATGTGCCCGCGCGCGTGATGCGGAAGATTGTGCCCCCGCTTGAGCCGCCGTAGTAGGTTGTCCCATAAAAGCTGCCGTCACTGCCCGCCACAAAGCTGGAAGGGTGGCTGCCGTCCGCGCCGCCGGTGAACGTATGCAGCGTTGTCAGCGTGCCGCCGGTTGTCAGGCTGAAAACCGTGCCAGACTGGTTGCCGCTCGTCCCGCTTCCCCCCGAAGTGGTTCCATACAGGATGCCGTCTCCGCCCTGCACCAGGCCGGAGGGGGCCACTCCGTCTGCGCCGCCGGCGAACGCGTGCAGCGTTGTCACCGCTCCGCCCGGCGTCATTTGAAACACGCTGCCGTAGGGGTTATTGCGCCCTGGGTTCGTCGTTCCGTAAAAGTTGCCGTCGCTGCCCTGCACCAGGCCGGAGGGGACATCGCCATCCGCGCCGCCGCTAAACGTATGCAATGTCGTCAGCGACCCCGACGGCGTAATGCGAAAAGCCGTGCCGTCGCCGTTGCTGCCCTGGCCGTCGCCGCCGTAAAATGTCGTCCCGTAAAAGTTGCCGTCGCTGCCCTTGACCAAGCCTGCCTGGGGCTGCGCGCCATCCGCGCCGCCGCTAAACGTGTAAAGCGTCGTCAGCGTGCCGCTGGGCGTGACACTGAAAACCGTGCCGGAGCCGGTGCTGCTGAAGCCTGTGGTTCCATAAAAGCTGCCGCTCGCGCCCTCGACCAGGCTAGGGCGGGGCTGCGCACCGTCTGCGCCGCCCGTGAAGGCATGCAGCGTCTTCACTTGCTGAGCGTGCGCCGCAGGCGCCTGCCCCAAACAAGCCAGCGCGAGCGGCAGCAGGGCAGCGCGAGACAGCACTGTAAAAGCGCGCATTTGGCGTTTGTGCCAGGGGAAGATAAACAAAACAATTCTCCTTGAATAAAAGCAGCACGATGACAAAGCAAGAAATGCTCAAGCCGTACTGACCTGTCAGCAGGCATAGGGTGCTGCGCGGCAAGAGGACGTTCTATGCCGCTTGATAGTATGCACGAAACCCGCCAACACGAAACCTGCTTTTGTGCCAATGTGACTGCTGCCGCCGCTGTCCGAGGCTGGATAACTTTGGCCCGGCAAATCCTGCGTTTAAGCCGTGCTTTTACGCCGTGCTGCGAGCACGCGGCTTCTGCGTTTTCTGCGCTTGGCACAGGCGTGTTATGCCCTCGCCAACGACGGAACAAAATAAACCGTCGTTGGTACGCGCAGGCAAAGCCGAGGCGAAGCGTGAGCTATGCCCCCAAAACGCGCAGGCAGGGCAGTCGGTCTGCAAAGGGGGGGCAGTCGGTCTGCGAAGCCTACGCCGCCTTGACAGCCGCCCGGCGCGTCGGCTACAATTAAAGGCGTTTTTTCCTCGTGCGCCGGACATTCTTATGAGCATCCTTACCGTTACCAATGTCGCCAAAAGCTTCGGCTCCGACCTGCTGTTTAGCAACGTGACCTTCAAAATTGAGGCGGGCCAGAAGATGGGCCTGGTCGGGCGCAATGGCTGCGGGAAAACCACGCTGCTGCGCATTCTGCTGGGCCAGGAAGTGTCCGATGCCAGCCCTGTGCCGACCGCCGACGGCACAAAGATGGTGCAGGGCAAGGCGGCTCTTGCGCAGGGACGGCGGCTTGGCTATCTGCGGCAGGAAGCGCCTGTCCATCCCGAACACACCATCATGGAGGAAATCCAAACCGTCTTTGCGCCCGTGCGCGCCCTGGAAGCGCAGCTTGGCGTGCTGGAAGAGGCGATGACGGATGCGGGCGACGACACTTCGCTGGAAGCGGCCATGAACGAGTACGCGCGCGTGCGGGATGCGTTTGACGCCGCCGGCGGCTACCATTATGCCGATGACCTGGACTTGGTGCTGCAAAAGCTGGGCTTTCGCCCCGTCGACATGGACAAGCGGGTGGGCGCGTGCTCCGGGGGCGAGCAGACGCGGCTGGCCCTCGCCAAAATCGTGCTGTCCCGGCCCGACCTGCTGGTCTTGGACGAACCCACCAACCACCTGGACATTGCCGCCACCGAATGGCTGGAAGGGTTCCTGCGCGCCTACGAGGGCGCTGTCCTGCTGGTGTCGCACGACCGCTACTTTTTAGATGCGGTGGCGGATACTATCGGCGATCTGGAAGACCAAAAGCTGACTGTTTACAAAGGCAACTATTCGCACTACCATCGGCAAAAAGAAGAATTGCTCGCGCGCCAGCAGGCCTTGTACGAGCAGCAGCAGGCAGAAATCAATCGCCTGGAAGCCGTGATTAAGCGCAACATGGGGGCCGACTCGGTGTCCAGCGCGATGCGCCACAAGATGCAGGGCCGCATTGAAAAGATGGACAAAGTGGAACGCACGCGCGTGGACACGTCGGCAGTGGCCGCGCGGTTTGATGCGGACAGCGCGGGGCGGATTGGGCGCGATGTGGTGCGCATGGAGGGCTTGGGGAAAATCTACGGCGAGCGGGTGTTGTTTTCCAATCTCAACTGCCTTGTTGAGCGCGGCGACCGGGTGGGGGTGGTCGGGCCGAACGGGGCGGGCAAGACAACCCTGGTCAAAATCCTGCTGGGCACGGAGCAGCCCACGGGCGGGGCGTTGACGCTGGGGCACAATGTCCGGCTGGCGTACTTTTCACAGCACGCGGCAGATAACTTAAACCCCAGCCATTCGGTTCTAGAGGCCATTCTAGATATGGCGGATATGACCGAAACCGAAGCGCGCAGCTATCTCGCGCGCTTTTTGTTCACAGGCGACGACGTGTTCAAATTAGTCGGCATGCTGTCCGGGGGCGAAAAGAACAAGCTAGCGCTGGCCCGCATGATCTTGTCGCCCTGCAACCTGCTGATCTTGGATGAACCCACCAACCACCTGGACATTGCGTCGTGCGAGGCGCTGACCGGCATGCTGTCGCAGTATGCGGGCACGCTGATGCTGGTCTCGCACGACCGTTATCTGCTGAATGCCACCACGACCAAGACACTGGCCCTGCCCGGCGCGATGGGCGGCGAGGCAGGCTTGTTTGAAGGCAATTATGCGGCGTGGCGAGACCAAACGCGCGAGCCTGCGCCTGCAAAGCCCGCCCGCGCCGCCAAGCCTGCTGCGCCTGCCCCTAAGTCTAACGGCACAGCGCGCGGGGCCGTCATCGCTCCCCCGCCGCCTGCCCTGAATGCGCGCGAGCTGAGCAAAGCCCGCGTCCGCGCGCGCGAATTGGTACTGACCACGGAAGCGTCAGTGAATGCCCTGGAAACGCGCATCGCCTCTACCGAAGAGCGGCTGGCAAAGCCGTCCGGGTCAGTGGCAGATATGGTGGCTCTGGCTGCCGAGCACACCCGCCTGCAAGATGACCTCCTGGTCGCCCTCGCCGCCTGGGAGCAGGCTGTTTCGGAGCAGGAAGCGCTGGGCGAGTGAGAGTGGCTAAGAGTCCCTCCCCCGGTCGCATGGCTCCCTTCCCCCTCCCCTAAAGGGGAGGGGTGCCTGTGTCAACTGGTTAATCTCTTCGGCTATAGGCTTTCTATCCTTCAAGGCTGGGCAGAGCAAGACACCTTGTGTCGTTGATCAACTCACCGACACAGGCACTCCTCCCTTTAGGGGAGGGGGAAGGGAGCCATGCGACCGGGGGAGGGACTCTTGCGCAGTGGCAGGACGCATCAGCCCTTAATGCAACACCACTTCCAGCGTGGCCCAGCGCTCGCGCAGCAGCCCGGCCAGGGCGCGCAAGCCCCATAGCTCGCAGCGCGCGTGCCCAACAGCAGCCAGGCCAATCCCTGTTTCCTCCACGGCAGCCTGTGCAGGAATGCGCACCTGTCCGGTGACATAAACTTGCGCCCCGCACGCTGCCGCCCCGCGAACCGAGGCATCCGTCATGGCATTGACAATGACGACCGTGGTGATTGTATCACTCCTGCCTGTATGGGAATAATCCAGGCCGCCGAAGATGTCTTCTAATGTGTGGCGCAGCGTGTCAAAGGGCCTCTCGGCAACGTGCCCCAGCATGCCCAGCGGACGGCCTGCCTTGCTGCCGAACGGCTGCCAATCCACCAAACCCAGCGCAGAAGCGAGGCGGTGGTTCACGCCCAAAGTCAAATGGTCATCAAGCGGCAGGTGCGCCCTCAGAACCCCAATGTCCGGCGGCAGCGGCTGGCCGTCTATTTTCCAAGGGCGGTGCAAAAACACGGCGTCCAGGGCATGTGCCTGCACCCAAGCCTGAACGTCAAAGTCTGCTTCCACAGCCAAACCCAAGCGGGCGACGGGACGCACAGAGTGCCGATACAGGGTATCCTCTGGAGGAAGATACGTGTTTGTTTCCAGCAGCGTGTCCAGAAACGACGCGAGGGCAATTAAATCAGGCATAGTGCGTGATACCCGGATTGGGAGAGGGAAAAAGGCGGATGCCATGGTTTATAAAAACCGATGCAGTGAATGGATAGGCCGCGCATGATTGAAGAGGCTGCTATGGCCGAGCCGCAAACCCAAACGCCCGACAACGATGTTCCCTTGCGCGGCACAGTGTTTCGGGTCAACAGCGGCAACTACTATGTGCTGACGGGGCATGGCGAGTTTGTCTGCCGCCTGCGCGGAAACCTCAAAAAGGAACTGGTCTACAGCACCTCCGGCAGCCGCCCGCGCCGGGTGCAGGACGCCCGCAAGCGCCGCACCACCGACCCTATCGCGGTCGGCGACCATGTGATGATTGACACGCATCTGGGCATGATAGAAGAGATACTCCCGCGCCACTCGTCCCTGTCGCGCGAGTCCCCGTCGGCGCGCGGGCAGCATACTCTTGTGGCAAACCTGGACTGCTTATATGTCGTGGTCGCTGCAAGGCATCCGTGGCCTGACCTGTCCTTGTTAGACAAGTTCCTTGTTATTGCTGAAGCGGCAGAAATAGAAGCGGGCGTGGTCGTCAACAAAATGGACCTGCTGGCAGGCGACGAAGACGAAACGCGCGCGGCGATGGCGGTTTATGAGCGCATCGGCTACAAAGTCCTGTACCTCAGCGCCAAACATTCCGAGGGCGTGGACGAACTGCGCGCCGCGCTGGCGGGCAAAATCTCCGCGTTCGCCGGAGCATCAGGCGTGGGCAAAAGCAGCCTGCTCAACGCTCTGGAGCCGGGCCTGAGCCTGCGCACCGGCGCGGTGAGCGCGGTTACGTTTCAGGGGCGGCACACGACCACGAGCGCGGAGTTGTTCCCTTTGCCGGGCGCACAGGAAACCTGGCTGGCTGATACGCCCGGCCTGCGCCAAGTGGACTTTTGGGAAGTGGACAAAGACGACATGCAGTTCTGCTTTCCAGAGTTTGCGCCGCATTTGGGCGAGTGCAAGTTCGCCAACTGCCGCCACCATACCGAGCTGGGCTGCGCTGTCCGCGCTGCCGTGGATGCAGGCACAATTGACACGCGCCGCTACCAAAGTTATTTGCAAACGACGGAGCAGGAATAGCCGCGCTAGAAGAAGAATTGGAGTGCATCTTCGCCGTCCAAAGGAAAGGCGGCAGGAAGTGCGAACCCCAAGTGATTGCGATTGACGCTTGAGGTTCGCGCGAGGCTTCAGATGGGACAACAAGGCAACATATGATGACTGCGCCATTCCGCACTCAGCAGACGGTTCCCTTCCCATCTAAAACCGACGTTGCACCCGCCTCTAGGGGCGGGTGAGGATTGAAACGGGACGCGCAGGGCAATAGCGTCATCGCAGGCCATGGTTGCACCCGCCTCTAGGGGCGGGTGAGGATTGAAACAGGAACTGCCCATCCCACACGCCCGTCTGGTCGGAGGTTGCACCCGCCTCTAGGGGCGGGTGAGGATTGAAACGCATCGTGATACAAAAAAGCCCCTGCGGGTGAAAGAACAACTGTCTTTCACCCGCAGGGGCTTTAACATGCGCCGCTTAGTCTACCGGGTCTTGGGCTTCCTCCTCGCGCGGGGCGGCGGTCGGCGAAGGCGGGATGGCCCGGCCATCAATGCGGTCTGTGCCGCCATAAGCCAAAGCGTCTGGGGGGATTTGCTTGTGCATTACGCGCCGCCCTAGCCAGTTGGTGAAGTTGTCGTAGAGAAGATAGGCGCATGGCACGACAATCAGTGTCAGCAATAGCGAAAGCGAGATGCCGCCGATAGTCACCACGCCCAGCGACTGCCGGAAGCCTGCTCCACGTCCCAGCGCGAGGGCAGTCGGCAGCGACGAAACAATGACGGTAAAGGTCGTCATCATAATAGGCCGCAGACGGGTCGGCCCGGCTTCCAAAAGGGCATCCACGCGCTTGTAGCCGCGTGAGCGCAGCGTGTTGGTGTAATCCACCAGCAGAATGGCATTTTTGTTGACAATCGCATTGAGCAGCACAAAGCCAATCATGGCGATGAGACTCAGCGGCTCATGCGCGATGTACAGGGCTATCATGCCGCCTGCCCACGCCTGCGGCAAGGACAGCATAATAGACAGCGGGTACAGCATGTTGTTGAACAGCGACGCCATCAGCATATAAGTCAGCACGATGCCGAGCAGAAAAGCTGTCATCAAATAGCCGCCCTCGCGGGAAATGCTTTTGGACTCGCCGCCGAACGAGTAACTCACCTGGCCCAAGCTTAGCTTTTGCAGCTTGGCATTGAGCGCCGAAGAGGCATTTCCAGGCTGAAATCCTGGCTGCAAGTAAGCGGTGATGGCAATCTTGCGCTGCCGATCCAGGCGGTCGATCTTCACTGGGCCGGAGCCAACTGTCACCTGCGCCACATCGCCCAAGTGAATGGGCACTCCATTCTGGTAGCCTACAATGACATTAGAGACCACCTGCGGGTTGCTGCGGTCAGCATTGGCAAGCTGCACGCGAATGTTATACTGCTGGCCATCCACGGGGTCGCGGTACTTGGACGTGATGTTGCCCGCAACCGAGTCCGCCATGGTGTTCGCCACTTGCTGCAAACTAAGGCCATATTCGGGTGCCAGAACGCGATCCAAACGCACCTGCACTTCGGGCTGGGCATTCTTAAACGACACGTCCACATTGTAAGCGCCGGGTGTTTGCGACACCAATTGCTTGACTTGCTGCGCGGCAGACAAAAGCTGGCTGAAGTCCGGGCCGGTCAGGTCTACTTCCAAGGGCGGCGAACCGCCGCCAAAGCCGCTGACGTTGGCGGGCAAAATGCGCGCGCCGGGAATGTTTTGCGTCAGCTTCTTGATCTGCAGTGCGACGTCAACATCCGACCGGCTGCGCAGATGCTCATGCTTCCAGAACGTCACCGAGTCCAGAATGCTTTTGCGGTCATACAAGGTTAGGTCTACATGGGCGTACTGGGTGCCGGTCGCATTCTGCCCTGGCCCGGCATCGCCGATAGTTGTGGAAAGAAACTTCGTGTCGCCATTAAGCTCAGGATTGCGGCGGATGGCGCTTTCAATCCGGTCTGTGATGCGTTTGGTATAGTCCAAAGAAACGCCGGGCGGCCCCTGCACCTGCACCGATACCTCGTTCTGATCCTGCTCAGGCGAGAAGCGGAAGCCGAGCTTGCTGCCGACCAGCATAAATACCAGGACAACAATAAGGTTACCGATAGCGACAACAATCCACGGATGCCGCAGCGCATTGCCCAGCACGCGCTGATACCAATGCTCCACGTGTCCGAAGCCACGGTCAAATGCTCCCGCAAAGCCTGTGTCGTACTCTACCCGCTCGCCCTTTTTGTACCAGCGCGCCGCCAGCATCGGAGTGAGCGTAAAGGAGACAAACAGCGAGAACAGGGTCGCCACGGCCACAGTAATGCCAAACGACCGGAAGAACTCGCCGATGACCCCGCCCATAAATGCAATCGGCAAAAAGACCACAATGTCCACAACGGTCAATGTAATCGCCGCATAGCCAATCTCCGAACGTCCATTAATGGCGGCGACCACCGGCTCCTCGCCCAGCGATAGGTGCCGGTTGATGTTTTCCAGCACCACAATGGAGTCGTCCACAAGAATGCCGACCGCCAGCGACAGGCCAAGCAGGGACAATGTGTTCAGCGTAAAGCCGAACGCATACAGCGGCATAAACGTCGCGATCATGCATGTCGGAATGGCAATCGCCACGATAATCGTGCCGCGCACGTTGTGCAGAAAGATGAAGACGACGAGAACGGCAAGCAGTGCCCCGATAAACAACGAGGCGACGACATCGTTGAGGTTGTTGGTGACGTCCTGCGACTGGTCGGTGGATGTGATGAAGCGAATGTCGGGAGGCAGGATGCGCTGCAAGCTTTGCAACTGCTTCTTCACGCTGGCAACTGCGGCCAGAGTATTGCCATCCGTCGTTTTCAGCACATCAATGCCGACGGCTTCCTGGCCGTTCAGATAGGCATCTTGTGTCTTTTCCGACCCTGTGTCCTGGATATTGGCAATGTCGCCCAGAGCAATGGTCTGGCTGGTGTTGTTGCCGGACGTGATGGTTGTCCCAGAAACGCTGCCATTGGCGCTGGTGGTTTGGCCAGCTGCACCGGTGCCGGCAAAGGTCAGGCGCAGGTTCTTGATTTCATTAACACTGGCGAACTCGCCCACCAAACGAACGTTGTAGTAGCTGTTGCCTGTTTGGATAAAACCGCTGGACACGTTGACATTGGCATTGTTGATAGCCTGTGCCAGCTGCGAGATAGTGATGCCATACGCGGCCAGTCGGTCGGCAGGCACGGAAACCCGGATTTCGCGCTGAGCGGCCTGGGCGATGTTGACCGACCCAACATCCGTGGCCTGCTCTAAAGCAGGCTGCACGATATTGGTGGCGATGGACTGCAATTCGCGCAGGGGACGCTTGCTGCTTTCCATGCCCATGTGCATAATCGGCTGGCCGCTGGTGTCGGCTTTGATGACGGCAGGAGCGTCAGCATCAATCGGCAGCGCCTTGCGGATCGCATCCACCTTCTGGATTACGTCCGAAGACGCCGCGTCAATGTTCGTGCCGAAGTAGAACTGAATGGAAACGATGGACACGCCTAGCTCGGAATACGAGTCAATCTCCTGAACGCCGCTGACGCCGCTGATGGCATCCTCCACCGGCTTGGTAATCAGGGTTTCCATTTCCTGCGGGTTGGTGCCTGCGTAGGTTGTGCGCACGGTCACGCGCGGGAAGTCCACCCGCGGGTTCAGCTCGGCAGGCAGCCGGAAGTACGACAGCAGGCCCAGGACGAGAAACGCCCCCACGAACATAAGAATAACAACTGGACGGGCAATGGCAAGGCGTGTCAGCCCCATAATGTCCTCACTTCTCTAAAATACATCTACTTCAATACCAAGTCCAACACCTAAATATCCAACACCTAAGCAAGCTAAAGCGCGGCCACAGTGGCCGGAGCGTTCTGCCCGCCGCCTGGCGCATTCACCACTTTGATCTTGTCGCCGGGATTGACAAGGTTCTGCCCTGTCGTAATCAGCTGATCGCCTGGCCGCAGGCCACTGGTCACTTCGGCTTGATTGGGCGTCACCAATCCCAATGTCACAGGTTTTGCCACGGCTTTGCTGCCCGGCCCCACCACAAACACCTGCTGAGGCGGCAGCGTCGTTCCCCCGGTCGCCGTGCCCGAGCTGGTCGTGTTGATCTGAAACTGCCCCGCGTTTTGGACATCCACCAGCGCGCCGACCGGCACGACCACGACGTTGCGCTTGACCTGCGTGATCAGACTGCCGCGCGCGAACATGCCGGGCCGCAGCTCCTGGCGCGGGTTGTCAATGGCGACGCGCAGCGCGAAGACCCGACTGGTTGCGCTGGCTGCGGGGTAAACCGCCACCACTCTGCCCGTGTATGTCTTGCCCGGCAGCGCGTCCGCCTGGACTTGAACGCTGTTGCCGACCGATGTTTGCGCAAAGTCTGTCTCCGAGATGGTGGGCGCGTAATAAACCGTGCGCACGTTGACAATGCGCATGACTGTTGTGGTCGGCGTGGCGATCTGTCCCGGTTCGGTTTGGCGAGCGGCGACAATGCCGTCAATGGGCGAGACGATAGACGCATAGCTGACCTGCTGCTGGTCAAAGCGCACCTGCGCCTGCGCCTGCGCGACAGCGGCCTGCGCGGCCTGGATTTGCTGCTTGCGCACCAAGACTTGCCGCTCGCTGGAGACTTGATTGGCGAGATTGGCCTGCTGCTCCCGCACCTGCTCCAGCGCATACGAAATATCCTGCGAGTAGTTGCCTGCCTGCGTCAGCGACAGCGCAGCTTTGGCATTGTTGTAGGTTTGCAGGTTGACCGTGTAGGTAGTCTGCGCCGTGTCTAAGTCGGCGCGGGCAATCGCGCCCTGCGCGAACAGCGCCTGGTTGCGCTTGAGCGTGATGGCCGCGTTGCTTAGGTTAGCTTGGGCCTGCTCCACCGAGGCTTGTCCTTGCAGCACTTGCTGAGGCCGCGCGCCCTGCTTGACTTTGGAATAGTTGTACTGCGCGGCGGCAACCTGCGCGCGGGCGGTCAGGATGTTCTGCTTGGCCTGCGACACTTGTATCTGGTAATTGGTCTGCGCCTGCGCGAGCTGCGCCTGCGTGTTCTGCACATTGGCCTGCGCCTGCCGGACAGTAGACTGCAAATCCGTCGTGT
>JAABUQ010004798.1_pt1 | contig 22503 bp, 16 predicted proteins | sample 5560001 | NCBI WGS metagenome assembly JAABUQ01 (sample SAMN10711888, study PRJNA513371) | rock metagenome | isolation source: Antarctica rocks | place: Antarctica: Victoria Land, Finger Mt nord | collected 2015-12-18 | reverse complement strand
CCCGCCGAAGTTACCCCCGCCGAAGTTACCCCCGCCGAAGTTACCCCCGCCGAAGGTGCCGCCGCCAACGGTCGGCGAGCCGCCGAAAGTGCCTCCACCGAAAGTGCCGCCGCCGAGGGTGCCGCCACCGAGGGTGCCGCCACCGAAAGTCGTGGTGCCGGTGGTAGAGCCAGGGCCAGTGATGAAGCTCGGCGTGCCGCCAAAGAGCGTCCCGGTCCCGCCGGGCGCGAAGGTCGGCGAGCCGCCGAAGCCCGTTCCGAAGTTGCCGCCGGTGAAGGTCGGCGAGCCGTTGAACGTCCCCCCGCCGACGGTCGTGCCGGTGGGATTGCCGATCGGCGTGCCGGTGAAGCCCGTGGTGAGCCCGCCAGGCGTGAACCCGTTGCCAGGCCCGAAGCCCGTGATGCTCCCGGTCGGGAAGCCACCCAAGCCACCACCACCAAAGGTCGGCGAGCCACCGAAGGTGCCCCCGCCAACGGTCGGCGAGCCACCAAACGTCCCCCCGCCGACGCCCGTCCCGAAGCCGCCGCCGCCAAAGGTCCCCCCGCCGACAGTTCCGCCACCGGTGCCCGTGAAGGTCCCGCCGGTCGACGTGGTGGTGGTCCCGGTCGAACCGCCGCCGGTGGAGGTGGTCGTGGTCCCCGTCGAGCCGCTGCCGGTTGAGGTGGTCGTGGTTCCGGTCGAGCCGTTGCCGGTGGAGGTGGCTGCCGCGGAGGTCGTGGTGAGGAATGCCGATGACAGGGCATGGGCGTTCAGCGAAGCGGAGTGGTTCGCCGCTGCCCGATTGGCATGAACGGCGCGACCATGATTTTGCCGGGCGATGGTCGCATGCGGAACGGCGCGGTGCGTCACGGGGACTTGCCCGGCGTGCACCAAGACCGTCGGCATGACCCGCTCATCCAGTTGCTCCAGAGGGCGGAGGGCCCGGGCCGGCTTGCGACGATTATGGTTCATCGGTGGTTCCTCACGGTGGATTGCGGCGAGTAAGGCCGTCGCTCGCGGTGACGCGACGATGGTGAGACGATCGCGAGTCTGAAGCTGGAATACCTAGTCTATCCCGCACAGACCATGCCGGCCGGCAAAAATTCTCAAATCCGGCTCGAACGCGGGGTCTAGCTCGTGATTCGGGAGATTCCACGGACCTCTCTGGGTGGCTGGTTGGTCTCCGCCCCCGAGCCACCCAGCAAAGAGCATCGAAACTCCAGAATCGAGAGCGACGCCCGGTGGGACGGTCACCCGCTCGGGATCGCTTGCGTCCGGAGCGTGCGGTCGTTAGGGTTTAGGCGTTGCCGCCGAAGGGGTTCCGAACGCCGCTCTGGATGCGAGGTGGGGGGATATGGTACGGGTCGGGGTGGGATTGCTGGGCCTCGGGACGGTGGGAGGCGGGGTCGCCCGCCTGCTGGCGGGGGGGGCGGAGCGGATCGCCAGGCGGACCGGGTGCCGGCTGGAGGTGCGGCGGGCGGCCGTGCGCGACCTGGACAAACTCAGGGCGGTGACCTTGCCCGCCGGCCGGCTCGTGACCGACCCCCGGCGCGTGATCGACGACCCGGAGGTGGCCATCGTCGTCGAGGCGATGGGCGGGACCGACCCGGCCTTGCCGCTGGTCCTCGCGGCGCTGGCGGCCGGCAAGGACGTGGTGACGGCGAACAAGGCGCTTCTGGCCGAGCACGGGCGCGAGGTCTTCGCGGCGGCGAGGAAACATGGGCGGGCGGTGGCCTTCGAGGGGAGCGTCGCCGGGGGCATCCCGATCGTGCAGGCCCTGGGCGTGGCCCTCGCGGCGAACCAGGTCCAGAACCTGGCGGCGATCGTCAACGGGACGTGCAACTTCATCCTGACCCGCATGACCGGCGACGGCCTGCCGTTTGACCGGGCGCTGGCGCAGGCCCAGGAACTGGGCTACGCCGAGGCCGACCCGACGCTCGACGTGGACGGCACGGACACCGCCCACAAGCTGGCGATCCTGGCGCAACTGGCCTTCGGCGCCAACGTCACCACGGCGAGCATCCCCCGCCAGGGGATCGACCGCCTGCAACTGGCCGACATCCGCTATGCCGCGGAACTCGGTTATGCCGTCAAGCTGCTGGCCCTGGCAAGGCTCTCCGACGCCGGGCTGGCGCTACGCGTGGCGCCAACCTTGGTGAAGCGCGGTCGCCCGCTGGCCGAGGTCCAGGGGCCGTACAACGCGATCCGCGTCGTCGGCGACGCCGTGGGCGACACCCTCTTCTATGGCCGAGGCGCCGGGGCGATGCCCACGGCCTCGGCGGTCGTCGCCGACCTGATCGACGTGGCCGTCGGCCGCACGGCGCTGACCTTCCGCGCCCTGGGCCTCTGGTCCGACGAGCCCGGGCCCCCCTTGGCGACGGCCGATCAGGTGCGCAGCCGGTACTACCTGCGGTTCACGATCGCCGACCGCCCGGGCGTCCTGGCCTCGCTGGCGCACGTGCTGGGCCTGCACGGCATCAGCATCGCCAGCGTCATCCAGCACGACCCCGGCGACGACGCGCCGCCGGACGCGCCGGTGCCCCTGGTCATCATGACCCACGTCGCCACCGAGGCCGGGCTGTTCAAGGCCCTCACGCAGATCGACCGCCTGGACGTCGTCCGCGCCCCGAGCGTCTGCCTGGGCGTGGAAGACTGATCCGCCCTTCCTTTCCGATCCGATCCGATCCGAGCGAGCCCCGCCGATGAAGTACGCGATCGTGATCCCCGACGGCGCGGCCGACGAGCCGCAGGCCACGCTCGGGGGCCAGACCCCCTTGCAAGCGGCTCGGACGCCGGAGATGGATGCGGTGGCGCGCGAGGGGGTCCTCGGCCGGTCGCGGAACGTCCCCGATCAATTCCTGCCCGCCAGCGACGTGGCGACCCTCAGCCTCCTTGGCTACGATCCCCTGCTTTACTACACCGGCCGCGCCCCGCTGGAAGCCGCGGCCGTGGGCGTCCCGCTCGGGGTGGGGGATTGGGCCGTCCGCTGCAACCTGATGACGATCCGCGACGGGCTCCTCTCCGACTTCACCGCCGGCCACATCACCAGCGAGGAAGGCCGCCCCCTGATGGCCGCCCTCCAGGAGGCGCTGGGCGGCGGCCTGATCGAGTTCCACCCCGGCGTCAGCTACCGCAACCTGATGGTCCACCGCGCCCCGGCCCCCTTCGGCGCCGACACCCTCACCACCCCCCCGCACGACGCCCCCGACCAGCCCGCCGCCGACCACCTTCCCCGCGGCTCGGGGTCGGAGTTGCTGCGCGACCTGATGCGGCGGGGCTCGGAAGTCGTCCGCGACCACCCGGTCAACCGGGCGCGGGTCGCCGCGGGCAAGTCGCCGGCCAACGCCGTGTGGCTCTGGGGACAGGGGCTCGCCCCCAGCCTCCGGCGGTTCGACGAACTGCGAGGGCTGCGCGGGGCGATCCTTTCCGCTGTCGACCTCGTGCGCGGCGTCGGCCTGCTCGCCGGCTGGACGCGGGTGGACGTGCCCGGCGCCACCGGCTATCTCGACACCGACTACGCCGCCAAGGGGCGGGTCGCGATCGAGGCCCTCCAGGACTTCGACCTTGTCTGCGTCCACGTCGAGGCCCCCGACGAGGCGAGCCACGAGGGCCGCGCCGACGCCAAGATCGAGGCGATCGAGCGGATCGACCGCGACGTCGTCGGTCCCCTGCGCGCGGCCCTTCAGCGCCTTGGCGACCACCGCATCCTGATCTCCCCCGACCATGCGACCCTGTTGCGCACCCGCGCCCACGACCGCGCTCCGGTTCCCTGGGCAATGGCCGGCACGGGCCTCGCCGCCTCGGGCTTCCCGTACGATGAAGCCTCGGCGGCGTCCGCGGGCGGGCCGTTCCTCGACCGGGGCTTTACCCTGATGGATGCGTTCCTGGCCTGAGCAATGGGAGTCTCGCCGATGCCGGACCTCCTGATTTCCGGGCGCCCGAAGCCCGAACTCCTGACTGAGGCCTCGCCTGGTCTCCGCAATGGTGACCATCTCGATCAGCCGACCTTCCACGCGCTGTATGGAGCGATGCCCGAGGATTTCCGGGCCGAACTCATCGAGGGCATCGTGTTCATCCCCTTCTCCGTCTCGACCGATCACGCGGGCGATCACTCGGTCATCGCGTTCTGGTCGCAGTTCTACAGCTTCGCGACACCCGGCACGCGGACGCTCCTCGACCCGACGTTCATCCTCGGGCCGAAGAATGAGCCCCAACCCGACGTCGCGTTGATCGTCCTGCCCGAATACGGGGGGCAGACGCGGAAGGAAGGAGGCTTCGCCGCCGGCGCCCCGGAACTGGTCGCCGAGGTCGCATACAGCAGCTATGCATACGATTTACACAGCAAGAAACGCGCCTACGAGGCCGCGGGCGTCCGCGACTATCTCGTGCTCAATCTGGCGGAGAAGCGGCTCGAATGGTTCGCCCTCGTCGCGGGGAGGTTCGAGGCCAAGGCGCCTTCCGGAGACGGCCTCCTCCGGTCGGAGAATTTCCCCGGACTCTGGCTCGACCCCGTCGCGACGATGGCGAGGGACGGGGCCGGGGTGACTCGCGCCTTGCAGCGGGGCCTGGACTCCCCCGAGCACGCCGCGTTCGCGGAGCAGTTGCGGGCGAGGGCGACGGGACAATGAGGTTCGGCGTCAAGCGGCTCATGATCGGGACCGCCCTCGTCGCCGACCTGTTCGGCCTGGTCCTGGCGGCCACGAGGGGGGGGCGAGGCAACTCCGGTTGCTGGTGCGGCTGGCACGGCGTCTCTCCTTTCTTTCGCGTGGTCGCAAGGCTGGAGGTGAATCGCGGGGCGTGCCCGTTCCACCAGTCGATTACTACCCGCGAGTGGCTGTCGTTAGCGTCGATGGCCGCCGCCCTCGTATTCCTGTCGGCGATGCTCGTGCGTCGTGGCCGTGCGGCCGGGCAGTCAAAGGATCGGGACAAGAAGAGTCGATCCGATTTTGGGCCTTCCTAGGGTGGGCACCGCCCACCGATCCCTCTGCCAGCCTTGAAGATCGGTGGGCGGTGCCCACCCTGCGGGGCTGATCCGGGTCCAGGAGATTGGAATCGTGCCCCTACTGGTCCAGAAGTTCGGCGGCACCAGCGTCGCCAATTCCGACAAGGTCCTGGCCGCGGCCAGGCGCGCCATCCGGGCGCACCAGCGGGGCGAGCGCGTCCTGGTGGTCGTGTCGGCGCGGGGGCACACCACCGACGAGCTGATCGCCCTGGCGCGCGAGATCCACGAGCACCCCCCGGCGCGCGAGATGGACATGCTCCTGTCCACCGGCGAGCAGGTCAGCGTGGCGCTCATGGCGATGGCCATCCAGGCGCTCGGCGTCCCGGCGATCAGCTTCACCGGGGCGCAAATCGGCATCGTCACCGACAGCTTCCACACCAAGGCCCGCATCCGCAACATCTCGACGGAGCGGATGGTGCAGGCGCTGGACTCGGGCAAGATCGTGATCGTCGCGGGGTTCCAGGGCGTCGACGAGCAGTACAACATCACGACGCTCGGCCGGGGCGGCTCCGACACGACCGCCGTGGCCCTGGCCGCGGTGCTGGGGGCCGACGCCTGCGAGATTTACACCGACGTCGACGGCGTGTACACGACCGACCCTCGCGTCGTGCCCGAGGCCCGCAAGATCGACCGCATCAGCTATGACGAGATGCTGGAGCTTGCCAGCCTCGGCGCCGGGGTAATGCACTCGCGCTCCATCGAGTTCGCCAAGAAGTACGGGGTGCCGATCCACGTGCGTAGCTCGTTCTCCGACGCCCCCGGCACCTGGATCGTCGGCGAGGGCGACGCCCGCAGGCTCGGCGCCAGCGTCACCGGCGCGGCGCTGGCGAAGGACGAGGCGCGGATCACGGTGCTGGGCGTGCCCGACCGCCCCGGCGTGGTCCACACCCTCTTCCGCACGATCGCCGGGGCGAACCTCGTGGTCGACATGATCGTGCAGAACGTCGCCACCGCGGGGACCACCGAGGTCAGCTTCACCGTCGCGGAGGACGACCTGGAGGAGATGCTGGCGGTCGTCCAGGGCGCCGCCCAGGTCATCGGCGCCGGGGGCGTCGCGCACGAAGCGGGCGTCGCCAAGGTCTCGGTCGTCGGCATGGGGATGCGCACCCACACCGGCGTCGCCACGGCGATGTTCGCGGCCCTGGCCGCCGAGGGCATCAACATCGAGATGATTACCACCAGCGAGATCAAGATCAGCGTCCTGGTCGACCGCGCCGTCGGCGCCCAGGCGCTGCGGGCCGTCCACAAGGCGTTCGAGCTCGACTACCAGGCCCGCGACCTGCCCGGCGAGTTCACCCCCCGGCGCGTGTCGCGGGCCGCACCCACGACGGTCCCCGCCGAGAACGGGGGGACGGACCGCCCCGCGCCCGGCATGGAAGACCTGGTCATCTCCGGCGTGGAGCTGGACGAGAAGCAGGCGCGGATCACCCTGGACAACGTCCCGGACCGCCCCGGCTACGCCGCGGGGGTCTTCCGCGAGATTGGCGACGCGGGCGTGCTGGTCGACATGATCGTGCAGAATGTCAGCCGCGCGGGCAACACCCTGCTGTCCTTCACCGTCCCCCGCGCCGAGGCCGACCGCGCCGCCCAGGCCGCGCGCCAGGCCGGGCCCGGCGATGTGACGGTCGAGCCGGCCATCGCCAAGCTGTCGGTCCTGGGCGTCGGCATGCGGACCCACACCGGCGTCGCCACGAGGATGTTCGGCGCACTGGCGGAGCGGGGCATCAACATCGCCCTGATCAACACCAGCGAGGTCCGCATCAACGTCGCCACCGACGTTGACCGCGGCCGGGAGGGCCTCGACTGCCTCCGCCACGCCTTCCACCTGCCGGTCGAGGGCTCGTGAGGTGAGCCCCGCATCCCCCGAGCAGACTCCCCCGCCGCCGACGACCCCGGCCATCGGGCCCGGCGCGGCCCCCGCCTGGCCGTACCTCCTGGCCCTCGTCGGACTGGTCGCCTGTGGGATCGCCTTCGGGCTGGTGGCGATGGCGGCCAGGCGGAACGTCCCCGGCAACCTCGATCGCCTGGTGCTCGATTGGGTCGTCGCCAATCGCGCCGACTGGCCGGGCGTCACCCGGTTCTTCCGGGCCTACACGGTGATCGGCAACCACGGGGTCTCCGCCGTGGTCATCGCGGTCCTCACCGCCGCGATCTTTGCCTTGCATCAAGGGGGAGTCGGCAACCTCGGCCGGGGCGAGGCCCTGTTCTTCTTCCTGGTGACGCAGAGCGGCGAATTCCTCAACAACACGATCAAGCTGGCCTTCCGCCGCGACCGCCCCCCGATCGCCGATCGCCTTGTCGCGGAGTCCACCTTCAGCTTTCCCAGCGGCCACAGCGCCTTCGGCGCCCTGATCTTCGGGATGCTCGCCGCGCTGCTCGCCCGCAGCCTGGCCGGACGCGTCTCGCGAGGATTCGCCGTCGGCCTGTGCCTGTTCCTGGCCTTCCTGCTCGCCGGCAGCCGCGTCTGGCTCGGCGTGCATTACGCGACGGACGTGGTCGGCGGCCTGGTCGTCGGTTTTTCCTGGGTCGTCGCCGCCTGGCTGATCCGCGATCGGCTGGGAAGCAGAAGCAGAAGCAGAAATTAACCACGGAGCCACGGAGGACACGGAGAAAATTCTCAAGATTTGAGTCTACTCCGTGGCTCCGTGGTGAGTTCCCTTGTCGCCCGCCCGGCCGGAAGCGATGATGAGAGGGTTCCCCCTTCCTCTTGATCGCAGGTCCCTCGAAGTCTCGGGAGCGTCCGCGATGGCAAGCCACGGTCAGGTCGATGTCAACGTCGCACCGGCCCAGGCGGGCATGCCGGGGCACACGGCCGATCGAGAAATCGGCGAGGACGCCGTGCCGGCCCTGAGATCGATCCCCGCCACGCTGTCCGTCATGCTTCCCGCCATCCTGCATCCCGAGGCCGACGGCGGCTACTGGGCCGAGGTGCCCGCTTTGCCCGGCTGCGTCACGCAAGGCGATAGCCTCGAAGAGGTCGTGGCCAACGTCCGCGAGGCGGCCGAAGGATGGCTCCTGGCCAACCACGACCGCCAGACCGGCGCCTCTCCCGCCACCCCGGCGCCGCGATGAAACCCGTCTCCGGGAAGCGGATGGCCAAACTCGACGAGGCAAAGGGGTGGCTCCTCATCCGCGTCAACAGCAGCCACCGCGTCGATAGCCGGCCCGGCAGCCCGCTCAACGTCATCGTCCCGGTCCACGGCAACCGCGACCTCCGCACCGGGACGCAGCGGAGCATCATGCGCGACGCAGGGTTGACGGACGCCGACCTCTGACTTCCGCGGGGCGAGGTAGGCTCCGAAAATCGGCCCGAGCCCAACGGCGACGGCGGATCAAGCCGTCCCGTTCGCCTTGTCGCCCGCCCGGCCGGAAGCGATGATGAGAGGGTTCCCCTCCAAACACCTTGGCAACCGGGATGGCCGAGCCGTGGCGACCGCTGAAACGACCATGCCAACGCCTCCGACCCTTCCCCGGGTCTTCAAGCCGGAACTGCTGGCGCCGGCGGGCGACCGGACGTGCCTGGTGGCGGCGATCGAGAACGGGGCCGACGCGGTCTATTTCGGCCTCCAGGGGCACAACGCCCGCGCCCGCGCCACGAACTTCGACCCGGACGAGCTGCCCGAGGTGATGGCCCTGCTGCATCGGCGGGGGGTCAAGGGGTACGTGACGCTCAACACCCTGGTCTTCCCCACCGAGCTTCCCGGGGTCGAGGCGCTCGTTCGCAAGGTGGCCGAGGCCGGGGTGGACGCGGTGATCGTGCAAGATCTGGGGCTCGTCCGCCTGATCCGCGCCGTCACGCCCGACCTGGAAATCCACGCGTCGACCCAGATGTCGATCACCAGCGTCGCCGGGGTCCGGCTGGCGCGGGAACTCGGCTGCTCACGCGTGATCCTGGCGCGGGAACTCTCGGTCCGCGAGATCGGCAAAATCCTGGAAGGGTCCCCCCTGCCCGTCGAGGTCTTCGTGCACGGGGCGCTGTGCGTGGCCTACTCCGGCCAGTGCCTGACCAGCGAGGCCCTCGGTGGGCGGTCGGCCAACCGCGGAGAGTGCGCCCAGGCGTGCCGGATGCCCTATGAGGTCGTTTGCGACGGCAAGCCCGTGGACCTCGGCGATATCACCTATCTGCTCAGCCCGCAAGACCTCGCGGCGTTCGAGGTGGTGCCGGAGCTGGTGCGGTTGGGCGTGGCGAGCCTCAAAATCGAGGGGCGGCTGAAGACGCCGGAGTACGTCGCGAACATCACCCGCAACTATCGCCGCGCGATCGACGAGGCCACCGCCGGCCACCCCGCGCAGTTCTCGACGCGCGAGGTGCAGGACATGGAAATGTCGTTCTCGCGCGGGTTCAGCCGCGGGTTCCTGGGTGGGAATAACCACAAGATGCTCGTCCGGGGCGACTACGCCAAGAAGCGCGGCATCTTCCTCGGCCACGTCGCCGCGATCGACGGCCCGCGCGTCCGGCTCGATCTGGCCGCGCCGATCCGGCCGGGCGACGGGGTCGTCTTCGACGGCGACGACGCCTCGGGCGTCCCCGAGCAGGGGGGGCGGGTCTACGAGGTCCGCAAGGCGGGGTGTGCTCCGACAAGCGCCGACGGCCTCTCGGGAGGTTCCGCCGACCTGGCCTTCGGTCGCCGCGACCTCGACCTCCGCCAGCTTCACGCCGGCCAGAAGGTCTGGAAGACCGACGATCCGGAGCTGACCCGCCGCCTCCGCGCGACCTTCGAGGGGCCGCCCCGCCGGAAGGTCGACCTCGACCTGGCCGTCGTCGCCGTCGCGGGTGAGCCCCTCGCGCTGGAGGGGACCACGGCCTCGGGCCACCGTGCCCGGGTCGTCGCCGACGCGCCCCTCGCGGCGGCCGATCGGCTGCCGGCGACGCCCGAGGACCTGCGCGCCCAGTGCGGGCGGCTCGGCGGGACGGCGTATGAGCTACGCGCGTTCGGGGCGACGATCATGGGGGCGCCGATGGTCCCCAGGAGCCTCATGAATCAGCTTCGGCGCAACCTGATCGCGCGCCTCGACGACCTGGCGGGCTCGGCCCCCGCCCGGCGATTGGCGGCGGGTTCCGTGCTGCCGGCGCTGCGCCCCTCGTTGGCGGGCAGGGACCCTTGCGAAGGCCCGCCGGCCCTCTCGGCGCTCTGCCGGACGACCGAACAAGCGGTCGCGGCGGTCCGTTCCGGCCTCCGGGCGATCGCCCTGGAATTCCAGGATATCAAGCCGTATGCGGCGGCCGTCGCGGCGGTGAAGCGAGAGGCCCCCGACGCGGAAGTGGTCCTGGCGACCCCGCGCATCGAGAAGCCCGGCGAGGGCAACCTCTTCCGGTTCCTCGCCCGCCAGGGGGCCGATGGCTGGCTCGTCCGCAACGCGGGGGGGCTGGCCTTCTGCGCCGGCGAGGGAATTCCCTTCGTTGCCGACTTCGCCCTGAACGCCGCGAATGAACTCTCCGTGGCGCACCTGATCGACCTGGGGGCCCGCCGCGTCACCGCGTCCTATGATCTGAGCTTCGACCAGCTCGACGACCTGCTGCGCGCCGTCCCCGCGGAGTGGCTGGAGGTGGTGATTCACCAGCACATGCCGATGTTCCACATGGAGCACTGCGTGTTCTGCGCCTTCCTGTCGCCGGGCACCGACGCGACCAACTGCGGGCGTCCCTGCGACACCCACGAGGTCAAGCTCAAGGACCGCGTCGGGATGGAGCATCCCCTCAAGGCCGACATCGGCTGCCGGAACACGCTGTACAATGCCGTCCCCCAGACCGCCGCCGAATACCTGCCGAGGCTGGTTGCGAGGGGCGCGCGTCACCTGCGCGTCGAGTTCCTCGACGAATCGCCCGCGGACGTCGCGCGGACGCTCGCCCTCTACGCCGACGCGATGGCGGGCCGTCGCGACGCCCGGACGCTCTGGAAGGAGTTGAAGGCGACGAACCGCTACGGGGTGACTCGCGGTCAGCTCGCGGTCTTGTAGCGGTACGGGGCGACGACGGTCAGCATGAACCAGAAGTGGCACAGGCTGCCGGCGAGCACGAACAGATGGAACAGCTCGTGGTGCCCGAAGACCCCGGGCCGGATCGAGGGCCATTCCATGAGGTTGATCCCCGCCCCGACGCTGTAGAACAGCCCGCCGTAGAGGATCGGCCGCAGCGCCCGGTGGCTGGTCCTGCGCGCGATCTCGAAATAGCAGAGGACCGCCGCCCAGCCCATCCCGACGTAGAATCCGGTCGCAAGCGTCAGGGGGAGCCGCCCCCGGACGAGATTCACGACCGACCCGGCCGCCGCCATGCCCCAGATCAGGGCCAGGACGTTCCGGCGCCAGCGCCCTAGCAGCAAGGTCCAGGCGATCGGCGTCGCCGTGCCGGCGATCAGCACGAAGATGCCGATGTAATCGGCCGTCTCGAACGCCGAGGTCTGCGCGGCGGGCAGCCGGACGCCGTGATACAGGGTGCTCGCCCCGTAGCAGACGCCCAGGCTGAGCCCAAAGACCAGCAAGCTGACCCATCTGCCGCGGTCGCTCGCGGCGCGCCTCAACAGCAGCCAGGTGGCAGGCAAGGCCAGCACCAGCCCGGTGCAATGGCTCCATGCGCTGATCGGCTCTCGCAAGTTCGTCCAATCCATCCGGCCGGCCCATCCGCACTGGTGTGAAAACTGGATCTCAGAAACTCCTCGCAGTTTTCATGCCGGTTCGGGCGGTTCTGGGACGAGTTCGCCGCGGAGCGTCGTCACGGCGTGGCCGCCGAGAATCGCCCGATCGCCCGCGAGCCGGATGCGCACCACGCCCCGACACCTGCTGGCCGAGGAGTTCGCGATTCCCCAGACGACCGCCCCAGAAAAGGCTGAGCGTTCAGTCAGGAGATCACAGTGACATTTGATTGTTTTTGATAGTTCTATTCCAGACTATTTCGGCGTGAGCATCGACTAACTTGGGCATCAATTATTTCCAGTATTTTGGGCGATCGGACATGAATCCAACTACGATCAATATTTTTAAAGTTATTTTCGTTATCTATGACTAATACTTTCATAAATAATAAATTATCTTCCTTTCCAAATATTATTATAACGGTATTTCCATATTTTATGTATTTAAATGTTATCAAAGGTGATGGATTATAATATGAGAATTGATTATAAACATTGTAAGCGCCTAATTCTTTGTACAGCTTCGTCGCGATGTCCGCGGGAAAGGCTTCTCCTCGATGGTCAGGAAATCGCGACAAGACATCTTCAGCCGATCCCCTATCCGGGATGCTCACCTCGCCGGACAGCATGTACATCCGGACACTCCGCGGCTCGCTCACAACCATACGGCCTAGATCGCCGAAGGCGCGTTGGATAAACCGCTGGAAGTACCTGACCGAATCCGCCTCACGGACTTTTTCATTTAACCTTGTAGTAGTATTCCGGTGTGCGACTTTTTGCACAACCAAAGCGAGCCCAAAAGCCACTATGGCGACACAGTAACACATCTCTTTAATAGTAAAATTATTCTTTTTTTTAAAATTAATATCTTTAAGCATTACATGACCCATAATACAAGAGGACTGAAAGCCGCTCGGATCGACAAGACCAACGGGATCATTGCCTACATATCGGTATATGTTCGCGTCGCCGGCTTCCAACCCGAGCGCGCCACGTTCGAACGGGGACGGAAAGTACATGTCTCGGCGACTGAACCCCGACAACCGAGGGGTCGTCCGGCTGTTCAGCTCTGTCGCTCGCGTGTTCGACGTTTTAACGCTCCTCCGCTGTGTGCATGGGACTTGCGTAGACAACGTTACGGATCGCAATGTTGGAATTGCTTATAGATAGCGGAGGCGCGGACGAACCGTAACGCCCCGAATATCCGGCTCAATAACCAGGACCGCATCCTCCGAGTTTAGTACTGCTAGGATGTCAAGGTCTCGTGCAAAATAATTTCTTTTTCTGGTTGAGCAATTCATCAATCATAGGTGATGTGATCAGATTCCAACTCCGGTTCTCATTTTTGAAATGGCGATTCCCGTCGATGACAAAAACTCTCAAATATAATAATTTGCCTTCATTTCCAAATATTAACATCACTGTATCACAATTTTTCGTGATTTTCAAGGCCATCAGGGGCGAAGGGTCGTAATAGGAAGATTGATCATCAACACTGTCAGGTGTCAATTCCTCATATAAGTCAGGCGAAATTTGCGATGCGATTTCCCGCCCATTTTTATCGGAAAATTGGGACCAGATATCTTCAGTAGATGCCATGTTGGAAATATTTGCTTCCGGTAAACCATAAATCCGAACACACTGAGGCTCTTTCATAACCAAGTTGCCTAAATCCCCGAAGGCAGAATTCATGAAACGCTGAAATACCTTATTTGAATTAGACTGCTGAATCTTATGGTTCAGTTGCATGATAGAGTTCCGATACGCAGCATGTTGCATTAACAAAGCTAATCCGAATGATATGATCGTAATTATAAAAAATAATTCTCTAATTTTGATTTTAAAATTAAAGCTTTTCAAATTAAACATAATGAGAATTTCCAACGATGTCTTATTTTAGCCGAGGTCGAGGAACTGGCACCTGCAAGGCCCCTCCCGGTTCTACGTAAAGTCTTATTGGAGCCCCCGTATCATCGTTTGATGGCGCAGGGGCAACGCTTCCCCTAGAGCCGAAAATCGACGTTCCAAAGCCTAAATCCTGACGACTTCCTCCGAAATGCGAAAACCCCTTCGAAAAATCTACCTCTCCACTCATGTGGCATCGACCTCGAAGCGGACGCCCTGCGCCAGCGGGAGGTCGCCGCCGCCGTTGACGGTGCAGGTCTGGCGGCGCATATACGACTTCCAGGCGTCGGAGCCGGCCTCGCGGCCACCGCCGGTCGACTTCTCGCCGCCGAAGGCGCCGCCGATCTCGGCGCCGGAGGTGCCGATGTTGACGTTGGCGATGCCGCAGTCGGAGCCCTCGGCCGACAGGAACCGCTCGGCCTCGCGCAGGCGCTCGGTGAAGATCGCGGAGGAAAGGCCCTGCTCGACCCCGTTCTGGATCGCGATCGCCTCGTCGAGCGTGCGGTAGGTCATCGCGTACAGGATGGGCGCGAAGGTCTCCTCGGCGACGATCGGCATCGACGGTTTCGCCCGCACGATGGTCGGCTCCACGAAGAACCCCGGCCGGTCGATGCGGTTCCCGCCGCGGACGACTTCACCCCCCTGCGTTCTCGCGGTGTCGAGGGCCTGCATCATGCCTTCGACGGCCCTGGCGTTGATGAGCGGGCCCATCAGGACGCCGTCCTCCCTGGGGTCGCCGATCTTGATGCTTTGATACGCGTTCGCGAGCCGCTCCACGAGTGCCTCGGCGACGGACTCATGCACGATCAAGCGCCGCAGGGTGGTGCAGCGCTGGCCGGCGGTGCCGGCGGCGGCGAACAGGATGGCCCTTAAGGCGAGGTCGAGATCAGCATCGGCCGTGACGATGACGGCGTTGTTCCCGCCGAGTTCGAGCAAGGTCCGGCCCAGCCGCTTGCCGACGACCTCGGCCACCCGGCCGCCCATCCGGCAACTGCCCGTCGCGGAGATCAGGGGGAAGCGGCGGTCGGCGAGCATCGCCTCGCCCACGTCGGTCGCGTCGCCGACGGCCAGGCCGAAGACCCCCGGGCAGCCGTTGGCCTCGGCGACGCGGTTGACGATGTGCTGGACGGCCAGGGCCGTCAGAGGCGTCTCGGGCGAGGGCTTCCAGACCATCGAGTCGCCGCAGACGGCGGCCAAAGCGGCGTTCCAGGCCCAGACGGCGACCGGGAAGTTGAAGGCCGTGATGATGCCGACCGGCCCGAGCGGGTGCCACTGCTCGAACATCCGGTGCCGGGGGCGTTCGCTGGCGATCGTCAGCCCGTGGAGCTGGCGCGAGAGCCCCACGGCGAAGTCGCACATGTCGATCATCTCCTGGACTTCTCCCTCCCCCTCGGAGCGGATCTTGCCCGCCTCCAGGGTGACCAGGAGCCCCAGGTCCGCCTTGTGCGCACGCAGCGCCATCCCGATCTGCCGGACCACCTCGCCCCTGGACGGCGCGGGGACCGTCCGCCAGGAGGCGAACGCCCGGCTTGCCTCCGCCGCGACGCGGTCGAAGTCCGCCGCCGAGGCCATGCGGACGCGAGCCAGCGGCTGGCCCGTCGCCGGGTTGATCGAGGCGATCTCCTCGCCGCCCGGGGCCTCGATCCAGCCCGCGCCGCAGGCGCCGGGGTTGGTCTCGCGGAGCCCGAGCCTCCTGAATAGAGCGTCCATCGCTGGGGGATCTCCGCAACCGCGAAGTCGAGTCAAGTCGAGGGGAGGGGGCCAGGCTCCGGGCATTCTAGCCGTCCGGTTCTCGTTTGCAAATCCAGAGGGGTTGGCCCCCGGTGCGTCGCGCCCTCGGCTCTGCGAGAATCGAGGGTCGAGAACGGCCCCGGCCTCGGGGCGAGGTTGAGGGGGGAGTGGGCATGGTCGGCGACAAGGCAATGGCGATGCCGCCGGGGCGTCGGAAGATCCCGGCCTGGGCGTGGCTCGGGCTGCTGGCGATCCTGCTCCTCGACGTCTGGTGGCGCGGGCACACCTTCGGGCCGGTCGTGCGCGACCGCTGGGGCCTGGACCTCTGGCCGGTGAGCGGTTCGGAGGGGGAGCCGCTGGACTGCGACGAGGCGCTTTACACCTATTACGGCCGCCGGATGGGCGCCGGGGCGGTGATGTATCGCGACCTGACGGAATTCAAGCCCCCGGCGGGCTACTGGCTGTATGCGGCGGCCGTCGCCATTGGCGGGCCGACCGAGGCATCGGTCCGCTTCCTGCCGATCCCGATCGTGCTGGCGACCCTCCCCCTGATCTGGGGGCTGACCCTGCGACTGGCAGGGCCGGGCACCGCCTGCCTGGCCGCGGCGATCTACGCCATCGCCAGCACCGACCCCTACCTCTATGGCAACGGCTCGCAGCTCGAATTGCCCCTGAACCTCGGCGCGACCGCCGCGCTGGCGCTGATGGTCGCGGCCCTCTCGCGAGGGGGCCGGGGGCGGATCGTCGCGGCCGGGGCCTGCCTCGGGACCGCCTTCCTCATCAAGCAGGTGGCCGTCACCCACCTCGCCGTCTTCGGGATCGCGCTGCTGGTCCGACACGCCCCGCGGGGGTTGCGTTGGGCGCGAATTCGCGACCTGCTGGCCCTGGGGGTGGGCTTCGTGGCGGTGGTCTCGGCCGCCGTGGCGATCCTGATCGCGCAGGGGGCGGGGCCTTCGGCGTTCGACGACGTCATCCGCTACGGCGCCGCCCTGGCTCGCGACACGCCGCCCCCGGCGCATGCGCCGCCGACCCTGTTGCGGTGGATCGTGGGGAATTCCGACCCTCGCGACGGTTCCCTGCCCTGGCCGTTCGGGGACACGGAGTACTTGCCCTGGTGGGGGACGGGCACCTGGCCCCTCTGGTTGGGAGTCGCGGTGGCCGTCCCGTACCTCCTGCTCGGGCCAACGACCGCCGGCCGCCGCCTGGTGGCGGGGTGGACGCTCTCGGCGTGGGTTCAAGTCGCCCTGCCCGGCCTGTTCTGGCCGCATTACTACCTGCTGCCGCTGCCGGGTGTGGCCGTCGGCGTCGCCCTGCTCCTGGGCGACCTCGCCGGCCTGGCCCGGCGGCGACGGTCGTGGTGGTGTGCGTTCGCGGGCGGCCTGGGTGCCCTGACGCTGGGGGTGGGACTCGCCTGGACGGCGATGATCCAGGTGCGTGATTACCTGCTCAGGCCCCCATCGGAGCTGGGCAAGCACTGCAAGGGCGGGGAACAGTGGTTGAGCATGCGTACGATGGGCCGTGACCTGGGGCAGCGTTCGGCCGTCTGGAAGGCGCCCCGGCTCTACGTCTGGGGCTGGCAGACCCCGTTCCACGTCTACTCCGGGCTCGACGGCGTGACCCGGGAAGCGTTCGTTGATCCGCTCTTGCAGTCGGACCCCGGGGGGGCCCACCCGCTCGTCCGACCCCGGCTGGAACGGATCATGCGCGACCTGCGGGCCCGGCCGCCCGAGCTGATCGAGGTGGGCGATCCCGCCTTCCCCGCCCTGCGTGCCTTCCTCGACGCGGGCTACCGCCGATCGCACCTCGACTCTCCCAACCCCGAGGGCCGCGGGCTCTGGGTGGAGCGGGGCCATTTCCGCGAGTTCGAGACGTTCCCCGTGCGCCCGCGCCCTCGTCGCCATCGCTGAGGCCCTTGCCCGCCACCGCGAGCGATGCGATACTCCACGGCTCGCCCCTCCTTGATCCATATACGACCTTGGTGGGAACCGCCCCATGATTTCACACCCGATCCGCCTCCTGGGCCTGGCTGCGGCCCTGACCCTGCTGTTCCAGGGCGGCCGGGAGGCCACGGCTCAGTTCCCCAAGAAGCCCCGCGGCCTGGAGCCGTCGAAGGTCCTGAAGGCGCACACCGATTTCGTCAGGGGCGTGGCGTTCTCCCCCGACGGCAAGACCCTCGCCTCGGCCGGCGAGGACCTGGCCCTCGTGTGGGACGTCGCCACCGGCAAGCCGCTGCATCGCCTGGAGCCCGAGGGAGACAGCCCGAAGGCGCATCAGGTCGCCTTCGCCCCGGACGGCAAGACCCTCGCCGTCGGGGGCGTCTCCGGGCATGTCAACTTCTGGGACCCCGCGACCGGCAAGCTCCAGGGGAAGTTCCACGACCCGCAACTGGCCTGCCTGGCGCTGGCCTATTCGCCGGATGGCACGACCCTGGCCACGACCCACGACCAGAAGGACCTCATGCTCTACGACGTCAAGGCCGCCAAGCTCCGGGCCACCATCCCCGGCGGCAAGGAGAGCTTCAAGTCGTGCGCCTTTACCCACGACGGCAAGGCCCTGGCGACGATCTCGGACGAGGCGCTGACCTTCTGGGACGCGGCCACCCAGAAGCCCCGGAAGTCGGTCGCCGTGCCCGGCAACAAGGCCAACCTGGCCTCCTTCCGCGCTGTCGCCTGCTCCCCCGCGACCCCAATCGCGGCCACATTCGGCGGCGACTTCACGACCCAGAAGGCCGCGCTCTGGGACACCGCCACCTTCAAGGAGCGCGGGACCCTGAAGACCGCCCAGTTCGAGCCGAGCATCGACAGCCTCTGCTTCTCTCCCGACGGCAAACGAATCGCCAGCGGCGCCAGCGCCGAGGAGCCGGACCGCCATCAGGTCACCCTCTGGGACGCGACGACCGGCAAGCGACTCTCCACCCTCGAAGGCCCCACGGACAAGATCTCCCAGATCGCCTTCTCGAAGGACGGCCTGCTCCTCGCCGCGTCCAGCCTGGGCAAGGACCACGCCGTCCACCTCTGGGACCTCGCCAAGCGGAAGGCCCCGGCCCGGAAGAAGAACTGACCGGCCCGCGGCGGTATATCGTCCGTCAAGAGAATACTTATTTTGATGGGTGAATACCAGCGGCTCGGAACGGGCAGCCGCCCTCGGTTCGGTGAGGAGATGGCTCGATGACGAACACGGAGACTCCGACGCCGGTCCGCGTGCTCGGCATCGCCGGGAGCCTGCGGAAGGCGTCGTTCAACGCCTTGGCGCTGCGTGCGGCGGGGGAGATGCTGCCCGCGGGGATGACCCTGGAGGTCTTCGACCTCGCCCCGATCCCGCTCTACAACGGCGACGTCGAGGCCGAGGGGATGCCCGGGCCGGTGCGGGATCTCCAGCGTCGTTTCGCCGAGGCCAACGCGCTGCTGATCGCCACGCCCGAGTACAACGCCTCGGTCCCGGGCGTCCTCAAGAACGCGATCAACTGGGCCTCGCGCCCGGGTCCGTCCGGGGGCTCGCCGCTGGGTGGGAAGCCGTTGGCGATCTTCGGGGCCTCCCCCAGCTCTCTGGGAACGTTTCGCGCCCAGTATCACCTGCGGCAGGTCTGCGTGAACGTGAACCTGCTGCCGTTGCAGCAGCCCGAGGTCTTCATCGCGCAGGCGCACTTGAAATTCGACGCCCAGGGCCGCCTGACCGACGAGGACACCCGGCAGTATCTCCGCCGGCTGCTGGACGCCCTCGCGGCCTGGACGCGCCGGCTTCGGGGGGAGTCGAGGCCCTTCTGAGTTCACGATCCCTCGAATTGCCCCGGCGCGTGCTGGAGGTGGCGGAAGATCGCCTCCAGGTCACAGCGGGAGATGCCCAGCTCGGTGGCGATCGCGCGGTCGTCGGCGCCCGGGTGCATCAGTGGCAGGACGCGTGGGGCCAGGGGTCGCAGGCGGTCGGACAGGGGGGGGACGGGGGTGCGGCGGCGGTGCTCGCACCAGGGGTCTCCCAGCGAGAAATCGCCCCCTTCGAGCCAGAACTCGCGGCAACCGGCGTGCAGCAGGCGGAGGAACCAGTCGGCGAAGCCCGGCGCGATGATCCGGGGCGGGCTCTCGCGGAGGTCGTCGCCGGAAGTGAAGATCGGGCACGAGCCGCCGGGCCAGTCGTACGCCAGGTCGATGCAAACGGTCTCGGCGCCGGGGTTGCCCAGCTCGAACCAGCTCTCGGGCTGGACGACCAGGTCGGGAACACGCGCGAAGGGGATCATCGGGCCGATTGCCGAGAGGGGGTGGATCAGCGGGCCGTCGCGGTAGAAACCGTCGGACGTCAGCAGCCACGCCCGCAGCTCGCGGGGCAGCCGGAAGCCGTGCCGGCGCTCCCAGGCCTCGACGTGCTTGGGGTCGGCCGGCGGCCGGCACGGCTCGCACGCCGCCAGGGGTGCCAGCGCCGCGGGGGGCGGCAGCAAGGCCGGGTCGAGCCCGGCCGCGACGGCCCAGTCCGCGAGACGATCGCCCAGAGGTCCCGCCCTCACGGCGCGGAGTCCGTCGTCACCACCCGCCCGAACAGCGTCACGACACTTACCTCCTCGATCGCCACCGGCACCAACTGGCCGATCAGCCGCTCATTCCCCTCGAACACCGCGATCCGGTCGCACGTCGTCCGCCCGGTGAGCTGCCTGGGGCCCGTGCCGAAATCCTCTCCGTCCCGCCTCGCCGACATCTTGCTCGGCCCCTCCACGAGCACCTCCACCGTCCTGCCCACGAAGGGGCGGTTATCCGCCCGGCTGATGGCGTCCTGCACGGCCAGCAGGTCGCGGTTCCGCCTCGCCTTGACCTCCTCCGGCACGTCGTCGGCGAACAGGGCGTCGGCCTTGGTGCCGGCGCGGGCGCTGTACTTGAAGATGAAGGAATTCTTGAACCGCGACCGCTCGACCAGGCGAACCGACTTCTCGAACTCCGCCTCGGTCTCGCCGCAGAAGCCGACGATGAAGTCGCTGGAAACGGCCACCTCGGGGATCGTGGCGCGGATGCGGCCCATCATCTCGTCGTAGAGCCCGACGCTATACGTCCGCTTCATGCGCGTGAGGACCTCGTCGCAGCCGCTCTGCGCGGGGACGTGCAGATACCTCGCCACCTTCGGCAGGTCGCGCACGGCCTGCAAGAGGTCATCGGTCATGTCGTTGGGGAAGTTCGTGAGGAACTTGATGCGGACGATCCCCTCGATCTCGTGCAGGCGGGCGAGCAGGTCGGAGAGGCGGGCGGCGCGGCCATCGGACGTGTGGGACTTATACTTATAACTATTGACCGTCTGGCCGAGGAGGGTGATCTCCTTGACCCCCTGCCCTGCCAGGGCGCGGGCCTCCTCGACGATGGCCTCGGGGGGACGGCTCTGCTCGGGCCCGCGGACGGCGGGAACGATGCAATACGTGCAGAACTTGTCGCATCCCATCATGATGCGGACGAACGCCTGGAACGGGCTGGGACGCATCAAGGGTTCGCGCAGGGGGTCGTATTCCGCGAAGCTGGCGGTGACGGCGTCGCGGCTGCCGGCGTTGCGCGGCAGGCTGACGGCCATCTGCGGCGTGCCCTCCGCCTTGGCCTTGGCCAGCAGTTCGGGGACCCTCGCGAGCTGGCCGGGGCCGATCACCACGTCAACGAACGGGGCGCGGCGGAGCACCTGCCCCTGGTCTTTTTGCGCCATGCAGCCCAGAACGCCGACGGAAACCTCGGGCTTGCGCTGCTTGAGCAGGCGGACGCGACCCAGGGCGCTGTAGATCTTGTCCTCGGCGTGCTGGCGGACGGAGCAGGTATTGTACAGGATGGTGTCGGCCTGCTCGATGTCGTCGGTCAGCTCGTACCCCTCACCTCGCAGGCGTCCGACGACCAGCTCGCTGTCGAGCAGGTTCATCTGGCAGCCGACCGTCTCGATGTACAGCTTCTTCTTCGGTAACGAGTTCGGTGGGCCCGTGCTGGTGGCCGTTGCCGCCGCGTCCGCCATCATCGAGGGCTCCTCTCCTGCCAGGGCGCGAAAGCGGGCCGAGCCTTGTCCTCCGCGTCGCGCAACTTTCGGGCCTCGTCCGCTCCTCTCCTGCCAGGGCGCGAAAGCGGGCCGAGCCCAACGTCCGGAGTCGAACGGCGAGAATCGAGGAAACATCCCGATCTTACCGGAGAGAGCCCCGATCGGACAACGGCGCAACCCTCGCGATTGGAACGCCGCCCCCCCTTCAGGTGTCGCTCTCGATTCTGGAGATTCGACGATCCCCTCCGGGTGGCTGGGGGAGCGACCCCAGCCACCCAGCAAAGCGCGGCCCAACTCCGCACGCGGGTCAAAATTTGTCCGAATCGACGCGAATGGACCGATCCGTCCGGTGCCGGCGGTCGTATGGCCTGGAGCGATGGTTGGCCCGCGTCTGCGAACCCACACCGTACCGCATCCCGCCCGCCGGAGATCCCGCCGATGCGTTTGCCCCGCGTTCTGGCCTTGTTGCTGGGAGTCTGGACCGGCCTGGCCGCCGGGACCCACGCCGAAGACGTCGCGATCCTGGAGGACGATGGGTTGCCGGCCCGCCCCCTGGTCCTCGGGCCCCGGCACGAGTCCGCCGAGGAATCCCCCGCAGCCCCGGTGCGCGTCGGGAAAGCCCCCCCGGCGCCCATCGCCGAGCGCCCGACGACGGACCGCCCGGCTCCCGACGCCGTGTGGATCGAGGGATACTGGTCCTGGCTCCCCGCTCGGGGCGACTACGCCTGGGTCGCCGGCACCTGGCGCGTCCCGCCCCCCGGCCGGTTCTGGGTCAACGGCTCGTGGCGTCGCGATGACGCCGGATGGCTCCGCACCCCCGGCTTCTGGAGCGCTCGCCAGGTCGACCGCACCGACTGGCACGCGCAAGGTCCCCCCAGCGACGCCCCCGCCGAGGAGGTCGGCCCCGCCCCCGGCCCCGACTCCTTCCTCGTCGCCGGCCACTTCGCCCCCGACGGCGACGGGGTCGCCTGGAAGCCCGGTTTCTGGACGAAATCTCAGCCAGGATGGGAGTGGACCCCCGCCCTGTGGGTTCGCCTGGGCGATGGTTGGGCCTACCGCGAAGGCCGCTGGTCTCACGCCACGACCGCCACCGCCTCCTCGACCGCCACTTCCACCGCGACCGCCACCGCGCTCGTGTCCGTCGCGGCCACCCGCCCCACCCCGGCCGACGAGTCGATCCTCCCGACCATCGAGGAGATTCCCGAAACGAGCCCGTCCCCAACTCCAACACCAACCCCAATGTCCACCCAGCCCCCGCCCCCAACCCAGACACCC
>JAABUQ010004797.1_pt1 | contig 22513 bp, 23 predicted proteins | sample 5560001 | NCBI WGS metagenome assembly JAABUQ01 (sample SAMN10711888, study PRJNA513371) | rock metagenome | isolation source: Antarctica rocks | place: Antarctica: Victoria Land, Finger Mt nord | collected 2015-12-18 | reverse complement strand
ACCACCATCAATTGGCGTTTTACGACCGTTGACGCACGCATCAAGCTCAAGCGCTTGTATCCTTCTTTGGAGCCCAAAGCTGCTCATTCAGATCCTAAGAATGTTGCAAACAAAGTGTGACAGACTATTACCTGTGCTGGTTGTTTTTCACGACAACCATCAAAGTGCTTTGGTGGCGAATGGATCTCAAACGGATACAGCAATAGTGATAGGGAATTCTAGCTAAACGAGTAGTGGCTCTCATGCGCTGAATTCGTTGGAACAAAATTAGTTATACATCCTATAATTCCTCATCATCATAGCTAACTCCGAATTAGTTATGATGATGAGGAAGTACAATCACAACTAGCCAAATGATTGCAGCGTCTTGAGTGCCTCTTCAATGTGCTTTTCAGGAGTGAACTGTGAAGAGAAGATATTGCGCACAATTCCCTGCTTGTCGATAATGTACGTGACGCGTCCGGGCAATAAGCCAAGCGTCGCGGGCACACCATAGAGTTTTCTCACTGTACCGTTCTCATCGCTCAGCAGCACAAACGGTAGCTTGTTCTTCGTGGCGAATTGCTGGTGCGATTGCGCCGAATCCGAGCTTACTCCAATCACCTCCGCTCCGGCGTCCTTAAACACCTCGTAGCTATCGCGGAAGCTACAGGCTTCGGCAGTGCAGCCGGGCGTGTTGTCTTTCGGATAGAAATACAAGACGATGTTTTTCTTTCCGATGAAGTCGCGTAAGTTAACTGTGTTGCCTGTTTGAGATGACAATGTAAAATTTGGCGCTGCATCTCCCACCTTCACTTTTCCTTTGGTGGTCTGGTTGTTTACTATGCTCATAAATTCGCTCCTTTTTCTAAGCTAACTATATTGACATGTGTACGATTTGAGGTAGGCGAGGGGTGACAACCGCGAGGGACGCTTCGCTTTGTCGCTACGCGAGATATTAGTTCTACATGAAAATAACATCTATCTACAGTTTTCTAGCGTTGCATGAGGGAAGCTGATAGGGCTACGAGCACGCCGCCGACTAGACTCCAGATCAGGATGAGCCAGGGCCACGCGCCGCCGTGTCGCCGCCGTGCATCTGCGCTACTCACCATCTTAAACCAGCGTCCAGTCACGGGTCGGCTCAATCTCCACACAATAATGGGTGATACAATTAATAAGATCAGCGCGGGCACGAGTGGTAAGTAGTTGCCATGTCCTAGAGCGGGAATTGCTAAAAACAGCGCGCCTATGCCGCCTAGAAAGCCAAGTGAGCTGATGACTAACTGTACTATTCTTGCCCATCCTCGACCGCTACGTAGTCCCTCGCCTAGAGCTGCAAAGATGGCGGCAATGATCAGCGGCCCAACCACCGTCGCCACCTGAATATGTGGCGGCTTGATGATTCCCTGTGATCCCAATATCGACTGCACGATTGGCATCACCACCATTTGTAGAGCAAAGGCCCAATCAAATGCTACCGCAACTCCAATCCCTTGCGGCCCACTCGTCGCCTGCCCATCCATCATGCTTCCCTTCCTAACCGTATTTGTAGAAATATTCTGTTCCATGTATTCTGTAATCTCCTTCTTTCATTGTTTGAATGTCTACCATGTCATCCTTGACTACTGAGTAGCATTCCACTACTACTGTAGCAAAAAAAGCGTTAAGTCTGCGTTAAGAGGGGAAAGAGAGGACTCAATTAAGAGGTCACTCTATGCGGCGAAAAGGTTGGAGGTATGGTCTGATCGGAACTTACGATTTAGTTACATCATGAGTTTCAAGCCTGTTTATAAGTTTTACTCCTTGCACACCGCCCGCGCATACTCCCCCGGTGTCTGCCCCACCATTGCCTTAAAATCTTTGATGAAGTGGGCTTGATCAAAGTAGCCTAGATCTAATGCTAGCCGTGTCCAATCTGTTCCAGGCCCCACCGCCACCCGTTCAGCCGCCTCGTGAATCCGGTAGCGACCAATGACCCATTTTGGACTCACGCCTACGTATTGGCTAAAGAGCCGTTGCACTCTTCTCTTATTCAATCCAAGTGCCTCCACCACGTTCTCCACCCTCGTCACTTCCCGATGTTCAACAATGTAATCTACTACTCGATTCACTTCCTGCACGTTCTCGTCTCGCCTCGGCAGCCGTTCGCGCAAAAACCTTTCCACGATCTCCTTCATCTCTATCTCATCCTTTTGCTCCAGAATCTTCTTCTCTACTCTGCGAGCATCGCTGCCAAATACCTCTTCAAGCTCTACTGACGTACATGTAAAGCGCGTGATTGGCACTTGTACAAATGGGTAAAAGCCGCCGGGTCTAAACTTGATGCTGAATACGCGCCCTTTATCTTTAAGCAAGCGCATAAATCTTCCCGTTTCCACGCCATAGACCCGCGATCTCTCCTCCTCAAATGTCAGGTGTACGCAAGGATAAGGCAGTATCTCCTGTACAAATGGCTCTTGCTCCCTTAAGTCCCAGCTTATCGTCCAGTATCGCTCCACAAAAAAGCTCAAATCCTGGGCTGGCGTATACTGTTTCAGGCAAAACTTTTTTTCGCCTGCTCTTCCATTCAGAATGCCTCTGGATTCCTCCATACTCGCCTCCTTATGCTCTTGATTGTCGCGTTTTTACAATCATTTCTGCCTCTTATACAGTATCATATGGACCAGGAGTTCTACATAGACGTTCTAGACAAAGGAGGATATACTATGAATCGTTTGCTACAAGAGAAATGGCCGTGGATCGAGGGTTCACATGCTATGCGTACGCAGCTCATCGATATTCTGACTGACGCCGACCTTGCGTTTAGTCCAGGTGGTCAGAATATAGCTCTGGGCGCGCTGATCCGCGAGATGGCCGAGACCGAGTATTCGTATATTCAATCTCTAAAAACCTTGAAGCAGGACTGGTTATCTCCCAACACTGATGCTGACCTGGAGACTAGCCTTGATCGCATCAAAGCTCAGTATCAAGCTCTCGATGAAGAGATGAAGGCGGCTATTTCCGCGCTCTCTGATGAGGATATAGCAAAGACTGTGGATCGCGGCGGCGGCTTCTCCATGCCCCTCGATCTACAGCTCGACGTCTATCTCCAGGCTCTTCTCATCTTCCTCGGCAAAGCCACTGTCTATCTGAGGGCCATGAACAAGCCCTATTCTGCGCAGATTCAGGAATGGATCGGCTGACCCATCTCTAAATCAATATTCGATTCTCATTGCCATCACTTACTTGTGCAGCTTCGCTGCGTCCTGTTTATATTATTATACTTTACGCGTCCTACACTTTCACAATTTTATGCATTGCATAAAATTGCGAAAGTGTAGGACGCGTAAAGTATAATAATATAAAAAATCTTTCTATGCCGGGAATTTAAGCAGATTCCAGTAGGCCAGATCGATGACGAAGGCGATTGCTGCCAGTGTGAGCAGAGTATAGTAGATGCGCTGGCTCAGTTTCCAGGGCCGTGTTCCCCATAAGATGATGTTGCGCACGCTGTTACCGGCTGCGCTGTTAAAGGAGACAAAGAGTCCCACATGTTGAGGTATCAGCAGGGCCATCAGCGAGTGGAACAGAACGGTATCGCCGCCGTGCTCGACGACGCGTAGATTGTTGATCTGGTCATTGTAGAAGCCGTAATCCAGGCCGAGTAGATGAGGATCGTTAGAAAAGTGTTCTTGCTGCATGTCCTGCGCCGTCTTCTCTTGCAAGATACGTGTGTTGCCGAAGCGTCCATACCGCAATTGCGCGATCATATAATTTGCCATATCAGTCGCCGTCGCGCTCATTGAGCCGGCGGGCGCGATCTGAACGACCTCGAAGGGATCGGCGCGATACTTGCCGTCGGCGAAGGTGTATCCTTGAGAGATGTTGTGCGCTAGATTGGCGGGCAGAGGCTGGCGAAAAGTGCTGTGCTGCATATTCAAGGGTTGGAGCAGTCGTTGCTCAATATACTGATCAAAGGGCACGCCCGACACCTGCTCCACAATATAACCTGCCAGCGTCGCTCCATAGTTGGAATAGGAGGTGACGATGCCGGGCGGACGCGGGCGGGCATATGCGTGGGTAACCATTTGCCCAGTGGCTCCAAATTGTTGATCTTCTGCACAAAGATTCCAGGGTTACTATCTTCAAAGCCAGCGGTGTGCGTCAAAAGATTGGCCAGGGTGATTGGTTGAGGATAAGTTGCAGGAATCTTGAACGTCTTGAGATAGGTATTGATATCAGTATGTAGATCCACCTTGCCCTCTTCTGCCAACTGCATAATCGCCGTCCAGGTGAACATCTTGCTCACCGAGCCGACGCGAAACATGGTGGTATCGGCGACCACCGGCGTGTTATGCTGAACGTCCGCTTCTCCATAGCCCTTCGCGAAAAATAAGCGACCATCCTTAACGACCGAGATCGTCGCGCCGGGAATATGATTTTGCTTCAACTGCCCACCAAACACTCCATCCAGAAACGTTTCCAGCTCATGTGGGTCCGTAAGCGCGTGTGGCTGACCTGCGGCGTGCACCGTCACATTCAGAAACACTCCTGAAGTGAATGCGAGCAGTGTACTAACTAGTAGAAACGCGGCGAAGACTGCACGTACATACCGCGAAAAAGTTTCATTATGAAGCAATAATGTCATTCTATCTCTCCTTACTCCTGCGCCCTCGCGTAGCGACAATTCCTTGCGGTTGTCGTCTATAGCCAGATGGAACGTATGCAATTACCCACTACGACAACCGCAAGGAATTGTCGCTACGCGGCCACCGCATTTGCCTATTTATAGTCAATGACTATGACAGATAGAAAAGCCTGCCGCAATGAAACCAGCTCACTTACTAGTCATCGCGTAACCATTGAGTATTCATCGAGTTCTCTATGTCTTTCTGTAAGGAGTGAATGATCGCTACTATGTAACCTTTTATGTAACCTCTCCGTTGTTAGAAAGTAGTGCCAATCACAAGAGAAGTATTGAACTCTAACAGAAGTATGAGTTTGAGTTGTGTAGCATTTTTGCTCTAAAGGACGTTCATGAAGAGATTCTTTAAGCTGAGCAAGCATGTGCGGACGACGCTGACCCTGACGATTATTTTTGGTGGACTGATTGTACTTACGACAATCGTGCAGATGACGTTTTTAAGTCAGGTAGTAGACCGAGTAGTTTTGGCGCATAAAGATCTTGCGCAAGTCTGGCCGCTTTTGTTCTGGTTACTTGGAATTATTGGTATACGTGCTGTGCTGCTCTGGATGCGTGAAGCAACTGCACAGCGTGGCGCGGTCTGTGTCAAGGCGGAGCTGCGCCAACGCTTCTTTTCTCATCTGCTGGCATTGGGTCCGCTCTATAGTAAGGGCGAGCGGACGGGCGAACTGGTGACGACGGCGTACGAGGGAATTGAGCGTCTGGATGCGTATATCAGCCGCTACTTGCCGCAGAGCGTGCTGAGTGTGCTCGCACCGCTGTTCATCGCGATCTATATTTTTCCACTCGACTGGATGAGCACTATTCTGCTGCTGGTGACGTGTCCGATCATTCCGCTCTTGATGATCCTGATAGGAAGCTACACAGAGTCGCACACGCAACGTCAGTGGAGCGCGCTCTCACACATGGGAGCGCATTTTCTAGATATGGTGCAGGGCTTGCCGACGCTAAAACTTTTCGGACGCAGCACCTATGAGCGTGCACAGATTGCTGAGGTAAGCAATAGCTTCCGCGAAAAGACGCTAAAGGTGCTGCGTATGGCGTTTCTATCGGGGGCGGTCCTGGAACTTATGACGGCCTCTGCTATTGGCCTGGTTGCCGTCACGCTCGGCGTTCGCCTGCTAGATGGCGGAATCTCTTTTGAACATGCCTTCTTGATCCTGCTGCTGACGCCAGAGTTCTATCGTCCGCTGCGTGAGCTGGGAAGTGCCCGCCATGCAGCTATGGAGGGGAAGGCTGCCGCGGCGCGCATTGCCGAAGTACTGGAGACTCCACTACCCGTGCAGACAAAATCCCCGTCTATTCCCTGTCTTGAGCGTCTATTGACTCTCGAACTGAAAAACGTCGCCTATAGCTATCCAAAGAGTAGCCAGCAGGCGCTCAAAAATGTTCATCTCACTTTGCCGAAAGCTAGCTGTACAGCTCTTGTCGGCAGAAGCGGAGCGGGCAAGAGTACGTTAGTGAATCTGCTGATGCGCTTTATGGATGCGCAAGAGGGAGAGATTCTGGTCAATGGTATCCCTTTGGCCGAGCTGCCCGCGCCGCTCTGGCAGGAGCATGTCGCGCTGGTCCCGCAGCGTCCCTATCTCTTTTATGGCAGTGTGCTGGAAAATATCCGTATGGCGCGTCCGGACGCGGGGAGAGATGAGGTCGAGCGGGCCGCGCAACTGGCGGGCGCGACCGAGTTCATCGCGCAGTTGTCGCAAGGGTACGACACAGAGATAGGTGAGCGTGGCGCACGTCTGAGCGCGGGGCAGGCGCAGCGGCTCGCCATCGCCCGTGCATTTTTGAAGGACGCGCCGCTGCTCGTCCTGGACGAACCAACCTCAAACCTTGATCCGCACAGCGAGGCTCTGATCAGGCAGGCGGTCGAACAATTGAGAGTCAATCGGACGGTGCTGATCATTGCCCACCGGCTCAACACGATTGCGAGTGCTGATCAAGTTGTCGTTTTAGAACAAGGCGCAGTAGTGGAGGTAGGTAGACACGAGGAATTGTTGGCTGCTGCTGGTCCCTATGCGAGTCTCGTTGGGAACGTTCGCTCGGTAGAAGCGCTGGAGGTGAAGGTATGAAAATATATCTACGCTTGCTCAGATTGATGGCTCCGTTTGGCTGGCTGGTCGTGCTGGCTATTCTATTGGGAAGTATCACGATAGCGAGTAATATGTTGTTACTGAGTATGGCCGCCTACCTCATCTCAGATGCTGCCCTCGTGTCGCTGATGATATCGCTTACTCTGCCGAGCTATATTGTGCGCACGATGGGAGTGGTACGCCCACTATCCAGGTATTTTGAACGCTTGATCTCGCACGATGTCACGTTCCGCCTGCTTACGCAGATACGTGTCCAGGTCTATAGCGCGCTTGAGCCGCTTCTTCCAACACAAAAGCTCAACTTTCGCAGCGGAGATGTGCTGACGCGCCTGATTTCAGATGTAGACGAGCTGCAAAATGTGTACTTGCACGGAATCTCGCCCGTGGCTATCTGGCTGATTATCACTGGACTCACCTATAGCATCTTTCTGATCTTCAGCCCTTTGCTGACCTGGGTTGCGCTGATCTTTCTAATCGTAACCGGCATCGCCGTACCGCTGCTGACCGGTCTACTCACGCGCCAACTGGGCAGACGCCGAATTGTTGGCCGGGCCGAGCTAAAGGCGCATCTTGTTGATGGTATCCAGGGTATGCAAGACCTGCTCATATGTGGAAGTTCGGTGGCCCAAAGCCAGAAGATTGCTGCTCTGGACAACGCGTTGGGACGAGTGCAGCGGCGCATGACAACTATTTCGGGTTTGCAGATAGCCCTCAATGATGCTCTAACTCATAGTGCGCTCTGGGTAATACTGGTGTTTGCTATTCCACTGGTAGCTGCAAAGACGATCAGCGGTGTCTATCTAGCCTTTCTAGCGCTGCTTATTCTGGCGAGCTTTGAGGCTGTGACGCCGCTTGCACAGGCTGTACAGTCGCTTGGAAGTGCGCTGGCGGCGGGCGAAAGACTCTTTGGCGTGATTGATACGGTGCCGCAGGTGGTCGAATGTACCAAGCCTCTCTCCGCGTTGGAAAAGCTGCCTGTGCATGCGCTGGAGTTTGAGCATGTTTCCTTCGCTTACTCGGCCGACGAAGGGAATGTTCTGGATGATATCTCATTTTCTCTCTGTCCGGGGAAGCGCATCGCAATAGTTGGTCCCAGCGGAGCAGGCAAAAGCACGCTGGTTGGTCTGACCCTGCGTTTCTGGGACCCAACGAGTGGCGACATTCGGCTCGATGGGCAGGATATTCGGAAATATGCTCTGGATGATTTGCGCAGTCTCTTTGGTGTCGTTGCGCAAGATACCTATCTTTTCAATGACACATTGCGGAATAATCTGCTGTTGGCCCGTCCAGACGCGAGCGGCGATGAGCTCGCGCGCGTTCTAGAGCAGGCGGGACTCAGCGAAATGGTTCGTCAACTTCCCCGGGGCCTGGAGACGTGGATAGGAGAGCAGGGGCTACGCCTCTCTGGTGGCGAGAGGCAGCGGCTGGCTATTGCACGTGCTTTGCTCAAGGATGCCCCCTTTCTGATCCTCGACGAAGCAACCGCCAACCTGGACCCACTTACAGAGCGCGCCCTGTTGAACGTGCTGGATACGCTTATGCAAGACAGAATCACACTAATTATTACACATCGTCTTCTCGCCCTGGAACACATGGATGAGATACTTGTTTTGGACCAGGGGCAGATCTGTCAGCGAGGCACACACGAGCAGCTTGCACGGGCAGAGGGCCTCTATCGTAGTATGCTTGCAGTGCAGAACGAAACGTTAGCAATTGCAGAGTAAGTAAAAAGGAGGTAGGGTGTGGACACTTCAACATTGTTTTCGCGTCTACAATTTGGCTTTACCATTGGCTTTCACTATCTTTTCCCGCAGCTTACTATGGGCCTGGCCCTTCTATTAGTTGTGCTGAAGACGCTCTATTTATGGCGCAAGGATGAGCGTTATAATCAGGCAGCACGTTTCTGGGCCAGGATCTTCGCGATCACCTTTGTGATGGGTGTGGTGACGGGTATACCGATGGAATTCCAGTTTGGCACGAACTGGGCGCGCTTCTCAGCCTACGCAGGTGATATCATCGCGCAGACGCTGGCGATGGAGGGTGCCTTCGCCTTCTTTCTGGAATCGGCCTTTCTCGGTATCTTTTTGTTTGGCGAGCATATCTTTGGTCAGCGAATGCACTGGTTCTCAGCTTTTATGCTCTGGTTGGGTACGTGGGCTTCGGGCAGCTTTATCATTGCCTCCAATGCCTGGATGCAGCACCCTGTAGGCTTCGCGCCGGGTCCGGGTGGCAGATTGCATATAGTCAACTACTGGGCCGTCTTATTTAACTCCTGGATTATTGCTCAATATATGCATAATATGAGTGGAGCAGTGATCACAGCTTCTTTTGCGATGGCCGCTGTTGGTGCCTACTATCTGCTGATGAAGCAGCACATTGACTATGGAAGAATATTTGTGACTGTCGGCGTCATTGCAGGACTTATCGCTAGTATTTTCCAGCTCTTTCCAAGCGGTGATCTAGAGGGGCGGCAAGTGACGGAATATCAGCCGGCGAAGCTGGCGGCGATGGAAGGACTTTTCAATACTGAAAATGGGGCGGGTGTTGTGATTATTGGTCAGCCGGATACAAAAACAGGCACGCTGGATAATCCAATTGTTGTTCCCAGCGTATTGAGCTTCCTGAGCTACCGTCGTTGGACTGCCCAGGTCAAGGGCATCAACTCGTTCCCGGCTGATCAGCGGCCGGACTCGATCGAGTTGCTCTACTATAGCTATCACATTATGGTGGGACTGGGCACCATTTTCATCGCCATCATGGGTCTGGCGACGCTTCTGCTCTGGCGACGCCGCCTCTTCCAGTCGCGCTGGATGCTCTGGATATTACTGCTAGCCGTACCGTTTCCCTTTATCGCCAACACCGCTGGCTGGTTCACAACAGAGACTGGTCGTCAGCCCTGGATCGTCTATGGCATGCTGCATACCGTGCAAGGTTCATCGACCAATGTCTCGGCCGGGAACGTACTCTTCACACTGTTGGGCTTTATGGGCATGTATCTGCTCCTGGGCCTGCTATATGTCTTTCTTATAGTCTATGAAACGGGACGCGGTCCGGTGCTGGCAGAAGAGGCTCCGCAGGCGGCTGAGGGACTGATTGACCAGGCAGTACTGGGACAAGGAGATTAGAAGAGCTATGCAAACATTATGGTTTATTCTTGTTGCATTTATGCTGACGATGTATGTCGTGTTGGATGGCTTTGACCTGGGTGCCGGCGTGATCCATCTACTGGTCGCTAGAAACAACGATGAGCGGCGTGTAATACTCCGCGCGATCGGTCCGGTCTGGGATGGCAACGAAGTCTGGATCATTGCCGCAGGTGGAACGCTCTTTTTCTCGTTTCCCGTGCTCTACGCCTCCAGTTTCAGCGGCTTCTACCTGCCTCTGATCATCGTCCTCTGGCTCTTGATGTGGCGTGGCATATCCATTGAATTGCGCTCACACATCCAGAATCCGCTGTGGGCAGCGTTCTGGGATGGAGCCTTCTTTCTAGGTAGCGCCCTACTTGCTATCTTCTTCGGTGCCGCATTGGGAAACGTAATTCGCGGCGTCCCATTGGACAACCAGGGCGTCTTCTTTGAGCCGTTGTGGACCGATCTGAATCCATTCAGCGCGAATCCAGGTATTCTCGACTGGTACACCATCCTGATCGGAGTGATGGCGCTGGCAACCCTGACAGCTCACGGTGCGGCCTATATCGCCGTCAAGACAGAAGGAATTGTCTACGAACGCGCCCGCCGCCTCGTCCGGTTGGCCTGGATCGCAACGATCGTCCTGGCTGTCCTGGGCACTATAGCAACGTTTGCGGTGCAGCCGCTCGTGTTCGAAAACTTCAGCAGCCGCCCCTGGGGAGTTATCTTCCCCCTTATCGGCATCGTCGGACTCGCGGGCATAGGCTACTTCAATTTCAAGCGGCAAGATCTGCGTGCCTTCTTCTCTTCGTGTGCTTTTATCGTCGGTATGCTCGCTAGCGCAGCATTTAGCCTGTATCCTATCGTCCTCCCCGCCGTCGTGCGCGCCAACAGCCTGACCATCCAGAATTCCTCCTCGTCTGCATATGGTCAGTCTGTCGGCCTCGTCTGGTGGCTCATCGGCATCGCCCTCGCCGCCGTCTACTTCGTCATCACCTATCGCCTATTCTGGGGCAAAGTGCAGCCGGTAGGGACCGAGAGCTACTAAAAGCTCGATCTGCTTCACGGCTATTGTCACATCAATAGCGAGACTTGTTGCCCTTGTGCTGTATCAGATAAAATGAGACGAGCACAAGGGCAATCGTGTTCATCCGATATATTTTTGTTAGAGAGGGAAGATGAGATGGCGAAGATACACTCAATGGAAACTTTTAAAGTGCCACCGCGCTGGCTCTTTCTGAAAATCACGACTGACGATGGTCTGGTGGGTTGGGGTGAGCCGGTCGTCGAGGGTCGTGCGGCCACGGTTCAGACGGCGGTGGAAGAGATGAGTGAGTATTTAATTGGGAAAGATCCAGGCAACATCGAGGACATCTGGCAGGTGCTCTACCGGAGCGGCTTCTATCGCGGTGGCCCCATTCTCACCAGCGCCATCTCCGGCATCGACCACGCGCTGTGGGACATCAAGGGCAAACGTCTCGGCGTGCCTGTTTATGAATTGCTCGGTGGCTCTGTCCGCGAGAAGATGCGCGTCTACTCCTGGATCGGTGGTGATAAGCCAGCGGATACTGCCATCTCGGCTGGAGCGCGCGTGGCGGCGGGCTATACGGCCCTCAAGATGAATGCTACGGCCGAACTTGCATGGATCGATGGCCCGCTCAAAGTTCAGGAGGCCGTCGAGCGTCTGGCGGCTGTGCGCTCGGCGGTGGGCTACGGTGTGGATATCGGAGTCGATTTTCACGGACGTGTGCACAAGGGCATGGCGAAGGTCCTGGCTAAAGAACTGGAACCATACAAACCCTTCTTCATAGAGGAGCCTGTGTTGCCCGAAAATAACGAGGCTCTGGTCGAATTAGCGCGCTCTACCTCGATTCCTATAGCCACGGGCGAGCGCATGTATACACGCTGGGATTTCAAGCCGCTGCTGGCTGCTGGCGCGGTCTCTATTGTGCAACCCGATCTCAGCCATACCGGTGGTATCTGGGAGGGCCGGAAGATCGCGGCGATGGCTGAGGCGTATGATGTTGCCATTGCGCCGCATTGCCCTCTAGGTCCGATTACTCTTGCCGCCTCACTTCAGCTCGATTTCTGTACGCCCAATGCTTTGATCCAGGAACAATCGCTGGAGATTCACTATCATCAGGGAGGCTCCGAACTGCTGGATTATCTTGTCGATCCCGACGTCTTCCACTTCCGAGATGGCTTTGTTGCCCGTCCCACCGCCCCTGGTCTCGGTATCGAAATCAACGAAGAAAAGGTTCGCGAGATGTCAAAGATTGGTCATCAGTGGCACAATCCCATCTGGCGCACTCCTGACGGGGCTGTAGCAGAGTGGTAGCACCGACTCATAATTCTTTTCATATTTTGTGCTTTTTCTGCATAATCTGGACTTCGCTAGATTATGCAGAAAAAGCACAAAATATGAAAAGAATTATGAGTCGGTGAGAAAGAGCGTTGCTCTTGACATTGAACATTTTGGCCACTATAATGAACGTATGATCATTCATATGAATGGTTAGTCAGTCAGAGGAAAGATACATGACGATTTCACCTGATCCTATTCAGGCACAGCTCATCGCGGCGCGCCGTAACCAGATTCTTGATGCTGCCGCAAAGGTGTTCGCTGAAAAGGGTTTTCATCCGACAACGATCAAGGATATTGCGGCCGAGGCAGGTATTGCACACGGCACCATTTATAACTATTTCGAGAACAAAACAGCATTGTTGCTGGGCATTTTTGATCGTATGAAAGCGTCGATCATTCAGGAAAATGTCCCGCTTGCTCTCGATGAAATGGACTTGCACACATTCATCCGAAAAGTTGTATCCCTTCCGTTAATGGGTCTGAAGAAAGATAACTTTGCCTTGTTTCGCATTGTCGTTTCAGAAATGATGGTTAACGAAGAACTTAGAACGCTGTACTACCAACAAGTCCTGGAACCGACTCTGACTATGGCAGATGGCTACTTTCAAAAACAGGCAGCGGAACAAGGACTCAGCCCGGCAAAGGCTAAACTAACCATTCGTGCCATCTCCGGCATGGTAATGGGCCTCATGCTGGAGTACATTATGGGCGATAGCACGCTTGCAACACAATGGGAGGAATTGCCGGATGTTCTCGCTGATCTGATCTTACACGGAATTCAGGACGATAAAGCATGATGGCAACCAGCAGACCGTTAACAATAGTTTTATTATATATGTCATTCGGGAGAATTAGAACACCAGTTCACCCTCTGCTCAACGGCCTCAAGCGCGTGGAGTTGGCCTCCGATCTTTACTAGGCGGACTTTTGCCGATTGTCGTGACCATCGCGGCAATTTTCATACTGAGGACTCTCGTATCTAGTTCTGGTATTGAAACTGGGAAGCTGAATGGACTTGGCATACTTCTGCTTGTTGTGCTCGCTCTCCTCCTCTTTGTAATAGGGATCGTGCTGTATGTCGGAGGAGTTCGCTACGCCATAGAAAACAAGGGACTCCTTGCCCCAATGACCAATGCCAGACTGCTTCTGAAGAATCGTACACTCACAGGTATGCTTTTCCTCAATGTCCTCCTGCTGGATGTTATTGCGGTTCTAGCTACAACTGTAGGATTGGTGCTGCTCATCTTGCCTGGATTGTTCGCCTTCGTCATCTGTTCACTGGCTTTATGGTACATGTTCGCCCAGTACTGTATAGGCGTCGGGATATCTAAACCTGACCTCACCTTTACAAGAAGCACAGTGTCGGTCTTATAAAGGTCACTTTTGTTCGTCATACTGACTACCGGTCATCATCAGCTAGTTAATCAGGAGATATCTTACTATGCAAATAACGATTATCGCTGGAGGAAGTCGCGGAGACGTCCAGCCTTATGTGGCTTTAGGCAAGGGATTAAAGGAGGCAGGGCATACGGTACGCGTTCTGTCTTCCAATGATTTCCACGATCTGGTGACGGACTATGGCCTGGACTTCTTTACTACAGGGGGCAGTTCGCAAGTCGTGGCCCAAAAGCTACAAGGTCTCTCAGAGCAAGGCAAGACGCTTGAAGTTTTCTCTCAGATGAAAGAAGCCTCCCAAAGGCAGGCGGTTCAAGCAGCCGAAAAGGGATTAGTTGCCTGCCAGGGCTCCGATCTCATTCTTGGTGGACTAAGTGGACTATTTAGCGGGCAAGCACTCTCGGAAAAATTGGGCATTCCCTTACTGCTAGCCTACTTAGTCCCCTTTACTCCGACCAGTGCCTTCCCCAGCGCTCTCACGCCGATACCACAAATACCTCTGACTCAATGGATGAACAAGCCATCGCATCGTCTGGCTCACCAGATGATGTGGCAATCGTTCCGTTCAGCGGATAACAAAGCACGATCTGAGGTCTTACACCTGCCTCCATCCTCTTTCTGGGGACCGTTCTCTTTCCTGAAGCGGCAAAAGCAGCCAGTCGTCTACGGTTACAGTTCGGACGTTCTGCCTCGGCCCAGAGATTGGGATGACTCTCAGCATGTCACTGGATACTGGTTCCTGGAGCCACCCGATGGATGGGAACCACCTGCGGACCTGCTGCATTTTCTTCAGTCGGGGCCGCCGCCCATCTATATTGGCTTCGGAAGTATGAGCAGTAGCAAACCGGAAGAGGCTGCTGATCTGGTCTTGCAGGCCCTGGCACGGACAGGGCAGCGCGGCGTGCTCTATGAGGGTTGGGGTGGTTTAAAGAAAGAGCAATTGCCAGGGAATGTGTTCATGACAGGCTCCATCCCACACACCTGGCTCTTTCCTCGTATGGCTGCGGTTGTGCATCATGGTGGAGTTGGGACGACTGCTGCCGGTCTGGCTGCGGGTGTGCCCTCAATTATCATCCCCTTTTTCGCCGATCAGCCGTTCTGGGGACAACGGGTCTATGAGCTGGGAGTGGGTCCCAAGCCCATCAGGCGGCGGCGGTTGACTTCCGATAACCTGACGGAGGCTATTGGGCGGGCGGTGTCGGACGAAGAAATGAGGAAGAGAGCGGCCTCTCTGGGAGAACGTATTCGCGCCGAGGACGGGATCGCTCAGGCAGTAACAATTATCGAACAGAGTAGAAGATAAGGATATTCTCGCTCTTCGCGGTTTAGAGGTCCTGCCCGTGTCATTCTAGGAGAGCGTCGAACGCTCATCACCTTCGCTTTCTTCTCTTTCCAGCCCATGTGCACGCCTTCGGCGTGCCCTTATTCTTAATGATGATTTTACGTTTTTTACATTTTCCATACTTTTTTGTGCAGAGCACAAAAAAGTATGGAAAATGTAAAAAACGTAAAATCATCATTAAGAACTGTTTCAGGCGGCGAAGCTGCATACTACTTCCGGCTCAGAACGTGGATGCGATGGGCTTTCGATGCTCACTAAGCGGAAATGTAGGTGATACGGAAAAAGCATCATCGGCTTCAAAAAAAGGTCTTAGACATTCTGATAAAGAGAAGGTATACTTGAGAATAACTGGCTATAAACTCTTCCAGATTGGTAAGGAAGAGAAGGAGCGAGAGGAGTATATGATGTCTCTAGATAACTGGAATGCCTCACTCTACGATCAGAATCATGCCTTTGTGTTTGACTATGGCAAAGACCTTATCTCGCTGCTAGACGCTCATCCGGGCGAGTTTATTCTCGACTTGGGATGCGGCACTGGTCATCTCACCCGTACAATCGCTGAGACGGGAGCGCACGTCGTGGGCATTGACAGTTCCGCCGCCATGATCGAGCAGGCGCACGCCCTCTATCCTGGCATCACCTTTCTGGTTGCCGATGCCAGGACCTTCTCGCTCCCCAACCACTTCGATGCCATCTTCTCTAACGCCGCCCTACACTGGATGCCGGAGGCGGAGCAGGTCGTTAAGCGTATGGTCCAATCGCTCAAAGCAGGTGGCCGTCTGGTTGCCGAGATGGGTGCAAAGGGTAACGTCCTCACAATCACTACGGCGCTGCGGGAGGCGATCTGGGAGGTTGCGGGCATAAAAGTGGATACCGGCTGGTATTTTCCTTCGGTGAGCGAGTACACGACGTTGTTAGAGCGACACGGCCTGGAGGTGCGCCTCGCCGTCCTCTTCGATCGTCCTACGAAGCTGGAACAGGGCGAGCAGGGCTTGCGCAACTGGTTGAGTGTCTTCGCTCTGCACATACTCCAGCATGTCCCTCAAGAGATGCGTCAACAGGTCGTGGCCCGAACCGAAGAGAAAGCGCTCGCGGCCCTTTTCCGCGATGGCCACTGGATTGCCAACTACCGCCGTCTCCGATTCATTGCTCGCCTTGTCTAAAGAAATTCACCAACTCTTATAGATTTCGTAGATTTTGTTGTGTTTATGCAGAGTATCCGAAAGGAAATTCTCTAAAATCTATGCAGTTCTTTCGTAGATTTTGAGAATATGAACAATAAGATCAGGGAAGGAGACTAGGAACAAAGAAGGAACTAGAAATAAAGAGAGATCTATGTTATAATTTAGGCATAGTTTTATAAAAAGTTCTCAGATACATTTCAAACATTGCTAACGGTGGAAAAGAAAAGTAGCCTCTGGTCTGCAATGGGAGGAGACATGACGGGATGGCAATGGGCCGGAACATTCGGTAGCATTATCCTGCTTGATCTTGTCCTCAGTGGAGATAATGCTCTTGTATTGGGTGTAGCGGTTGCCCGGTTGCCGCGTCGTCTGCGAATGTACGCCCTCTGCCTGGGTGGTGCAGGAGCTATTATCCTGCGTATTGTCCTCTCCTCCATCGCATCAATGATCTTCACTATCCCCTGGATTCAGACTGCGGGCGGTTGTATTCTGTTCTGGATCGCCGTTCGGCTCCTAAACGAGCGTCGTCAGCAGCAAGCCACTGAAGTCGAGGATCTCCAGACCGGCAACGCGACCAAAGAAAAGCCTCCGGAACAGGAAAGCTTCAGGTCTGCCGTGTTAACCATCTTTATTGCCGATATCACGATGAGCCTGGATAATGTACTTGCCGTGGGTGCCGCCGCCAATGGCGCTTTTCTTCCCCTTGCCCTGGGCCTGCTCTTCAGTATCATCGTTATCCTCTGCGGCAGCGCCCTCATCGCCAAACTAATGACCCGTGTCACCTGGCTCCTCGATGCCGCCGTCCTGATTCTCGCCTGGACTGGTGGGGCTATGATCCGCGATGACCTCTACGCTGCCTCCCTCTTTAAAGACCAGCTCCGCGCATGTCCACCAAACATCATCCCCACTGCCTGCATCGTATGCATGATCATCATCGTCCTCTTCTTTTATTTTCGTGGCCGCAATGTTAAGACAGCGTAAATACGCTCTGCCTCATGTTGCCAGGCATCTGTATCAACGTGAACCTTCACCGTAAACTCGCCAAGCCAGGAAAAATAGGTAAGATGCGCACGTGTCCTTGCCTCTCCCTCTGAGAAGCCCAGATGCAGAAAGAGAGTTTTAATGTACGTCAGGCGACTTTGATCTACCTCATTCACAACTGACGCCGCCCGATCATCCAACATCGCCCAGGTACGCATAGCCCGTTCAAGCCGAATATGTATCCAATTAGAAAGCTGAAGCAGATACAACAATTTCGCACTGGCATCTCCACCTGCCTCCTCGATGCGCTGAGCAAATGCCGTCGTCTTGCTTCCCTGCCACTCACGCAGCATCGCATCCAGTAGCGCATCCCGGTTAGAAAAGTGCCAGTAGAAACTCCCTTTTGTGACATGCAATAGCTTCGCTACATGATCGCGTGATCACTGCTGCGGGCGTGTCGGCGGGCATTGATATGGCCTTATATGTTGCTAGTCTAATTGCTGATGAGGAGGAGGCGAAAGCAATTCAATTAGCTATCGAATACGATCCTCATCCACCATTTACGGCTGGTTCGCTCCAACAGGCGTCTCCAGCGACGATAGCGCGCGCCAAGCATCGCCTTCAGAGTGAAGCGTTGAGCGAAGTCGGTTCACAGCTACGAGAAAGCATCCTCCGACCTTTCTTGCCGCAGGAGGACTGGTCGGAGAATGCTGAATGAAGCGAAGAGCATCTTTGGTGTTGTTATAACTAACGAACTGCGTCGAAATCGATCTCGCGGACGGTAGCAGGATCAAACGGACTGCCTGGACGCAAGTTGTTTGCTATCGCTTCCTGGTTCATCCTATACTGCTAGCATTTGCGGCATGTACGTATCATAAAAATGCCAGGGCATTTTTAGTATGTTTGAATAATTATGTCGTCGTATGAGAATTCGAGAGAGCCTCTGTCCTGTACCAAAAGGTAAAAGCATTCTTCCGGCTTTAGTCCGCAAACCTGGGTGGAGACAGCGATATTACCGTCGCCCAATGCATAAGTTTGATAAGGTCGATGAGGAAGTCGATCATTGAGAAATGGATCTGCATCATATGCTTTATAGGCCAGGATCGAGACGAGATTGCTTACCAACCCGGAGGCAATAAAGTGATCCCCGATAATTCCAATAGTTGCACATCCCTTGAGCAATGGAACGTTTTGGGAAACGACGTGCACTCTTGGTGAAGGATCGATAATAAAGACAGGTCTCGTAGTAACCACAACACCTGTCCTGGTATCAGTCGCCTGAACGCGAAAAGCCAGAGCTGCTGTGAGCCGTGTGCCACTGTTGGGGAAGCCTGTAGCGCAAGACGTAACCTTCGCTTCGAAATTTCCATCCGAGCCAATAGAGACTTTGGACGGAGTTGTGGAGACTGTGTATGGAATCGTCGTGGCCGTGCCTGGACTTGTCGTCAAGATGGCAGTGCCAGCACGCGTGAAGTTCTTTCCCGCAACAGTAGCACTAATACAATCGTTAGGATCGAACTCGGTCACATGCGAGAGCAACTTAAGGTCTGGCTGGAGTGCTGCATAAGCGGTTTGAGAAGAGAAAGACGTCACGAGAAGAAATGACGCGATAACGAAGACGAACAACAGAGGTATTTTGAATTTGTGAAAAGAAAATGTCATAGGCCTTTTTGATCCTTTCAGAAAGAAGGGCTCAGTAAGAACAAGCTTATAGTAATGATGCTGCATATTTCTTCCTCCCTATCCTCCTTTCTCACGTTTCCAGCATTTTTCAATAAAGTGAGGAGATAGTGATATTTATAGCAGGAGAAGCCAAATATGTAAAGAGCATATATTTAAATATTTCAAACTATTGCTTCTGCTTTTCTATAATCCGTATCATCCCCCTTTGCGTGTATAATATATTGAACATGGCGTCGAGTTGCTATGCTTTCTCGTTGTTGACAAAGCGTATTATAGAAGGAATAAGAGGCAAGAGGAGGGATCTATGGCGTACGATTTAGAGTTTGAGAAGCCGCTGGCCGATCTCGAAAAGAGGATTGTGGGGATGCGGAAGAAGGGCGAGCGGCTGAAACGCGATGAGCAGGAGCAACTACAGAAGGCGGAGCAGGATCTAGCCCGGCTCACGCAAGAGATTTATTCGCGGCTCACAGATTGGCAGACGGTGCAAGTCTCGCGCCACAAAGATCGTCCTCACGCCCTCGACTTCGTAAATCTGATGTGCGACGACTTCTTTGAGATGCATGGCGATCGCACATTCGGCGACAATCCAACCATTCTCGGCGGTCCTGCTCGTATCGGCGATACCACTGTGATGATGCTCTGTCACGAGAAGGGCCGTAGCCTGAAAGAGAAGCGTGAGCGCAACGCCGGTCAGGCCCATCCCGAAGGCTTCCGCAAGGCGCAGCGGCTGATGCTCCAGGCCGAGAAGTTCCGCTTGCCCGTTATTTGCCTGATTGATACGCCGGGAGCCTCGATCGCGCTGGAAGACGAAGAGCGCGGCCAATCCACCGCCATCGCTACCTCTATTTTCCAGATGGCGCAGTTGCGCGTTCCCATTATTTCTACGGTCATCGGAGAGGGTGGTAGCGGCGGTGCCCTCGCCCTGGGCGTCGCCGACCACCTCTTCATGTTAGAGTACACCTATTTTTCCGTCGCCGCCCCCGAATCCGTCGCATCTATTATCTGGCGCAGCACCAGGTTCGCCGCCGAAGCCGCCGAGGGCCAGCACATAAGTGCCCGCCGCCTGCACAAACTCGGCCTCGTCGACGATCTCATCCCCGAACCTCTCGGTGGCGCACATCACGATTCCGCCGCAATGGCCGAAACCCTAAAAACGACCCTCCTTACCACCCTTGAACACTTACGACAACTCGCGCCCGACGAACTGCTCGCCCGCCGCTACCAAAAGTTTCGCAATATCGGCGTCTTCAGCCGTGCCGAAGCACCTCCTGACCTTGCCGTTTCCGCTGACTAGAGCCGTCTTCGCCTCTATTTTGTTCTCAATATTAGGTGGACCTTTCGCCTTAAAGAAATTCGATGTCGTGTTTCGTGGCTGCTGCCTTGAACGCTTCTAGATTTGGTGCAGGAATCTCTGAAGGAAGTGAGAGAGATAGTGCTGGCATGCCGGTTTCCACGAAAAACTCTTCAAAGCCAGCGGGGATGAAAAGGCTCATCCATTTTGCTTCTTCAGAGGCTAAACGAAAGGTGTGTGGCACGTTGCGGGGCAGTACTACAAATTGCCCGGCTGCAACGTGCAACTCCTGATTGTTGAAGATGACGATAATTTCGCCTTCAAGCATGTAAAAGCATTCCTCTTCACGATGATGAACATGCAACGGTGCCTCACCTCCTTTGCGTCCGGTAACGGCCAACAAGGCAAAGCGGCCATTGGTTTCTTTGCTGGTTACAAGAAAGGACAGCAGATTGCCCATATGCCAGAGCGAATTCTCTAATGAGGGGGAGAAAGTTGTGGGAATGGTAAATGCTACTCCCTGCTCATTGATGTGCTGTGTCATGGTTTTCCTTTTTGATGAAAGAGAGTATTTGTCTCAGTCTAATAATGTCCTATCGTCGTTATTTTAGAACAGAAGGAGATTGTGTCGCAATAGAGCAAAGGTATTGGAGGAAAGCTAGCAAGCGTTTTTCAAGAGGATCGTCGTTCTGGAGTCGATAGTATCAATGGAACAGATGATGTGAATATTTCTTGTTTGCCAGTTCTTGTGTCGTTCCAGAAGAGGTGGACGAAGGTGGCGTCGGCGACGAGTCCTTGATAATCGCCGATAAATTTCTTTCCATCATCATCGGTTGGCACCTGGATGGTTGGGTCCCAGCCCTTTGTCGTCACGCGGATGTTCTTTTGGAAGGATGTGGCGTGGTTGAGAGATTGGGCCAGGTAGACATCGATCAGCTTGCGGGAAGGATCGTTGCGGGTATCGAAGAACGAGATGGTGACGATGCCTTGCGGCGAAACGGCCAGTTGCGGCTGAAACTGCTGTGCGCCGTTGTGGATCGGATCATCATTGACGCGTAGCGGGGCTGACCATGTCTTGCCTCTATCCTTCGAGGTGATCAGCAGGATATCGGCATCGCCCGTTCCTTTGTCGGCCCAGGCCAGATAGAGTTGACCTGTGCGCGGGTCGCGGGCGAGGGCGGGCAGAGAGAGCGTGCGGTATTTTTGTGGTGGAAATGTGCCGATGATGTCATGAATCGTTGCGGCCAATACCGGTGATGTCCAGGTGACGCCGCCGTCAGGTGAGGAGAGGGCGAGTATGCGCGTCGGGATAGGGTGGGATGCGATGAGATTGAAGTATAAAGCGGCGACTTCAAGAGTGCCATCAGGCTCTACAACGATGACAGCGCCCAGGATCGCATCGCAGTTGGTTGCGGATGCTGGGTGGGCTGGTGAGCCATTGGTACAAAATGGTGCCTTGCCTTCGATCAAGCGCACGAGCGAAAAGGTGTGGCCGCCATCGGTTGAGCGAGAGAAGGCGAGATTCTGCGAACATGTATTGCCATTCCCGCAGTCGCCGCCGTGATCGTAGGACCAGACGACATAGATGTTTCCAGAATGAGGACCCGCCGTTTGATCGACCGCTAGCCACGGCTTATCGCTAAAAACCTCTCCAGGCTTGCGCTCAAACACCGTCGTTGGCTTACTGAAGGTCAGACCTTTGTCGCTGGAAACGGAGATGGAGACGCCACTGATATGCTGATTGACAAAGATCGTTGCCGCGTATACCTCATGATGCGGACCAAAGGCAAACACGGGATCAGAACTGCTGGTGGCCTTATCAAAGCCGGGTAAGACGCGGCTCTTACTCCACGTGCATCCACCGTCTAGAGAGGCGGCATAGCCCACATTGAAGTGGTAGTGAGCCACATCGGGAAAAAACTTTGCACCACCAACCAGATTGAGTGGATTGTGTGGGTCCTGGGCAAGAGAAGTCTCGCCGTGAGCGGCATATGCATCGTTAGTGACGCGGATATTGGAATAGGAAGGCTGAGGGCGAGATCCCAGACGCACACACTGTCCGCCTCCCGCAAGCGTATTGGGTAGCGTGGGAGTGGGGGCAAGTGGAGGTGAGACGGATGGAAAACAAGCAGTAAGCAGAAGGAGTTTCAAGACTACAAATGGTACAATCCAACATCGGACATATTTTCTCATTGTGCTTGCCCACTTCTAGTTGGCATGATCCTCAAATGAAATGTTTATTACACATCTCTTCTCTATATATTGACGTTTAGACTAAATCAGACAAAAGGCCTCCCAACCTTGCGGAGGGCGGCCTGATCGAGTAAAGTTCCGGTAACAAAAAACCAAAGGAAAGTTACTCACGTGAACATTAACATATTGCGA
>JAABUQ010004796.1_pt1 | contig 22515 bp, 23 predicted proteins | sample 5560001 | NCBI WGS metagenome assembly JAABUQ01 (sample SAMN10711888, study PRJNA513371) | rock metagenome | isolation source: Antarctica rocks | place: Antarctica: Victoria Land, Finger Mt nord | collected 2015-12-18 | reverse complement strand
GGCATTGGCACAAGTCGAATGGTCATTGGGAAGTTGAGAAGGTGATTGATGTGCCGTCTGTTGAACTAGAGGGCTGGCCCATCCCTGTGCCCTCCTTAATTACCGATATCCTGATTTCAATGGACGACCGGTATGTCTACTTCTCCAACTGGCTACATGGCGACATTCGCCAGTACGACATCAGTGACCCCTCGCAGCCTAAACTCACGGGTCAAGTTTGGTGCGGTGGGCTGCTGGGGAAGGGCAGTGAGGTTCAGGGTCAAAAGCTGGCTGGTGGACCGCAGATGCTCCAGCTTAGTCTTGATGGCAAGCGGCTGTATGTGACTAATTCACTCTTCAGTACCTGGGATAATCAGTTCTATCCCGACCTCGCTAAGACCGGCTCCTACTTGTTGCAGATTGACTGTGATACTAATGCCGGTGGCCTGAAGATCAATGAAAACTTTTACGTTGACTTTGGTCAAGAACCAGCTGGTCCGGCTCGGGCTCATGAGATGCGCTATCCTGGCGGCGACTGCACTTCTGATATTTGGGTTTAACCTTTCTGCTGAAGCCTTCCGAGCATCTTCAGTGCATATTGGTAATCCTTTGTTTTTCCTTGTTCTAGATAGAGAGCTACGGCTTTCTGACAATCCTCAATTGCTCCCTGCCTGTCTCCAAGTCTGTAGCAGGCAACACACCGATTACCGTAGGCATCAACACTATTAGGATTGAGCTGCAATGCTTGGTCAAAGTCCTCGATTGCTCCCTTATAGTCTCCTTTCAAAAACTTTTCCACTCCGCGCTTGAAGAAATCTTCAGCACTATATTGGTAGACCAGAAGTTCATTAGCATCCATAGACCTCCCTCCCGATCAAAATCCTTTATGCCCAGAGTCGCAACGAACGTAGTTCTGTTACTGCAAATCTTCTAGTTGCCACAAAGGATGGCAAGGGCGTTGGTTCACTTTCCAGAAACTAAGCACTCCGCAAACCCTTCCGCGAACTCATCTCGATTCAGATTCCGACCAATGACGACAAACTGACTTTGTTTATTTTCATCAGGTTTCCATAGCCTGTCTCTTCGCATGGAGGTGAGCATGCGTACGCTCTGAAACAGCACCCGCTCTGAGAAACCCTGCGCATAGAATAAGCCCTTGGTCCGGTAGAGGTCTTCTCCTTTCTCCTGAGCCAGAGAATTCATCCACAGCATAAATCTATTCATATCGATGGGCTTTTGTGACGTGAGAGCGAACGAGCCAACCGCTGCGTCATGCTCGTGTTCCAGATCTTCGAGGAAAGATGGATCTACCTCCAGCTTGGCCTCCAGATCGAAGGCTCCCACTCCAAGAATCAGCGGCAGGTCGATTACACTAAATTCTGTATGGTGAATTTTGGCGATGGGATTAAGTCGTCGTAGCCTCTGCTCAACCCCAGCTAACTCATCGGGTGCAACTAGATCTGTCTTATTAATCAAAATAATGTCAGCGAAGGCAACCTGTTCTTGAGCCTCGTGGCTATCACTTAGGTTTCGCTCTAGGTTAGGGGCATCGACAACAGTTACAAAGGCATCGAGGCTAAATTTGGGGCGAATCTCATCTGACACAATAAACGTGGAGGCAACCGGGGCGGGGTCCGCTATCCCAGTTGTCTCGATCAGAACTGCGTCAAGATCAGCCCGTTGAGTTAAATTCTCCAAAGTGCGAACTAGATCGCCTCGTACCGTGCAGCAAAGGCAACCATTGTTGAACTCCACTAACTGCTCTTCTGCGTCTGCTACCATCAATTGACCATCAATGCCAATCTCCCCAAACTCGTTCACAATCACCGCCACTTTCCGCCCGTGTTGCCCCTGCAAAATGTGATTGATCAAGGTTGTTTTTCCTGAACCAAGGAATCCCGTTACTACCGTAACCGGGACACGCTGATTGGATTTATCCTGTCGGACTTGTTGCGTTACCATCGGTGCTACCCTCTATAATTTCGTGCTTATGAAGAGGAGTCAGGAGCGTCTCCAGCTCCGCTCCTGGCTCCTGACTCCTCTTCGGTATCTAGATCGCTCTCACAGCTTGAGAGTCAGAGGGTATGGCTACAACTGTTTTAGTCATCGCCGCAATCCCTTCCTGGAGGATGTCCCGCCGTGTTGACGGTCCGGGAGCGTCACCCCTAAGCTGATTGTAGGGAACCACAATCCAGCAAGCACATCCCCACAGGCACTCGCCAGCCATCCCTTCGAATCGAATCGCCGGCTCCGACATCATCACACCTAGATCCAGCAGCCACGAGTGCTGGAGCAGCTTTTCATCCCAACTCAGCTTGTCATACAGATCGCGGCTCTCATAGAATACCGTGAAGTCTGTCTTGGCTACCCCCGGTAACATGATGTCGGAAAAGGAAGTCAAGTGATCGAAGAACTCCCTGTGGGTAACGTTCAGCGTGGAATCCTCAGACTCCAACAGGAAATCAGAGACAGTCTCCTTAAACTTGGCATTGAGCGTGTCGTTCCACATCTCCCGTGGAGCATGGACAAAACATTCAGCGTAGTCAGTCTTGAAGCCCTCCTTCAGACCTGCATAATCGGGGATATGCTCGATCCATTCGCTGATTACCTGACGCCACTTGCTCAGCGGTTCACCAGGAAGCACTTGTACTCCTGGGTGGGTTAGTTTCGCGATGTTGTAGAGTGTCCAGCTACGGGACTTGGAGCTGATGGCTTCGTGTGGCGCTGTGGTCTGCCCGACCAGCCTGAGTGCCTTAAATAGGGTGCGTCCACTGTCATCTAGAGCAATCCGCATGAAGCAATCCGCTGCGAACTTGTTGGTCACCTGCAGCCGCATCCGATCACGCACAATTGGCTCACCAGTGTTGGTATACTTAGTCAGCCTTTGATAAGAGTTCTCCATCGACAGGGCAAAGAACCCGCCAGTGAATGGGTTACGGTAGAGATCGCCCCAAACTGTCATCACACCCTGGTTCTTGTCTTCATCGAGCATGCAGTCTAGCTCGTTAAACGTCGGGAAGAGGTTGCTACCACGATAGATTTCTGGATCGCCGCTACACGGCAACAGGCCAACCCCAATCACAGGAATGCGCCGACCAAGCTTGACGTTAGACAAGTGACGGGCAAGGTCAACAGCAATGCCGCTCCCTGTACCGCCACCGATGGCGAAACTAAACAGAACCATCGATGGAAGTTTAGTCTGATCCACGCTCTTGGCGAAATCCTCTAACTCCTGCTCCAGAATCCTTGGCTCATCGTAGTAAGCCTTACCATAGATCGCCTTGGCGATCGCTCTGGGAAAATGCTCCCCCGCCTTAGGAATCTCGACATTGTCGGGGAGCCAGGGTTCGTAGTTCGGGTTCCAATAGTACCGGGGATACTCCAGTTTCAAGTACTCCCGATACCGCCGTAGCGAGCTAAACAGTTCGTCCCGACTCGGAACCTCTAGGGGCACAAACCGAATTTGGGCGCGCTCTGGCGGAATATTCCGTTCCTTTAGCCGCTCAATAAAACCATCTGCATAGTCCTTTGCTTGGAGCAGGTCCTGCTCACCAATGTCAACGAGCAGAGCAGTGAACCGCGCTCGCGGATCGTCCAACTGGTCCTCGAGGTCACCCTGGCGTAACATTGAGTCCAGCATCCCCGCTCCCGTCCGACCAATTCCCACGAAGTGCAGACAGTGGGGGGACTGGGAACCTGAGGCGCTGTGATACATAGATTTTGACATTGCTTCAACTCCTTTATTTAATAAGTTGCAAATCGTGTTTGGGTAGAAATACGACTAACACCCCGGGTAATAACCCGTATCCTCGGTCAGGAATCCTAAATCCTTGAAGATGTGTGCGACAGAAGTGGCACGCTCATCGGCAACGTAGATTTTGTAATCTTCGACAAACTGACCTGGCTCCCGATCTATTAAACCCTCCTCGATCAACTCCACCCCCTTCTCGAGATTCTTGCGACTCAAGCTGGCGGTCCAAAGTGGAGATTTGATATAGATTTTCTGGTCATCAACCCCTGTCACCTGAAGCACTTTATTCCCAGCTACGGTGGGAACTTCAGCACCCCCTCCGTACTTTTGCTTCACTACAGACCAGTCCAGTTGCATATACTGCATCCTTGCTTACGCTTTGAGAACTTGCTCAAGTTGCTCTTTTAAACCTGCTAAATCTTGTCCGCGAATCGCCGCGTAGGGCACAGCGAGCCGGTAAGCGGTTCCCCACAAGCACTCTCCAGTCATTCCTTCAAATTGACTAGCGGGCTCTGACAGCATGACGCCCAATTCAAGCAACCACGAGTGCTGGAGCAGCTTTTCGTCCCATGTTTGGTGGTCGTAGGTCCGTCGGGATTGGTAGAAAAAGTCCAGATCGGTCCTCCTTGCACCTGGCAGAATAAACTGCACCGATGCTTCGCCACTACCAATGGACTGAATGACCTCAGGCTCAACGATGGGTGAGAAGACCTTGCCCATTTGAGCTGCGAGTTGCTCGAGCTTGTCGCCCAATGAAGTGTCTTTTGGAGCTGAAATCCGTAACTCAAAGAAGTCAGGTTTAAAGCTCCCGCCGATCAGGCCAAGCTGGCTCGGTAGGTCGTCTACCGCCGGTACCTGATTGCTACTGTCAAGACTCATGAACCCGAAGACATGGACCCACCGTTCACCGTACTGGCTCCGGGCAGCCATGTGTTGGGATGGCGGAGCTCCTACCCAGTTCAAGAGTCTCAGGGTTTCATAGAGATCAATACCATGATTTCGGGTCAAAAACAATGCGAGTTCACTATCGACTCGCTGGTGAGTGGCAGTCAAATCCTCCGTGTTTTGCCAAATTGGCTTTTGCGGCACCATTAGGAACCCGGCTGTAAAAGGATTCCGGTACAAGTCGCCTGCCACCTTGACAACACCTTCGTTCTTTTCCTGGTCTAGCATGCAATCCAGTTCGTTCAGAACCGGGAAGAGATTGCCACCCCGGTGATCCTCCAGATCTCCATCGCACGGCGCGATGCCAATCCCCAGCACTAAGGCCCTCCGCCCAAATTTCACGTTTGAAAGGTGTCGGGCTAAGTCAACGACGATCCCACTTCCCGTGCCGCCGCCTAAACCAAAAACTACACAGACAACTGATTGGCATTTTGTGGCACTTACACTCTTGGCAAAATCCTCTAGCTCCTGCTCAAGAACCCTGGGCTCCTCGTAGTAAGCCTTGCCATAGATCGCCTTAGCGATCGCTCGGGGGAAATGCTCCCCCGCCTGAGGGATCTCAACATTTTCGGGAAGCCATGGTTCGTAGTCTGGATTCCAATAGTACCGGGGATACTCCAGCTTTAAGTACTCTCGATACTGCCGCAGCGAACCAAACAGCTCGTCCCGGCTCGGAACCTCCAAGGCTAATGTCCGCACCTGAGCCTGATCGCTGGGTAAGTTCTTTGCCAGCTCTTGAACCTGCAATAAATCTTGGTCACCAATGTCCACAGCCAATGCTGTAAAGCGCTTGCGACTGTCTTGTAGAAAATTGTCTGAGGACTGCCGCATGATTTGAGCGATGAATTCGGCACCAGTTTTACCAATGCCGATTACATGAACAGCCGTCGGCATGGGCTCCTGATCCTTAACTCGATGAACGCCCCCCCGCTTGAGTGCTACCAATCGCTTCTTAATTCGGAGTTCCTCTTTCTGCTCAGCCATGATGATTACCTCTCCTAGTAGAGCTTCTCCAGAATATTTAAGAACACCATTACCTTGGTTTTCACCTCGGTACCGACATGCTCGTCTTTAACGCGATCTCCGCCAATTTTCAGACGGTTTCCGTTACTGGAGAACCAGGGAGCCTTATCTGGTGTGGGAAACTTGCCAGCCAAATCCTCTATTACTTAAAACTTACTTTTGATTAGAGGTCTCAAGGCATAATTACAGTCATTATAGAAAGTTTAACTACTTATCTTCAACCGCATTTGTAGCATTCAATACTTTTCGTTAATCAAATTTCAAATGTTAAGAGAACTAGATAAATAGACTCAAATTCAGTGTTAAGAATCAAGAAGATACAGCTATGGTAGTATTACACCTCCAAGCTTAATACTTTAATATTAGATCAAGAGCAGATTTCTTTTATGATCAGCACCTAAAGGGCTTAAATTTTTATCAAAAGCTTTAGCAATATTTTTCGGCTATTTATCAAGGATGTCGATCATCATCTCAGCAAATCAAGGTCGACACTGTATCGAAGATTACAATTCTACTCATTCAAGTTGATAAACTATTGTTATTCCTAGCTGTCTTTCTTTTCACTCTCTAGGGAAGCTGATTGACTAAAACTCTAGGGAAGTTGATTGACTAAAAACTTAGGAGAGTTATATGGCTTTTCACGGTGATATTTCCTCTAGCGACGACGCTGTTGGTGTAGCGGTAGTCAACTATAAGATGCCGCGTCTCCATACAAAAGGGGAGGTGATTGAGAACTGTAAGAAGATCGCGGAGATGATTGACGGGGTTAAGGTGGGATTGCCAGGTATGGATCTCATCATCTTTCCTGAATATTCGACGCACGGCATCATGTATGATTTTAATGAGATGCTCGAAACGGCTTCCAATATCCCTGGACCAGAGACCGAGATCTTTGCTGAGGCATGTGTGCGTAACAAAACCTGGGGGGTCTTCTCTCTGACTGGGGAGAAACATGAAGAACACCCAGCTAAGGTTCCGTACAACACCCTGATCTTGATGAATGACAAGGGTGAGATCGTCCAAAAGTATCGCAAAATTATGCCATGGTGCCCAATCGAGGGCTGGTATCCCGGTAATTGTACTTACGTATCAGAGGGTCCTAAGGGTCTCAAGATCAGCCTGATCATTTGTGATGACGGCAACTATCCAGAGATCTGGCGTGACTGCGCGATGAGAGGTGCTGAGTTGATTGTCCGCTGCCAGGGCTACATGTATCCGGCAAAAGAGCAACAAATCTTGGTTTCAAAGGCAATGGCGTGGATGAACAACACATATGTTGCGGTTGCCAACGCCTCAGGCTTCGACGGTGTGTATAGCTACTTTGGTCACTCGGCAATCGTCGGATTCGACGGTCGAACACTAGGAGAGTGTGGTGAGGAAGAAAATGGTATTCAGTATGCCGCCCTTTCCAAATTTGCGATTCGTGATTTCCGCAAGCATGCCCAGTCTCAAAACCACCTTTTCAAGCTACTGCACCGTGGTTATACGGGATTGATCAACTCTGGCGAAGGTGCTGAAGGCGTCCAAGCATGCCCATTCGAGTTCTATCGTAACTGGGTACTCAATGAGCAGAAGACGAAAGAAACGGTAGAGTCGATTACCCGCTCAACAGTTGGTACTGAGGAGTGTCCGATCAAAGGGCTACCTACGGACAAGGCACCTTCGAAGCAGCCAAAACCAGCCTTGGTCTGATCGGGCAGTTGAAGTCTCGTCAGGAGACATTGATTTTCGTTGAATCAAATCTAAGCCTGCATATATCATGCAGGCTTTTGTGGGTCTTCAAACACCCCAATATTTCGGAACTTCTGGTAGCGCAACTCTCGACGCTGTTGATTGGTCATCTGGGACAGTTCTACCACGTTTTGGATCAAAGCCTCCTTCAGAGTTTCTGCTGCTTTCAAAGGGTTGGCATGGGTTCCTCCTATTGGTTCCCAGAGCACCTGGTCAATAATGCCAAGACTTTTCAGATCCGAGGCAGTTATCTTCAGCGCTTCTGTTGCCTGAGGAGCTTTACTAATATCACCCCAAGCAATTACGGCGCAGGTTTCTGGTGGGGCAACCATGTAAATCGAATGTTCAAACATCAGTAGGCGATCGCCCACGCCAATTCCCAATGCACCGCCAGACCCCCCCTCACCAATGACAGTGCAGACAATTGGCACATCTAACCGGAACATTTCTCTGAGGTTGTAGGCAATTGCTTCTCCTTGCCCTTGGTTCTCTGCCTCAACACCGGGCCAAGCTGCGGGCGTATCAATAAAAGTCAGGATTGGCATCCCAAACTGATTAGCGTGTTTCATCAACCGCATCGCCTTGCGGTATCCGCCCGGATGAGCCATACCAAAATTACGGGCAATGTTATCCTTGGTATTTTGCCCCTTCTGGTGGCCTAACATGACTACAGGTCTACCCCCCAATCGACCAATGCCACCGACCAAGGCAGGGTCATCCCTACCTGTACAACGATCTCCGTGTAGCTCAATCCACTCATCGCTAATGGCATGAATGTAGTCTAATGTACTGGGACGACCGGGATGACGAGCAACCTGTAGCTGCTGAGCAGGGGTAAGGCTAGAGAAAATTTCCTGACGCAGCTGTACGGCTCGCTTTTCTAGCTGATGAATCTGGTCAGAAACATCGATCCCATGTTTGTCAGCCAGTTTGCGAATCTGGACAATCCATAAGTCTAACTCTGCTAAGGGTTTCTCGAAGTCTAGAAGGATGGGTTTTCGTGCGGAATTTGCCATGCCAGAGCAAGTTCACTTTTGAATCACAGGAGCTGTGCAAAGTCACAAACACCTATTGTAGGGGGTCGATTCCTGCTTAAGTCAGTTGTGTTACAAAAAATTAGAAAGATACTAGCTGCTAGCTCTGCCAATTAGAACTCTATTACGAATAGTAGTTCTAGAATTTCTTACAAAATAACTGTAGTGATTTTTTTGATTTAAAGCTTAAATTATCAACTACTTTCCACAACCAATTTTTATTTTTGATCACCGGCGCTAGTCAGTTTGAACATGTAAAAACTACTAGACATGTTATATCTGTCCATAGCTAGATGGATCTAGGTTATTCCTTTAACTAGGCTTAAGATCGAGTTTAAGGCAAAAGCCTACATTGGTTTAAGGAGGATTTCATATGACTACCAGACTGGCAAAACCAAGTCCCTTAATGCTCGGCATTCTTTCTGGGCTTGCCTTGGTGTCATTGGGAGTCTTACCTGGGAATGCTCAAATGAGTAAGACTCCATCGAACAATGTGCACAAGCCCGGTGCCATGTCCAATTCTAGCTCAACGATGTCTCCTAGCTCTAGTGGTAAGAGTCGCGTGGGCTCCTCATCAAATTCTGGAACGCTAACGCTCGGTAGCACAGGGCAAGCAGTCAAGGATATCCAGACTTCTCTTAAGCGGATGGGATTTTACAATGGGCCGATTAATGGCAAATTTGGTCATCAGACACAAACAGCGGTGATCAAATTCCAACAGTCTAAAAAGCTTCCTGCTGATGGAGTCGTTGGACCTAAGACTCGCGCTGCCATGACTTGAAGTCCTTGGTCTAGGCTTATCTATCTCGTCTGGCTCTAAGCTCCTTATAGAGCCTTGACTAAATCCCATACATGGTGAGCTAACTGAAACTTGCTGCAAGGTTCAATCCGCTTCTGGTGTCCTTGGGCATCTAGAAAGATCGCCTGGTTATTGTCGCTGCCGAAACCACTATCTGGTTGATCGATAGGATTAGCTATGATCGCGTCCAACTTCTTCTCCTGCAACTTCTTCAGGGCTGGGGTGACAATATCTCCCGTCTGGGCAGCAAACCCGATTAGGCATTGGTGAGGCTGCTTGAGGCCGCTCAGTTCAGCTAAAATGTCCGGTACAGGTTCGAGGGGGAGATTCGCGGGCAGTGATCGCTTCGGCAGCTTCTGCAAACTATAATTAGCTGGCTTTACATCCGCTACCGCCGCTGACATCACGATAAGATCGGCATTTGGGAAATACTTCAACATCGCCTGGCGCATTTGCTCAGCGTTAATCACAGGAATGGACTCTACTCCCAACGGGACATCCCACATAGCTGGACCATGCACTAAGGTCACAACGGCTCCTCGATGAAGGGCGGCTTGGGCCAAAGCTAATCCCATTTTGCCGGTAGATGGGTTGCCAATGAAGCGCACAGGATCTAGATGCTCCCGCGTTCCGCCGGCACTTAGCAACACTCGTTTGCCCAGCAAGTCGCGCTTACCTCTCGTGTGTAGTAGAGACTGGATATGGGGAAAGATATCAGTTGCTTCTGCCATGCGACCAGCACCAACGCGATCGCATGCTAATAGTCCCGAAGCGGGGTTGACCCCATGATATCTGCTATCTATCAATAACTGTTGCCAATTTCGTTTTACAGACAACTGCTCCCACATATCCGTATTCATTGCTGGAGCTAAAAGCACGGGGCAGATGGAAGCTAGTACTGTATTAGTCAGCAGGTTGTCAGCCATACCGTAGGCTAATTTTGCCAAAGTGTTTGCTGTCAGGGGAGCGATCACCAACACTTCTGGCCATTCACCTAGAGATGTATGTATCGGATGCTGGTGGCTTGGTTGCCAGAACATTTCGTCCGTATATGCTGGATGACGAGATAGCGTGGCTAAAGTCAGAGGCGTGATGAATTCCTGGGCTTTTTGAGTCAGAATCACCCGGACTTCAGCACCAGCTTTGAAGAGGGTTGAAACTAGCTCACAGACTTTGTAAGCGGCGATGCCACCGCTTATACCAATCAGTACTCGTTTGCCATGAAGCATCTAGGACTCATCATAGGGTTCTAGATCCAGCAGGTGAATATATGACTCCACTAAATCTGGACGTTGAAACGCGATCGCTCGCAGCAAATGCCAATCATTTAACCCGTCGAAAGCATTAGTATAGCTATCCTGCTCTAGACGTGTAGCCAACTCTGCCACCTCTTTAGCAGTCATAGCCGCAATTTCTCGCTTAGAAATGCCCAAAGTTTCCATCATTACTCGCGCCTCCCTTGAGCAACATCTTCTAGCAACATAGGTTTAAGCTGTACCCAACCATATCCGCCTAACCTATGTTACCAGGTTTAGAGCATCTTGGCATACGTAAGGTGAACGATTAGCCCCTTTATTAATAATTTTTTTTGCTTTCTTTTGGCATCACCATTAAGACGAAATTGTAAATCACAGGTAACACTTCCGGTCGAATTTCGTGCCCCATGTCGAATTCCTGGTACTGTACCGAGACACCTAGCGCCATTAAACTCTCGCGTGCCTGTAAAGCCGCCTTGAGCGGTACCACTGAGTCTTGTCTGCCGTGTACAATCAAAACTGGTGGAAACTGGCTGCCTGGCGGTTCAGAGATGGGATGCAGATATCCACTAAGGGCGACTAAGCCTGCTAGTGGCAAGCCTAACCCTACATCCAAAGTCATTGCCGCACCTTGGGAAAATCCAGCCAAAATCGTGCGTGATAAAGGTACGCCAGTGCTACTCTCTAGAGAGAGTAACCAGTCCGTCAGAAGTTTCCGACTTTCTGGTAGCCCCTGACCCTTCTCACTGCTAAGGTCATACCACATCTTGCCGCCAAATACATGGGGATGATCAAAGGGGGCATTGGGAAACACGAACTGGTAATCGGGAAAGTTCAACAGGGGAACTATCGATGCCAGATTTTGAGCATTAGCACCCCAGCCATGTAGCGTCACAATCAACCCAGACGGCTCCTTACCTGGTGTCAGTGGCACCGTGATGACTTGTAAAGACAAAGGCTTTCTCCCACTCTTAAACTCTCTTAATTGATCTTAATAAAACTTTCAGCCTTGTGGGTATCCGCTCTAATTGCTCCAAGCTTTATGGACCTCCAGAATCTCCAGATAATCCTCAAAGCGTCTGAGGGCTTCCTTAATCTGTTCTCCGCTCAGGGGCGAATTGGCAGCGAGTTTGGACAGGGCTTCGAGAAACCGGACTTTGGTGCGCACGACCAATCGTTGATGCGTCTGCCAGTGAGTCTGGATGTGGGGACGTAACGCATCGAGTGCTACCTCGTTACAGTCCAACTCATCGTTGGCGTAATCAAGCAAGGCAGCAAGCAACAGTTGCGATCGTTTCTTGGCTTCAGGTCCGTAACTGGGGCGTACCATCGGTAGAAAAACAGATGCTGTACCAATTTTTTGGAGTTTGGACAAATAGATTAGTTCGGGCTACTTCCATCAATCAAGACAGATAGAGCTTGACGGGCATGGTGGGCCCCCGCCGGGGTTCCTTCTATTGTTGCCATCAGGCTAGCGCCCCCAATCAAGAGTAAGTATTGCTGGGAGAATGCTTGTGGCTCTCGCACCCCCGCTGCTGTTGCTAACTTCATGACATGAGTGCGAATTGCCTCACGCAACGTCACTGAAACGTGGTGGGCTGGATGATTGGCATTCGCTAGTTCAAGAACTGCGTTAATGAATGGACACCCTCGGAAGTCTGGTTGGGCATACCACTCCCCTAGCACATCAAAAGTTGCCAGTAACTTATCCTTAGCAGTTTTTCCTCTTTGTGCAACGGACTCCTCAAACCACTGCAACCATTGCTTTTCTCGATAGAGCATGACTTCCAAAATCAGCTTGTCTTTAGAGGGGAAATGCTTATAGAAAGTCCGTTTAGCAACATCTGAGTTAGCAATCACCTCATTGATACCAACGTGTTGAATACCCTTTTGATAAAACAGCTCCGAGGCAGTTGCCAGAATTCGTTCGTAAATGTTGCTAGGTTTCGGTGCCATAAGCCAAGATAGGTAGACAAGTTTGTCTACTTCGGATAAGCTACTAAACGTAGACAGATTTGTCTACCGTTGTAACACACTAATCGCAGGGGTGGATATCAGTTCTTCACCCCCAGTTTGGCATACGTCGGATTTTGCAATTAACTGAGGATAAGAGAAATGAACTTTACCATACACACAGTGGAGACAGCACCATCAGATTCCAAGTCAGCCCTAATCACAGCCAAGGAAGTCTTTGGTTTCATCCCAAATCTGGAAGGGATTTGTGCTGAAGCACCAGCGCTATTGAAGGCTGGGATGACTCTATGGGATCTCTTCAGTACAACAAGCTTTAGCCCAATTGAGCAGCAAGTGGTTTATCTGGCAGCAAACTACGAAAACGAATGCCATTACTGCATGGCAGCACACTCTAGTTTAGCCAAGATGGTTGGGATGTCATCTGAAGATATACAAGCGCTGCGAAATGGCACCCGACTTCGAGAGCCGAAGTTGCAGGCTTTGCATCACTTCACTCAACGGATGGTGCAAGCCCGTGGCTGGGTTGAAGACAACGAAATTGAATCCTTCATGGCTGCTGGTTACGGAAAACAGCAGGTACTTGAGGTGATTCTTGGCATCGCTGTCAAAGTCATTCACAACTACACGAATCACATCGCCAAAACCCCACTTGACGATGTTTTCAGGGCAAATGTTTGGTCAAAACAAAAAACCATAGATTCCTAAGCTTGGACTTTGGACAAAACAGTCTAGCCCAGCCACATGGGTAGCAGGGCTATTGAGATAGGAATAGTAACCATTACACGGGGTAGTGAGAGCGAAGGCATAACCAAGTGCCAAGTTATTTCTCAAAGCCTTGCGTTGAGAGGTTTTTCAGGTTTCAAGCCCTTTGATCTAGAGGCTCCAATTTATCTCAACTGTCCTAGCAGTTAAATGCTTGTCCAGAGCGGGTTGTGGTTCCTACATGGCACTTCGTGTCAGCTTCGCTCTAACTGCCCTGGGTTGGAGTGTTTTACTTTGTTAAGGCTTAATTAAGTTGACAATACCAGATTTTCTTGTAAGAAAGCAGAAATGAAGATTTTCTTAGAAACAGAACGCTTGGTTCTACGACCATTTACGGCAGTAGATGCAGGTAGGTTGTTTGAACTAGACAGCGACCCGGAGGTCATCCGGTTCACACCAGAGGCAGGTCAGCCACCAGATTACACAGTGATTCAAACCCGAATTCTCCCTAAATTTTTGACATATTATGAAAAATACGAGGGTTACGGAGTCTGGGCAGCGCTAGAAAAGTCGAGTCAAAAGTTTATTGGCTGGTTTTTCTTTAGACCCGCCGTGGAGGCACCTTATTTCAATCCGGTATTAGCTAATCCAACTGATGTTGAACTCGGATATCGGCTGCGAAAAGCTGCATGGGGAAAAGGTTACGCCACCGAAGGAGCTAAAGGACTGATTATCAAGGGCTTTTCTGATTTGGGAGTGCAGCGAGTGGTATCTGTTGCTTTGGTAGCAAACATAGCTTCGATTCGAGTGCTAGAAAAATCAGGCTTGAAACTTCAGCAAAAGTTTGTCGATGAAAAATTAGGTCAAGAGGTTGTCATATATGACCTTCAACGAGAGGAGTTTAAACTGGAGAACGCCGCTCAAAGGAAGATTTAACAATGTCCGTTTATTGGTAGCTTGTCGTCGAGTCGATAGTGAGTTGTAAAGACATTGGCACCAGCTAAAGGGAGCGTAATAAAAATAGTGCTATAGAATTTCGGCGTCTGGTGAGCAATCTTATTGATAATAGCTTACGAGAAAATAGGAGTTTCCGGTTAGGATATTTGCAATAAGAGAACCAGTTTAGGACAAAATGTTAAAAAGCAGTAATATCACTATTTCTATTACGCTCCCACGTAAATTTGTCCAAAGTCGAGGTAGTATGCTATGTTCATACGTCTCAATCACGCACAATCACTACTTTAGCAGAGCGGTCGAGTAGGGCCTCAGATGCCTCCGCCCAATGGACAAGTTTTGTTGTCACTCGTTCCGGCTTAAGACTACCACTCGCGACTAAGGCCAAAATCTGGGGAATGTCTGCCCGAGCATTTATACGACCTGTCTCGTGCTGAATTGAGGTGGTAAAGCTGTACGTAATCCAGTCGAACTATGACTTTTTTAGGTGTCTAAGAGCATCGAAAAGTCCTGGGAAATTCCCACAGGACTCCTGTTTCCCCTAGCTGCCTAACCCTGGCTTTGACAGCATTTTGAACGAGGGCTTTTGTCATCAATCTTCCTCTTCCGCCTCAAGTAGTTCACCTTCCTCAAACACTAGCAACGGCCTCAGGTTCAAACTGAAGAGCAGTGGGTCTACAATCTTACTGTCATCCGTGTAGAAAGCTACTTGACCGTCTGGGAAAAAGGCTCTGATGCTTGCAGCTTCGGGGTCAACAACCCACACCCGCGATACCCCTGCTGCCAAATAGTCTTCAGCTTTGTTCTCAAAATCTTTCAGCGTCTGACCGGGAGAGATAATCTCGATCACTAGTTCGGGTGGCACCGGACAAGCTTCGTTGCGACTCCACTTTCTAGGCAAGCGCTCGTAGGAGACATATGTCAGATCGGGCGTAGGCACCCAATCTACTCCTTTGCGCTTTAGGGTGACAGCCCACTCTGGTCGAATCCGTCCCTTACCTTTACACCAAGCACTTATCGGGCGATCAAAAGCTCTCTGCAAAGAAGAATGAAAATATTTTGGTGACACTTTTGGTATGGCTTGACCATCCACTAGTTCGCAAGCGGTTTCGCCTTCTGGTAAGGCCCAAAATTCCTCTAGGGTGAATTTGATTCCTGTCGTCATGGCGTGCCTTATTTTTCATAACCCATTCTCAATAAGCTGGTTTCATTGAAGCGTCCATATCGCGAGAAACCCTTTTCGTTATGCTCCCTACGCACATTGCAAACGCAAGAGCAGCGGGCCGCGATTTCCATAACTTTAATTATGATTTGACACTCCCCAGCCTAAAGGGCGTGGGGATTCTTAAGCAGTCCACAATCGAACTCTCAAAGGCGTAGTCAATGCGCTCCTAGCAACTCCTTCAAGGCATAACCCTAAAGTTGTCGTTACTTTTCTAATGATGTTTGCCGCCCCATTGCAGTCGGCGTTGATATACCAATTGTTAGCAGTGCGATACAATCCACGCTTAACTCGTTTGCCAGATGCTTTCCACACAAGAGGGTTTTTCACCATAGGTAGGTAGAATGTCATTGTCTACAAACGAAGCTCGACTCGTATACGATTCCTCTGTTTCCTCGAATCTAATGCCATATTGCTCACACAATTGAGCAATTCGTTGTTTGAGTCTTGCAGTAGAAATTTGCACAAATTTTTGGTTATTCTTTTTTCCAATATTAATATTGTCTTTATTGCCTTTGTTCCAACCAAATACAACATTACCTATTTGCTTAACTAAGCAATAATTAACAACCAATCTAGCTGCTTTGTTGACAGTATCCCTCATCTGTCTATTACGCTTTTCGGTGATAGCCGCTAACCGATTCAACCAAAAATCTTTGGGTTTGCCTTCCTTGATACTAGCTACTTGCTTGTTGTACCACTGATTTAAAGACTTGAGATGTCTGCCATCAATAATGAAACTGGTTCCAATATTGCTAATACAGGTCAGCCAGTTATCTATTCCGTGGTCGATACCAAGCACTCGTGAACTATCAAGTTCAATAGCCTCTACTTTTACTTGATAGACAAATTCAACATAGAACTCTTGGTTACGGGGCAGAATCCGAATCTCTCTAATATCGTCAAAGTTTAGGTTGCTGGGCATTGGGATGTAGAAGCAATCTAAACCAAACCAGCACTTAACCGTTTTACCGAGAGGGATTCTAATAAGTCCATTGACTAGCTTTAATGCTTGCTTAGGGTAGCTGACTAGCGCCATTCCCCCACTCTTTTTATAGTTTGGCAACTTTGGTTTATCGGTTAACTCTCCTCGATTAAATAGCTTACTTAATTCTTTGAAAGACTTAAACGACTCAGCCACACTTCTTAAAACTTGCTGTGCTGCTTGGGAGTACAACGATTGAAAATGTTTATTTGTCTTATACTCGACCTCTAAATCATACTTACCAACAATTTGCTTAGCCTTAAAGTAGAATTGACGAGCATAGTAGATGCCGCAGTTTGTTAAGTTATTGGCCTCAGAACAAACAAACTCTAGAACAGCTAAAAGCTCTGAGTCCGGGCTGATTAAGTTTTGTTGACATCCGTACATTAGGTTCACCTCCTGTACTTATTATACTTTAATTCTGAGCAAATGCTAGACTTAAAGAACAAAAGCCGCCCTAGAAGGACGGGGCTTTCAACCCATTTCTTTGGTAATTGAGACATTCCCCCAAATGCAAAAATACTTAGCAGGGGCAAACTACTAAAAGATACTTGCTAAGTTGAACAACTTGTTCGCTTACTCCTTTTCTGGAGACAGAACAGAGAAATTCATGACTACGCCACAACGATTGACATTTGAGAAATACCTAGAGATGGAAGATGGGACAGACAACCGCTACGAGCTAGTGGATGGGAGGCTAGTCGAGTTGCCGCCAGAGTCAGAACCAAACACCTCCCTTGCAAACTATCTGTTCTTGCAATTGGTAAGTGCCGGGATGCCGTTTCGACGGGTACAGCCTCATGCTTGCGAACTTCAGGTGCCAGTACTTCAGGCTGGCGACCCTGCGAATCACTACCCCGATTTGGCGATCCTGCGGGGGGAACACTTGGAGCTAACCCGGAAGCGATTGACTATCACTTTTGATGTTCTTCCCCCACACTTAGTTGCTGAAGTTGTGTCTCCAGGCCAAAGCAATCGGGATAGGGACTATGGGCGTAAACGGATGCAGTACGCAGCACGGGGTATTCCTGAGTATTGGCTGATCGATCCAGAGGAACAAGCGATCGTCGTTCTACAATTGGATCAAGGTAGTTATAGTGAGGCTGGCAGATTTACCGGGAACACGCAGATTAAATCTCCAGAACTGGAGCGGTTGGGGGTTCAACTCCAGCTAACGGCTGAGCAAATTCTTGACACCGTTAATTGACAAAGAAAGGCCCAACGGGTAAGAACAAAATTCCTAAGATCTTATCGACTCGATCGATGTAATACTCAACCGAGTCAATAGAAACGTTGTTCTCCTCTAGGGTGATGAACCGCCAAGCGGTTCCAGTCGTGACTGCTCCGTAAATAGTTTTAACGTTGTTTCCAACTTTTCGATTAAACGTTTGGGCAGCAAACATAGCTGCGATGCATTGACCCAGCCCACTTTTAATATTTTCGTTCTTGGCTTCAGTAATTATAATGACGGGAGCAATAATATCAAACTGTTCCCTAGAACCACTTAAGATGAAGTCACAAAACCCTGTAAGCCCTTTGCTTGGGTCTACGTTAAACTCCGAGCCAGAAAACAAACTTATCTGATATTTTGCCTGCCGTCTCACTTCGGTTAAGATCGGCGCAATAAGCAGTTCTGAACGAGCTTTTTCAGTGCTAATGGCAGTTGCTAACGGGATGTACTCGTCTAAAGTCTGCCTCAGCAAAGCTGATGGATTTATTTCCTCTACCTCTTTAAATAAATTGCGCGTCTCATCAAGCACTAGGTTTAAATCCGTTTTGACTTTGCCGAGCGTAAAGTCACTGTATGCCATAAAAATGCAAGCAAATAAAGACCCCTCAATAAACATTTGCACTAGTTTTGCTGCCAGCAAAATATCAGCAACAGAACTAAGATCGCGAGGCAACATAAATAACTTCAGCAGAGCTAAGAATGGCTTTGCGGCGAATATAGTTACGGCTGTGTTCGATGCCCCGACGACTTACCAGATCTACCTTACGCCCAAAGACAGCCTCTAATTCATCTTGCATATCTACATGGTCAAATAAACTCCATTGGGCATCGGGTGCAAATGTCGCCAACACATCAATATCACTATCTGAGTGGAAATCATCTCGTAACACCGAACCAAATAAGGCAAATTCTGTAATTTTCCAGCGCTGGCAGAAATTTACGATTTTATCCTGCGGAATTTCGATATTTTTTACCACTATCTAAATTACCTCCGACTGCATAAAAACGAGTGCTAAACCTGGCAAAAGTTGCTCTAGAATTTGCTGACCTTGGGTAAGCAGCACGTGGACATGGTTAGCTTGCGGTACTCCCTGACGAGACATTGGCTGTTCTGAAAAGCAATTTCGCTCGACAAGCGTTACCGAGTCAAAGTGGTTAGGCAACACTCTTGCTGCCAGCAAGCCAGCCATGCCGCCACCGATAACTAGGGCATGCCTACCGCTGTTCTTTGCCGATTTTTGCTCTGCAGGTGTAAACATTTTTCAAGCTTGTGGGATCAAAGTATGGAAAGTGTTGTTATTACTGGTGTATCGACTGGCATTGGATGGGGTGCAGCGAAAGTTTTGGTGCAGGAAGGCATTCGAGTCTTCGGCAGCGTCAGGAAGGTAAAGGATGCTGAAAGATTATCAGCCGAATTTGGTGATGGGTTTACACCACTTCTTTTCGACGTAACAGATGAAAGTGCTGTCCGCGAAGCCGCCAAGCAGGTGCGCGAACATCTCAACGGCGAAACCCTGTTTGGGTTAGTGAACAATGTAGGCATTGGTACATTTGAACCACTCATGCACCAACCCGTAGATGAGTTTCGGTTGCAGCTCAATGTCAACCTAGTCGGTCCCTTAATTGTCACGCAAGCATTCTTACCAATGCTAGGAGCAGATCGCTCTTTCAGAGGAAATCCGGGTCGAATCATCAATATCAGCTCGATCGCTGGGAAGATGGCTGCGCCCTTCCTTGGCGCTTATGCGGCTTCAAAACATGGCTTGGAAGGATTTTCCGAAAGTTTGCGCCGCGAGCTAATGGTTTACGGGATCGATGTCATTGTTATTGGACCTGGAGCGGTAGCTACATCAATCTGGGATAAGGCGGAAACGACTAACTTGTCCGATTATAATAACACTGAGTATGCAGGGGCCTTGGAGAAGTTCGGTGAGTATATAATCCCCGCAGGACGCAAGAGCTATCCGCCAGAGCGGCTCGGTGAGGTGATTTGGCAAGCCCTGACGAGTCCTAACCCACACGTCCGTTATCCAGTCGTGCCGCAACACCTATCAAACTGGTTGATTCCAATGGCACTGCCCAAGCGGGTTGTAGATCAGCTAATTGCGAAGCGATTTGGTTTAAGGCGCAAACAAAATTCCTCTCAAATCCAACACCACTCCCCTTAGCGCATCTTTCCCTGACTTAGAGCCACTGGTTCAGGCTGGCTCTTAAGATCGGCAAGAACGCTCTTGCTCAGCTTGCTGCCTCTAACCTAAACGGTATATTAGACTGACAAGTACTCAGTCATCTGAGACATTGAACTTGAAGTTCACAACCGCACCAAAGGAAACCAAAAACTGTGCAATTGGAAACAAAACTGCGACCAGAAACAAAAATTGCTGCGATTTTTCCCGACGAAGATAGTATCCCTGCAGAGTTTCAGCTACCCTTCCCAATCCACCAAACTGAATATTTGCTTAATGGCGAACTACGCCATTGGGACGGACCAACGCAAGAAGCCTTTTCGTCAATCTTTGTGAAAACGGCAGATGGTCTTGTCCCTAAGTTGATCGGCAGCTTTCCCTTGCTTACAGAAAAAGAATCCCTAGCAGCTTTAGATGCTGCTGTTGCTGCTTATGATAACGGTCGAGGACATTGGCCCACAATGTCTGTTGGTGGCAGAATTGAACACATTCAAGACTTCACTTACCGAATGAAGGAGAAAAAACGGGAAGTTGTCAATCTCTTAATGTGGGAGATTGGTAAATCTTTCCTGGATTCTGAAAAAGAATTTGATCGCACTATTGCCTATATCGAAGATACAATTGATGCCCTCAAAAACCTAGATAGAACTAATTCTCGCTTCGTAATTGAACAGGGAATTATTGGGCAAATTCGTCGGGCTCCCTTGGGAGTAACACTCTGTTTAGGACCGGCAAATTATCCTTTGAATGAAACTTTTACGACTTTGATCCCGGCGTTGATCATGGGGAATACTGTGGTATTAAAACCACCCAGGCCAGGGGTTATACTCTACCAGCCCCTGCTAGAAGCGTTTCGAGATGCATTTCCAGAGGGGGTGATAAATACCGTCTATGGCAACGGACGAGAAGTCACTCCTCCCCTCATGAGTTCTGGAAAAGTTGACGCGCTAGCTTTCATCGGGTCAAGTCGGGCTGCGAGTTCCCTGAAAAAGCTGCATCCGAGACCGCATCGGCTGCGGAGCATTCTGGGATTAGAGGCAAAAAACCCAGCGATTATTCTCCCGGATGCCGATTTGGACTTAACGATTAAAGAGTGCATCCTGGGAACACTCTCTTACAACGGTCAGCGCTGCACGGCTTTGAAAGTCTTATTTGTCCATCATCACATTGTCGATATCTTTCTTGAGCGGTTTTCCGAAGCGATCGCCAACCTAAAACTTGGCATGCCTTGGGAAAAAGGTGTCACGGTCACGCCGCTGCCAGAATTAGACAAGACTAAGTATTTCACAGAACTCGTTGAAGATGCTAAGCACTTTGGTGCCAAGGTGGTTAATGAAGGTGGAGGTACGGTCAACCACACATTTTTCTATCCTGCTGTTCTGTATCCAGTCACCTCACAAATGCGAGTGTATCGTGAAGAGCAATTCGGTCCAGTCATTCCCGTCGTTCCCTTCGACGATATCGCTGTCCCAATTCAATACATATGCGATTCTGACTACGGGCAGCAAGTCAGCATCTTTGGCTGCGATACCGACACGATCGCTAATCTTGTCGATCCCCTAGTCAATCAGGTATCTCGCGTCAACCTCAATAGCCAATGCCAGCGTGGTCCTGATACTTTTCCCTTCACTGGCAGAAAAGATTCTGCCGAAGGCACACTTTCAGTTGTTGATGCCCTGCGAGCGTTTTCGATCCGTACCTTGGTGGCTGCAAAGGCGACGGAGATTAATAAGGCAATGTTGACCACGATTGTGAGAGAACATAAATCAAATTTCCTCTCGACTGACTTCATCCTCTGAATCGAGCTCCAAGGGCAGGGGACGCAGGGGAGAAAACCCCAGCCCATTTTTCGTTCTCAATTTAGGATTAAATTTTGTTAAGATTAACGCTGGTATGGTGTGTAGTCTCTCTACTTCCTTTGACCTTGGAGACATAGTAATGCTGCGGCTCGAACATATCAGTAAAATTTACCCGACTGGCGAAGTCCTCAAGGATATTAACTGGGAAGTCAAACCAGGTGATCGCATCGGCTTAGTTGGCGTCAACGGTGCTGGCAAATCCACTCAACTCAAAATCATTGCTGGGGAGATTGAACCGACTGCTGGGGAAGTGATCCGCCCTGCCAGTTTGCATATCGCTTACCTCACCCAAGAATTTGAAGTAGACCCCAAGCGCACTGTCCGGGAAGAATTTTGGACAGTTTTCAAAGAAGCGAATCAGACACAGCAATCGCTGTTGCAGGTACAACGAGAGATGGAGGCTGCCAATCCAGAAGAGCTAGACCGACTGATCGACAAGCTAGACCGACTGCAGCGCTATTTTGAAGCCTTAGATGGCTATGGTTTAGATGCACAGATTGAGAAGATCTTGCCAGAGATGGGATTTGAGCTGTCTGATGGTGATCGCCTAGTCAGCGCCTTTAGCGGCGGTTGGCAGATGCGGATGAGCTTGGGCAAGATCCTGCTGCAAAAACCTGACCTATTGCTGCTAGACGAGCCAACCAACCACCTGGATCTAGAAACTATTGAGTGGCTGGAAACCTACCTTAAAAAGCTAATTACCCCGATGGTCATTGTCTCCCACGACCGGGAATTCCTCGACCGCCTCTGCACTCAGGTTGTCGAAACCGAGCGCGGCGTTTCCATGACCTACTTGGGCAACTACTCCGCTTATCTCCAACAAAAAGCTGAGGGGCTTTCCGCCCAACTGAGCGCCTACGAACGCCAGCAAAAGGAACTAGTGA
>JAABUQ010004795.1_pt1 | contig 22529 bp, 21 predicted proteins | sample 5560001 | NCBI WGS metagenome assembly JAABUQ01 (sample SAMN10711888, study PRJNA513371) | rock metagenome | isolation source: Antarctica rocks | place: Antarctica: Victoria Land, Finger Mt nord | collected 2015-12-18 | reverse complement strand
AGGCCACCCGCCGCCGAGGCCGCGAACGGCCGGGCGTTGAAGACCTGGCGGGCCCTCCCTCGACGCGGGACGACTTCGCGGCCGACCCGCGGCGGGCGATCGACGAGGAACTTGCCAGGCTCCCGGAAAAGTATCGGAGCCCCGTCGTGCTCTGCTACCTGGAGGGCCGGACGCACCAAGAGGCCGCCGACCAGTTGCGATGGCCGGTCGGCACGGTCAAGGGCCGCCTGGCCCGGGCGCGCGACCTTCTGCGCGGCCGGCTGGCCCGCCGGGGCCTCGCCCCTTCGGCCGGCCTCTTCGCAACGACAATGACAGTGCAAGCGCGGGCGGTCGTCCCGGAAGCGCTTGCGAAGTCGACGCTTCGGGCCGCGACGGGCGTCGCGGCGGGTAGGGGCCTCGTCGCCGGGTTGGTCCCGGCGACGGTCGCCGCACTGGTCAAGGGGGTCGCGAGGACCATGATGATCTCTAAATGGAAGGCCCTGGCCGCGAGTTTGCTCGCCCTGGGCGTCGTCGTCGCCGGCGCGGAGGTGCTCGGGCGTCAGTTGGGCGGGACCTCCAGGCCCGGGCCCGTCGGAGGAAAGTCCGAAGCCAAGGCGGAGCGTTCACCGCCCGTCGAACCGTCGGACACCAGCAAGTCCAGCGGAACGGACGACCAACCCCCGAAGGTTCCAGGCGGGGGCGGGGGCGGGGGCGACGCCGGCAATGGTCTCAAGGACGAGGCCCGGGAGTTGATGGCCGCCGAGCTGGACGAGGCGAGCATCGACGCGGAACTGCTTGAGATGGAACTCCAGTCGTCGTGGCAGCAGCTCCAGGTCCGACTGCTGGCCTTGAACGGGGCCGAACAGCTCCAGGATCATCCCGAGGCCGATCAACCGCCACCGGACCTCAAGAAGGCTACCGAGCGATACGAGGAGCTTCGCAAGTTCTATCGAGAGAAGAGCCTGGTCCTCAGCAAGGCCAAGAGGCGCATACGTCAGCTCATGCGTCTGCTTAACGAAACCGAGCAACCCCAACGCAGGCCGCTTGGAGTTGGCGGCGGCATGGGAGGCATGGGCAGCGGCAGTGGTGGTGGCTTTGGAGGAGGCATGGGCGGTGGGTTTGGGTGATTGGGGATGAGCGGTGCAAGAGTCAACGTGCCTCGAAAGAAGGCCGCCAAGCCGCCGTGCGAGGGTCAAGATCCTGTGCCCGTGCCGTCCGCTCCCGCCGCTCTCCAACGCCTGCCGAAGCACCCGAGACCGCCGCCACCCCGATGTCTGAAATCGGGGGACTTGCCTCGTCCGGTCGGTAACTTGACGCCTTTGAACGGAGCCGGGGCGTCGTTCAAGGAGCTTCGGCGTCCTTCGGTGGGTCCGTCGCGTCCGGGGGCCCGGGGGCCTTCTCGGCGGCAGGCAGGCCGGCGCGGGCGCGAACGATCAGGTCTTCGAGTTCGGGGTGGTCGGAGTAGCCGCGCAGGAGGTCGAGCCGGATCTTGACGGCCTTCTCGGGGAAGCCGAGCCGGTCGGCGGCGTCGGCCTGACCCAGGGCGTCCTCGACCTCCTTGCGGCGGTGGGCGATGATCCGATCGAGTTCGTCGGCGCGTTCCAGGGCCAGCAAGGTCCAGCCGCGGTCGGGCGGGGAGGGTTCCAGGGCGGTGGCCAGGTCGCGCCACAATCGGGCGGCGACCGCGTCGCGACCGGCCTTGCGGGCGTCCTCGGCGAGGTGGAAGGTCCGGTCGAACTGCTCCTCGGCGCCGGGACGGGGACGGCCGAGCGCCCGGGTCATGCTGAAGGCCCGGTCGCGCGCCCGCTGCAAGGCGATCTTGTCGTGCCAGGCGGAGACCTCCGCGTGATGCGAGTTCCCGGGGAAGCGGCGATCGAGGTCATCGAGGTATTCGGCCTCCGCGCGCCGCCAGTCGGCCGGGTCTTCCGAGGCCATCAGGGCCGCCGCCCGGCGATACAGGTACTCCGCGCCGGGGGGCCAGAGCAGGTACGCCCCGGCTCCCACCAGCATCGCGAGCGCCGTGGCCAGCGCGGCGGTTCCCGCCCAGGGGGGTAGCGCGCCTTCCCCGCGGGCCTGCGCCTTCCGCCGGGCCTTCGCGGACTTCGGGGAGACCGGCCCGGCGCCGGCCCGGGTCGGGGCGACCTGCTCGTCGGGCCAGGCCATCGCAATGGTCTCGGAACGCGCGGCCTTCTCCTCCAGGCCCTCCAGTACCAGGCCGACGGCCGCCGCGTCCCAGGGGCGATCGGTGGGGTCCTTGGCCATCAGTTGGAGGATCAGGTCGTCCAGCGCCTTGGGGACCTCGGAGACCTTGTCGCTGACGCGGGGGGGCGGCTGGGTCAGGTGGGCGTGCATCAAGACGACGTGCGATTTGCCCTGGAAGGGGCACTCTCCGGCGAGCATCTGATAAAGCAAGATGCCCAGGGAATACAGGTCGGTCTTGTGGCTGATCTCCGGCGTTCCGCGGATCTGCTCCGGCGCCATGTAGGCGGCGGTGCCCATCGTCCGCCCGGTGGCCGTCAACGCGGTCGCGTCCTCATCCTTGGCGATCCCGAAGTCGGTCAGCTTGACCTTCCCCTCGGTCGTCAGCATCAGGTTGGAGGGCTTGAGGTCGCGGTGAAAGACCCCGCGCTCGTGGGTGTATTGCAGCGCCTCGCAGACCTGGCGGCCGAGGTCGACGACCTCGCGCCAGGGCAGGGCCTCGCGCTCCGTCAACAGGTCGTCGAGGGTCGTGCCCCGGACGAATTCCATCGCGAAGTAGGAGGTTCCTTGCGACCGCCCGACGGCCAGGAACCGCACGATGTTCGGGTGCCGGAACTGCTGGAGGATGTCCGCCTCGCGCCGGAACCGCTTCGAGGCGTTGTTGTTCCGGGCCGACTCGGCCGAGAGGATCTTGATCGCCGCGTGCTTGCCGGTCGGCTCGTGGACCGCGCGATACACCACGCCCATCGCGCCGGAGCCAATCTTCTCCTCAATCCGGTACGAACCGAGCTTCTGGCCGATCATGGCGAGGGTCCGGGCTTGGGAAGGTGTCAGGTGGTCAGGATACGCCTGACATTCCCTGACTCCTGTCACCCTGATATCCTGAAATCTGAGCACCTGACCACTTGAGCCCTGCCACCCGCGCGACCCTTCGGCCCCCGTTTACCCCGGCATGGCGCAGGACTGGCCGCCCGCGGCGGGGAGGTAGCACTTCTGGACGTAGTCCATGACCATGCGGTCGGCGTTGAACCGCCACCCGAGGGTGCGCATCGTGGCCTTCTGGCGGGCGATCCAGCCTCGGGGGAGGTTGTTGGCGTCGCGGTCGTAGTACAGGGGGATGACCTGCTCGTTGAGGGACTTGATGAGCGAGGCGTAGTCGCGCTCGTCCTGCACCGAGGGGACCGAGTGGGTCTGGCCGATGCCGATGGCGAAGCCGTTGTTGCCGTCGTAGGCCTCGGCCCACCAGCCGTCGAGGATCGAGAAGTTCAGGCCGCCGTTGAGCAGGACTTTTTCCCCGGAGGTGCCGCTGGCCTCCTGCGGGCGCCTGGGGTTGTTCAACCAGACGTCGACGCCCTGGACCAGGTGGCGCGCGACGTTGATGTCGTAATCCTCGACGAAGACGATCCGGTGCGCGAACCGGCTCTCCTTCGCCAGGCGGATGATGTTCTGGATCAGAGCCTTGCCGAGCTGATCCTCCGGGTGCGCCTTGCCCGCGAAGACGAACTGCACCGGGCGCGCGGCCGAGTTGATGATCGCCGCCAGCCGCTCGGCGTCGCTGAGGACCAGCCCCGCGCGCTTGTAGGTGGCGAAGCGGCGGGCGAAGCCGATCGTCAGCACCTCCAGGTCGAGCACCGTCGAGGCGCGCTGGACCGCGGCATCCCCCTCGTCGCGGCGCCTGGCCTGCTCGGAGACGCGGCGGCGGACGAAGTCGATCAGGCGGGCCTTGAGGACCTGGTGGGTCTCCCAAAGCTCGGCGTCGTCGACGTCCTGGATCTTCCGCCAGGTTTCCGGGTGCCGCATGCGCTCCGGCCAGTCGGCGCCGAGGTGCCGGTCGTAGATCTGGTGCATCTGCGGCGCCAGCCAGGTCAGGACGTGGACGCCGTTGGTGATGTGCCCGATCGGCACCTCTTCCTCGGTGCGGGTGGGGGTCAGCGGGTGCCACATCCGTCGCGAAACCTGCCCGTGCAGGGCGCTGACGCCGTTGGCGTGGCGCGACAGCTTCAGGGCCAGCACCGTCATGCAGAAGGGCTCGTTGGGGTCGGCCGGGTAGACGCGGCCCAGGCCCAGGAAGTCGTCGAACGACAGGTGCATCGCCTCGCGGATCTTGCCGAGGTTCTCCTCGACAAGCTGGGCGTGGAAGCGGTCGTGGCCGGCGGCGACCGGGGTATGCGTGGTGAAGACGGTCATGGCGGCGACATCGCGGACGGCCTCGCCGAAGGGGACCTGCTCGGCCTCCATCTCGGCGCGGATCATCTCCAGGCCGGCGAAGGCGCTATGCCCCTCGTTGAGGTGGACGACCGAGGGGTGAATGCCCATCGCGTGCAGGGCGCGGACGCCGCCGACGCCCAGCAACAGTTCCTGCCGGATGCGGACGCGGGCGTCGCCACCGTAGAGGCGTGAGGTCAGGGCGCGGTCCGACGCGTTATTCTCCGGAACGTTGGAGTCCAGCAGCAGCAGCGTCGTGCGGCCGACCTCGACCCGCCAGAGCTTGGCGCGGAGGGTGCCCGTGTGGCTCTCGATGGCGATGGAGACCGGCTTGCCGCAGGGGTCGAGGGCCTCTTCCACCGGCAGCAGGTCGCGGTTGGTTTCGAGGTAATTCTCCTGCTGCCAGCCGTCGGCGGTCAGCGACTGGCGGAAATACCCCTCGTCGTAGAGCAGGCCCACGCCGACCAGGGGGATGCCCAGGTCGCTGGAACTTTTGAGGTGGTCGCCCGCCAGGACCCCAAGGCCGCCGGAGTAGATCGGCAAGCTTTCATGCAGGCCGAACTCCGCGGAGAAGTAGGCCACCGGCCGCGGTCGCAGGCTGGAGGCGTGCATCGCGCCCCAACTGTCGGTATTCTTGAGGTAGTCGTGCAGGCGCCTCAGGGCGTAGTCGATCCGCGAGTGCAGGGCCATCTCCGCGGCGCGGCGTTCCAGCTGCTCGGGGGCGATCTTCTGGAGGAACTCGATCGGGTTGTGATCGGTGGAGCGCCACAGGATCGGGTCCAGCTCGCGGAACAGGTAGATGACGTTGGGCTGCCACGTCCACCAGAGGTTTCGCGCCAGCTCACGCAGCTTCGCGACCAGGTCCGCACGTCCTGCCATATCCTGAACCCTCGCCATTGTTATTCCGCGGGCCACGGCCGTTTGACGGGCCGAGTGCGCGTCGCCCCGGTTGGGCGACAGTATGGCCGATCGCGATCGAGAAGCCAAGCCCCCAAACGGGGGCCGCGCACCGGCCGGCGCCCCCCGCGCCTTGCGAAGCTCCACGGCGAACTCGCGTTGACCCTGGTATATTGAGGGCCGCGGCTCCTCGCGCAGACCCCCCCGGAGACGACCATGGACGACCTATCGACGACCGAGGCGCCCCCGATGGCCCCGGCCGATCCCAAGGCGCTGATCCGCGACTGGTTCGCGCGTGACCCGTCGCGCATGACCATGATGGCGGCCCGCAAGTTCGCCGTTTCGGAACGCGAGGTGGTCGAGGCCCTGATCGGGCCCTGGCCCATCGACCGCCTGCGGGACGGGGTCTTCGGCGATCTGATGGAGGCCCTGCCGGGACTGGGCCTGATGCGTGTCTTCGTCAGGAGCCGCGCCGCGGTCATCGAGTCGGTCGGGCACTTCGGCGGCTTTTCCGAATACGGGCCGTTCTTGAACGTGCAGACCGAAACGCTCGACATGCACATCCTGCGCGACCAGATCGCCGCGATCTACGCCGTCCGCAAGCGTGGGCACGACTCGCTTCACGACACCCACTCCTTTCAGTTCTTTGACCACGCTGGCGATGCCGCGTTCAAGGCCTTCCTCTGGGAAGACTACCCCAACGTCCCCCCGGAGCGGGTCTCGGCGTTCGAGGCCCTCGCGCAGCGGCTGGCGGTCGGCTGAACGGCAACGGAGCCAGGCCATGCGCATGGTGCTCGTCGGTTGGTCCCAGGGGGACTGGCGCATCTACCGCCAGCCGCAGTGGATCGGCGAGGTCCGCCGAGACCCGGCGGCGGTCGCCCTCCCGCGTCGGCACTTCGACGTTGACGAGCCGGCTTACCTCGCCTGCCTCGAAGAGTGGAAGCAAGGGACGGCCGCGGCGAGCCTCCCGCAGGCCCTGGCGACCCTCGCGCGGCACGGCGCGGTCGAGGTCGTCCGTGAGCCGGGCTGACCGGCCCCGAATTTGCTCCTTCTTGACCGTTCCACAGAGGCGATTCCGAGGGGGGTGGCGAACCCTCGGTCCTGGACGATGCCGACTTGGGGGAAGGTTTCGATGGCGAACGGCGACATCCCGGAAACGCGAATTTCGACGACCGACGTCTCGTCGGTACCCCCGCCCCAACCGCAACCTCAGTCTCAGCCCCCGGCCGCCGCTCCGCCGATGAGTCAGCCGGTGGACTCGGCCGCGCAGCAGGCCCCGGCGCCGATGTACCCGATGGGCGGGCCCAGCCCCCAGGGAATCGAGCAGGAGGTCGGCACCTCGACGGCCGCCGAGATGAATGGCATCGGCGTTGAAGGGGAGACCGTCGTGTGGGAAGCGCATTACGCGTACAAGAACTTCCTCGGCCGCTTCGTGTGGAGCGGCGTGCTGACCGTCGCCTGGCTCGTCATGGCGTACTACACCTGGGGCCGGGGAGAAACGGCCCAGAACTGGGGCCTCCTGACGATTCTGGCGGGGGTTGCCCTGGGCGTGGTGCTGGTGCTCCTGCTCCGCCGGGTGATCCTGGCGCGTTACGGGCACTATTACCGCCTCACCAACCGCCGCTTGTTCGTGTCGACCGGCTTGTTCAGCCGCCGCCGCGACCAGATGGAGCTACTGCGGGTGCAGGACGTTTACACGCGGCAGTCGCTCGCCCAGCGCTGGCTGTCGCTGGGGAGCGTGGTGGTCGTCTCGACGGAGCCCCACTTTCCGATCCTGTACCTCACCGGCGTGGAAGACCCCAAGGCGGTGATGGACCTGGTCTGGCACCACGCCCGCTCGGAACGCGACCGCCGCAGTGTGAAGGTCGACCAGATCTGAACGGGACGGCGCGGGGTCCTGACGCGCCTGGGAGACGCTGACACCTTCGAACTGGGGAGCCGCGACACGATGCCCACCGTGACGGTCGACGGGGAAAAATCGTTCGAGGTCGAGCTGGGCAGGAAGCTGGTCCTGGCGATCGAGGATGCCGGGATCGACATCCTGCACCGCTGCGGGGGCAACGCCCGCTGCACGACTTGCCGCGTGCAGGTCGTGAGCGGTCAGGCGTCGCCCATGGGCGAGGAAGAGCAAGCCCGACTGGCGCGTGAGGGAAGCCTCGGCCCCGACATCCGGCTCTCATGTCGGACGCACGTCGTGGGCGATCTTGAGGTCAAAGTCCTCAACCGGGCCGCCGCCTCCGGAATGAGCGCCGGGGCCAGGCCCCTGGACTGATCGCTTCGCACCTTCTGTGACGCGACGCCGCGAGTCCGGGTCCCTCACCCGGAGGGCCGGGTCTCGGGGTGCCGCCACGCTGGGCATTCCCCACAACTCAGCCCTGCTTCTCGCTGCACTTCTTGCAGCGAGCGATGTGGCGGCGCACCTGGCCTCCGCAACGCTTGCAGCGGGTGAACTTCGCCTGGCGCGTCTTCTTCTTGCGGGGGCGGAACGGCACGGCACACCTCTCGGCGATCAGCGGGGCGGAGCCAACGAAGCATTCCCGGCGACCACCGGGGCAAGGGCAGATTCTAACCACCCCGCCCCCAAGATGCCAGATTGCCTCGGGAGTTAGCCCCGGAATGAGGGCGCTGGCAATCTTGTCCGACTCTTCACGCCGTCTTCGCCGCACCACTTAATAATCGGTTGGCCTGGGTTCGGGAGCCGCTGGCCCCCGAGTTGCCCGCGCCCCCCTCGGGAGACATCACCGTGAGCCGCTTCCTCGTCCCCGCCCTGACCGGGCTGTTCCTGGCGCTGCCGGCCGTCCCGGCACAGGCCGGTTTCATTGCCTTCCAGGTCCTCAACTTCACCCTCTCGGGCGGCGACGCGACTTATCCGATCACCAGCGACGTCACGTTCAACAACCTGAGCCTGACGGAGACCTTCCGGGACGACAGCAGGGCGACCGTCCCGCTGCGGGACTTCGGCGGCGTCGTTAGGACCACCCTCGATACCAACCAGCTTGCGCTGGAAAGCGCCCCGATCCTCGCCACCGGCGGCGCCCGCGGGGACTTGATCTCCACGACGCTGACCGGCACCTTCTCCGTGACGGACATCCAGTTTACGCCGACCTTCGGCGGTCCGCGGACATCCGTGACGGTGCTGCCGACCTTCTCCGCGACCCTGACAGGTTTCAGCCCCGACGCCGTCTTGATCGTGGCGAGAGGTCCCGGTGGCGCGACTTACGGGGCAGGGGCTCTGTCGATTTTGGCAACGGCCGTGCCGGAGCCGTCGTCACTCGCATTGATGATCGTCGGGGCCGGGGTTGGTCTCCTCACGGTTGGCCCGCGGCGGGTGCGACGGCCGAGGACTTCGCCTTCGCGGGCAGGATGACGAGCCCCTTGACCCCGAGGTCCAGCCGGAAGAGGGCGCCGGGCACGCCGCCGGTGACGTAGAGCTGGTCCCCCTTCAGCCCGGCGAAGGCGACGTTGGAGGTCGTCAGGTTGCCACCGGGATAGCTGCGGAGGAGCTTCCCCTCCGGGCTGACGACCTGCACCCGACGCATCCCGTAGTGGGCGACGAAAAGGTTGCCTTCGGCGTCCAGCGCGATGCCGTCGGGGGCATTGCCGATCTGGTCCTCCCCCTTGTCCGGCAGCTTCGCCAGCACCTTCGCCTCGCCGAGCTTGCCGGGGGCGAGGACCGGATAAGCCAGGATGTGGTTCTTCTCGCTCTCGCCGACGAGGAGTTCCTTGCCCCCGGGGCGCAGGACGATCCCGTTGGGGAAGGCCAACCCGGTGGCGACGGTGTGCGTCTTGCCCGAGGGATCGACGTGGTGGACCGTGCCGATGGGTTCCTTGAGCCCCGAGCCGCCGGGGTCGGTGAAATAGAAGCCCCCGGAAGGGTCGAGCGTCAGGTCGTTCGGCCCGCGCAACGGCTGCCCGTCCGACTCCTTCGAGGCGGGTTCCAGCTCCTTGCCGGCGGCGTCCAGGTGCAGGACGGCGTGCTTGCCCGCGTCGCAGACGAGGTGGGTGCCGTCGGCCAGGACCTTGTGGCCGTTGGGGGCGCCAGTGTCGGCCCAGGTGGAGCTTTGGCCGTCGGGTGTGACCTTCGTGATGATCTTGCCGTGGGAGAAATACAGGTTGCCGTCATGGTCGACGACCACCCCTTCGGAATAGTCCCCCGTGCGGACGACCTCCGCGGGCTTGACGGCGTCGTCCGCGGGCAAGTCGGCCGCGAGAGCCACGGCGGGAACCAGCAGGGCGAGGGTCGCCAGGGGGACGCGGAGCTTCATGTCGGCCTCTTCGTGGGTGAGGTGAGGTACGGTGCCAGGTCAACGTCAACGTCAACGTGCGGGGGATTCCGCGGCCTTGGGCTCGTCCGTCGGGGCCGGACTGCGCCATTCGATCGAGAAATCATGCTCGCGGGCGAATCGCTCGATCTCGGCCCGCGACTGCGGCAGGTCCACCCCCGACGTCTCGCGATACGACCCACTTCCCGACCGCTTCCAGGCCACCTCCGACCCGAACCAGCGATCCCCCGCGCGATATACGATGAGGCACTTCACCTGGAGGCTCCCACGGTGCGGTGAGATGATCCGGTGGCCGGGACGAACTTCCGCCCCGGCCGCCGCTTCGGAACGGAACGGATCGGATCGGATTAGTAGCGAGTCCGGCCCTTCAGGTTCAGGACGAATTGCCCGGTCATCCCGTCGGCCGAGCCGGGGGTGATCGTCAAGGTGCCGTTCCCGTTGCCGCTGGCCTGCGCATAGCGGCCCGTGCCACCGAGAATCTTGAACTGCCCTTGCTGCTGCGGGGCGTTCAGGTTCAGCGGGCCGCGACCCTTGGTGAAGCGGATGTCCAGGCTCCCCGAATCCCCGGTGAAGTTCAGGTCAATGAATCGGGGGATCGTCGCCGGCAAGATTCGGGGGGGCAGCGTCGCCGTGACGGTGCCGAAGGGAGTGACCACGCCCGTGCCACGGAAGGCCAGCGTCGTGTCGGTGCCGTTGGACGTTCCCACAGCGTAGGACCCGTTGATCGTTCCATTCAAGGGATAGACGCGGGGGCGAACCCTTGCCGAGACCTGGGCCGTCGGTGCGGCCGGCAGGACCGGAACGTGAGACAGCAAGGAACGCCCTTCCAGCAGCTCGACCTGCGGAGCGATGCGCTTTCGACGGTCCATGACAGTCTGTCCCCTGGTTGCGGATGTCCGCCCTCGTCAATTTGGGGCGAATGGGTAAATGGTACAGACTGAGGGGGGGGGAGTCAATAATCCTCGGGGCCGACGAGGGGAACTTTGTCGTCGACGCCTAGCACCTTGTGGAGGAACCCCCATTTGTCCGCGGCTTCCTCGATAATCTTGACCGTTGGCTTCCCGGCGCCGTGGCCGGCCTTGGTCTCGATGCGGATGAGGACCGGGGCGGGCCCCCCCTGGGCGGCTTGCAGGGCGGCGGCGAATTTGAAGCTGTGTGCGGGCACGACGCGGTCGTCGTGGTCGGCGGTGGTAATCAGGGTGGCGGGGTAGGGGGTGCCCGGCTTGAGGGTGTGCAGGGGGGAGTAGGCCAGCAACGCGCGGAACTGCTCGGGGTCGTCGGAGGAGCCGTAGTCGTCGACCCAGGCATGGCCGATGGTGAATTTGTGGAAGCGGAGCATGTCCAGCACGCCGACGGCCGGCAGGGCCGCGCCGAAGAGGTCGGGGCGCTGGGTCAGGCAGGCCCCCACCAGCAGGCCGCCGTTGGAGCCCCCGGCGATGGCGAGCTTCGGGGTGCTCGTGATTTTCTGGTCGATGAGCCACTGCGCGGCGGCGAGGAAGTCGTCGAAGACGTTCTGCTTCTTGAGCTTGGTGCCGCCCTGATGCCACTCCTCGCCGTACTCGCCGCCTCCTCGCAGGTTGGGCACGGCGAAGACGCCCCCCATCTCCATCCATACGAGGCTCGACGGGCTGAACGAGGGGGTTAACGGGATGTTGAACCCGCCGTAGCCGTAGAGGTAGGTGGGATTCTTCCCGTCATGCTTCAGGCCCTTCTGGTGGCTGAGGAACATCGGCACGCGGGTGCCGTCCTTGCTGCGGAAGAAGACCTGCTCGGTCTGGTAGGCGTCCGGGTCGAAGGCGACCCGCGGGCGTCGGAAGACCGTGCTCTTGCCGGCCTGGACGTCGTAGCGGTAGATCGTCGTGGGCGCGGTGAAGCTGGTGAAGGAGTAGAAGGTTTCCTGATCGCTGCGCTTGCCGCCGAACCCGGTGGCGGTGCCCAGGCCCGGCAGGTCGACCTCGCGCTGGAAGGCGCCGTCGAGGCCGTGGACCTTCACTTGCGTGCGGGCGTCCTTCAGGTACGAGGCGAAGAAGCGGTCGCCGACCAGGCTGACGGCCTGCAAGGTCTCGGCGGCCTGCGGGACCAGTTCCACCCAGTGTTCGACCCCCGGCGCGCGGGCGTCGATGGCGATGACCCGTCCGCGCGGGGCGTCGCGGTTGGTCTTGAAGAAGAAGACGGGGCCGTCGTTGCCGAGGAAGGTGTACTCGGCCTCGAAGTTGTCGATCAGCTCGACCGGCGACCCCGGGGCCTTGCCGAGTTCCTGATACAGGATGCGGTACTTGTCGTCGGTCCCCTTTGAGACCGTGATGATGAGGTAGTCGCCGGCCTCGGTGACCTCGCCGTGGAACTGCCACTCCTTGTGCTCGGGCGACTCATAAATCAGGAGGTCGTCCGCCTGCGGGGTGCCGAGGCGGTGGTAATACAGCTTCTGGTCATAATTGGCCCCGTTCAGGTCGTCGCCCGGCTGGGGCTCCGGGTAGCGGCCGTAGTAGAACCCTTGACCGTCCCGGGTCCATGAGGCGGACGAGAACTTGATCCACTTCAGGAGGTCGGCTCGGTCCTCGCCGCTGTCCACGTCGCGGACCTTCCACTCGTTCCAGTCGGAACCGGCGGCGGCCAGCCCGTAGGCCAGCAGCTTGCCGTCGTCGCTGACGGCCAGCCCCGCGAGCGCGACGGTGCCGTCCTTCGACAGGGCGTTGGGGTCGAGCAGCGCGCGGGGCTCGCCTTCCAGCGAGGGGGTCGTGTACAGGACGCTCTGGTTCTGGAGCCCGCTGTTGCGGGAGTAGAAGTAGCGCCCGCCCTCCTTGAAGGGGACGCCGAACTTTTCGTAGTCCCACAGGCGCGTCAGGCGCTTCTTGATCTCCGCCCGAGCGGGGATCTGGTCCAGAAACCCGAAGGTGACCTGGTTCTCGGCCTCGACCCACGCCCTGGTCTCGGGCGAGTCGGGGTCTTCGAGCCATCGGTAGGGGTCGGCGACCTTCGTCCCGTGGTAGTCGTCGGTCGCGTCGACCTTGCGGGCGATCGGGTATTCGAGCGTCTTCGCCGGCTCGACGGCCGTCGCGGTCCGGTCCGGGGCGGTCATCATCAGGGCTCCGGCCAGCAGGGCGAGCGTCCGGGTTCGCGTCATGGGGTCCCGATCCTCCCGAGGCGTTCCGATCGACGGGCGGCGAGCTCGTCCGTTTGCGGAGCCGCCAGTGTAAGGCCCCTCCCGGCCGATCGCCACCCCTTGCCCGGCGGCGGCGACCGTCCGACAATCGGGACACAAACGAGGAGGACCATTCGCATGACGACCGCGACGATCCCGGCCCCGGCGCCTCCGCTCGTGGAGGAACCGCCCGCCGAATGGCACCGGTTCACACTCGACGACTACCGCCGAATGGGCGAACTCGGCTTGCTGCTGCCATCCGATCGCGTCGTGCTGCTCGACGGCCTCCTGGTGAAGAAGATGACCAAGGAAACGCGCCACGTCACGACGACGCACCAGATTTTCGTCACCCTGCTGGGCCTCATGCCCGCCGGCTGGTTCCCCCGGAAGGAGGACCCCGTTGAAATTCGCGGAGGGCCGCGGGGCGATAGTGCCCCCGAGCCCGACCTGGCGGTCATCGCCGGCAAGAACTCCGACTACAAACGGCGCAACCCGGCCCCCGCCGACGTCCGCCTGATCGTCCAGGTCGCCGACACCACGCTGGCCTTCGACCGCAAAGGACTGGCCCGCTTCGCGCGCGTCGGCATCCCGTCGGCCTGGATCGTGAACCTCGTCAACGAGACGATCGAGGTGTATTCCGAACCTTCCGGCGACGTGGCGGAGCCCGCGTACGCGAAGGTGGAGGTCAAGGGCGTCGGCGAGGTCGTCGCCATCACGCTCGACGGCACGGCCGTCGGCCCGATCCGCGTCGAGGACCTGCTCGCATGATGCGCACCAATATCTACTTCTGCCTGCTGGCCCTCGCCGCGACGGCCGCCGCGGGACCGCCTCCGGTCTCGGAGCGGGCGGCGCGGGTCCACGCGTCGGCCCTGCTGTTCGACGGCCACAACGACCTCCCCTGGCGGCTGCGCAAGGGGGGCGACGTGACGTTCACGACGCTCGACATTTCGAAGCGCCTCCCCGACGGCCACACCGACATCCCCCGCGCCCGCCGGGGCGGGCTGAAGGCGCAGTTCTGGTCGGTGTTCATCCCGGGCGATTGGCAGGACCCTGCGAAGGCGGTTACGCAGCAGATCGACCTGGTCCACCGGATGGCGGAGCGCTATCCCGACGACCTGGAAATCGCACGCACCGCCGACGACGTGGAGCGGATCGCCGCGTCGGGCAAGATCGCCTGCCTGATCGGCATCGAGGGGGGCGCGGCGATCGAGGGCGACCTATCGCTCCTCCGCGGGTTTTACCGCCAGGGCGCCCGTTACATGACCCTGACCCACAACGAGACGCTCCCCTGGGCCGACTCCGCCACCGACGCCGCCGAGCACGACGGCCTGACCCCCTTCGGCGAGCGCGTGGTCCGCGAGATGAACCGCACGGGGATGCTCGTGGACCTCTCGCACGTCGCCCCCGCCACGATGGCCGACGCACTCCGGATTACGAAGGCCCCGGTGATCTTCAGCCACTCCAGTGCCTTCGCCGTCGCCCCCCACCCCCGCAACGTCCCCGACGACGTGCTGAAAATGGTGGCCATCAACGGCGGCGTCGTGATGGTCAACTTCGCCTCCGGCTTCGTCGTCCCCGAGTCCGCCCGCCGGATCACCGCCGCGCGGGCGGAGCTGAAGGCGAAGCACCCCGACCCCGCCGCATTCTCGAAAGCCCTCGACGCCTGGTACGCCGCCAACCCCCTGCCGCGCGGGACTGTCGCGGACGTGGCCGACCATGTCGACCACATCATCAAGGTCGCCGGCATCGACCACGTCGGGATCGGCGCCGACTTCGACGGCGTCGAGTTCCTACCCGAGGGCCTCGACGACGTCTCGTGTTATCCCCGCCTGACCGAGGAATTGCTCCGTCGCGGCCATTCCGAGGAGGACGTGCGCAAGATTCTCGGCGGCAATGTCCTGCGGGTCCTGCGCAAGGCCGGGGAGGTGGCCGAGGGGCTGCGGAAGTCGACGACGCCCGAGGTGGACCAGACGTCGGTCAAGCCGCGCTGATGACTTGGCTCCGGAGAGTTAACCTGGACGCGTTGACAAACTCGGAGCTGGCCGAGCGATACTTCGCTGCTAATGCAGAAATGCGTCAACTCAACGAGCATCTCCACAGAGCTGAAAACGACTATCATTCGAAGCCTTCGCCCGAAACATTGACTCAGGTATTCGATGCGCAAATGGCGTGTAAAAGAGGTCCTCACGGCGATATCTATCGGATCGAGATCGGCCGTAGGCTCAATGCCCCACTGAAAGCCGTCAGGCTGGAGAAGGGCATGAGTCAAGGCGAGATTGCAAAGCGAGCCGGCTTGCCACGGAGGACCATCCAAAAAATCGAATCGGGAATGTATCGTGCCAATGTGCAAATTGCCATACGATTATGGAATGTTCTGGGCTTGGAAGTACCACAAGAGTGGGAGTCATTAGATTTTTCGTAGGAGGGGCGCCACCTCGAGATCTGCTCGATCTAAACAACCCATTTATATTGCTTGGCGTGTCGATTCCTGGCCGAGCTTTTCTCATTCATCCGAGGTCGCATTCGCCCTCCTCAGCAAGTCTCGCCGGTATGGGGTCGTCATGGCCGCGAATGGACTCCTCATCGTCTTCGAGATGAGGTCAACTGCGAGCGGGGCTTACGGTTCGAGCGGGCGCGAAATTAAAGGGTCTTTAGATACTCGATCAGGTCCGCCCGCTCCTCGTCCGAGAGCCGGTCGCCGAAGGTGTGGCCGCCGTTGCCCAGGCCGAAGCGCGTCGTGTCGTAGACGTGGCGGGCCTCGAAGGCGGGCAAGGTCGGGTCGGGAGGGGTGGATAGAGGCTCGAACTTCCAGCCGACGTTGGCCTGGTCGTAATGCTCGAAATCGGTCGAGGGGGGGCGGCGGAACCGCGCGGGGCGGGTGGACGATTTCAGGAGGGCGGCCAGCGTCGGGACGGAGCCGTTGTGCAGGTAGGGAGCCGTCGCCCAGAGGCCGTCCAGGGGAGGCGCCTGATAGCCGACCATCTCGGGCTCGGCGGGGTGATTCTCGCCGAACCAGGTGGCGTTGTAGTGGGCGATCAGGCGAGGGGAAATCCCCCGGGCCCGCGCCGGGTCGGTGCCGATGACATCCAGCTCGACGATCCGGCTCGGGTACTCGCCGCCGGGGCCGTAGGTGCCGTGGCACTTGGCGCACGACGCCCCAAAGACCGTCCGGCCGCGGTCGGCGCGGGCCTGGTCGATCGGGAAGGGGTTCTTGGGGGGCTTGAGGCTCTTCAAATAGGTCTGGATGTCGCCGAAGGTCGGCTCGAGATCCTGGAACTGCTTGAGGCTCAGCTCCCCGAGCATGAACTGCATGTTCGTGCGGACGGAGTCGGCCGGGGTCCGGCCATCGTAGTACATGGTCGCCTTGCGCCCGAGGTGCCACCAGGCCGGGGTATCCAGCTCGGGAAGCTTCACCCCGAGCAGCATCGGGAAGGTCCGCTTCGAGAGGTCGGGGTTGCGGAGGCTCAGGAGCAAGGCCGAAATCTGCCCGGCGTTGACCGTCCCCCTCGCGGTGTTCAGGGTGAACAGCGGGGGCGCGGGGGGTTGGCCGTCGGCGCGGGAGAGGTCGGAGAGCAGCGCGTGCAGGTCGATGGTCGTGTTGCCCAGGCCGACGTAGCTCTGGCCGCCGATGGAGCCGCCGTGGCAGACCATGCAGTCGATCTGGAGGCCGACCTTCGCGCCGTCGGGCGACCGGGCCCGCCGCAGGCCCATCGGCAGGCCCTCGTTGGGATAAGGCGCGGGGTGGACGCCGTAGCGCCGGTTGAAGGCGGCGGCGTAGGCGTCCGGCTCGCGTTCCGGGTCGGGCGTCGCGATTCTCCACAAGCGGCCGGCGGCCTTGTAGGCGTCCGGGCCCCAGGCGGGCGCGAGGTAGCCGGTGGTCGTCAGGGCGATCCGCCCCCGTTCCACGGCCGCGGGGTCGGGCTCACTCCCCATCGCCAGGGGGGTGAGGGCCAGGCCAATGACCGCCGCCAAGATGCCCGATCGCCCGCGCATGGTCTCGACCCCCGGTGCCCGACCGCTTCGCCTTCGCCGACTCCTCCTTTTGTTATAGGAGCCGGCGGGACGATCGGGAATGGCCCGTCAGATCATCGCGAGGGCAAAGGCGTTGCACGCAAGCCAAGCTTGGGGCTTTCCGGGAGGCGCTTGATGCGGATCTTGCGGAACTGCACCAGGCTGGGGGGGCCGGTGTACTTGCCGTCCTTGTAGCCGCCGTGGTGCTGCAAGGCGATCGGCCCCCGCGCCGGGATGCCGGGCAGCTCGGCCTTGTCGATGACCGTCTTGCCGTTGAGCACGACCGTCAGGCGGTCCCCCTTGAGCGTGATCTCGAAGGCGTTCCACTCGCCCACGGGCTTGTCCGCCTGGGTCCTGGGCGTCACCCCGGCGCGGACCGAGGCGGGCTGAGCGGTGTCCATCCGGTAGCCGTAGACTTCGCCCGAGCCGATCGGCCAGCACCAGATGTTGACCTGGCTCTTGCCGCCCATGTCTCTGAGGAAGACCCCGGAGTCACTGTCCGGCAGCGCGAATTTCAGCTCCTTGCCGTCGACGCCCCGGGCGTGGGTGCCGTCGGGCAGGACATAAGGGACGTTGGGGTTGGTATACGGCGTCTCCTTGAGGCGCCACTCCAGCGTCAGGAGGAAGTCGCCGTATTCCCCCTTGCTGACCAGGTTCTTGTCACCGGGGGCCTCGCTGCGGGCGTCGTAGTCGATGACGCCGTCCTGGATCTGCCAGTGGCCGTTGTCCCCCTCGGGGACCTTCCACTTCGACAGATCCTTGCCGTCGAAGAGCGTGGCGAAGCCGTCATCCGCAAGCTCGTCCTCCGGCGCCGCGCCCGAGGCGAGCACGGCGGCGAGGGCCAGGGCGGAGAGGGCGGCAAGGGGCCTGGGTCGACTCATCGGGGGTCTCTCTCTTCAGTTCCGAGCGGGCAGGTTCCGGTCTCCACGGCCACGCTATCCGCCGCCAAGGAAGCCGTCAATCCTTGGCAAGGGCGGCGGGTCGCGCCGATTGTATTGATTTGTGCGCCTGGAGATTTGGTCGCTTGAACGCCGGTCCATCGACAAGGGGGTCGCAGCGGGCTAAACTAGCCTCAACTTGGGTTTCGCGATGGGGATTGGGGGACACGCCAATGGGACCTGCCGAGATCGTAGCGAGCCTGAAGGAGCTTTGCGAGGCGGAAGGTCCGCGGATCGGCACGGGCCAGATCGTCGGGTGGATCGAGCGACAGGGCGGCTACGAGTCGAATGCCGAGCTGATCGCCTTCGCCAAGAAAATGAAGGCGCGCCAGTACGCCCGCCTGCTGATGTTCGAGGACGAGGAGACGGGCCTGCGGATCAAGCGCCTCTGGAGCACGCGCGACCGCGACACCGGCGAGCGCTCGTACAACGACATCCTGCAACTCGCGCCCGAGCGGCGCCGGAAGCTGATCGAGCAGTACTCCCAGTTCCTGGACCAGATGCGCTCGGTCCGCCGCGCGATGGCCGACTACATCGCCGGCCAGGAGTTCTTCGACTTCTACGTCGGCGAACCCGCCCCCATCGAGCATGCCCCGGCCTCCACCGCCAACGGCCATGCGTCCCACGCGACGGCCGGGCGCTGAACGGCGTCCGAATTCGGGCGCCTCAAACACGCGCCGGATCGACGATCACGACGCGCGGCGGGACAGCCCCGATGCGCGTGAAGTGGGAGCCGTCAAACGTCAGCAGGTGCGAAACCTTGTGGGCATGGCAGACGGCCACGAGCCGGGCGTCGTGGACCTGCTTGCCGACGACTCCCAGGGCTTCCACCAGGGCTTTCCACGCCGGGAAGATGTCCGGGGTCTCCGGCAGGAGCGGGAATGCCGCCTCGAAGGCCGTCGCTTTCGCTTCCGCCTCCGCGGCCGACAGCCCAAGGCCATTCGCCGCGAGGGGACGGGTCGCGACGCTGCGGAATTCGACGAGATTCTGCGGCGTGATATGCAGCAATTCGCCCCGCCGGTGCAATTCGGCCACGGACCCCGCCGCGACCCCGTGTGTGGCGTCGGCGGTGTTCGCCAGGCGAATCAAAATGTTTGTGTCGATCAAGTACATTGCTAGTCATACATCTCTTCGCGGCTCAGTGCCTCGTCGGACAGGGAGACGCCGCAGTCCGACGCCGCCGAGAGGAGGAGTCGCTCCCACTCATCCTGCGGTTCGAACGCCGGTGTCCTGACGAGGAATCGCTCGCGGAGGGCCCGCAAGGCTAAATCCTCCGCGCTGACCCCCTTCGAGTGGGCCAACTGATTCAGTGCGGCCTCCAACTCGGGGCTCAAGGTGATGACCATGATTTTCCCTCCACGGCGATTCTCTGATCCGACGGTCGGTGTCCACCCACAGTATTATTGTAACCGTATCAACAACGCGCCAGTACCGGGCCGGAGCAGGGCACTGGCAAAGCCAGTGGCACCCGAAGCGCCGCCCACCCTCGGGACACCGCTTACGGTGCCTAAGCAGGGCGTGGCCGGTCGGCGTGCTCAATTTGGAGATGCTGGGATGGTGGGCGGCGCAGTCTTGCTCACCCTACATAAACAACGACCGGCTCAAAAGCCACACGCAACGGATCTCCGACATCTCCGCGGGATTTTTACGGGTGAAGTCCCCTTCTCGCGAGAAACAATAGGCCCAAAAGAGGAATGACTACTGCCAGCCCCCACAGGATAGGCTGGGCCCAATCGGGCAGGGCGGCATACGCGCCCCTGAAATCCCGCTTCACGACACGCCAACCTTCAACGCACGCTTCGCCCAAGACGACACTTGCCTCGCCCAGGGCCTCGACGAGTGCCTCGACGAGTTCGGATGCTCGTTGCGCAACCGCCGCGCCACTGAAGGTAGCTCGAACGCGGCTGTGAGGGGTCGGCTTGGGAGACTTCACCTCGTCTGACTCGAATGCGTCGCTCGCATCGAGCACGGCATTAGGGTCGGTCTCGAACGTGAAAGGCCGTCGGGCGTCGATGACGACCTCGAATGCGCCTTGATCCTGGGGGCCCCGGTCCCAACCGCCCCGGATCTTCACTGCCACCGTCAAGCACGCGGGCGAAATGAATGACGAGGATAGCCGCCTCCGTAAGGTAGAAGCGTCGGACCGACTAAGGTAGCCGACCGTCCGGCCGTCGATGTCAACACGAACAGCGTTGTTGAGGTCATACGGGTTCGCGTCCTCCAACACCAACTCTGCCGTAGTATCCCACTCAATGCCCTGCCGCGTCCGCGAGCCGCAGATCGACTCCAGTTCGCGCTGATAGTGCGACTCGCCGACTGCTTCTATCCCGAAAGACCCGTCTCCTCGGACCCAGAAATCTCCCGCCTTCGGCAGCTTTGCGCGAGAGGCTGAAGACGACGGTAGGGCACGGGCGACGGCGGGTGGGAGGCCCTGCGGGACGGCGGTCATCCCCGCCCTACGTATTTCCTTGATCAGCGCGTTGTTGCGGATATCCGCTTCGTGGCTCGCCACGACGAACAGCGCGTGAATGACGCCGGGGAGCCAGCAACAGAGCGTGAGCGGGATCGATAGAAAGAACTGCCCAACCTTGCCGCACATAAGAAGGGAGACCGGCGGTAGCAGGACTGCCATCATGTAACGCAACGAACACCCTCATAATTCACCACCCGATCATATCTGCATGCACAAGTTGCCCTGGCATTCGTGGGAGTGCCAGGGCAACAATCATCCTTCGATCACGCTTCCAGCTTCCAGGGCGCGCGCATCTCGCGGCTGAGCATCTCATCGGCGAGGGCGTCGCCGAGGAAGTGCTCCTTCTCGGCGTCCCACTTCAGGAGACGGCCGTCGAGGCGCATGGCGATGTTGCCGATGTGGCAGGTCGTCACCGAGCGGTGGCCGACCTCCACGTCGCAGATCGGCCGCTTCTTGTCGCGGACGCACTCGACGAAGTTGCCGTAGTGGTCGTCGGACTTGTACAACCGGGTGGCGTCGTCGGACAGAGGCTCCTTCAGGAGTTTCTCGTCACTGGCCTGGATCTGGCCGCGGTCGACGAAGATCCAGCCGTCGTCGCCCTCGAACTTCACGCCGTTCTCGCCCTTGCTCATGGTGACGAGCTTGGTGCCGTCAACAAACTTGTTGAAGTTCTTGGGGTAGGTGTAGGTGACCTCGAAGTGGGGCGGGCAGTTGTAGCAGTTGGGCTCGCGGGCCTTGGTCGGCTCGAAGGTCGCCTCCACCGAAGCCGGGCCGGAGCCGTCGGCGCCCAGGCCCCACTGGGCGATGTCGTTGTGGTGCGCACCCCAGTCGGTCATCTTGCCGCCGGAGTACTCGTACCACCAACGGAACTCGTAGTGGCAGCGCTGCTTGACGTAGTCGACGTAGGGGGTCTGGCCGAGCCAGAAGTCCCAGTCGAGCCCTTCGGGAACGTCCTCGGTCTTGAAGGGGCCGCCCTGCGGGTTGTCGCCGATTCGGGCCTCGACCCGCTTGATCTTGCCGATGCGGCCGTTGCGCACCAGCTCGCACGCCAGGCGGAAGCGGGCGTCGGAGCGCTGCTGGCTGCCGACCTGGAAGACGGTGTCGTGCTTGCGAGCGGCCTTGACCAGCGCGATCCCCTCGGCCACGGTCAGGGTCAGGGGCTTCTGGCAGTAGATCTGCTTGCCCGCCTTGATCGCGGCCAGGGCGATCAGGGTGTGCCAGTGGTCCGGCGTCGAGATCGTGACGACGTCGATGTTCTTGTCGTCCAGCAGCTCGCGGAAGTCCTTGTAGGCCTTGCAGTCGCCGCCGACGTCCTTGGCGGCCTTCTCGCGGCGGGCGCGGTCCACGTCGCAGACGGCGGTGATCTGCACGCCCTTGCCCCGCAGGGCGTTCATGTCGCCGGTGCCCATGCCGCCGACGCCGATGGAGCCGCCGACGAGCTTGTCATTGGGCGCGACCCGGCGCGCGGCTCGGGCCAGAGCGACCTCCTCGGCCGCGACGACTTCGCGGGCGTACCAGGCGGGCAGGCCGGCGCCGAACGTCAGCGCTCCCAACGAATTCTGTACGAAACCGCGTCGCGACAGGTTCCCCTTCGGCATAGCGATGGTCCAGTCTCTGAAGTGATCGAATCGTGGATCGAACAACGGCCTTGAATGATAGCCGTGCCCGAAACCCGGCGGAAGGACCGCGCCCCGGCCGTTCCAGGTCCTTGACGATTCCCGAGCGAACTCGGGACAATCCCTCTCAGAAACCACTCAACGGCTCGTTTCAGGACTCGCCCCATCATGGCCACGACCACGACCCCGGGACCGGGACCGGACCTCAGGTCCCTGCCCGACGCGCTGGGGCGCTTCGGGGCCTTCGGGGGCCGGTTCGTCCCGGAGACCCTGATGGACGCCCTGAACGGCCTGGCCGTCGCCTACGACGAGGCCCGCGCCGACCCCGCGTTCCAGGCCCGGCTTGACGGCCTCTTGAAAGACTACGTCGGCAGGCCCTCCCCCCTGACCCTCGCCGCGAGGCTCTCCGCCCAGGCCGGCGGCGCCGACATCTACCTGAAGCGCGAGGACCTGAATCACACTGGTGCCCACAAGATCAACAACGCGATCGGCCAGTGCATGCTCGCCGAGCGGATGGGCAAGCGCCGCGTGATCGCCGAGACCGGCGCCGGCCAGCACGGCGTGGCCACCGCGACGGCCTGCGCCCTCTTCGGCCTGGAATGCACCGTCTACATGGGCGAGGAGGATATCCGCCGCCAGAAGCTCAACGTCTTCAACATGCGGACCCTGGGCGCCACCGTTGTGCCGGTGACGACCGGCTCGCGCACCCTCCGCGACGCCACCAACGAGGCGATGCGCGACTGGATGGGCTCGTCGCGCCTGACGCACTACACCATCGGCAGCGTC
>JAABUQ010004794.1_pt1 | contig 22530 bp, 21 predicted proteins | sample 5560001 | NCBI WGS metagenome assembly JAABUQ01 (sample SAMN10711888, study PRJNA513371) | rock metagenome | isolation source: Antarctica rocks | place: Antarctica: Victoria Land, Finger Mt nord | collected 2015-12-18 | reverse complement strand
GCCAAGCCTATGGCCAGCGCGATGGCCCATCCGGCGGGCGATGCTTTTTGCAGGGGCACGAGGGTCGCCTTTCTGAAACGTAACGATCCCGAAGCAACCGCCGTGCCAGCATTCAACCTGTTGTAAACTAATAAGTTGATGATAGGCTTAGGGCGGGTCTGTAAAGCGGATCGACGCCTCGCCGCGTCGCAGGCGCCAGGACTTCAGCGCGAAAGGCTTTTCAGCACCGCGTCGCAGTTGAAGCGGCCGGACATCAGGCAGTCCTCGACCCGTGCCTTGTCGCGCAGGTGCTGGATCAGGAACAGGCCGGCCACCACCACCAGCAAGGCGACGGCCAGGCCGGCCAGGCTTGCAGTCAGCCGGTTCTCCTCGGCTGCCTCGTCCCTGATTGCTTCGATCCGCACCCGGCGCACGAACTGCCTCCCCGACAGCCGGCGCCGCACCCTGGCCGTGCCGGCGCCGATGCGGCAGTGTAGGCCATGACCGGGGCGTGCTGGCAAGCGGCCAATGGCGTCGCCAATGGTCTCCGGGGAAATAGGATGTCCAACGCCGCCGATCACCTCGCCGCTGCGGACCCGGCCTTTGCCGCACTGATCGCCCGCATCGGCCCCTGCACCGCGGCGCCGACCTTGCGGGAACCCTACGAGGCGCTGGTCCGCGCCATCGCGCACCAGCAATTGCACGGCCGCGCCGCCCAAGCCATCCTCGCCCGCCTGGCCGCCCTGCACCCTGGCCCTGCATTCCCACAGCCGGACCAGCTCGCGGCGACGCCGGACGAGGCGATGCGCGCCTGCGGCTTCTCCGGCAGCAAGATCGCCGCCATCCGCGATATCTGCACCCATGCCCTGAACGGCACGGTGCCCACGCTGCAGGGCGCCGCCGCCTTGTCGGACGAGGAGCTGATCCGCCGGCTGGTCGCCATCCGCGGCGTCGGCCGGTGGACGGTGGAGATGGTGCTGATCTCGACCCTCGGCCGCCCGGACGTGCTGCCGGTGGATGACTTCGGCGTGCGGGAAGGCTGGCGGATCATCAAGCAACTGCCGGCCCAGCCGCGCCCGAAAGAGTTGGCGGCCGTCGGGGAAGCCTGGGCGCCCTGGCGCTCCACCGCGGCCTGGTACTTGTGGCGTGCTTCGGACGAAGGAAAGAAGATCAAGCAATCGACCTGATCAGCCGCCGAGGAACGCCTCCACGATCTCGACGAAAGCGCCCGGCGCGTCCGCGTGCAGCCAGTGCCCGGCGTCTTTCAGCGTCATGGATTGGGCCGCGGGAAACAATGCGCGGACCGCTGGGCGGTGCTCCGTCCGCACATAATCGGACCGCTCGCCGCGCAGCATCAGCACCGGCCCGGCGTACTGGGCGCCGGGCGGCGCGTCCCAGCCCTCGATGCCGGGCAGGCCCGCCGCGATCTCCCGCAGCCCGATGCGCCAGGCCGGCGCCGGACCGAGCCGCAGGTTCTGCAGCAGGAAGCCGCGCACCGCCGGGTCCGGCACGGCGGGCGCCAGCGCGGCGTCGGCCTGTGCCCGCGCCAAGCCGGGGGCGAGCGGCAAGGCCAGCATGGCGTCGGCGATGCCGCGGAACGCCGGGTCGTAGCGGACCGGCGCGATGTCGGCCACCAGCAGCCGGCTGACCCGGTCCGGCCGCAGCAGCGCTGCGCGCATCGCCACCTTGCCGCCCATGGAGTGGCCGACCAGCGCCGCGCTCGGCACGCCCAGCGCCGCGAGGCTGTCCAGCACGTCCTCTGCCATGGCGAGGTAGGACATCGTGGGATCGTGCGGGCTGGCGCCGTGGTTGCGCAGGTCGAAGGCGATCACCCGGCGCCCGGCCGCGAGCCGGCGCTGGACGGCGGCGAAGTTGCCGGCCGCGCCGAACAGCCCGTGCAGCAGCGCCACGGGCGGGCCGGCGCCGTGGTCCGCCCCGGCCTCGACTGCGTGCAGGATCATGGCGGGGCCGACGCGCCCGCAGGCCCGACCAGGCGCGCATACAGCGCCGGGTCGGTCGCGCCTTCCGTGCTGAAGGCCAGCACGCGGCTCTCGGGGCCGAGCGCCAGGGCCGTGCGCGCCGCCGGGTCGCCCGCCGCCAGCAGCAGGCCCGCGAGGCCCGCAGCACCCGACTCGCCGGACACGATGCCTTCCCGCGCCAGCCGCCGCATCGCATCGACCGCCGCCGCGTCCGGGATGGCGAGGAACGCCGCCGCCGCGCGGTCGAGTTCCTGCCAGGCGATCAGGCTCGGCTCGCCGCAGGCCAGGCCCGCCATGACCGTGTCGAGGGTGCCAGTCGCCGGCGTGGGCGCTCCGGCCGCCGCGCTGGCCAGCAGGCAGGCGGCGCGCTCCGGCTCCACCACGATCAGGCTCGGCGCCGGGTCGAGCCGGGTGCGGGCCGAGACCGACACCGCCGCCGCGACGCCGCCGACGCCGCCTTGGATGAAAACGTGGGTGGGCGGCGGGCCGGGCCATTGGTCCAGCGCCTCCTCCGCCATCACCCGATAGCCTTGCATGACCTCGCGCGGGATCTCGGTGTAGCCGGGCCAGGACGTGTCGGAGACGATGAACCAGCCCTGCCGGTCGGCCTCGGCCGCAGCCGCGCGCACCGCGTCGTCATACGTGCCGGGCACGACGCGGACCGCGGCGCCAAAGCGGGCGATGGCGTCGATGCGCCCTTGGCTCACGCCCTCGTGCACGAAGATGGCACAGGCCGCGCCGAAGCGCTGCGCGCCCCAGGCGACGCTGCGGCCGTGGTTGCCGTCGGTGGCGCAGGTTACGGTGATGTCCTTTGTGTCCGCCGCGTAGCGCCCGGCGAACAAATCTGCCGCCGTGGCCGACAGCGCCGCGCCGCGCCGGGCCAGCTCCGCCGACAGCACGCCGGCCACGGCGTAGGCGCCGCCCAACGCCTTGAAGCTGCCCAGCCCGAAGCGGCCGGACTCGTCTTTTATGTGCAGCGCCGCGATCCCGGCCTCCCGCGCGATGCCGGGCAGCGCGTGAAGCGGGGTGGGCGCGTAGCCCGGCCAAGCCGAGATGTCCGCCCGCGCCCGGCGGAACCCGCCGGCGGGCAGCACCACGATCCCCGGGACGCCCCGGCGCGGGTTGGGCAGGCAACGGAACGGCAGGAGGTCGGTCATATCGGCACAATTGCGCGGGCGGCGGGCGGCGGCTAGTGCTCGGCGGATGGAGAAGGGGGGGAACGCCATGCACATCACGATCCTGGGCGGCGCCGGGTTCCTGGGCCGCAAGCTGGCCGCGCGGCTGGCGGCGGAGGGCGCGCTGGGCGGACGCCCGGTCAGCAGCCTGACGCTGTTCGACTTGGCCGCCCCGCCCCCGCCCGCCGGCGTCCCGTTCCCAGTGCACAGCCTGGCGGGCGACCTTGCCGAGCTGCCCGCGGCGGCCATTCCGCCCGGCACCGCCGTGGTGTTCCACCTCGCCGCCGTGGTGAGCGCCGCGGCGGAGGCGGATTACGCGCTGGACCGCCGGGTCAACGTGCGCGGCACGGACGCGGTGATCGACGCCTGCGGCCGGCTCGCCGTGCCGCCCCGCGTGGTGTTCACCAGCTCGGTCGCGAGCTTCAACGGCGGGCAGGGCGCCCTGCTCGGGGACGACGCGCGGCAGGTGCCGGCCAACAGCTACGGCGCGCAGAAGGCGGCGGCGGAGCTGTTCCTCGCCGACGCCAGCCGCCGGGGGATGCTCGACGCCGTGCTGATCCGGCTGCCCACGGTGGTGGTGCGTCCGGGCCGGCCCAACAGAGCCGCCAGCAGCTTCGTCAGCAGCATCCTGCGCGAGCCGCTGCTGGGCCTGCCGGCTGCCCTGCCCGTGCCGGACGATTTCGCCGTGTGGATTTGCAGCCCGCGGCGGGCCGTCGATTGGCTGCTGCACGCGGCGGCGATGGACACGGGGCCGATGGGCCTCGACCGCGGCGTGAACCCGCCGGGCCTCAGCGCCACGGTGGGCCAGATGCTGGCGGCCCTGGACAGCGTGCGGCCCGGCGCCTCCGCCCTGGTGGAGCGCCAGCCCGACCCGGCGGTCGCCGCCATCGTCGGCGGCTGGCCCGCGGCGTTCAACCCGGTCCGCGCGCCCGCTTTGGGCTTCGCCGCGCATGAAAGCTTGGCCGAGCTGGTCCAGGCCTTCGTCGATGACGACCTGGAGGACACACATCGCGAACGAAATGCAGGGTGATTGTCGAAACGATACAACCAATCGGGTTTTTAAGGTCCGGCCTGGTTGAAGCTTCGGCAATGCGGTCGCAGTAATGGGGTAGGCTTGCCCGGCTTGAGCGGGTTCCCGCACCTCCGTCCCGTTTGGCCCTGCGCAATGTCCCCTCCGCCCAGCAGCACAGGCCTCGCCGGTTCGAACGCCGCGGCGGGCCTGCGCGCCCGGCGGGAGCGGCGGCCGATTGCCGACGCGGTGGCGCACGTCCCGCAGACGCTCCGCGCCCTCGTCCGGGCGGACGAGATCTGGCTGGTGGTGCTGTCGGCCTTTGTCGGGCTGAGCGCCGGGCTGGTCGTGGTCGCGATGGAGACCTTCACGCAGGCCATGCACCGGGCGCTGTACAACCTGGGGCCGGGCGAGTTCCTGTCCGCCATGCCGGCCGTCGAACCCCTGCGCGCGCTCCTGGTGCCGAGCCTCGGCGGGCTGGTCTTAGGCGGGGCTGGCTGGGCGCTGGCCCGTTGGCTGCCGCGCCGGACCATCGACCCCATCGAGGCCAACGCGCTGTATGGCGGGCGGATGTCGCTGGTGGACAGCATCGTCGTGGTGGGACAGACCGTGTGGTCGAACGGCGTCGGCGCGTCGGTCGGGCTGGAGGCCGGCTTCGCGCAGATCGGCTCGGCCATCGCGTCGTGGCTGGGCCGGGCGTTCCGGGTGCGGCGGACCGACCTGCGGCTGCTGGTGGGCTGCGGCGCCGCCGGCGCCATCGCCGCCGCGTTCAACGCGCCCTTGGCCGGCGCGTTCTATGCGTTCGAGCTGGTGATCGGCACCTACTCGCTGACCACGCTAGCGCCGGTGGTGATGTCGGCGATCTGCGCGGTGTCCGTCATGCGCATCCTGGTCGGCAGCGGCGTGGGCTTCGACATCCGGGTGCCGACCGTGATCGAGACGGTGGACTACGTGCCGATCCTGGCGCTCGGCATGCTGTGCGCGCTGGGCGGCATTGCCCTGATGCGCGGCGTCACGCTGGTCGAGGAGTTGTTCCGCCGCAGCCGCATGCCGGGCTGGACGCGCCCGGCGGTGGGCGGCCTCGTGCTGGGCGGCATGGCGCTGCTGTCGCCGGCGGTGCTGTCCTCCGGCCATTCGGCGCTGCGGGTGGCGCTCGATGCGCCGTACAGCCTGCAGCAGATCGGGATCTTGATCCTGCTGAAAGCGGTGGCCTCGGCCATCAGCATCGGCTCCGGGTTCCGCGGCGGGCTGTTCTTCGCGTCCTTGTTCCTGGGCGCGCTGGTGGGCAAGCTGTTCGCCGGCTTGCTGGCCTTGGTGACGGTGGTGCAGGCGCTGCCGGCGGTGATCTGCGCGCTGGTGGGCATGAGCGCGCTGGCGGTGGCGGTGGTGGGCGGGCCGCTGACCATGGCGTTCCTGGCGCTGGAAAGCACGGGGTCGCTGCCCATGACCATCGCCGTCCTGGCCGCGAGCGTCGTGTCCGCCATCACCGTGCGCCGCACCTTCGGCTACAGTTTTGCCACTTGGCGTTTCCACCTGCGCGGGGAGGCCATCCGCAGCGCCGTCGATATCGGCTGGATGCGCAGCCTGACGGTGGGGCGGATGATGCGGCGCGAGTACCGCCGGGTGCCGATCGACATGACGCTGGCGGCGTTCCGGCGGGAGTTCGTGCTGGGCTCGGTCGCGCGCGTCATCGCAATGGATGCGGCGGACCGCTACGCCGGCATCCTCGCGACCTCCGAGGGCCATGCCGCGCCGGAAACCGCGACGAAGCTGTCCGACGTGGTGCACCACCGCAAGACCGTGCTGCTGCCGCAGATGACGATCAAGGAAGCGGTGCAGATTTTCGAGGCGGCGGAAAGCGACGAGCTGGCCGTGGTGGACAGCGCCGAGAACATGCGGGTCATCGGGGTGCTGACCGAGCAGTACGCGCTGCGCCGCTACAGCGAGGAGCTGGAGAAGCGGCGGCGCGAACTGTCGGGGGAGTGAACTTGCCGCCGCCTGCTACGCGATGCGGCCGTGGCAGTGCTTGTACTTCTTGCCCGACCCGCACGGGCATGGCGCGTTGCGCGGCGTATCGCGCCAGGTGGCGGGCTCGGCCGGGTCGATCGCCGTCGCGGTCTGCACGCCCAGGGCCATTCGCGGACGCTCCGCCTCCAACACGTCCCCGCCAGCATACGGCGCACTGGCCGCTGGGTCTGAGTACTGCAGCGACTGCGGCGCTGCCGGCTGGAACACCACCGGCTCCGGCGGCGCCTCCGGCCCCATTTCCACCCGGGCGAGCATAGCCGTCACCCGCTCCTTCAGCTCGTCCAGCATGGCATTGAACAAGCCGAACGCCTCGCTTTTATACTCGTTCAACGGGTCCCGCTGGCCGTAGGCGCGCAGCCCGATGCCCTGGCGCAGATGGTCCAGCGCCAGCAGGTGCTCCTTCCACACGGCGTCGAGCGTTTGCAGCAGCAGGCTCTTCTCGACGTAGCGCATCAAATCCGGGCCGAGGTTCGCGACCTTGGCCGCCACGTGCGCGTCCGACGCCGCCTCGATCCGCTCGCGAATGCCGGTTTCGTCGATGCCTTCCTCCCGCCCCCACTCGGCCACCGGCAGGTCGAGGGCCAGCAAGCGCCGCAGGTCGTCGGCCAGCGCGTCGGTTTCCCACTGCTCGGCATAGGCCTTCTCGGGAATGCGTCGGGCAACGAGGTTGGCGACGACCTCCGCCCGCATCTCCCCCACGGTTTCCGACACGTCGTCGGCGCGCATGAACTCGCGGCGCTGCTGATAAACCTCGCGCCGCTGGTTGTTCATCACGTCGTCGTATTTCAGCACGTTCTTGCGTGTGTCGAAGTTGCGCGCCTCGACTTTTTTCTGCGCCTTTTCCAGCGCCTTGTTGATCCAGGGGTGCACGATGGCCTCGCCCGGCTTGAGGCCGAGCTTCTGCAGCATGCCGCCCATGCGGTCGGACCCGAAGATGCGCATCAGGTCGTCTTCCAGGCTCAGGAAGAACCGGCTGGCGCCGGGGTCGCCCTGACGGCCGGAGCGTCCGCGCAACTGGTTGTCGATGCGCCGGCTCTCGTGCCGCTCCGTGCCGATCACCAAGAGGCCGCCCGATTCCTTCACCGCGTCGTGGTAGGTCGCGACCTCCTGCTGGATCTTGGCCTCCACCGCATGGCGGGTCTCCGGATCGGCGTCGCCCGCTTCCAGCATCGTGCGCATCTCGACGTTGCCGCCGAGTTTGATGTCGGTGCCGCGCCCGGCCATGTTGGTGGCGATGGTGATGGCGCCGGGCGCCCCGGCCTGGGCGACGATGGTGGCTTCCTGCTCGTGGAAGCGCGCGTTCAGCACGGCATGCGGCACCTTCTTGCGGTTCAGCAGCTCGCTGATGACTTCGCTCTTCTCGATGCTGGTGGTGCCGACCAGCACCGGCTGGCCCCGGCCGCGCGCCTCCTCGATCAGGGTGGCGACCGCCTCGTACTTCTCCTCCGCCGAGCGGTACACCTCGTCGTCGGCGTCCTTGCGGCTCACCGGCACGTTGGTCGGGATTTCGAGCACTTCGAGCTTGTAGATTTCGGCGAACTCATCGGCTTCCGTCATCGCCGTGCCGGTCATGCCGGCGAGCTTGGGATACAGCCGGAAATAGTTCTGGAAGGTGATGCTGGCGAGCGTCTGGTTCTCCGGCTGGACGGTCACGCCCTCCTTGGCCTCCAGCGCCTGGTGCAGGCCCTCGGAGTAGCGGCGCCCTTCCATCATGCGCCCGGTGAACTCGTCGATCAGCACCACCTTGTCGTCGCGCACGATGTAGTCCACGTCGCGCGCGAACAGCGTGTTGGCGCGCAGGCTCTGCTGCACGTGGTGGATCACCGACACGTTGAAGATGTCGTACAGGTTGCCCTCGGTGATGATCCCGGCGTCGCGCAGCATCTGCTCCACGCGCTCCGACCCGTCCTCGGTCATCGTGACGGTCTTGAACTTCTCGTCTTTCTCGTAGGTGGAGGCATCCTTGACCAGCTCGCGCACGACCAGGTTCACGGTGCGGTACAGGTCGCTGCTGTCCTCCGCCGGGCCGGAGATGATGAGCGGGGTGCGCGCCTCGTCGACCAGGATGCTGTCCACCTCGTCCACGATGGCGTAGGCGAAGTCGCGCTGCGCCATGTCGTCCAGGCGGTACTTCATGTTGTCGCGCAGGTAGTCGAAGCCGAACTCGTTGTTGGTGCCGTAGGTGATGTCGGCGGCGTAGGCAGCCCGGCGCTCGTCGTCCGTCAGCCCGTGCACGATCACGCCCGTGGTCAGCCCCAGGAAGCCGTATACCCGGCCCATCCACTCGCTGTCGCGCTTGGCCAGGTAGTCGTTCACGGTGACGACGTGCACGCCGCGGCCCGCCAGCGCGTTGAGATAGACCGGCAGCGTGGCTACCAGCGTCTTGCCCTCGCCGGTCTTCATCTCGGCGATCTTGCCGTCATGCAGCACCATGCCGCCGATGAGCTGCACGTCGAAGTGCCGCTGGCCCAGGACGCGCTTGGCCGCCTCCCGCACGGCGGCGTAGGCCTCGGGCAGCAGGTCGTCGAGGGTCGCGCCGCCCTCCAGCCGCTCGCGGAACTCGGTTGTCTTGCCGGCGAGCGCCGCATCCGACAGCGCGGCCATCGCCGGCTCGTGCGCGTTGATCTGCGGCACCCGGCGCTGGTATGCCTTGAGCGAGCGATCGTTGGCGGAACCGAAGACGGCCCGGGCAATGCTGGCGAACATGGTAGCCCCTCGGGTGGCGCGGCCGGATTGCAGGGGCCGGGCACGATTGGGTTTCAGGCAAGGCTCAGATAGGACCCGGCCCGGCCAGGGTCAACGACCGTTGCCCCATCGCCACGGCGCGCGCCTTGTCGCACCCCGGCGCTTCGGGCATTGTCCGCCCATCCGAATGCCCTATCCGAGGTTTTCCATGCGCCGTCTGAGCCTGTATGCCGCCACCGCCCTCGTGTTGAGCACCGCCGGCCTCGCGCTCGCGCAGGCGCCCAAACCTCCGTCCGCGGCAGCCCCGGCAGCCCCGCCCGCCCCCCGCCCAGCCCCTGCAGCGGGCCAGCCGCCCGCTCCGGCCGCCGCCGGGGCCGCGGCCGATCCCGTGGTCGCCCGCGTCGGCAAGGATGAGATCCATGCCTCCGAGCTGTCGGACGCCGCCAAGGCGCTGCCGGAAGAGCTGCGCGGCATGCCGCCCACGGCCTTGTATCCGATGCTGCTGGATCAGCTCATCGACCGGCACGTGGTGGTGATCGCCGCGAAGAAGGAAGGGCTGGACCGCGACCCCTCGGTGCAGCGCATGGTCTCCCGCGCCACCGACAGCGCGTTGCAGAACGCCCTGCTGACCCGGGAGATTGCGCCGACGCTGACGGAGGACGCGATCAAGGCCCGGTATGAGCGCGACTTCGCCGGCAAGCCCGGGGAAACCGAGGTCCATGCCCAGCACATCCTGGTCGCCGACGAGGAAACCGCGAAGAAGGTCATCGCCGAGCTGAACGGCGGTGCGGACTTCGCAGAGCTTGCGAAGAAGTACAGCACCGACCCCGGCGCGCAGAGCGGCGGCGACCTCGGCTTCTTCAAGAAGACCGACATGCTGCCGGAGTTCTCCGAGGTCGCCTTCGCGCTCAAGGCCGGCGAGACGACGCAAACGCCGGTCAAGACCCGGTTCGGCTGGCACGTCATCCATGTCCAGGAGGTCCGCACCGCGCCGCCGCCCAGCCTGGAGCAGGTGCATGACGAGGTCCGGCAAACGCTGATCCAGGAAGGCGTGAGCCGCGTGCTGGCCCAGGCCAAGACCGGCCTGCCCATCGAGAAGTTCAACGTCGATGGCACGCCGGCCGCGCCGGGGGATGGCGCCGCGCCGACCCTGGCCCCAGCCCCGGCCAAGTAGTGGCGCTGCCCACCAGCCCGCTCGCGGTGCCGATGCCGGAGCTGCCGCCGCTTGCCGGCGTGCGGCTCGGCTCGGCCGAGGCCGGCATCCGCTACGCCGGGCGCACCGACCTGGTGATGGCGGCGTTGCCGGAAGGCACGGCGGCGGCCGGCGTGTTCACCCGCAACCGCTGCCCCGGCGCCCCGGTCGATTGGTGCCGGGCGGCGCTGGCGCATGGCCGGGCGCGGGCGCTCGTGGTCAATGCCGGCAACGCCAACGTGTTCACCGGACGCGCCGGGATCGAGGCGGTGGATGCGACGGCGGAAACCGCGGCCGACCTGCTTGGTTGCCGGGCGCATGAGGTGTTCATCGCCAGCACCGGTGTGATCGGCGAGGTGCTGCCCCATGCCAAGCTGATTGCCGCCCTCCCCACGTTGTATGCTTCCCTGGCCGAGGACGGTTGGGACGCGGCGGCGCGCGGCATCATGACGACCGACACCTTCCCCAAGGCCGCGACACGCACGGCGCTGATCGACGGCAGCCCGGTCCGCATCACCGGCATCGCCAAGGGCAGCGGCATGGTGGCGCCCGACATGGCGACCATGCTGGCTTTCGTGTTCACCGACGCCAAGCTGCCCGCCCCGCTGCTGCAGGACATGCTGGCCCGCGGGGTGAAGCGCAGCTTCAACTGCACGACGGTGGACAGCGACACCTCCACCAGCGACACCGTGCTGCTGTTCGCCACCGGGCAGGCGCGGCATGCGCCGGTGGGCAAGCACGGCAAGGCGCTCGTCCGCGGGTTCCGCGACCAACTCGACGCCGTGCTGCTGGACCTGGCGCTCCAGGTTGTCCGCGACGGCGAGGGCGCGCAGAAGCTGGTTCGCATCGACGTGACAGGCGCCGTGACCGGCCAGTCCGCCCGGCGCGTGGCGCTCGCCATCGCCAACTCGCCCTTGGTCAAGGCCGCCATCGCCGGGGAGGACGCGAACTGGGGCCGCATCGTCATGGCGGTGGGCAAGGCGGGGGAGCCGGCGGACCGCGACAAGCTCTCGGTCGGCGTGGGCGGCACCTGGATGGCGCGGGACGGCGGCGTGGTGCCGGGCTACGACGAGGCGCCGGTGGTGGCGCACATGAAAGGACGGGAGATCGGCATCTCGGTGGACCTCGGCCTCGGCAAGGGCGCGGGCACCGCCTGGACCTGCGACCTCACCCATGGCTACATCGACATCAATGGCAGCTACCGGAGCTGACGTCCTGGCCGGGCGCGTCTGATGGCGCTGTCGCTGGTGCCCGACGAGCCGTCCTTCGCACCGCTCGCCACCGAGCGCCTGACGCTCCGACCGCTGCGCGCCGCGGATGCCGAGGAGCTGCACCGCCTGGTGAACGACTGGGAGGTGGTCCGCATGCTGTCCCGCCTGCCGTTCCCCTACCCGCGGCAGTTGACCGACGAGTGGATCGCCTCGACCCTCCAGCAGATCGCCGCGGGCACCGGCTTCCACCTGGCGATCACTGGGCAAGAGGACGGGCAGGAGATGATCGTGGGCTGCATCGGCTTGCGCCTCGACATGACGCCGCGGACGGGCAACCTGGGATACTGGGTGGGGCGCCGCTTCTGGGGGCATGGGGTGGCGACGGAGGCCGCCGGCCGGCTGTCGCGCTGGGCGCTCGCCAACCTCGACCTCGACCGTCTGGAGGCGCATGTCGCGGAGGACAACACGGCCTCCGCCGCCGTGCTGCGCCGCATCGGCTTCCGCATGACCGGGACCGGGCGGGAACGGTTCCTGGCCCGCGGCGGCGAGCATCCGGTCCTGCGCTTCCAGGCGACGCGCGACGACTTCGCCCCGCGCACGCCGATGCGCGACCAGTTGTCGCCCACGGCGCCGCAACGAAGGGTCGCCCCGGCGCCCCCGCCGGAACGTCCGGCCGCTGCTGACCGTGCCGTTGTGCTGGTCGCCGCCTGCGCCCTGATCGACGCGGACGGCCGCATCCTGCTGGCGCGGCGTCCGGAGGGCAAGCCGATGGCCGGGCTGTGGGAGTTCCCCGGCGGCAAGCTCCACCTCAACGAGACGCCGGAGGCCGGGCTGATCCGCGAGCTGCGGGAGGAGCTGGGCATCGAGGTGGCGGAAAGCTGCCTCGCCCCGTTCGCCTTCGCCAGCCACGCCTATGACGGGTTCCATTTGCTGATGCCGCTGTTCCTGTGCCGCCGCTGGGCCGGGCAGCCGACGGGGCGGGAGGGCCAGGTGCTCGCCTGGGTGCGCCCGGCGAAGCTTGCGGACTACCCGATGCCTCCGGCCGACAAACCGCTGATCCCCTTGCTCCGCGATTTCTTGTAGGGTCCCTCCCCATGGCTCACGCCGCCGCCAATCCCGTCGCCTGCCTGCTCGTCATCGGCAACGAGGTCCTTTCGGGCCGCACCCAGGACCTGAACATCCAGTTCATCGCCAAGGGCCTCGGCGCCATCGGCATCCCGTTGCGCGAGGTGCGGGTAATCCCCGACGTGCGCGACACCATCATCGCCGTGGTGAACGAGTGCCGCGCCCGGTTCGACCATGTGTTCACGACGGGCGGCATCGGCCCCACCCATGACGACATCACCAGCGAGTGCGTCGCCGCCGCCTTCGGCGTGCCGTGGGAGCCGCATCCCGAGGCCTGGGTGCGGATGGAGCGGCACTACGAACCCGGCCAGTTCAACGCGGCCCGGCAGCGCATGGCGACCATGCCGCGCGGCGCCGCGCTGATTGACAACGCGGTGTCCATCGCGCCGGGCTTCACGATGGGCAACGTGCACGTCATGGCCGGGGTGCCGCGCATCATGCAGTCGATGTTCCAGGCTTTGGCGCCGACGATGCAGGGCGGCACGCCGGTGCAGTCGCGCGCCGTGCACGCGGCCGGGCTGCTGGAGGGCGCCATCGCCGAGGGGCTGGGCGCGATCCAGGACCGCTACCCGGCGCTCGATTTGGGCAGCTACCCGTATTACCGCCTGACGGGCAACGGGGTGGCGCTGGTGGCGAAGGGGACGGACACGGCGGCGCTTGACGCCTGCATCGCCGAGGTCACGGCGCTGATCGCGGCGCAGGGCAAGACGCCGGTGCCGGGGGAGCCGGCGGTCTAGCGGATTGCCCTCCGACAGCCAGCCTAAATAGAACAAACTTACTGCATCTGGCGCCGTTTTTGGCATTGGAACGCTATTTCTCCCGTCGCATTGCGCTGCGAATAGGGAGTTGTCTTCTATTGGGCTGATGGTTTTCGGAGACTGAGCAGGATGCCCGCCCACCCCGTATCGCCCTTGGCGTCGCAGACGCGGCGCCAAGCCCGCGTGCTTCCGGCCGTTTCCGCGGATTGGCTCGCGACCCTCGCGGCGCTGGCGTTGGCTGCGCTGGCCTGGTCCGGCCTGCTGCCAACGGTCGGCTGGTAGGCATGAGCGACGCCATCCTGGGCGGGACCCGCGCGGCCTCCCTGATTGAACGCGCGGCCACGCTGCTGCCCGGCCTCGGGCTGCTGTTCGCTGTGGGATACGCGGGGAAGCTGACGGAGCAGAGGATCACGACCTGGGGCAAATCGTACCATGTCGTGCTGCCCAACATCGAGTATGTGCTGTGGGCCATCCTGTACGGCCTGGCCATCTGGGCGTTCCTGCTGACCTTTGCGGGCGTGGGGCTATCGGCCGACCTTCGCAAGATCCAGGCGCTTGGCTGGCGTCCGCTCGCGGTTGCAGCCGGCGGCATGGCGGGCATTGCGGTGCTGACCTTTGCTCTCGTATGGACCGCCGATTGGAGTGGCTGGCTATGACCTCCCCTGCACGCCTGCCCACCAATGCGCCGTTTCCGCCCGACGCCATCGCCGCGCTGAACCGCGTCATCGAGCACGCCAGCCCGACGCAGCGGAGCTGGCTCGCCGGGTTCCTGGCGGGGTATGAAGCCGCAGGCACGCCGGCTGCAGCCCCCGTGGCCGCGCCCGTCGCGCGCCCGGCGCTGACCATCCTGTTCGCGACCGAGTCCGGCAATTCCGAGGCGCTCGCCCGCAAGGCCGGCAAGGACGCTTCGCGGCTGGGCTTCGCGCCGCGCGTGCTGGACGCCGCCGAGGCGACGCCCTCGGACCTCGCCCGCACCGAGCGGCTGCTGGTGATTGCCGCCACGTGGGGCGAGGGCGAAGCGCCGGCCCGCGCCACCGACTTCATGGCGGCGCTGCTGGCCGACAGCGCGCCGCGCATGGACAAGGTGAACTTCGCCGTGCTGGCGCTGGGCGACCGCGCCTATGCGCAGTTCTGCGCGACCGGCCACGCCATCGACGAGCGCCTGGCCGCCCTGGGCGGGCATCGCGCAGCACCTCTGTTGGAATGCGACCTCGACTACGACGCGCCGGCCGCGGCCTGGCTCGGCACCACCCTGCCGACCCTGCGCGGCGCGGAGGCCGAGCCGGCCCCGAGCGTCATCCATGTCGATTTCGGCGCCGTGGGCGGCGAGGCGCGCGAGTACACCAAGAGCAATCCGTTCGGGGCCGAGATCACCGACCTGGTGAACCTGAACTCCAGCCGCTCGGCCAAGCAGACCGTCCACGTCGAGCTGTCGCTCGCCGGGTCCGGGCTGACCTACTTGCCTGGCGACGCCATCGGCATCGCGCCGGAAAATGACCCGGCCGTGGTCGAGGCGGTGCTGGATGCTGCCGGGCTGGCCGGCGACACGGCGCTGCACGCGGCGCTGGTGTCCAAGCACGATGTCAGCACGCTTTCGGCCCATGTGGTGCGCAGCCTCGCCGAACTCACCGGCGACCCGAGCATCAAGGACCTGGCCGGCGACCCGGAGCAGCTTGCCGAGTTCCTGCCCGGGCGTCATGTGGTCGACCTGCTGACCGCGTTCCCGAACAAGCTGACGCCCGCGCAGCTCACCGGGCTGCTGCGCCCGCTGCCGCCGCGGCTGTACTCCGTGGCGTCCAGCCAAGCCATGGTTGGCGAGGAGGCGCATCTGCTGGTGGGTGCCGTCCGTTACCAGACGCACGGGCGGGACCGCGGGGGCGTCGCATCCACCCACATCGCGGACCGGCGCCGGGCGGGCGACCAGCTCGGCATCCACGTCAAGGCCAACCCGCATTTCCGCCTGCCGTCCGACCCGGCGACGCCTATCGTCATGATTGGGCCGGGCACCGGGGTCGCGCCGTTCCGCGCCTTCATGCAGGACCGCGACGCCGCCGGGATCACGACGCAGAATGGAGGCAAGAGCTGGCTGTTCTTCGGCGACCAGCATTACACGCATGATTTCCTGTATCAGCTTGAATGGCAGGACCTGATCGAGCGCGGCGTGCTGGGCCGGCTGGACGTGGCGTTCTCCCGCGACCAAGACGCCAAGGCATACGTGCAAAATCGCATGTGGGCGGCACGGCGGGACCTCCATGCCTGGATCGAGGACGGGGCTGCCTTGTATGTCTGCGGCGACCAGGTCCGCATGGCGCGCGATGTCCATGCGATGTTGCGCGACGTGATCGCCGACGGGGCCGGCATCGCGGCGGAGGCCGCCGAGGAACGCCTGGCCGCCATGAAAAAGCAGGGCCGCTACCGGCTCGACGTTTATTAACGGAGGCTGTTATGCCTGACACCAATTTGCCGCCGCCGTCGAAGAACCCAAGCCCTTCGAAAAATGAAGGCATCAAGGCCCGCAGCCGGGCGCTGCGCGGCACCATTGCCGAGGGGATGGACAACGTCGTCACCGGCGCGCTGGCCGAGGACGACACGCAGCTCACCAAGTTCCACGGCTTCTACCAGCAGGACGACCGCGACCTGCGGGCGGAGCGCGGGCGCAAGCGCATGGAGCCGGCGCTCAGCTTCATGGCTCGCCTGCGCATTCCCGGCGGGCGCGTCAGTCCCGGGCAATGGCTGCAACTGAACGAGATCGCGCGGGAGCGGGCCAACGGCACCATCCGCCTCACCACCCGGCAGACGATCCAGTATCACGGCATCATCAAGGGCAACCTACGGCCTGCGCTCTCCGCCGTGAACGACGCGCTGCTCGACACCATCGCGGCCTGCGGCGACGTGAACCGCAACGTCATCTGCACCTCCAACCCGCACGCCAGCCCGGCGCATGCGGAGGCGCTGGCGCTGGCCAAGCGGCTCAGCGACGACCTGCTGCCGAAGACCCGCGCCTGGCATGAGCTGTGGCTCGGCGAGGAGCGGGTCGCGGGCGGCGAGCCGGAGGAGGAGCCGCTGTATGGCAAGACCTACCTGCCGCGGAAGTTCAAGATCGCCATCGCCGTGCCGCCGCAGAACGACGTGGACGTGTTCGCGCACGACCTGGGCTTCATCAGCATCGAGCGGGACGGCGCGGTGGCCGGCTACGACGTGTCGATAGGCGGCGGCATGGGCATGACCCATGGCGAGACCGACACCTTCCCGCGCACGGGCGACGTGATCGGCTTCTGCACGTCCGATCAGGCGGTGGCGGTGGCCGACGCGGTGATCCGCGTGCAGCGCGACAACGGCGACCGCAGCGTCCGCAAGCACGCCCGGCTGAAGTACACCATCGAACGCATGGGCCTGGACGCCTTCCAGGCGGAGGTCGAGCAGCATCTGGGCTATAAGCTGGCGCCTGCCCACGGGGCGGCGTTCACCGGCACCGGAGACCTCCTGGGCTGGTCGCAGTCGCCGGACGGGACGTGGCAGCATGGCCTGTTCATCGAGAACGGCCGGGTGCACGACCTGCCGGACCGCCGCCTGCTGTCGGGCCTGCGCGCTATTGCCAACGTGCACCGGGGCGAGTTCGTGATGACCGCGAACCAGAACCTGGTGATCGCCGGCATCGCGCCGGAGGACAAGGCGGGCATCCATGCGCTGCTGCTGCAATACGGGCTGGAGGAAGGCGCGTCGGCGCTGCGCCAGGCGTCCATGGCCTGCGTGGCGCTGCCGACCTGCGGCCTGGCGCTTGCGGAGAGCGAACGGTACTTGCCGAGCCTGATCACCAAGCTCGACGCGGTGATGGAGGACGCCGGGCTGCGCGACCAGCCCATCGTGCTGCGCATGACCGGCTGCCCGAACGGCTGCGCGCGGCCGTACTTGGCGGAGATCGCCATGGTCGGGCGGGGGCCGGGCCGCTACAACCTGTATCTTGGCGCGGCGCCGGACGGCACCCGGCTGAACAAGCTGTATCGCCGGGACATGGACGAGGCGGCGATCCTAGGGGCGCTCACGCCGCTGCTGCATGAGTATGCGGCGGGGCGGGAAACGGGGGAGCGGTTCGGAGATTGGGTGATCCGCGCCGGGCACATCGAGGCGACCACGGCGGGCAACCGGTTCCATGAGGATTTGGCGGAGGCGCTGGTGGCTTAGAGCCTCCTTCGCAAGCATGATCAACGGCATGGATGCGTATCCAAGCCGGTCATGCTTGCGATCCGCGTTTTGGAGTGGCACCACTCTCGCCCGACCGTGCTAAGATCTAGCTTGAAGGGTGCGGAACACGATGGGCAGCACAACAACGGAGACCGACCTGGCGGAACGTGTGATCGCCGTCTTGCGCACGCACGAGGCAGAACTTCGCAATGCTGGCATCCGTCGCTTATCTTTGTTCGGCTCCGTTGCTCGCGGCGATGAGCAGGCCGACAGCGACGTTGACCTCGCCGCCGAATTTGATCCCGACGCCCAAATAGACCTTTTCCGTTTGGTTGCATTGGAGCGACGCATCGCGGAGATCGTCGGCCGACGTGTGGACCTGCTGCCCGAGCCGGTCGAGAAGCCGCGCCTGAGGACCAACATTGAACGGGACCGCCGGCTTGCCTTCTAGGCACAATATTACCGACAGCCTAGCCGATATTATCGAGAATGCGGAGCGCATTGAGAGTTACCTAACCGGCTTGGACCGTGACGCGTTCGAGCGGGACGGTCGGACGCGCGATGCCGTAGAGCGATGCTTGGAAAGGGTGTGCGAAGCGGCCCATCGCCTTGGCGAGCGAGCGGGCGAGTTGATGCCGGACCATCCATGGGGCGACATCCGCGGCATGGGCAATCGGTTGCGGCACGCCTACGATCGGGTGAACCTCGACACTGTGTGGAACACCGCCCGGAGGCGCGTGCCCGCCCTTGCGGCCGACGCGCGGCGGGTACTGGAGCGGCTGCGGGTGGAGCCGGGAGACGCCGGCTGACCAGGACCGGCTGAGTTCCCTCTTTGGTTGATGCGCTTCGGGCCTAGATCCGCCGCACCGGCAGCGACCATGCCAGCACCAGCCCGGTGCCGCTGAACGCCGCGATGCACAGGAACGCCGCGCGGAACGCCGACCCGATCTCGTCCGCCGCCACGGCGCGCTGAGCCGGGGCCACGTGATCGAGCACCGCCGGGCCGCGCTCGACGATCTCGGCGAACAGCCCGGCGGTTGCCGGGTCGGCTGCGGTCAGCACGGCGAACAAGACGGCGCCGACCAGCGCCGTGCCCAGCGCCGCGCCGATGGAGCGGGAGAACTGCACGGAGGCCGACGCGGCGCCCAGGTTCTTCGGCCCCGCCACCATCTGCACCGTGGTCTGCACGACCGGCATCGTGGTGCCGAGCGACATGGACAGCACCAGGAACACCGCCGGCAGCCAAGCCGTCGGCAACCACCCGGCGCCGAGCGCCAGGAACACCAGGCACGCGGTCACGGACACCAGGCCAAAAGACGGAAACACCGCCGTCCGCCCGGTCCGCGCGATCATCCGCCCGGTCAGCAGCGAGCCGAACGCCAGCCCGGCGGTGAGCGGCAGCAGCAGCAGCCCCACCCGGCCTGGCGGCGCCCCGCGCACCACCTGCAAGTAGATCGGCATGAAGGTGACGCACGACACGACGGTGGCGCCGACGCAGGCGCCCATCGCGTCCGCGCGCCAGATCGCCGGCAAACGCAGCAGCGCCACGGGGATCAGCGGCGTGGTGGTCCGCCGCTCCTGCCGCAGCAGCAGCCAAAGCGACACGACCGCCAGCCCCACCAGCCCGGCCACGCCTGGCATCGCGGCGGCGGAGATGCGCTGCCCCCGCTCCAACGCCATCAGCAGCGGCACGACGAAGCCTGAGAACAGGATCAGACCCAGCCAGTCGAACCGGAAGCGCGACCGCGGCGGCGCGCGGTCCGGCAACCGGATTGCCAGCAAAGCCGCGAGAAGGCCGAGCGGCACGTTGATTAGGAACACCGACTGCCAGCCGAGATGCTGCGTCAGCCAACCGCCCGCGACCGGGCCGAAGGTGGAGGCGGTCATGAAGATGGAGGCGAGGTAGCCCTGATAGCGCCCCCGCTCCCGCGGCGGCACCGTTTCTCCGACCAGCGCCTGCGACAAAGTCATCAGCCCGCCGCCGCCGAAGCCCTGCAGCACGCGCGCCGCGACGAGCCACAGCAGCGTAGGCGCCGCAGCGCAGCCGATGGAGGCCGCGACGAACACGGCCAGCGCCAGGAACAACAACCGCTTGCGCCCCAGCACGTCGCCCAGCCGGCCATACACCGGGGCGGCGATGGTGGTCGCCATCAGGTAGGACACGACGACCCAGGAGATCCGCTCCACGTCGCCGAGCGTGCCGGCGATGGCGGGCAAGGCGGTGGCCACGATGGTCGCATCGACCGCCGCCATGAACATCGGCAGGCAGATGGACGGGAACACCCGCATGAACAGGCCGCGGGTGGATTGGCCCTCGGTCGGGTCGGGCGCCGCGGGCGGCGCGGGGGCCAGGCCCTGGAGAAACGGGGTGTCGGGGGGCACGGGTTGGTCCATGGCGGCCCGGCAGCCTAAACCGCGCTGCGGGCGCTGGCCACCGCCGGGGCGATCACGCCGCCGCGGCTCATGCCGGGATCTCGCGGCCCATGGCGAGGAACTTCTCGCGCCGCCGGGCTTGCAGCGTCGCGGCGTCGAGCGGCAGCAGCGCGGCCAGCGCCTCCTGCACCGCGGCGCCGACGCTCGCGATGGTCTCGGCCGGCATGCGGTGCGCGCCGCCCATCGGCTCGGGCACGATGGCGTCGATGAGGCGCAGGGCTTGCAGGTCGGTCGCGGTAAGGCGCAGCGCCTCCGCCGCCACCGACGCCTGCGCCGCGTCGCGCCACAGGATGCTGGCGCAGCCCTCCGGCGAGATGACGGAGTAGACGGCGTGCTCCAGCATCAGCACACGGTCCCCGGTCGCCAGCGCGATGGCGCCGCCCGAGCCGCCCTCGCCGATCACCGTGGCGACGATGGGCACGGGGGCCATGAGGCACGCCTCGATGGAGCGGGCGATGGCCTCGGCCTGGCCGCGCGCCTCCGCGTCGATGCCGGGGAATGCGCCGGCGGTGTCCACGAAGGTCAGCAGCGGCAGGCCGAAGCGCCCGGCCAATTCGATCAGCCGCCGGGCCTTGCGGTAGCCCTCCGGCCGGGCCATGCCGAAATTGTGGGCGACGCGGGTTTCGGTGTCCGACCCGCGCTCGGTGCCCAGCACGACGACGGAGCGCCCCCCGAACCGACCGAGGCCGCCGACCACGGCCGCGTCGTCGGCAAAGGCGCGGTCGCCGGCCAGCGGCGTGAACTCGGTCAGCAGGCCGTGGATGTAGTCCAGGGCGTGCGGGCGCTCCGGGTGGCGGGCGACCTGGGTCTTTTGCCAGGGGGTGAGCTTGGCGTAGGTCAGGCGGAGCTGCTTGTCCGCCTTGTCAACCAGGCGCTGCACCTCCTCCTCGATGTTGATGCCGCCCGGCTCCTGGGTGCGCCGCAGCTCCTCGATGCTGCGCTCAAGCTCGGCGATGGGTTTCTCGAAATCAAGGAAGTGGCGCATCGGCGGGGGCTTAGCCTCCTTGCGACCGTTACGCCAGGGGATGATGCAGGGCGACGAGCTGCTGCAGCCGCTCCGCCAGCACATGGGTGTAGATCTGCGTGGTGGCGATGTCGGCGTGGCCGAGCAGGGTTTGCAGGCTGCGCAGGTCGGCGCCGCCGGCCAGCATGTGGCTGGCGAAGCTGTGGCGCAGGACGTGCGGGCTGACGCGGGCGGGGTCGAGGCCGGCGGCCAGCGCCGCCTGCTTCAGCAGCAGCGCAAAGCCCTGCCGGGTCATCGGCTGGCGCGGGTCGCGCCCAGGGAACAGCCAGGGGCTGTCAGTCGCGGCGCTCAAGACCGCCGCCGCGTCCCGGGCGCGGTCGGACAGCAGCACCATGCGCTCCCGTCCCCCTTTGCCGCGCACGATCAGCGTTTCGGACGCCGTCGCCAGCGCCGCCCGCGGCAGGCCCAGCAGCTCCGATACCCGCAGCCCGGTGGAGTAGAGGATTTCGAGCGCCGCGCGCCCGACTAGGCCGGGCACGCCGGGCCGGGCGGCGGCGGCGGCCAACAGGGCATCGACCTCCGCCGGCGCCAGATACCTGGGCAGCGTGGCGGGCAGGCGCGGCGCGTCCAGCCGCCCAGTCGGATCGTCCGGCCTGGCGCCCTCTTGCATCAGGAAGCGGTGGAAGCCGCGCAGGCAGGACAACCGCCGCGCTGCCGTCCGGGCGGACACGGCGCCGTGCAGCGACTGCATGTAGCCGTGCAGCGTGCGCTCGCTCGCCGCACCCGGACGCTCGCCCCGGACAGCGGCATAGGCTGCGAAGGCGTCGAGGTCGGCGCGGTAGGCGGCGAGGGTGTTGCGCGCGGCCCCGCGTTCGGCGGCCAGCATCTCCAGGAACGCCTCGACCTGCCGGTTCATGCCCAATCAGCGCGGCTGGAAGCGGTCGTTCGGCAGGACGTGCTGCACCTGCTCGGTCCGCGGCTCCGGCGGAAAGGCCCCGAGCAGCAAGCCGCCCACCACGACGACCAGCAAGACGGCGACGACGATCAGCAAAACCCGGTTCATATCCGTACCTTACAAAGCCATTCTTGGCCGCATCGTTAATTCCTGTGCTAACCTCCGCCGTTATGACGCGCAACATCGCGCTCGGCAGGTCCGGGCTGAATGCCGCCCGCGCCGGGTCTGCCATCCGGCGCGTTCCGCCCCGGCTCGCCGGGCGGAGCATCGTGCTGGTCGGCCTGATGGGCGCGGGCAAGACCAGCGTCGGCCGCCGCATGGCCGCCCGCCTCGGCCTGCCGTTCCGCGACTCCGACGCGGAGATCGAGCTGGCCGCCGGGCGCAGCATCGCCGAGCTGTTCAACCGCTACGGGGAGCGCGCCTTCCGCGACGGGGAGCGCCGGGTGATCCGCCGGCTGCTGAACGGCGGTCCGCTGATCTTGGCCACCGGCGGCGGCGCGTTCATGGACCCCCACACCCGGGCCGCGATCCGGGACGGCGCCGTCTCGGTTTGGCTGCGCTGCCGGCTCGCCACCTTGCTGCGCCGGGTCGTCGCCCGCGGCCATCGCCCGCTTTTGCACGCCGGCGATCCGGCGGAGATCCTTGGCCGATTGATGGAGCAGCGCCATCCTATCTACGCCGAAGCCGACATCACCGTCGATTGCGGCGATGAACCGCTGGAGTACACCATGACCAAGGTTTTGCAGGCGCTCGACGAGTGGCGCCAGCCGCGGCGGCTGCCGGTGGCGCTGAGCGCCGCGCCGTACGAGGTGGTGATCGGCGATGGCCTCCTGGCCCGCGCCGGGGCGCTGCTGG
>JAABUQ010004793.1_pt1 | contig 22530 bp, 12 predicted proteins | sample 5560001 | NCBI WGS metagenome assembly JAABUQ01 (sample SAMN10711888, study PRJNA513371) | rock metagenome | isolation source: Antarctica rocks | place: Antarctica: Victoria Land, Finger Mt nord | collected 2015-12-18 | reverse complement strand
TGGCTGCGAGGGGGGGTGGGGAGGAGTAGGTGAAGCTGAGGCGGGTGAGGGAGAGGATGTTGCAGGGGAGTTTGTGGCGGCGGATTGTTGTGAGGAATTGGATGAGGCGCTCGATGGTCGAGAGGCGGTGGAATAGGAGGGGGACGGTGGCGGTGCCGACGGGGGTGGTGAGTCGGAGAGCGAAGGCGCTGGCTTGGGGGTGGAAGACGAGGGTGGAGGTGAGGGTGGAGGTGAGGGCTCTGATGTCGGAGAGGGCTTTCTGCATGCGGGCTGCCGCTACATGAATGCCGGACGAGGAGGGAGCATCGATGCCGTGATAGTCAAGGGAGATGATGTTGTTGCGCCAGGGGACGTGCATACCGGAAGTTGCCCTTAGTGCTTCCGAAGACTTGGACGGAGGGTGGTAGATTTGTAGTGTGGATGATCGTATTCCTGGACCTGCGGTTGTTGAGGGCTCAAGCCTGTGTGGGATGCCATTCATCGTGAGCTGCCGTGTATCAAGATACTGAGATATCATGCCAACAGCCGCGCGCTCAATACGTGCAAGGTTAGTGAAGGAAGGATCAACCAGAAGACATCTGATACCGGCGCCGGGAACCTTGCTGGCAACACGAATAGTTAGGCCATGTCCAGAACCCATGTCAGGAAGATCTGTTGCTCTCTTTCTCTCTGCCGTCTGTACGATCCATGTAGCGTCGCCCATAAGACCAGTTGTGAATGCCAAAACCCAGTCATGACTCCAGCTCTTCTTTCGGAAAAGGCTGATCCTCAGCGTATCTGGGGAAAAGTAACGGTGCGTGGTTTCTCGGTCTAATTTGAGCGAGCGGACTGGCTCCCATCCAGAGCTTCTAGCGTGCACATCGAATTCTTCCTGAGCAGTCACACATCTGAGCATTGCTATGTGGTGGGAAGCCTCAATAGCTGGAGTTGATGATTTGCTAAGTTCCCATTCCGTACGATTGATGAGATGGCTCGGAGGCAAGATGGCGAACCTTCCAGTCACCGGCTCTTGGACCACCTTGATTGCCCTTTTGCGTGTGAGCTGAACGAAGAGGAAATCATCCATGGGGTGCTTAGCCGACGAGCTTTGTTTCAATTTCAATAGTCTCTCCGAGTAAACACTCCCAGCTCGCAACTTTGCGGTAGTGGCCTTCAGAATGAATGCAGTGTGCATCGCAGTGATCTGATCCAGGATGCCAGTCAATGACAGATCTCCGAGACCAAGATTGATTGCTACATCAGCGACTTCTTTACCGGCGCGGAACCATCGTAAAGAAATTTGTGGTATTGATGGGGTGCTCGCTGAGCCCAATGTAGTCTTCGGTTTTCCCCGTCGAATACCGATCTCGATCCAATTCTTACCACCCGACCTCTGTATCCAGTACTGGACAACCAATGATCGATGGACGGCTTCGACTTTCAGATGATCCGACCAGTGCCCTCTGACCATCTCGTAGGCCTGATGTCTTAAAATACTCACCTTGTGCGTGAGGACGAGGTCGTGCAGAAAATCAAAGCAGCCTGCAAGACCGTCTCGCTTGAGCACATCGTTCACTTTGAACTCGATCTGATCCCGCAATCGGCCTGCTGGTAGCTCAGAAGCCGCTGGAGAGAACAAAAATCGAAAATCAACAAAAAAGAGCTGCGATGAGGAATCTTCATCTGCTATTGAGAGGTCCACCTCAAACTCATTCTCGACCCGGAACGTGGCCCGACCAGATGCTATCGAGAAATTCCGCAATGGAAGTGGGATAGTTTGGTGCAGGTTCAGCCGGATAGAGAGCAGTGTATTGATTCTACGTAGAGCGTGGAGTAGCTCTGACGCAGTCAATTTTTTGGGGGGTAGGTAATTAAGCTGTTGCAATGTCAGCAAAACCACGTTCGGTCATCGACCTGCGGTGCCTTACATCTGGAAGCCAGGATGCCTTGCCGAGTGAGAGAGCCTCCAGAGCGGTTTTCAGATCCGGATTCGGCAGTTTCGTATGTTCTACGACCCGCTTGAATTCTCCCACCCAAGCTACAGCATCGTTGTAAGTCCGTCTTTGTGTACCTAGCCAGACGTTCAAATCGATACATTTCCCTACTTGCTCAGCTTGCCGACTCCACTGTGAGAGCACAAGGATTTTGATAAAGTCGTCCCGTCGTTGCTGAGCCCACTCGAGCATCCGCTGCCTTTTCAAGATGTCGCTGTTTCTAGAGTCTACTCCTCTATTGCCATTGATCTGATTACTCGGAAAGCTGGAATTACTCGTGGCCTCTGCCGCCCCAGTTGTTGAGATCTCGTCTATGACATCCGTAAGATTGTTGAAGGTCTCCTGGGCCAGCCGACTAATCAGTCTAGAAAGTGGAATATAGCCGTAGGTGATGTGTTCTATTTCCGGAGGAAGTTGACCGTTGATCAGATTCTCAATACCATTAGCAAGCTGCGGTTTGCTCTCGATGTGGTCTGCAGGCATGCCATTCACGTATGTCCCATTCGGAAGTGTACTTCCTCGGTTGGTCAGCTGCACCCCGTTGGTAAGCGCCTGCGGTGGCGAGACCTGAGCGCTTATTGCCATCTTCTTCTCCCGCTCGTCCTTTGCGTTTTTGGTCGCTTTTACAATCTTAGGATTGTCTTGCGTCTGTAGTAACACGCCAGGCATAACTTGAAGTGGCTTCTCCACCGTGCCTCCCTGCGCAACATCGACACCTGCCGCCTCCACCTCCTGCCCCTCCACCACCTTCGATTCTACACGTTGTATCGATTCTATCGTGCGCAGCTGACGGACGTAGGAGCGAGCTGGACTAGTATGTGGTCGCGGGGAGTCGCGGTAGCGGTGGAAAAGGCAAGCAATTTGCAGAGGCGAATAGTCGGATCAGCTGTGGCTGTCTTTCCGTCGTAGATGATCCCTACGCTCTCAATGAGCGGCCGGCTAGGAGAGGAATGCGCGAGCTCTTTGTTGTTGCGCAGATGTCTTAGACAATAGGCGCTGTCACCGACATGCTGAGGGTAGTTCGGCGACGGCGTAATGTGATGGGGCAGTCATTGCGACAGACTACGATGGGTCGATATCGAAGGCTAGGCGGATGAAGGTGGAGTAGAGTGAAGTGATGCAGGTTCACCTCTGCCATTCCATTGTGAGATGGCTGAGAGCGGCTGATTGGTTCTGGACTTGAGGCGGTGCCAAGCCTTCGGAAGCGGCGCCAGAAGCAAATCTACGATCCAAGCGACTCTAAGCCGGTGGTGGCTTGCAAACTGCAATGTGCAATCCAACCGCTAGCAATAAGCTGTAAAAAGTAGAGCCGACTTCACTTTACTCCGAATTGTCTCATTCCACCGCAAGGTCGCATGATGAAGGCGCACAGATTATACCGATAAAAACTTTCTCTTGCTACGATCGTCCATTCTTGCGCCCGCAAGTCCAAGGATTTCAAGACGTCAAGAGGAAGCTATCTAGTTGGATTTTCGAGAGGAATATCAGTACCTCATCCCAGGGAACACATGTATCTCGGAAGTTGAGGAGATACTAAATCGGCAATAATTTCTCCGAAACCAGGGCAGTTATGACCCGTGATTGAAGTTATCAGTCAGCGAACAGACTTTGGCCTCTCAATAACCGACAGCCAGGCGCGCATAGATCGTACGGCTTCAACATAGGTACGTTATGAGCACATGAAAATCAGCAAGCGCGAGCCTTGACCTCAATCTCAAAGATAATAGCACAAGAAACCATGAAACCAATAGGGGATATTCGTGCAGGGATTTACTCTACGCACCGCTCGAAATTGTCGTAACTTTGTCACGTCATAAAGCTATCTAATTCTTGTATGCCATGTACTATGCCTCCATTGTTTCGATCTTGGTAACCACACTCTGGTCTATCAAATCAGCTGAACCGCAAAGATATGGAGCTGTTGATGAGGATAAAATCGCTGGTTTCCTGATTCAATCTTATCGGCACTATCTCAAACAGAAGAGAATATGCAATGTAGTTAAAAGTATAGTAAAATTGTTACTATGCCGAGCAAGCCTTTACTCTAATAAGTCTATGGCCTACCTCCCTTTCTATGCCCACACCTCATATTTAATGCACGTTCGATCCCGAATGCGAATAGGTCGTGAACCGCCCTCTGCGAACATTGCTGCCAGTGAAGGAGCAATGAAACGATTGACAATCGCGGAGGTTGCAGCTGGAGTACTGACAATTGTCACTGTGTACCCCGAGCAATTGCAGCTACTAAGCAAAGAGCCGATTACTGGACGCTTGCTGGTGCAGCTTGAGAGTTGACAATTGACCATTTCGACGCTGTCGGGGGGCTACGATTCGACAGAGTTCGGTTCGTGGAGCTGAAGGACGGTTTTCATGCTAGGTGAAGCCGAGCTAGGCAATGTCGAACCTCGAGTGCCGGAATACAATGTGCCCAAGGTCAACAAAAGGCCATCCAAATTGACCCTACTATATCTATCGGGTGGCAAGGTGAACGAGTCGGCCCCGCTTCCAAGGTCAATAGCACCGCTGCCTCTGGATGTCATCTGGCTAGCTTAAGTTCCGCGGTTGAAGCCACCGGGAAAGTTTGTGCGGACTCTGTTGGCTTCATCGGAGTTGTAGTGGGAGGATGGTGTAGAGTCGTTCGCTTCTCCTGTAGGTATGGTAGAGCGTGTGGTAGTCGTTGAGGTAAGAACCGGTGTATCAGCCTCATTTGCTGCTTTAGTGGGTATGGAGCAGCCCAAGGTCAAGTCCTGCAGTCTCGCTGGCAGTGGTAGTGCTTATCTCGGGGTTCGCTGTGTCGTCGTGGGAAGTGGGAGATGTCTCGATTTCATTGATAGCGGCTGAATTTTCTGGGATCTCAACGCTACTTGGGTTTGCCAATTTCGTCTAGAAAGGTGTCACATAGTATAGAATCTAATGGAAGCGGTATGAGTCTCTGGGGGGAGGTTGGAAACCAATGCAGCGAGGTGCAATGTGATTTTAATGCTGATCGAGCATTCATAAACATTGGCCATTGGAAACCGTAAGGCATCAATAGCCGAAGAGGATCTCAGTTAAATGGATTCGCCGCATGGAAACCAACTCCAATCATCAGCTAAAGTCGAGTCCAGCATGTGCGTCCAGCTCTCGTCTGCTCCCTGCCAAGGCTGAGAAGCTGCAGGCATGGGGAATAGATAGCTATCGACCGATAACATCGACTCAACGGAGCTCTCGAAAGCACTTGCGGAGTCCTGTTGACTTTGTGTGTGGTGATTCGTTAGAGTGGATGGTTGCGGAGACGAGGCATACTCGTCATGTCGTGTATCACGCCGCCGAATCTCAATCCAACCAAAGTAAGGTATATCCACTTTGGCGAGCCCCTCAGCTGATGCATTCCGTAGTTTAGAAAAATCCTCCAGCACCCGAGCACCTAATGCAGCTATATCACAACCCCTCATCGATTGAGAAAGCCGTCCAAGTCTCACTGCAGTCTGGAGAACGAGCTGCCAATCACGCTCTTCTCCGTGCTGATCGCAACGATCTTGAGTTCGTGAACAAGCCAGAAGATCAACCACAAGCGTCATCGCTGCGGCGAAGACCTGAAAATCGACCATGTCGCACAACTTGAACACGGATCTCTTCTCGTCCCGTAGCACATTGTAGACACTGATAATCTCTCTTGAACTCTTCAGCGTGGACAATCTGTTGCCTTCGAATTTTCGATCGCCAGAAGCTTTGAGCAGGAACGGGAGATGTAACAATCTTTGAACAGTGTAAAACCTCATTATAGCCACAAACATGCCGCAGATGGCGTCTGTTGGCGTGGCGGGACCAGGTGTAAAATCCCACCACTGTGCAGACATAATACTTTGGCATTCCTCGAGCTCTTCTTCGATCTTGAGTGTGATGGAGTATGGTTTGCCGCTGGGGTCTTGGTCGCGGTCACTGATGTGTCCCATCACTATACCTAGATCTCGCGTGAACCGTTTCATTCTTTGGAGATCAGACACATCGTTATCGGGAGTCAACCGAGGTGTTTGAGACTCCAGCGTAGAACAGGGAAGCCCCAGGATAAGGGAGAATCCCCTTTCTCTCAGCCACAATTCTGCCCAGATAGCCTTCCTGCGCATTGCCAACCTCGGTTCCACGTCAGCATCGATCTTGCGGTGCAGGCCCAATAGCTGAGCAAAATTTATGGCTCGCCGAATAATCAGCCGAACCTTGCGCAGAGCACCCACATTGATGTAGAGCTTTGACTGCAATATCATACATTCTAAGCCATGCAAAGTCCCCCCGAGACCTTCATCGGAAGCCAACAGGCTCTCTACTGAAGTCATATAGTGTTCCTGCAAATCGTCGGATAACCCGTTGATGTGCGTGGTCTCGAGATCCGTCGGCAGTTGCTGAATGTGCAGTGCAAGACAGAGCATGAGCTTGGCCGCATCGGCTATGTTGTCCGAGTATAGACACCTGTAGATATGATCTCGCAATCGCTCAAGCGACAAATCTTCAGAAGCTCCTAGTGCGTCGGGAAAGGCTTCGCTCCATAAACGCATGGTGGAGCAGCCAGCCTGAAGTATAGACATGAGCTCTCTAGAGTTTGGAATCTGAAGTCGCAAATCTCGGAGAATGCGATGCGCTGACTCGTCAGCAACAGAAAGGCCTGCCCGACCACGTCGAACATTGCCTTGAGGGTTGTGATCACGCCTCTTGCCGTGATCAATATCTCCGAAAAGCTCAAGGAGCGGCTCGTCACCGTAACTCCGAATCTTTGGGACATGTGCATCAGGACCGTTTGAAGCAAGAACGTCCACCTTCTTCCGTTTCCGCGACACGCTATCTTCAAAGTCAGTAGCTGAAAAATCTTCATCAGCTACAAGTATGCCATTGCGGAAAAGTATCATGCATGGTTGTTGGAAAGCGAGGTTCCAAAGCTGTTTTTCTCGGCCACTCCAGGGGTGATTATTGGAGAGGAATTGGCCGGCTGGTATCGAAACACTTTAAAGAATACACGAAGTGTGGGGATTGGACCTGGGAGGCACTATTTGCAGGAGGACAATCCGTCTTTGATTGGCGGAGAACTAGCGAAATGGATGGATCAGGTTATACTTTGTGAAGATGGGAAACCGTGAAGTCTACATGGTGATAGCTCTTATCCCCCGTTTTCACCTCTTTCTGATCCTTGCGGTAGGTCTGAGACGGAATCACCGATATCCAGAATAGTTCTCAGGTGCAGGTATCAGGAAATATCGAGCTCTGATCGAGACGTGGATGGAGAACAATAAAGTCTAACTTTAGAGTGAGAGGCAGGCATTTGGACAGCAGAGGACTGCGATCTGCAACACTCGATCCTATCTCTTTCGAGTAGTCGGTGGAGAGAATTAGATGACGGGGTAAGAGTTCATCGAATTTGGGCTTCACCGAAGATATAACAATATACATTTACCGTTTCCATTATCTGACTGACTGACTTTTAATGCAAAGGAGGAACCAAGCCTGGTACTTCGTCGTGTCGCACCAGAGCAGCGCAATCAGAAAATAAACGAACACGATTCAAGGGAAGATCATTCATGAATTACCTGGACAATGACTCCATACTCTTTCTATTCCTTGCGCGATCGCCATTTCCTCTTCCAGGAAGCGCAAGATCCGCTTCTGAAGGCAGTAAATCTGCAGTCAGATTCCGTCATTGTGTCCTTCTTCGCCGCCTCAAGTGCAGCGGAAGAGATAGTACTAGTACAAACCGCAACGAATGACGAGCGTCACATGGGCGCTTTTAGCACGAGCGCCATCTGCTTGTACTTTACTTTATCTTTCCAATCTCTCCAACAGGCGTCTTTTACCTGAAGTCCCCCCAATACCCCTTGGGTCGAAATGGAAGGCATGGGGTCCGACCATGTCATCCATGCCTGTCTTTTTGGAGGATTGCTCCAATCCCCAGTCGCAAACCAGCTCAGGTAGCACAAACGTGGGGTTTCAGGCCTGCCGGCGGTCGGCCCGTTCACAGCCGCGCTTGCGTCCTTCTGACAATGGTTTGACCAAGCTCATCGTTGTCTGCGCGCTTGGGCTTGATGGTCTTCACATAGGTGCCTCGAAATGAAGGGCCAACGTCAGAGAGGCCGGCTTTCCTTCGGCAGCCTTCCAGCACTAAAGCCTCCTACCTGTCTCCTACGTCGTCGGGTGAAGCGGATGACGAACACTCATCCTTAGTACTTTCCTTCCCTATGGACGGTGAATGCGACGGGCTTGATCGAGGTCCCCGATACTCCGGTGAAGATACCCGGCTGACGAGCAAGAAAGAGCTCTCCGGCTGGTACAGCTATGGCTGGGCGGCTGAAGTATTTGTGGTCTGCGCTGTCGGTATGCGACGCAGCAGCTTCTCGTAATTGGGCCGTAGATGAGGCTAACATACGACATCTAGGGTCCTTCATCCCCATAATCCTGGAACAGCTGGTGAGGGAACGGGGTGTTCTCCTCTCGGACAAATCTCGATCATGCAAACCAAATCTCGAGCATCCTGCCAGTTTCAACGCTTCGACTGAATATCTCCAACTCAAGCCAAGAGTTCCTCATGGCGACCGGAACCAATGCGTCTTTCAATTCCTCGGCAGCGACATGAATACCGCCTCTTTCGCGATGTATACATTCTCCTTCAGTGTACTCCTTCAAGCGCTCCTGATAATATCCATGTCCGGTGCTGCAGACCACGGCCGATATCGGAAGCTTTTGCTCTTGACTTTCGCGATCACGGGTGCAATAGCGACCATGCTCTTCATTGTGGCTGTTCCCGAGATATATATACTTGGATCGATTCTGGCCATCGTTTCAAACACCTGCTTCGGTGCATCTTTTGTCCTGCTGAATTCCTTCTTGCCTGTGTTGGTACGGAATCATCCAGATATTCGGCATAAAGTCAAGTCTGACAATGATCGCTCGAGTACAAGCCAGGAGCGCCTGCAAGATGAAGGGGAAGACGTTGAAGAGCACCATCTTGAGTCCTCTACAGACGCTTTGCTCTCGTCTACCGAGCCCGGTCTGACTGTGAAAGATAACGGGCCTGGGAGTGTATCCGCGGAACTAGTATTATCAACGAAAATATCTTCGTACGGCATCGGTATCGGCTACACCGCAGCGGTGATTGTACAGAGCCTGGCTATCGGAATACTTCTGATCACTAGATGGCTAAGCAGATCGAGCACACTGGGCCTTCGCCTCGTTCTATTTTTTGTCGGATCATGGTGGCTGGTCTTCACCATACCTTCAGCTCTGTGGCTACGTCCAAGACCGGGTCCACCAATGCCGTTCACCGCGACTGGAAAGCAGAGACGCAGCTGGATCAGCTACGTAGGCTATGCTTGGCGTTCGTTAGGCAAGACAGCCCTGCGGGCTCGTGGTCTGTCAGACATGCTTCTCTTCTTGGCAGCGTGGTTCCTCCTCAGTGGTAAGTGGATTTCTGAGCATCGTTTACCTTTTTCAAGGAGCTTGGAATCTGTCTGAGCAACATCCGCGCTAGATGCGTACCTCCTAATTCCATCCTCTAGCATCAGGAACAAAAGCTGACATCTAAATCGACCCAGACGCCATCGCAACTGTGAGTGGCACTGCAGTCCTCTTCGCCAAAACACAATTAGAAATGGGTCCAGCCGCCCTTGCCGGTATCAATGTCATTGTGACCATATTTGGTGTCCTTGGAGCCTTTATGTGGAGCGAGATCTCTCGATACTTCAACGCGCGCCCCTCTCAAACGATTGTTGCTTGTATCATTCTCTTTGAGCTGATCCCGCTCTATGGCCTCCTGGGCTTTGTGCCAGCGGTAAAGCGACTTGGTGTCTTTGGGCTACAGCAGCCTTGGGAGATGTACCCGATTGGGGCTGTATATGGCTTCGCTCTCGGTGGCCTGTCATCGTACTGCCGCAGCCTTTTCGGTGAACTAATCCCTCCTGGCTTCGAGGCTGCCTTCTACGCGCTGTATGCTATCACCGACAAGGGGTCAAGCATATTTGGTCCCGCCGTTGTCGGGGTCATTACACAACGCTATGGCGAGATTCGACCGGCGTTCTTGTTTCTTGCAATTTTGATCTTCGTCCCACTACCGCTAATGCTATTGGTCGACGTGGACAGAGGTCGACGAGACGCGGTAGAGATGGGGAAAGAACTTGAAGGGAAGAAACAAAATGAGGGGGCTACAAATGATGGCACTGTCGCCCTGGTCGACGAAGAAGCGGAGCAAGGGAGAGATCATGGGTGAAGACGTCACCATTTTTTGTCGCTCGAAGGCCATGTGTTCCTTTCACTCTCCACTCGTGTAAGCGAGGACACTCGCGATCTTCCCGCCTTTAGGGAAGGCGCTTGCAGAAGTCAGACCATTTCATCCAGACCCCATACCAAAGTTTGCAAGGCCAGCAACGTCTTCGCAGAGGACTGCAAAGGTGTATTGGATTTGATTCCAGTGTGGAACAAGGACATACCTACTTTATACACTGCTTGCCACCGTTCGAAGACGAACATCTGCCAGAGGACAGCCTGGCAGTGCTTCCGCTTGGGCCTTGGCTTCAAACAATAGTATTCACACTCCAAGCATAAAGTATGTGCTCCCTTGTAGTCGACTTGATCGTTCGCGGTAAAAGTGGATCCCCCACCTCGGGCCGACAACCACCTCTAGGTGGGCCACACCTCAATTTCCTAAAAAGCGACGATTTTCTAGTATCTAGTATAACTTCATCCCACCGCGTCCAAATTATATAAACAGCGCGTCAAATGAAAGCTCTTATTATGCTCTATAAATCATATATCGAAATTTAATTAGTTGGAGGAGAAATGGTGGATTTTTAGGTGGCGGGGGAGGCAATTCTTTGAGGAAAAAAATTACCACGAATTAGTAAAACAGGCAATTGCGCATTTAAACGACTGATTTTGAGTATCAATAAGATATTTTATATATGCGCAAATTGCGTTAGGGATGCGCTCGCGCAATAGATGTAGAGAACACGCTGAGAGACGTACTCGATAATTTAGGCTAAACTCGTAATACAAACGCGCTGATGTACAAAATTAAACAATTCCACCTAAAACAAAACAATGTCTTTCATTCTAGCCATAATTCAATGCCTCCCCTAAATCCTCAGTACCAGACTAAACGCGATGCACGCAGCATTTACCTAGGTACTCGGCTCCCCTATGAACGTTATCTTGTCCTACATGTGCGGCCAAGGTATAGGACCTGAGCCTTGATTTGGTAGTGGATCGGGGTTTACTGGCTGACAGCCACCGTCGCAATTAATCGTATTCGAAGATGCTAACTGGAGCTCAAAGTCCTGCATGCCGCGAGTATATTTACCATCGAAGCCCCGCTGGGCCATATTGGGCATATTAGCGGCAGGGTCGGTGGTGGCTGATTCGCACGAGCGACGCTTGAAGCCACGCACAGTGACGATGACTTGCGAGGCCCAGGCTTGATGGCAGCCGGTGCCGCCGGGCCACTGGCATGTTTCAGTCGTGACGTTGGTGTTGCAGGTTGTCGCCGTCCCGCCCTTATCTCCATTGAGTTCGGGGGCGAATGTAAGGCCAAACACATCCGAGATCTTGCCCTGAACTTCTAGGCCTACTTTCCCACCAACGGTCCATGAGGTGGTTTTGCATGTATCCGCATCTTGCTTCATCTGACCGATCTGTTGATTGCACATGCTTGCTGGAGTCGCTGAGTCACCCGGGCAGTTGATTTGACCAAAAGGACTATACCACGGGCCGGCTGAGTTGGTGTAGTCGACTAGGACGTAGTCCGTCCTTGAAGCAGGGTCAGTACGATGAAGTTTAATGTATGTATTTGTAGTACTTTGTTTGAGCAGAGAGGGGAAGAAAGGGGAAAGGCTGGTATGGCGGATCTGAAGGGAGCTTACCAGCAGTGGTCATTGCCGTCCAGTCCGTTGTCGCAGTCATCGCTAATCTTTACCCCATCCCCTTCCTTGAACTTGCTCTGGCCTTGGGCCCATGTTGGATCAGTGTCCTGAGTGTTGCAAGCTGGAAGTCCTGGGACTACTACCTGATCTCGTCTTGTGAGGGTGGTTACAAGAGATGGTTCAATCGGGGTGGCGCTGCTTAAAGGAATAATGAGTATTGCGACCAGCGCAGCAGTTGCGCTCGAAGTGAGAGGCATTCTGCGGTCGAACGTAGGCCGAGCTGAGAAGTGTCGGACTTGACTGAGTGGATAGAGGTTGAAGCTGAAAAGGAATAAGGAGATATTGAGATATTGAGATATTTGTAAGATGAATAGAGGCCTGTATGCTGCTGAAAAGAATGAGAAGTATCATGAAGTCTTTATATAATGCAGGGAGTCTGCGGTCAGGAGCCTAGACAGACATCATATTAGCTGCGCCCATAAACTAGACTGCTAGAGCTATGAAAGCACTGCCTGGGATCACCGAGCATTCCTTCAACTTGGCTACTGTTTCCATTTGGATACGTTACTTAGGATTTTGTGTTGGAATATCGAAGGATTCATTGTAATCCCATGCCTGTGCGACCCTTAATAGAATGAAGGAAGATCTTCTAAAGATCGGCATGTCAAATTGCCAAAAATATTCACAGCTTATATGTTACTTTGGATCTTGTGTCGAAGAAGGCGGTTATGGAGATCGGCATGTGTAGTTGCTGAGAAGATTCACGGCTTCTGCGTTAAGAGGAATAATCTCTGTGACGAAAGGTGATCAACGTTTATCAGAACGCTAACCTCCTCGCATGCTTCTTTGTATTGCCACATCTATGATGGTGTTATTACTGCTGATCTCCGCGAAGCGTTGTGGCGCAACTCGAGGCAGGTAAAAAGGCATGAGGAATGAGACGTTTGATATGCAAGACACGACCTGAACCAAAGAAAGAGAAGGATTGAGGGGTTGGGAATCTTCTATACAGGTTCTTCCTGCAGCGGGTTGGACATTGCATTAGCAGAAAGCCTCTTAACAAGGATTATTTGCACAAGGGCGTAGGCCAGCTATACCTGAACAAGGCCGGCAGCGCAGCAATGTCCAGCCCGCTGCAGGAAGGATCTGTACACACTTGAAACATATCATCGAAGCAATTGGGGGATGTGGAAAATACCTAAAGGATCTTAAGCACGGTTTCACAAGTGACGGCCCCTAAGAGTAAGGTGAATCAAAGGAAAGTACACTAGGCAGAACAAAGGGTTCTTAGTGGTCGAGTTTCCTGAGATGACTGCACGACGTAGTTCCATTGTGGCTCAGAAAGGCCTGCAGAAGGATAAACAGCTCCAAGCCAATACAGGTGACAATTAAAATAAACAAACCTCGTTCAAGAGAGCTGTAGACAATGAGAGATGTTTCCCCGCCTGGTTGACCAGCTCTCCTGAGTCATTCCTCAATGGAGAGCGGACTTGGACTCGCATTGCTGACATTGTACAGATACTCGTACTATATACCTTTCCGGATTGTAACCTATCAGAGTGGGTAGATAAGCCAGAAGGAGCATCTTGCTTTGAATGCAACCTTGTGGAATTATGCAACAAGCTGCGGATTTGCACCTATTCTTAGTCTGCAGGGCTGCATGGTCTTCGTGCATTGTTTCATGAGAGCTGCTTACATATCTTCAAGTCATTGTTAAGGTTTCACGAGCCACCTCCACGTACGCATTATCCCGCCACGTGAAACAATAACCTCAAGCCGCTCCTCAAGATTAGTCTTTAACCTGTTGAAACCTACAAATAAGAGTTAATATACTCAGAATAGTTTCTAACAATCGTGTTACCTGTGCCGAGAAGTTACTCCTAAAGGTTTATTAACGTGTAATGCCAGCTCTCAATGATCAACTGGACACGTTAGTGCCAAGCTCTTGTAGTAGCGACTTGGCGCCGTGCAGATTCCCTTCTGGAATTCTCACGGATTAATGCCTCTCTAAACTATAGTTCTACATACTACCTAGCCCCGCCTTGTATGTGCCAGTGTAGCAACGTCTTGTCACACGTCCATATATAGTCTTACACAAGTTAACTAAAAAACTTGATTTAATATTAAGTTTCTTGTAAACTAAGTTTAATAAGATCTTATTAATAATACTATATATAATACAATTAGTGTTTAATAAGCTTTTATTAAATAATTAATTAAATTATTGTTTATTAGAGTAAAAAGACAATTAACAATAAAAGAATATTAATTATAAGATTTAAAATATCAACTAAATAAGAATATCTCGATTGTTTTATTTTTTATTATATTATATTCGAAGATAATTAGTTTCTCGATAATAAGTTACAGTTCTTATTAGAGTTAATATTTGAGTACAATCTTTTTGTTATTGTTATTTAACTCTTTTTATAAAAATAGTCTTTAACTAAATATTTATAATTGTAATAAACAAAGTAGTTGCTATTTTAAAAATTAATAGATATTTGCTAAAGATAAGATAACTAAGACAAAGTTTTTAAATAATAAGCTTTGCAATTGTAGTAGTAATATAAAAATAGATAAAGACTTGATTTTTGTTGTAGAAAAATACAAAACAATATTTTTTTAATATTTTATTTTTGCTAGAATTAAGTATATCTTAATTGTTGTTAGTTTTAATATATTATCTAATATTGTTTGCAAAGATTAAGTAGTCTTATAAACAATCTAGAGAGATAAAGATTTAAAAGTAATTAACTAGAATATTTTACAAGTTTTAATTAATTTTAATTTTAAGTACTTTAACAAATATCTTAATTAAATTAACTTTAAGAAAAACAATATAAGCTTTTAATATTAAGTTTGCTTTAAAACTAGATATTTTTGTTGTATATTATATTAACAAATATAGTTTTTTTTAATACTTATGTTATTATATTAAAGATCTTTGTTATAATGTTAGATTAACAATTAGTTAATTAAGTTTGTCGATTTAATTAATCTTTGTTTTAATCTTGCTTAATCTTTTGAGTTAAATCTAAGTTAAATCTAGACTAAATCTTAATTAAATTAAACTAAATCTAAACTAAATCTTCTAAGTTAAATCTTAATTAAACTAGATTAAATCTAGACTAATTTTTGCTAAATATAAAGTCTACAATCTTATATAGTTAGCGCTATCTTTAGTTATTTTTCTCTTTTCTTTCTTGTCTTTATTCGCATTTCGACAAGCAGATCGAGCTAAGCGTATCAAGATATTTTCCAAATTCTTTAGATTTTGCAGATTTGTAAACATAGATTTAAACAATTATTGAAACTATATAATGGAGTATATTAGACACTAGAACTATTTATTAGAAAGAAATAAAAAATTACATTGTTTTTTGCGAACTTATATTATAATTTAGAAATAATATTGGGTCCAACAATTGTTATTATTATTCTAGCGAACATTATTTTGTTCGTTAATCTAATTACTTAACAAGTTCGACTAATCGTTCGATTAACATTGCATTGTTTGTTCAAGCATTCAATTCTTACATAGTTAGATTGATCGCGTCGGTTTAGGAAATCGAGTTCAATTCAAGAAATCGAATCGAATTTTGGCGATTCAATTCGAATCGAATCGAAAGTCTTGGCGATTCGATTTCTAAAGTTGAAATCGACAATTCGATTCGATTCCAATCTTTGAATCGAAAATCGAATCGAATCGCCAAGACTATTATTTTTAGTAAATTTTATTATTTTTAGTAATAATTAATTGATAATTTAATAGAAATCGTTAATCTATTTAAATTAATTAATAAATATATTAGATTGTTTTTATATTGTGCATTACTATTGTGCATTACCTAGAAAACAATTAAAAAAAATCTAAATTTAATCTAAATTTATACTTTTTTTAGTATTCTTGACATTCTTGGCGATTCGATTCGATTTTAATCTTTGAATCGAAAATCGACTTGATTCGATTCGATTCGATTTCTAAAGTTGAAATCGAAAACCAAATCGACGATTAATCTATACATAGTCTATATTCGAAGTCTTGAACAATAGTATTGCTTTACTTGTCTTAATTAACGTTGCAAAGCGCAATTGAAACAATAACGTACAATCTATTGCAATTAGATTTATATATATTGCTTTGTCTTATTGTTTATTTAACGTTTTTAAACTTATTTGTTAATTTAGCAATTACATTACTTTAATTCGCATTCTCTTTAATTATTAATTTATTTTATCTCGCGATTTTTGTCGTTATATTTTTGACAATTCTTTGAGTCTCTTGTTCTTGCTTCGTAGTTCTCGTCGTTACAATTTTAATTATTTTAATAGCATCTTGTTTTCGTTTCGCAATCTTTATTGTTATGTTTTTCGTTATCTTGTTAGTTTGTTTAATATCAAGATTCTTCTAGTTGTTGTTGTATAACAAATTGTAAATTTTCTAATTGCAAAAATTATTAATATAGAAACTCTTATCTATTTTGTTTGTCGAAACAACATAAGTATTACGTTTAATAATTGACAAGGTTTAGAATTAACGCGAGCTCAAATCTTGTTAATTTGATTAACGTTCTCGATTAAAACAATTCGCTTTAATTATTTTATAAATGTTATAAAATAATTATTATTGCGTTATTATAGAGTATCTATTAGAGTTTCTTGATAGCATATCGCTTTTTCTTTACAATTGTATCGCTTATTGTTAGAATCTTAAATCGTTATTACAATTAATAATTGTTTTATCAATGTTTCTTCAATGTAATTTAGAATCTTTCGTTTTGTTCTTTTGTTATCTATTTGTTTCTTTGCGTTGAGCATGTAGTTCTAAATTTATATTTAATCTTGTTAAGTCAAGTCGTTCTTGTCGCCTTAAGCATAAGAGCAACGAACGATTTCGCGAGTCTATTTATTAATATTTGTCGTTTTAATAGCACGTTTCTAGCAAGTAATAAAGAGATAAATGCAAACACAATAGTTATTTACTTACGAAAAATTATTCTTCTTGCAATAGAAAAAAATGTTCTCGCTTTCAAAAGTTGTTTCTTTTTTCTTTTGTGTTTCATCTTTTATAACTTGTTAATAACAATAAACGAATTAAGAGCTTCAATAAAATTTAAAATTTAAAAAAATTTATTAATATTAACAACGCGCCTCTAATGCTTAAGACTTATATTGATTATCTTGAGTTTGCTCTTTATATTCGAATTGATTGCTTAACAAAACGATTTTAACTTTTATAATCGTAAAGCTCTTGTAATTTTAATTTTTTTGTTTGTGTTAATTTAATCGATTGTAATGTTATTTTAATTAAGCGTTGTGTTAAATTAATTAAGCGCTTTCGAATTATTATATAATAATAGAATGTTTATTGCTTGCATCTTGATTTTTCGAATATTGTAATACAAAATTTATTTTTGATAATTCAAATACTTATTCGTTCGATTATATTGCGATTTAACTTCTTTGTGCATTGTTTCTCTTGTCGAATTGTTATATTTAATTGAAGTTTTATATTTCTTTATGTGCGAGACTTAATAATTTAATACATGATACTTAAAAAAGTTAAAATAATCTATTAAATCTCTTTTTTTTTCGAAATTTGCGAAAAATCTTCTTTAATTTATTAATATAATACAAGACATAATTTATATAGCGCTATGTTTTATTGTCGTAAATTTAATAATGTGCTAACATAACAAAGTCTAGAAACGTTCGAACGCACAATATTATATACAATAAAATTAAAGTAAGTAGCAAAACTATTATGAGAATCAATTGACGCAAAATCGACTTTTGCTTATTGTTTATTTATTGCTTAACTTTATTAAAATTATGAAAATATTTAAGTTTTACGTATGTTGTTACAAGTTAAAAGCGTCGCTTAAGTTAATTTGTTGCATTTTCTTTTAAGAGAATAAAGTTATTTTAACTGCTCTTAAATTATAAAATATAATAATTAATAAGTTTGCAAATTTACTTAAGCAGATAATTTACAATATTGATGTTGTAAAATTGATGCAAGATATTTATTATTATTGTATTATAAATGTTTACAAATTAATGTTTTTAAACAAAGTTCTTTATTGAATGAATCTAGTTTAAATGCTTATTTAAGATGTTATTTTCAATCTAGTAAAGAATTTGCGTTTGAGTGCTTTTGTTATGATGCTAGATTAGCAATTAGCTAACTAAGTTTGTTAAGTTGAACTAATTTTCGTCTTAATCTCGCTTAATCTTTTGAGTTGTATTTGGATTAAACTAGGTCGAATTTGAGTCAATTCTTGCTAAATTTAAAGCTTACAATCTTATATAGTTAGCGTTGTCTCGTTTCTTTTCTTTTCTTTTCGTCTTTTGTTTTGTACATTAAATCTAATATAGACTTGAGTTCTATCTAGTTCTATTATTTAAATATCTCTTTTAATAAGTGATTTTAAATCTAGTTTTTAATATTACGAAAAATCTACATTTCTCGCAACGTTTTTATGCATTAAAATTTAATTTTTAGTTCTTTTAAATCTATTGATACTTACGCAATCTTTGCTTAAATGAAGGATTTTGACCATTTTTTAAAGATCGAACTAAGCGTCGATGAGTTCGTTCGACAAGTCGCCCAAGATTTAGTCGAAGTTTTTCGTCAATTTTAAGAGCTTTAGAATTAGGCGCGTTTTAACGTTAACGCTATTTTTGTCTCGTTTGTTTTCTTCGCTCTAAGTTTTTTTTCTACAATATTAGATTCGATGTCTATAGCTATAATAGCTCAAATCTTCGCTCAAATTGTGAGTAATTAATTTACTTTCGTTATATAACTTTTTGCAAATCTTGTCGTCTTTATTGTTTTTAGATTTGAAAAACTTCTTAATATATCATAATATAAAAAAGATAAAAATTAATTAAACGCATAAAAGCAAAATCTTATACAACGAATAAATGTTAATTATAATCGATATTTTATCGATTAAGTTAAGATCGTTTATGTTGAGTTACGACTTATTATAAATAAGAAAATTCACAATTTTATAAATTAATATCGAGTTAATAATCTTTATGTTCTTTTTTTCTTCGATAAATGACGTCGAAATTTGCGTTACTATTGTGACAATTTCTTCGAATCTAAAGATGTACGTTTATATTTTCGCGAGACTTTAAAGCAAGACTTCACAAGCTTTGCTAAATATTACAATTTTTTCTATTAAAAGAAAAAGCGTTTTCAAATGAATAATGCTTCATTAATTAATTGTTTAAAGCGCAACGTCAATTACTTAACTTAAATCGTTGTTATGTCTTAACAAACTTTCGATAATAAATAATCATTTATTTTCTAGCAATGAATTCAAGCTTTTATTAAGATTGACGAAAAATTTTAACAACTTAAACATTGTTAATCTTGCATTATCTCGTTTATCGTTGTTTTCATTAAACAAAAATTCGTTTTTATTTTAACTAGCAATTCATTAAAATCTTGAATTATCATTTTTGGTCTCGTCGTTCTAGTCGTATTAATTGTTTTTATGACATTTGACAAATTGATAAATTTGAGCTCTATTATTGTTATTGTTTAAGATAAATCTTTAGCTATTTTTGAAATTAAGAAAATCTATAACAAGTGAAAGCTATGCTACTACTGCAAATTGCAACATTTAAGTAAGATCGCAAAAGAATGTCTTAACAAGAAATTCTTTGCTTTTCGTTTTGTTAATCTAAAAAATATAGCTAGTGTCGACGAAAATGTTTTGCTATTAGCGAGAAAAGTTTAGTTTCTAAGCAAAATCGCATTCAAGAATCAATATATCTATTTTTTTGTCTTCTAGCTTTTTCGTTTTCATTTTCTTTTCAATCTTACAAGAGATTTTTGATCAAAATAGCTTTGAAACTCTTTAAAATTAATTCTACATTTAAAAATAATCATATAATTGTTTTTTCTATTTTACGTTAAACTTAATCTCGAATTTCTATTATGACTCTTATTAATAGCGAAGCCTTAATCTATGCTTTTATTATAAATTCTTTGCGCAACAACATAATTTTTCTCTTTATTAATTGATTTTATTTTGCAAATTTCAAGAATTTAACGATAAAACAATCTTAACGAACAACATCATTTACATCGTCGAAATCATTATAACTTTTAAAGATTATTTCGAGAAACTATTTCTTTATGTTATTGAACTCAATTAATATCTTATTGTTATAAGTCTATTGTGATTTCGTCGTAATTTCATCGACGCGAACTTCGATTATAATACTTTTATTATGTTCTTTTTCTTTTGTCTTAAACATTGCTATCAATCTTTTATCAAAATTCATAACACTACTTAAGAAGAAAAAAAATTTCTATTTTCTAAGAAGTTCTAACGTATATGAAAGCTTTAAATCAAGATCTTCTAGTCATTATTTATAACAATTAAACTTTTTTACTTAAATCAAACTTTTGTTGTTAAAAAACATTTAGCATTTTTATCGCTCACAAGAAGCAATCTAGTTTTGCTCACAAAAAACAATTTAATCTCGCTCACAAAAAGCAATCTAATTTCGTTCGCAATAAGTAGCTTAATTATTTTGATCTTAAGTTTTGTTTCGTCTCTTCTAGTTTAAAGCAAGACGCTTTTAGTCGTATTTTTTAAATTATTTAAAATTTTTTTTCTTCAAAAATTAAGTATCGAAGTTTTTCGTCTTTGCGAATTTTTATCGAACGACGTATTAAACAAATTAAACGATCTTTTATATAACTTAACGTAATCGAATTAAGAGCTCGTGAATTTAATTGCGTCGTTCGCGTCAAAGATGTCAAGATTTTTAACGTTACACTTCGTAAAATAGAACTCTTTCTAAATTTTGTCAAGATCTTGTCAAAATCTAAACTAGATTTTGTTCAAATTTCGTCTAGTTTATTAAATCTCTTAAAATTCTCGTTGTTTTATAAAGACATTAAAATCAATATCTATGATCAAGATCATCGTCTAACGTTTTATCAAATAAAAAAAGAACTTCATTTAATCGCATTTACGACTCCAGAAGATCTAAAACATTATTAACAAAATAAAATGATCAATTTATCGACGATTTTGTTCTCTAAATACGTCAACTTTCTTAATATCTTCTTTAAAACGAAAGCAAATATTTTATTCTTTTATTGTATCTATGATTATGCTATTTATTTTAGAAAAAATGTCTAGTTTTTTGTTTTCGCTTTATACAACATAAGTCGTAATGAAATTCTAAAGTTGCGTTGCTATTTAGATAAAAATCTTAATAAAGAATTTATTCGAACTAGTCGCTCTTAAATAGCAATTTTTGTTCTCTTCGTTAAGAAATTTGAAAATAAATTTAGATTTTGGGTGAATTATAGAGATCTAAACGCTATTATAATTAAAAATAGATATTTCTTACTTTTGATTTTCGAAATCTTAAATCGTTTTAATCGAGTCAAAATATTTATTAAGCTTAATATTATATTCGCATTTAATAGACTTCGCATTTAAGAAAAAGATAAATTTCGTATTGTTTTTCGTATTTGTTTTGATTTTTTTTAAGTATCTTGTTATGCTCTTTGATTTATATAACGAACTTGCATCGTTTTAAAAATATATTAACAATATTTTTCAAGAATTTTTAAATAAGTTTTGTATCGCTTATTTGAACGACATTTTAATCTATAATATCAATAAATTAAAGCACGAAATTTATGTTAAGCTTATTTTTCAAAAGTTGCGCGAAGCAAACTTACAAGCAAACATAATTAAATACAAGTTTTATATCACTCAAATTCTATATCTTAAATTAATAATTGTTATCGAAGAAATTAAAATAAATCTAGTCAAAATAAATATTATTGTCAATTGATTTACTATAATTAACGTTAAGAATATTCAAAGCTTTCTAGAATTTGCGAACTTTTATAAAAGATTTATCTACAACTATAACAAGATAATTGTCTCGTTAACTCGTCTAATTAAAAAGAACAAATTCTTCGTTTAATTCAAAAAATGTCAAAAAGCATTCGAAATTTTAAAGAAATTTTTCATCTTTGATGTAGTGCTTCGTCACTATAATTTAGATCATAAAATTGTGATAAAAATTAATGCTTCGAACTATGTATTTGAAGGCATTCTCTCTTAATACAATAAAAAGAGATTTCTTCATTTAGTCGCTTACTTTTTCAAAAAACACAATTTAATCAAGTGTAACTATAAGATCTACGATAAAGAACTGATAACTATTGTTTGCGTCTTCGAAGAATAGCGTCTAGAGCTCGAGAACTCAACGTACTTTATTAAAATAATGACGAATTATAAAAATTTATTGTATTTTATATTAATTAAGCAATTAAGTTGTCGTCAAATTTAATAAAGCAAATTCTTATTCAAATTCGATTATAAAATTACGTATCGCTCTAGTAAAATCGACGATAAACTAAACGTTTTAATACATCGCTTAGAAGATCTTTTTAAAGAAGAAAATACTTTCGATTTTTAACATCTATATTCATCCGCATTTCGGAAACGTAACTCTAGCAGATCTAGAAGACATTTTTTCGAGACTTTTGTTCAAGCAGATTCGGCAGATCTAGCAGATCTACTAGTCTAAAAAAGACAATATAAGAGCTTACTAAGCAATATAAATTACAACAAATACAAGAGTATTATATAGATGTAATTTATATTGCTTAGTAAGCTCTTATATTG
>JAABUQ010004792.1_pt1 | contig 22539 bp, 17 predicted proteins | sample 5560001 | NCBI WGS metagenome assembly JAABUQ01 (sample SAMN10711888, study PRJNA513371) | rock metagenome | isolation source: Antarctica rocks | place: Antarctica: Victoria Land, Finger Mt nord | collected 2015-12-18 | reverse complement strand
CGAACCGCCTCGATCAAGGGTTCCAGCACCGCCCATTGCGCATCCGTCAGCATCCAGTCCACCCCGCCAAAAAAGCAGGACAATGCAGAACCAGGCCAAAAGTTCAGCCGCTAACAGGCCCTAGTGGCGGACTTCAGAGCCAGCCCCCAGTACTTCCGTAGAGCAGACATCCCGACAATTCGGCCATCTCCAACAATACTCCGTCCACGTGAGAACCCGAAAATCGGCTGGCGAGTCGACCCTGATATAAACGGCGTTTCGGACGTGCGAAGTTTTCGGGTTCTCACGTGGACGGAGTAAAGTTTATGCGCGAGGGGGATCAGAAGCACTATGTTGGCATCGTAAGGGAAAGAATGCGGTCGAGATCGTGGCTGTTCCAAGCCGCGACCCACTCGTCGGCGAAGGCTTGGGCTTCGGACTCCGTCATGTTGCTCTCCTCGGTTAGCTTGCACTTTGATGGCTTCGAGCTACCGCGACCACTCGATCACCGCTAGGCCATTGTTGGCCGAGGAGACTGGGCATGTGCAGCAGGTGGCCAGACGGATCGCGGCGGTGCTGCTTACTGCTGCTCGGCCCCGAGTTGGATGCCAGCTACCAAGAGCGCGTGCAGGCACACGGCTGACGACGTTTTATATTCTGTCAGACGGTCGTTTGGGAACGTTACGCGTCACGACTAGCATGGCATACTGATGGTGCTTTGGGCTGTACTAAAATTCCAGGAAATGAGTACGGGATAAGGGCTTAACCTGCTGGCAAAACTGAGGTAAGCGTCGAGAGAACATGCTCGCAGCCCCCCGAACGCCCGCTCTCGCCTACCTGCGCACCTCCAGCGCCACGAACGTCGGCGCCGACAAGGACAGCGAGACGCGCCAGCGCGCGGCGATCGCCGCCTACGCCCGACGCGCCGGGCTGGAAGTCGTGGGTGAGCACTACGACGCCGCGGTCAGCGGCGCCGACCCCCTGGACACCCGAACAGGGTTCACGGATCTGCTGGCGCGCGCCGAGGTAGACAGCATCCGCGTCGTCCTTATGGAGGCGGCCTCACGCTTCGTGCGCGACCTCATGGTGCAGGAGGCCGGGCACGCCATGCTGGCGCGCATGGGCATCGCGCTGGTGGCGGCGGACGACCCGGACGCCTTCAGCGCGGACACGCCCACCGCGGTGCTGGTGCGCCAGCTGCTCGGCGCCGTCAGCCAGTTCGAGCGCGCCACCCTGGTCGCCAAACTCAAGGCGGCCCGCGACCGGCGCAGCGCCGCGGCGGGCCGCCGGGTCGAGGGCCGGCCCGGGCACGCAAGCGCGTCGCCCGACTTGGTCAAGCAAGCGCGCCGCCTCGCGCGGCGCAGCCCGCGCGACGGCTCCAGGCGTTCGCTGCGCGACATCGCCGCAGAGCTGGAACAACTCGGCTATCGAACAGCCACCGGGCGGCGGTTCGGTCCTGGACAGGTGCGGCGGCTACTGGCGGCAAGAACCGCTTCGGGCCGTGGAGACCAGACACTTGGTTGTTGACCGATTCCAGAAAGGCAACGTGGCGCGCCAACCGCAACGGCGGCAGCACCCGGCACGAGCGCAACCGTCATCGCTAACCGAACCGGCAATGGAAAGCGCAGTGGCTGGTAAAAGAACAAGGAAAGGTGCCGAGCAGCAAAAGGAAAGAGGGCGCCTCCTTGAACCCGGTCTCGCCCGCTTCACGCCGCCACCTTTCCATCAACTGCACGAACATGATTTCGAGGAACTCAACTGCGCCATCATATGCACGGAAGCAGGAGTGTCGTCGTGCGACCTTTACGGGGTCAGGGGCCAAACACAGCACGGCGCGGACCTCGTGGCGCCTCTCAATGAAGCCAACCGCATCGATGTTGTGCAGTGTAAATGCTATGCCGAGTTCAGCCCCAGGAAAATGGTTCAAGCTTCGGACAAATTCCTTGAACATTGGGACACCGTCTGGCGCCATCGCAACGTTCGCCGCTTCATACTGGTCGTCGCCTGCAGCCTCACCACCATCAAATGCCAGCAAGAGATTGCCAGGCAGACCGAGCGCCTCGCAGCGCTCGGGGTGGTCTATGAAGCGTGGTCGGCGCGCATTCTCGCCAACAAGCTTGCATCTCATCCGCAGATCGTCGGCAAGTTCCTGGACCCTGCGGAGCTATGGGTGAAACGACTATGCGGCGGCCATGTGCAAATCGCCCCCGTGGTGGGCGTCGCAGGCCTTGCCGGTCAACTCTTCAATGATGCATCTCAACGACTGCTCCAAAGAGCCGCGGATGGGGTCAGGGCCGAGATCGAAGCGATACGGCTTATGGTGCGGCGTGGTGACATTCGCGTCGCCAGCGAACGTCTTGCGGCCCTCCAGGCCGACCAGCCGGTGTGGGCGACCCTTGAAGCCGCGCTCAAGGCCAAAGTGCTCAGGATGCAGGCGCTCCTGGCGCTGCAGGATCGGTCCGATCTTTCCAGGCCCAAGCAACTCGCGGCCGAGGCGGACTTGTTGGACTCGGGCGACGGGACCCGGCTGCACGCGCTCATTTCAGCTCGAGAGAAGGGTCCCGCAGCGGGGCTTGCCGCCTTGGCGGCGCGGACGGGCGAGACCGAACAAGTCGCGCAACTCCGGGCGAGTTTTCTGCTCGAACTAGGCCAACCTAGCGAGGCGGCCGCATGCTTGGAACCTTGGAGAAAAAGCATTGATCATGAAAGCCGGCGCCTCCTCGCCTTGGCTTTGCTTTCATGCGGCCAGGGCAGCGAAGCCGAAACGCTTGCCCGCGAGGCCATGTCCCTTGCACCCGAGGCCTGGGCAGCGCGGATGGTCCTCGGCGTCGTGCTCTACTACCGCGGCCTCGCGGGAGCGGCAGTCCCCGGGCGTCTCGGAAGCTGGCCAGAGCCCCCGCCCTGGCACACAGTCGGACGGGACGACGCCAGCGTCGCCCATTTCAGGGAAGCCGACCGACTGTTCACAGAACTCGGCACGGTCGACCTGCAGCAAGCGCCGCGCGCGTTGATGGATGCATGGCGGCTCGGCTGCCAAGCAAACGATGCAACTCGGCGCGCGGATGCCATGGCCCTGTGCGACCGCCTGCTGGTGGAAGACCGCACAAACCCAGCGGCCATCGCATGGGCGCTGGCGCGCGCATTTCCCATCGACTTACGCCGGTCGCAGGAGGCGCTGGAGGATTCCGTTACGCGGGACGGCACTGATCCGGAGCGCGTGTCGGCACTGGCCACCATTCACCTTGTTAAGGGCAAGCCCGAACGGGCGTTGGTCGTCCTGCAATCGAACGAAGCGACATTCAGGGACGCCGGCGTGGCAGAGGAATGGCGCGCCTTGGTTGCTCAGGCCAGCGCCGCCAAGGGTTTGGACACATCGAGGGACGTTGCCACCACCATGGAGGCCCGCATTGCTCTCGCGCGGGCAGTTCGGGCTGGCGATCATAGTCAGGGCGAGGCGGGGTTGGCTGCCTTGGCGGATCGGGTGCTTTCCGACGAGCACGACCCGGCGCTTGCGCTGGAGTGCCTTCTGCACCTTGCGGGGCGAAAACGATGGGACTTGGTTGCGCCGCGTGTCGATGCGATCCTGCCCGGGATCGCCACGGCGGATGCGGTGCATCTGGCGGCGGTGGCCAAGGCTACCGCAGGCGACCCGCGTGCGGCCCTCGAAATCATGGACCGTTACGTTGGAGCCTTCCCAGGAAAGCGCCTGCCTGGAGATCTCCGTCGCCTCAAAGTGGATTGCCAGCGGCGCCTCGGTCAGTGGCCCGTTGCTGTTTCGGAAGCAGCCGCTCTGGCAAGGGAGGGAGGAGCAGCCGAAGATTTGCTCAACCTGGCCAACCTGTTTGTCGCCATGGGCAACACGCGCCAGGCTGCGATCACAGTGCGCCAAGCCCGCGGGAAAGGCCCGCTATCGCCACCCCATGCGCTCCACTTCGCATATCTCTTGGCCCATGAGGACCCCGCGCTCGGCCGGGAGCTGTGGCAGGCAGTGAGCCCGGACGATTTGGAAAGGCGGTATCTGCCACTCGCGCTGGACACAGCCTACCGCCTCGGCCTCGCTCCGCAAACCAAGACGGTCGTACGTCGGTTGGTCGAGGGGCCCGACGACGAGATGGCACAAGCGCTGTCCCTAGACGACCTGCTCCGAATGCTGCAAGCGAGGCGCGAGGAGGCCGAGCAGCTCTGGTCGCACCACGAACAAGCCAAGCTCCCGCTCCACGTCTTGGCGCCGCGGCTCGACTGCAACCTCGCGAGCCTTTACCATTCGGACCTGGACGCCCGCGAACGATTTCCCGACACGCCCGGCGTCTTGCTTGCCCAGCACGGGTCGAAGCGGTGGCTCACGCGGGAGCAGTTCCCGCCAGAACCGTCGGGCATGCGCTTGATCGCCGACGTGACTGCGCTGCTGCTCGCGCACCACGTCGGCGTCCTTGACGCCGTCGAGCGCTGCTTCCGCCCCGTCCATGTTACGCAGCAAGTGTCTTTCGCGCTGCAACAGATGCGGGACGATGCGCTTCCCAAAGACCCACGCCGGATCACAGACGCCGAAAGGCTGCTGGGATTGCTCGCGTCCGGACGTGTGCAAGGCGTGGAGGTCCCCCGCCTAGAAGACAAGGCGACAACGCCAGAGGCGACGTCGGCAGAAGCCAAGTGGCTCGCCGCTCAGGCAGTAACGCGCGAAGGTGCCATCGTCGATTGGAGCGCACCCGATGAAAGCGTGCCGCTCGCCTCGGCATCGACCTTCATGAACCCGAGCGGCTTCATCGAGCTGCTGCGGCTATCGGGCCTGCTCGATGATGCAGCGGCCCAGCAGGCCAGAGACGCCATCGGCACCGTGGGCGAGCAGCCGCCGTTGCTGCCATCACTCAGGCTGGGTGCGCCCATCTACTTTCGCGGCAACACAGCGACCGCGATTGTGGGCAGCGGCGTCATCGAGCGAGCCTGCGAGGCATTCCAGGTCCATGTGGAGCAGTCGGAGGTGCAGGCCCTGCATTTGGAGTTGGGGCAGGCGGAGCAGGGACGAGAACTCGCTGGCTGGGTCGCCGGGCTGATCGAGCGCGTGCGGCGGGGATTGGAGGACGGGACATACGAGGCCCTGCCCGACACGCAGCGCGAGAACCACGGCGACCCCGCCCTGGACGAGTCCCTCGCCGCCGGGCTGCGGGACCTGCTCGCAGCGGCTGCCCACCAGTCCGGTGGCGTGATCTGGGCCGACGACCGGATGCTCTCCGCCCAGTGGGCGCTGGGGCAGGCCTCGGTGATCGGGACGCCTGACGTCCTGGAAGCGTTGGCCATCTACGGCCACCTCCAGGAGAACGAGCTCGAACAGAAGCTTCTCAAGCTGCGCGCCGGCCACGTGCTGTTCATCGACCCCCGCAGTGGCGAGGTCGGCCAGAGCCTGTTCGCATGCCGGGTTGAGAACGGCGTCGCCTTGGAGGCGCGGGACGCTGCAATCCATCGCCGGTATCTCGCGCGTGGCTTGCTGGTGGATGACCGACTGCGGGCAACCGGGGGAAAGGGCAATGCCCAGCTGAGCGCCTTGGAGGCAGGATTCGTGGTCAACTGGGCTCGGGCCACGGATGAGGCGATCCGAACCGTATGGTCGGACAAGACCACTCCTCTCGATGCCTGTGCGGCACGGGCCGATATCGCGCTGCAGTCCCTCTACGTCGACCAGCACCGCACGCTCCCGCTGAACGGCGGTGCCCCGGCCCGGGTCGAGATGATGGCGCTGCGCCTCGCGTCGTTGCTCGCCAATGGCCTGTGGTTCGGGCATCCTTTCAGAAGGGATGACCAAAGGCGAGCCGCTTATCTGCATTGGCTCGACACACGCCTCATCAGCCCGCGGCTCGCTACCGATCCCGATCTCCGTGCGCCCATCCTGGGACGCCTTGTCGGCCTGCTTGCCAAAATGTTGGAGCAGCACGACGGCGAAGAACGCGAGTTCCTGCGCGTGGCAGTCGAAAGCTACGTTGCTGCGCTGCCTGAAAGCATCCGGGTCGCTGCGCTCGCTGACCCGACGTTCACATCGCGGCTGGGCCTCAATCCCGGGCTTGAGGTTGTCCCCGTGGCCGGGAACGAGTTTCCGGCAGCGCGGTTCTGGGCGGCCGCGAAGGCGGCGTTGCAAGAAGGCTGCGCCGACCTCCTCACCGTGGACGGCCGGCAAGTCGGACTGCGCGTGGCGCACGGCAAGGGCGGACCCGCGCTGATCCTCTCCGGCCCGGGCTGCAGCACCGTTGAGATGACCGACCCGATCCACGAATTGCTGATGGACGACGCGGTCGGCCGGGAGCAGGTCATCCTCCGCAACAAGATCTGGCTCGACCTGCCGGAGACTGAACGGTATGCCGAGGCGGCTAGGATCGCTTCCATCACGGACGACCAAGCCCGCTTGCACGCGGCGATCGATGCAAGAAGCGGCAGCGCCGCCTGGTACTACAAGGCCGTCGCCAACCAAGTCGCGTCCGCGGGCGAGATCGAGCTTGCGCAGCTGAACCCGCCTTCCGTTGCGAGTTTGCTGCGGCATCTGCGCTTGTTCGTGTCCCCGGGTGCCCCCTTGCAGGACTGCCTTGCCGACGCCGCCCAGATTCTTGTTGCGGAAGAAGGACTGGACGAGGCGTTCGAGCGGCTCTCGAACCTCCCGGTCCGGTTGCCGGCACCATTTGTTGACGCCCTGGCTCTGGCCACTCCCGAAGAACGTCGAGCGTTCTTCAAGCGCCAGCAGCGCGCACCCGCACCGATGGCTAAGGTGCACCTGCTCCGTCTTGCCTGCGGCCCATGTGGGACTGGATTGGAAAAGTCCGACGTGGGGTCTCTAATCGACGGATTGGTAGCATCTGGCGAGGAGGGCGGCTCGCTCGGTGCGTTGCTCGCCGCCGCGGTCGCCGTGAACTGCTGGTTTCCGCGCTGGCCCGGTGCGGACGCATGCAGCACCCAGGAACGCCTGCTCCTGTGTTGGCTGCACGCCGGCCGCCTGCTGGCTTCGTTTCTGCAAGGTGGGCTGGATGTGTCCTCGTTGACACAGGAACTCCGCCGCAGGGCCGTGCTGGGGTGGGCCGACCTGTTCGGCGCCCGGTAGACATTCGGCGACGATGCGGCGCATCCGGCATCGCTGCACCGTTCGGACATGCTTTTACACGCTTTGCAGCACGCTCTTGGCGACCGGGCCGGTTCCATCCTTGGCGAGGAACGCATCCAGAGACTGCGCAAGTCGATGTTTATCGAGAACGAAATTGGCCAGACACCCATTCTGCCCGTGCTCCGGAACGCTTGGCCCGGCGAGGATGCGCTCGGCTCTTTTCTGGCCGAGAGCCTGCAGCCACTGCTCGCGCAGCTGTTCGGCGAGCAGGTGGGTGCCTGCGTCGCGCCGGACGCCCTCATCCAACTGGCGGGCTTGCACGTGGAGGAACTCGTAGCCGGCAAGCAGGAGGCGGATAGCTGGCTTGGCCTCGCCGTCCTGATCGGCGACCGTGCTGCCCCACCATCCGTGCTTGAACTCTTCCCCGCAGCGCTTGCCGCCACGCCGGTCGAGCTGCCGGATGACGGCGACCTGAGCGCCGCGGCTATACAAATCCGGTTCCTCGCCGTGCAGGCAGCCAGATCCGGGCGGAGCGACATTGCCAAGGCCGTTGAGCATTTATTGGCCGCGCTTGTGCCCGGCATCGACGCAATGACCAAGCCGGAAACGGCCAACACGTCCCGGAAGCGGGCGGCACTCCTTTTGGATGCGGCCCTTGCCCTTTCGCGCCGCGAGCAACCCGAAACGACCGCACGCGAACTCGCGGCGCTCCTGCCACGCTTGGGACAGGCGAACGGGCCCATCCAGCGGGTGAGCATGGAAGCGCTCGCCAGGCTTTGCCGCGAGCTGCCCTTGTCGGTCGCGGAGCACTTGTGGCCACGGCTGCTCGAATTGAGGAGTTCGTCGTAAGGGCCCAGCCGGGAATAACCGCTCTTATTGAATACTTCAACCACCTAAAAACGCTTGATACTTTTCTGTCAACTCGAGCGCTTGTATCCGGCTGGGCCCTAAGTGTTAACCGATGCCCAACCGTGGCCCTGACCAGATTGGGGCTGTGTGGGAAATTCAGGCGAGCAGAATCGTAGGTCCATCGTGCGCCCGGAGCGCACGTCGATGGACATCTTGGGAACGCCAGTTGACGCTGCCGGCCCTACAAGGACCATGGCAACGATCCGCGCCAAATCCTCACACATCGTCGCTGACGGTGAGATGTTGCTAATCTGGCTGAGGTGCCAGCGCCCACCTGGCATGACGTCAAGGTGTGGCCAGCGCGCCTCGCCAGTATTCCGACAAGGCGTCCAGCAGTTCCGTGCCAAAGCCGCTACAGAGTGGCTTCAGCGGCTGCCCGACCGGATGCTGCGAATGGTCGAAGGATTGCCACAACCCCCGCGTCATCGCATAGGTGCGCGTCAGCAATTGCAGCCCCCGGCCCGGTGACAAGCCGAGCGCCCCCTCAAGGACCATTGCTCCCGCCGTAAGACGATCCAACAAGGTTCGCTTGAAGGCGAGCAGCGTTTCCGCTTCCAAGTTGCGCTCAAGGACGCCGTGCCCAAGGGAGTCGAGCTGCAGCAGTTCGGGATGGCGCTCGACGTGGTCCACATAGCTGGACAGGAACGCCGCCACCTTATCGGCCCCCGCCCCATCCGCAGGCTGGAATGTTCGCTCAAGGTCGCCGATCACCTCGCCCCAGCCGTCCTGCAGGATGGAGGCGAAGATCGCGCCCTTGGTGCGGAAGTAGAGATAGACGGTGCCCTTCGCCAACCTGGCCGCGAAGGCGATCTGCGCGACGGAGGGCAGTTCGCCATCGCCTGCGACGAACAGGTCGCCGGCAGCCTTCAGGATTGCTTGCCGCCGCGCATCCTTGTCCTCGGCAGCATAGGCGCGCCTAGCCATGGCCCTACCGTGACGGCCTTGCCATGTTGTAGGACGTTTGGGCGGCAAAGTGCCGCGACAGCATGCGGCTGCTGAACGCCATCACCTTGTTCAAGCGTCCGGCGACAACGCTTGGCTTGCCCGCGAACATGGCATCCAGCCCGATCCGGGCGACCGTGGCGGGCAGCAGTTCCGTGCGCTTCAGCAAAGGCGGGGTCTGGAAGCCGGAGACGGTATTGAAGCCCGTGTCCATCAGCCCGGGCGAGAGGACGGTGACGCCGACCTTGGGGGCAAGCTCCACGTGCAGTGCCTCGCCCAATGACAAGACGTAGGCTTTTGAGGCGCCATAAGCGGCCAGCAGCGGGTCAGGCTGATAGGCAGCCATGCTCGCGACCATCAGGATATGGCCACGTCCCTGCGCGGCCATGCGGCGGCCGAAGACATGGCTCAGTTCGGTTAGGCTGACGACGTTGAGCTGGAGCATGGCCCGCAGACGTTCGGGGTCGTGATCAATGAACGCGCTGTTCAGCCCGAACCCGGCATTGTTGACGAGAATGCCTGGATCAATCCCACGCTGGTCCAGACGCTGCCGCAGCGCGTCCACGCTTCCCGGCATGGAAAGGTCAAGCGGCTCGACGACGACCTCCACACCATGCTCCCGGCGGATTTCGTCGGCCAGCCGGTGCATGGGTGCCTCGGTGCGGGCTGTGAGTGCAAGGTTGACACGACGGGCGGCGAGCCCCTTCGCAAGTTCCACTCCCAAGCCGCTCGACGTTCCTGTGACCAGCGCCCACGACGTTCCAGACTCTTGCATGGCGACCTCGATATGACCAACGGTCATCATACATGACCATTGGTCATAAAGTAAGCGCCTTGCTTCAATGCTTGAGGATCGCTTGCGCGCTCTATTGCCCCACTCGGCTGCTCGCTGGTCCCGGTACCGTGCCAAAAGCCGGCCCTTTGTCGTGCCGTCCGGCGCGGGCTGACCTAGCGCGGGCTGGCCTGGCTGCGCCGGCGCGTCCGGCGCAATGGTCCGCACCACCATCGCTTCCGTCCTCGCCGACACAAGTTCGACACCGGCGTCTTGCTCGCTGTCGGTGCTGGCGGAAAATCTCGCGCCTGGGCACCTGCCAAGATAACGGCCGGTTTCCTTGTGCTTGCCCAGCATGGGCATGAGGAGGCCGGGAACCAGCAGAAAACCCGTTGCAACTATCAACGCCAGGTCGCACCCTGGCAGTCATCTTTCCTGGTGGTTCCGCGCTCATGCTCATCGGCTACGTCCGGGTCTCCAAGAGCGACGGCAGCCAGACGCTCTCCCCGCAGCGCGATGCGATGCTCCAGGCCGGCGTCGAACCCGAGCGCATCTACCAGGACCTGGCCTCCGGCCGGCACGACGCCCGGCCCGGCTTGCAGTCCTGCCTTAAGGCGCTGCAGCCCGGCAACATGCTCGTGCTGTGGAAGCTGGACCGGCTGGGACGCGACCTCCGGCACTTGGTCACCACGGCGGAGGATCTGCGCGTCCGCGGCGTGGGCCTCAAGGTGCTGACCGGGGCCGGCGCGCAGATCGACACCACGACCGCCAACGGGCGGCTCGCCTTCGGCATCTTCGCGGCGTTCGCCGAGTTCGAGCGCGAGCTGATCGCTGAACGCACCAACGCGGGCCTGGCCGCCGCCCGCGCCCGGGGCCGCATGGGCGGGCGCCCTCGCAAGATGGACCGGGCGACACTCACCATGGCGATAGCCGCCATGTCCGATCCCAAGGCGAATGCCGCTGACGTGGCCCGGCGCCTCGGCATGACCACCACCACGCTTTACACCTACCTCAACGGCGACGGCTCGCCCAAGGCGGCCGGCGCCGCCGTGCTCGACGGCACGGCCATGCGCGGCAGGCCCGCCGCGGCCGGCTGACGGCAGCGCCCGTGCCGGTCATCTCCGACACCGCCTACCCGCGCCTGCCCTCCGAGCCGGGGGCGGCCGAGTTGGAGGCGTTCACGCCGGAGGCGGCCGAACTGGCCTTCGCGCGGCAGCGCACGCGCCAGCCCGGCCCGCGCCTCGCGCTGCTGGTGCTGCTCAAGGCGTTCCAGCGCCTCGGCTATGCCGTCCGCCTCGCCGACGTGCCCCCAGTCCTTGTCGCCCACGTCGCCGCGTCTGCCGGCCTGGCTGGCGCCGCATCCGAGATGGCCGGTTACGACGACACCAGCTACCGCATCCGGCTCATGGCCCTGGTGCGCGGCTTCATCGGCGTGGCCGGCTACGACCGCGAGGCGCGCGGCATGGCGGCGCGGGCATGCGTCGAGGCGGCGCGCACCCGCGACGACCTGGCCGACATCGTCAATGCCGGCATTGAGGAGCTGCTGCGCTGCCGCCGCGAGCTGCCCGCCTTCGGGACGCTGCTCAAGCTTGCCCGCAGCGCCCGTGCCCTGGTCAACCGGGCCTACCACCGCCGGATCGCGTCGAGCCTGCAGCCCCAAGCGTGCGAACGCCTGGCCGCCCTGCTCCTGGTGCCGGATGGCGCAACCCGGTCCGGCTGGGACCAGGTCAAAGCGGATTCGCCGCGGCCCAGCCCGCAACGGATGCGCGAGCACCTGGCCCACCTCGCATGGTTGCGCGAACAGGCCATGGCGGACGAGGTGTTCGCCGGCATCCCTGACCGCAAGCTCCGGCACTTCGCCGCCGAGGCCCGCGCCCTCAACGCCGCCGTGCTGTCGCATGTGACCGCGTCCAAGCGCGCCGCGCTGATGGCGACGCTGCTGCGCAGCCAGGTCGCGCGGGCGCTGGACGACGCGGCCGAGATGTTCGTGCGGCTGACGACGCGCATGCACAACCGGGCCAGGGAGACGCTGGACGAGCATCGCGCCCGGCAGGCGGCGGAGACGGACGCGCTTATTGCCCTGCTGCGGCAAACCGTGCTGGCGTGCCAGGACCAGGAGGCCAAGCCGGACGCCCGCCTCAGCGCGGTCGAGGATTTGCTGCTGCCCGATGCCGACGCGATCCTGGCCAAGTGCGAGGCGCACGCGGCGTTCGCCGGCAACAACTACCTGCCGCTGCTTGCCCGGTTCTATGGCGCCCAGCGCGCGGCATTCTTGCGTTTCCTGGCCCATGCCGCCCCGGTCTCCACCTCGCAGGACTGCGCCACCGAGCAGGCAGTCGCTTTCCTCCTGGCACACCGGACGGACCGCAAGGCCCGGTTGCCGACCACGGTAGACGCGCCTGGAGCTAACGGCGCCTCCGTCCGACGGCCACTCGACCTGTCCTGGGTGGGCGAGAAGTGGTGGCCGTTGCTGACCGGGCGGACAGCGCGCGAACCGGCCCCCGCCGAGGTGGACCGGCGCTACTTCGAGATTTGCCTGTTCACCCAGGTGGTCAACGAACTGAAATCGGGCGACCTTTGCATCCCGGGCAGCGAGGAGTACGGCGACTACCGTGCCCAGCTCATCACCTGGGAGGAGTACGAGCGCGATGTCGCAGGCTACGCCGAGCAGGCCGGCATCCCCGCCGGTCCCGGCGCCTTCGTGGCGGCGCTGAAAGCCCGCCTCGCGAAGACGGCCGACGCTATCGATCAAGCGTTCCCCAAGAACGAACATATCGAGATCGTGGCCGGCGAACCCGTGGTGAAGCGGCTGCGGGCGCGGGAGGCCGTCGATGGCACGGCCTTCCTGGAACGGCTGCTCAAGGCGCGCATGGTCCCGGCCGGCGTGCTGGACGCGCTTGCCGATACCGAGCACTGGCTGGGCTGGACCCGGCACTTCGGTCCCGTATCCGGCTTTGAGGCCAAGCTGGACCGCCCGCGAGAGCGCTACCTTGCCACCGTCTTCTGCTACGGCTGTGGACTCGGCCCGAGCCAGGCGGCGCGCTCCCTCAAGGGCCTGGACCGCCGGCACGTGGCCTTCGCCAACCAGCGCCACATCACAGAAGAGACCCTGGATGACGCCATAACGGGCGTGATCGACGCCTACGCCCGCGTCGGCCTGCACCGGCATTGGGGCAGCGGCGACACCGCATCCGCCGACGGCATGAAGTGGGACGTGCATCCCGAAAGCCTGAAGTCCTCCTACCATATCCGCTACGGCGGCTACGGCGGGATCGGCTACTACCTGGTCTCGGACACCTACATCGCCCTGTTCTCGCGCTTCCTGGCCTGCGGCGCCTACGAGGGCCACGCCATCCTCGACTTCGTGGCCGAGAACCGCTCGCTGTTGCAGCCGTCCACGGTGCACTCCGACACCCACGGCCAGAGCGCCCCTATCTTCGGATTGGCGCATCTCCTCGGCATCGAGCTGATGCCGCGCATCCGCAGCTGGCAGGACTTGCACCTGTTCCGGCCCGACGCGGAAGCCCGCTACAAGCACATCGACGGCCTGTTCACCGGCGTCATCGACTGGCCCCAGATCGAGGCGCACGTGCCGGACATGCTGCGCGTGGTGCTCTCGGTCCGCGCCGGGCGCCTGTTGCCGTCAGCTATCCTGCGACGGCTCGCCACCTACAGCCGCAAGAACCGGCTCTACTTCGCCTTCCGGGAACTTGGCCGGGCCATCCGGACAGACTTCCTGCTCCGCTATCTCGGCTCAATCGAACTGCGGCGTGCCATCGCCGCCGCCACCAACAAGAGCGAGCTGTTCAACCGCTACGCCCAGTGGGTCGCCTTCGGCAGCAGCGGCCTGGCCACCGCCGCCACGCGAGACGAGCAGCGCAAGATGGTCAAGTACAACCACCTGGTCGCCAACCTGCTCATCTTCCACACCGTCGTCGGCATGACGCGCGCGCTCGACAGCCTTGTCGCTGACGGCCACGGCGCCGCAGTCACCCCAGAGGCACTCGCCGGCACCAGCCCCTACCTAAACGAACACCTGAACCGCTTCGGCAACTATGAACTCGACCTCAGCAAGCCGCCCGCTCCCCTGCCGTTTGAGCTTCCGCCCCAGCGGCAGTCGTCACGCCAGGCCGCAACGGCCCCTGTATGAGGATTTGGCGCGGATCGTCGCCATGGTCCGGAGTGGGGAAGTAGGGGGCAGGAGTTGGTCCTGGTCCCGAGCCGGGCGGCCAGCTTCCGGAGCCGCAGGGCATCGCCCTCCCGAAGGGCGGCGTGGCGCAGCAGGACGCCGGGCAAGGCCGCAGCCGCCTTGTCCGGAACCGCCTCCCACGCCAACCAGTAGAATACCGCGCGCTTGGACACGCCCAGGTCCCGCGCCATGGGGCTTCGCCAGTCGGAGCCGTATAGCGCGGTTCCGACCTCCTCCAGCGCGGCCAGCGAGGACATTCAGCCCTCCCACAGCAGCAGGAGGGACACCGGCACGAGTTCGAAGGCGAGGACGACGTTCGGGTGCGCCATGCTGGACACGGGCCGTGCGTCTGATTTGTACGGTGTACTGTCATAAGGAATCTCCGTCATTCATTTCAGTGGCTTGCAGCCATGACGATCCGGCTTCGGACCGAAAGCCGTGGATAGTGCGAAATTTATCGCAAAAGTCCCCGAGTTCCGCACAGGACTTGTGCGAGCCGCATCCCATTGAAAACGCTCAAGCCGAATTCGTCGAAATCGGGCGTGCGAATGTGTCAAGTTCCGCACGGTCGCTTATGACAGTAGGCCGTACAAATCAGACGCACGGCCCAGGCACGTATTCCGCACCACCCTTGCCGTCGATGTCCGCTTGCCCGTGCACGCAACCTCCCTCGGCCGCGTGCTGCTGGCAGGCATGACGAACGATGCGCTCGATGCGGCTCTGTCGCAGATGCCGGTCGCGGCGCTGACTCCCAAGATGATCACGGACAAGGCGGAGCTGCGGGCGAAGATCATCAAGGCCCGGCAGGACGGCTTCGCCTCAGTCGAGGAGGAACCGCAACTCGGCATCCGATTTGCTTCCTTGGCTGCGCCGGCACTCGGCGAAGGTCGCTCACCGGCTGGCGGCTGTGCCGCCGACGCTGAGAGCTCGATATCGCGGCCCTGCTCAAGCCAGGAAATCCAGCCGGCGCTCAACCCGGCCAGCTTCCCAAGCTCATCACGCCGAAGACCCGGTGTTCGCCACCGCCCAGTCCCGCCATCCAGGCCGCCCACGGTCCGGTTTTGCCGGCCCGTGGACAGGCTCCGCCACAGTCGATGGCCAGCATGTGCGGGCGCAAAATATTAGCGACGGTGTGGATCACAAACAACGAGTTGCGCGGATTGGCGATAAGTTGAGCCAAGCGCTCGGCCAAGCCGAGAAGCCGCGCCGCCGCTGCTGCACGGATCGCCGCAGACCTGGCGGGAATGGAACGCGGTCGCGCCGTCTCTGACCCGAGATCTCTCGCCTAGCGGGCATCGAGTATCAGAAGGCTTGAGGTGGCGGAGGCGTAGATTACGCCCTTTCCATCGGTCAAACTGGCCTCCGCGAATGCCACTTTACGCCCCATTGTGATGACGCGCCCCGAGGCTTGAACCGGTCCTGTCGATGCTTTCATGGCCTTGTGATAGGAAACCTTCAATTCGATCGTCGTGTACGACTGGTTGCCGGCGAGCTTGCTCATCACGGCGAAGCCACACGCCGTGTCGAGCAAGGTAGCCGCATAACCGCCATGCACGACGCCGAGAGGGTTATATGCATGTGGCCCCGGAGTCCCACCGCAGACTGCAGCACCGTCTGCGACCGAGATCAGCTCGAAATCGAGTGTCTCTCCTATGCCAGGCGGACGGCCCTGGCCGATTAGTTGCCGTGCCGTTTCCAATCCAGATAAAACGGAAACTCGTTCGCTCATGATCGCATCCTAATCCAGAGGTTTACTCTAATTGTCAGTAGGCTTCGTCTCGCGCGCCACGGCTCCAGGTTTGCCAGCCGGCGGCTCGCCGTACGATTTGTCCAAAGCTGATGCGGTGGAAGGCTCCTGCGCGGCGTCGATATGCCAAGCTCGTAGCTGTTGAAGCAACGGGCTAAACGAGGCGTCCACGGTGGAGACTACCACGATCGGCTTGAATATTGCCAAGCGCGCCTTCCAATCTCATGGAGGCGATGCGGCGGGAAACGGGCCGTCCCCTCCTGCAGCGAATCCCGATAGCTCAAAAGGCTTAGCATGCCGGCCGGCAACAGGCACAGGCGCCAGTTCCGATAAGCCGGTAGCCAGCGCCGGAGTCGAGAGGCAGGCGCGTAGAGAACGATGTGGCGGTGGGCGGCGTCGGCCGCGCGCGTGCGATGGCCGACGCCGGGCGCAATTAGGAGAGCCTCGCCAGGGCGCATCGCCGTGAAGGCATACTGTCCCTTTAACTCGAACAGCATGGTTCCCTGCCGGGGCAGCAGGAGCATGGCGCAGTCATGGGCGGCCACTCCGTCGCATAGTCAGCTTCTACGACCGTCGCTGCCGCCTGTAATTGGCGGCATAACAAAAGCGCCCTGGGCCGTGCTTCACCGACCAAGCCGCCTGCGGATCGGTGGGAGACGTGTATTTGGGCGTCGCCGGCTCGCGCTCGTCCGGAGAGGCCGGTAGCACGGCGTCGAGTGCTGCAAGATACTCGCGCACGGGCCTGGCCTGGCGCTCCTGCTCGTCCCAGGCATCGGCGGACGCCGCACCGGCGAACTTTCGCTCGCGGCCGGCGTCGGCCTCAATCGTGCTCGCGTCGATCGCGGCATCGCGTCCGGGGGTCAGCCCCGCTTTTGCGCAAGCACGCACGACTTCCTCAAAAAGCAGGCGATGCAGATCACCTTCGCGGAAGCGCCCGTGGCGGTTCTTTGAAAACGTAGAGTGGTCGGGAACGCAGCCGTCCAGTCCCAGGCGACAGAACCAACGGTAAGCAAGATTGAGGTGGACCTCCTCGCATAGCCGCCGCTCGGAGCGGATACCTTGTAGATAGCCGATGAGCAGCATACGCATCATCAACTCTGGATCGACCGACGGCCGTCCGGTGCAGCTGTAGTAAGGTGCCAAAGTCTGCCGGACAAAACCGAGGTCGAGCGCCACGTCGACGCGCCGAAGCAAATGATCGGTTGGCACGTGGTCCTCAAGCCGGAAACCAAAGAACAGAGGCTCCTGCCCCGACAGCCTGCCCATCATTGTCGTGCTCTCCCCTGCGGCATTCATCGAAAGCGAATCACACGACCAACTCGCCCGCAAGCGAGTTTTTCAACAGCCTCGTTCGTTTGGTGGACACCGTGAGTTTAGGCACAGGTTCCGGCCTCTTGCGTAGATGGCCAGTCTGCGCTGCTTCGCGGTTACTGAGCCTCCTCCGAGTGGAGAACGGTATGAAAACCCTTGTCGCCGGTAACCCACAACCAGCCGATTGCAAGAACTGGCAATCGTTCCCTGGCTGAATGTTATCAGTTGAACAGTGGCGGCAGTTCATCTTTTCGGAACGCGGCCTCGACTGCCGGGCGCCGCATCGTTCGGGCGGCAAGGGCCGTCCAGGCGGGATAGTTGCCCATGCGGATGCCGATGATCCCGCCCCATCTGTAGAAGACGATCAGGAACGCGTCCGCAATCGAGTAAGCATCCGCCACCGCCCATTGCCGCCCATCCGCCACGATCCGTTCAACGGACGCGAACGCCTTAAGCATGTTGGCATGGCCCTTCACGCTGATGCCGCCATGTGCCTCTGCTTCGGCGCTGAACCGTTCGGGGCGCCATTGCTGAGCGAAGGCGACAGCCTGGAGCCATCCCGACAGCCAGTTCATCCATTCCAGCGTGCGCGCCTCACGCCCGGAATCGGCCGGCATCAGATCGAGGGCCGGCCGTTGCCTCGCCAGCCAGGTCAGGATGGCAGGAACCTCCGTCAGCAGCAGCGTCTCGCCGCCTGCGCTGCCAGCCACCGGGGACAGCGCCGGCACGCGGCCCTTGGGGTTGCGCGCCAGCCACGCCGGGCGGTTCGTCTCGCAGTCCTGGCCGCGTGCAGGGATGCGGTGCGCGCGATAGTCGAACCCTCCTTCCTCCAGCACGATCCGCACGGCAAGCGAGCAGGAACCCGGATCGTAGTAGAAGTCGAAGGGTGGTCCTCCGGTCATTGCAGCGCCCCTTCCAGCCCGACCGGCCGGCGCAACGCACGCAAAAGCACGTCGCGCATCGTCTCGGTAGGATGGCCAACCAGGCCGCTCAGCGTGCGCGTGTCATCGGCGAGAACGCGCCCCGCCGCCTTGGCGCTGTACTCCGCCAACGCTGCCGCAAAGTCCGCAGGCACGCCTGCACCGACCAGCGCCTCACAATAGCTGCCTTCGGGCAGGTTCCGATAGGTGACCGGGCGGCCTGCCACCTCGCTCAGGACCGCGGCGACGTCCGACAGGGTGAAGGCTTCGTCCCCCGCCAGCTCGTAGACCCGGCTTGTCAAAACCTCGCCGGTCAGCACCGTAGCTGCCGCCTCGGCATAATCGGCGCGGGTGGCGCCCGAAATTGCGCCGTCGCCGGTGCTGCCAAGCAGCGCGCCGTGTTCCATCGCCGCGTCCGCCCCGATCAGGTAGTTCTCGATATACCAACTGTTTCGCAGGATCGCGTACGGCAGGCCGCTGGCGGCGATCATCCGCTCGGTTTCGCGATGCGAGTCCGCCAGGCTGATGGGATTTACATCGGCATGGATGATGCTCGTGTAGGCAACCAGCGCGGGAGAGATGCGGGCAGCGGCATCGACGACGGCGCGATGCTGCCCGATCCGCCGCTCGACATCATCCGAGGAGATGAACAGCAACCGCGTGACGCCTTCCAGCGATGCAGCTAACTGGTCGGGTTCGTCATAGTCGAAGGCACGAACGAGGATGCCAAGTTCCTGCAGGCCGCTGGCCTTGGCCGGATCGCGTGCGAGGGCGACAACCTCGCCCGGCCCGACGCGCCTCAGCAGCGAGGCAATGGCAAGCCGGCCAAGCTGGCCGGTGGCTCCCGTGACGGCGTACATGGGCGGCTCCGTTTGACATTGGAGCAGGCCACATATGCCAATACCGCATCATTGGTAAGAACGCACATTGAGGTAAGCTTGAGTGATGCCAACCAGAACTGACCATCTTGCAGGCCAACTCGCACGTGGCCAGGTGTTCGACGCGGCGTGCCAGTCGCGCGGTGTGCTCACGCACCTGACGGGCAAGTGGAGTGTCCTGCTTCTGATCGCGTTGCGCGGCGGCACGATGCGGTTCGCGGAGCTGCACCGGAAGGTGAACGGGGTGAGCGAGCGGATGCTGGCGAAAAGCCTCCAGCAACTCGAAGCGCACCGCCTGCTCATACGCACCAGCTACCCGGTAGTGCCGCCCCACGTCGAATACACGTTGACCCCGCTCGGGCACGAAGCTGCCGAGTGCATGGCCAAGCTGACCGATTGGATCGAGGAGAATATCCATGCCTTGATCGGCAAGAAGGAACCCCCTTTGCGCTAAGCAGGATCCACCCGACACACGGTTACCTGGGGTTGAGAGTGGCTCAGCATCGGCTGTACCACTTCGTCAAACGCGGGCGCGGGTTTAACGAAATGAAACAGGTGTCGGGTAGGAAACGCCGTAGGTGTAGGCGCTCGCAATCATCCGGGCTCGTGCTCGCCCCTGGAGCCGTTTTCTGCTCGGATTAGAGAGGTTCCGGGTCATGCCGGCTCCCAGGCGTAGGCGTTGCTGCGGCGCAACACACGGCCGGCCGAGCTGCCCTCGAAGTGGGAGGGGAAAACCAGCGCGTTCTCCTCGGCCGCCAGCGGGAGGATGCGCTCGCGTGACTGCCGGGCCTGCGCCCGGTCCAGGCAGAAGACGCTGGACAGCTCCGGCCGGGCAACCTGTAGGGGATGGTGCATCAAGTCGCCGATGAAGAGTGCGACGTCCGCGCCGTCGGCCAGCCGGATGACCGAGTGGTCCACGCTGTGGCCGGGAGCCGACAGGAACGAGATCCCGGGAAGTACCTCACGGCCGTCCGCCTTCACCGTGTCGATCAGTCCCGCCTCGCGCACGGGCAGCACGCTGTCCGCGTAGGCGAGCACGTGGTTGTTCTCCGGACCCCAGACCGACGGGTCGGTGTAGGCGTCGAGCTCGCGGGCCGTGCAGAGGTGCCGGGCGTTGGGAAAGGTCGGACGCCACGCGCCGTCGCGGAACTGCGTGTTCCAGCCGACGTGGTCGACGTGCAAGTGGGTGAAGAGCACCAAGTCGACCGACTCCGGGGCGATGCCCAGCGCGGCCAGCCGGAACAAGTACGGCGTGTCCAGGTGGTCGAGGAACAGGGTCTCGGGCCGGTGCTTGCCGTTGCCGGCGGCGGTATCGATCAGAATGGTCTGCTTGCCGTTGCGGAGCACCATGGTGTGAATGCTCAACGCGAACGGTTCGGGGTGGGGCTCGTCGCCCCAGTCTGGAAACAGGAACTGCGCAGTGATGTTGGTGATCTCGGTTTCAAGAAGCTTGTTGATCGTCCAGCTTCCCAGGGTGGTCGTGAAATTGATCATAGAGGCATGATGCACTTCGCTATCTGGGGCTGCAATATGCACAAAATAGTGCTATACTTCCCAAATGGATACCATAAACCGACGCGCTATGACCGCCTGCCCAGCCGAGCGAGCCATGCGGGCCGTCGAGGGCCGCTGGAAGATCTTCATCGTTTACTACCTGCTCGACGGAACGATGCGCTTCGCCGAGCTGCAGCGCACCATCAACGAGAGGAACACGCGCGGTTCCATCACTCCCAAGATGCTAACCCAAGAGCTGCGCGAGATGGAAGCGGACGGACTGATTCACCGCGAGGTCTACCCTCAGGTGCCGCCCAAGGTGGAGTATTCGCTGACCCCGCTGGGCCGGAACCTGCAGCCGGTGGTGGAGGCGATGAATGCGTGGGGACGGCAGTCCGGGTCCGTCACGGAGGGCGTCGAGCGCTGCTCATAGAGCGGGTCTTGGCAGCTTTTGGTGATCATGCCGCAAGCAGGAGCCTGCGTTCCAGCAGGTCGAGGCTGGCACGGCCATACATCTGGCGCTTGATGGTTTTCAGCCGATTGATCTGACCTTCGGTCTGACCGTTGCTCCAGTCCAGGGACAAGGCAGCGTGCACAGCGTCGTAGTCTGCCCGCAGGCGCTTGGCAAAGCGCTGCAGCGGCGGCACGGCGCTGTGCTCTGCCTGTTGCAGCCACGGGTCGAACTGGGTCGCCTTGCGACCACGCACGAGAGCGATGAAAGCCTCCGCGAGCTCGACCGCCTCGTTCAGCACGGGTGAGCGCTCACGTACGCCGGCCAGCAACGCCCGGCTTTCCATGCTCCGCTTCTCCGCCCGGCGCAGCACTGTCCAAGCAGCGGTCCGGGGTGTGAGCACTTGCCGGGGTGCGGCGTCCAGCATCGGCCGCGCCGATGCGGGCAGCCCGCCTGCCGCCACGACGGCGTCAACCGCCCGCAGGCGCCGGAGATAGCGCGCCAGCGTCGGGTAGCTGCCGCGATACCCGCGCTGCTGCAGGTCCTGGAACATCTTGCGGCTGTTGCGCCGATCGCCGGTCCACTGCTCCAGCACGATGTGCCGCCACGCGTCGAGCCGGCTTTGGCCCGCGTCGCAGCGCCCCTTGCGCTCGGGAAAGACCTCGCTCCGGAGATACCGGTAGACGGTGCTCCGGCTGATGCCGAGGTGGGGTGCTATCTTCTCCCCCGACCAGCCCTGACGGTAGAGCGCCCAAACCTGCCCATGCTGGGCCAAACGCCGGGTCCGGCGCGCGGCTGCCAGACGCTTCGCCTTGGCCTGCGGATCAGGGCGCGCAATCGGCACAGTGCCATGCTCAGCAAGCGCCGCGTCGCGACGGGCCTGCTCGGCTGCGTGCAGGTCCGTGGCATGGCTGCTGAACACCACCTCCAGCACCTCGGCCAAGTTCTGCAGCAAGTGGAAGCGGTCTGCGACCTGCACCGCCCCAGGCGCGCCATGGCGCGCGCCCTTGGAAAAGGCGCCCGACCTGTCGCGCGAGATCACCTCGACACCAGGATGCCCGCGCAGCCACGTGGCCAAGGCTTCCGCCTCGCGGCCCGGCAGCAGCGCCACCGGGCGGTGCCGTTCGAGGTCCACCAGCACGGTGCCGTAGGTGTCGCGCTTGCGCAGTGCCCAATCGTCGACGCCGAGCACGGACGGGGTCACGACGGGCGGCATGGGCGCCTGCCGTACTGCGTTCAGCAGCGTGTTGCGGCATGCCACAAGCCCAAACTTGCGACCAAGGCGGACGCCGGCTGAGCCGCCCAGTACCAAGCCCACAGCCGTGAGCCGGTCAGCAAGCCGCGTCGTGCTGCGCGCCCAAGGTGCTGCAACGCTGGGCAGGCGTTCGGTGAAAATATGACGCTTGCACAAGACGTTGTCGCAAAACATGCGGCGTACGCCGAGCTTGATGGTGATGGCATGCTTCCCCCAAGGCAGATCGGCCAGGGTTCGTTCGTAGCGGCTGTGGGTTCGTCTGGACCGCCCGCCGCAGAGTGGACATTGCGTCCGACAGGACCGCGAACGGAGAGTGACGGTGATCGAGGCAGGGGCGGGCTCAAGGCTCCAGGTTTCGAGCCGGACTGAAGCCGGGTCCGGCAACAAGCGAGACAGAAGGTTCATTCCATCAATGTGGTAACGCTGACAAACCAATCACCAAAAGCTGCCAAGACCCCATAGAGCCTGACCCATATGTGGACGGCCCCCTCCTCGCAAGGTGTTTTGCAGTGCTTTGATCAGATCGCTTGCGTCCATATGTCCGGCCTGTTGGTGCGCTCGCACATGAACGCTGGCCAAGATGGTTTCCGCGACACGGGTTCCAAACAACATTG